>Ga0316620_10000145_pt1 | contig 27326 bp, 23 predicted proteins | sample OWC_Aug_M1_C1_D5_FD_207651 | JGI IMG/M metagenome (GOLD analysis project Ga0316620, IMG submission 207651) | Wetland soil microbial communities from Old Woman Creek delta, Ohio, United States - OWC_Aug_M1_C1_D5_B | ecosystem: Environmental > Terrestrial > Soil > Wetlands | place: USA: Ohio...
GGTACCACGCCGCGGCCTGCAGCGTGAAGTACGGGTTCGCCAGGTGCGGCCGCGCCAGCGCGACGAGGTCCGCCTTGCCCGAGGCGAGCAAAGTATTGACCTGGTCTGCGCTGCTGATTGCGCCCACTGTCATGGTGGCGATTCCGACCTCGTTTCGCACCCAGTCGGCGAACGGCGCCTGGTACATGCGCCCATAGACCGGCTTCTGGTGCGGCACCGTCTGTCCCGACGAGCAGTCGATCAGGTCGCAGCCCGCGTCCTTCAACATGCGCGTGAGCGCCATCAAATCCTCGCCCGACAGTCCTCCCGGGGCCCAGTCGGTCGCCGAGATGCGCACCGACATCGGCTTCTCCTGCGGCCACGCGGCACGGCAGGCGCGGAACACCTCGAGCGGGAAGCGCATGCGGTTGCCGATCGGTCCGCCGTAGTCATCGCCGCGCGTGTTGGTCAGCGGCGAGATGAAGCTTGCGAGCAGGTAGCCGTGCGCCATGTGCAGCTCGAGCATGTCGAAGCCGGCCTGGTCCGCGAGCCGCGCCGCGCGCACGAACTCGTCGCGTACCCGGTCCATGTCCGCGCGCGCCATCTCGCGCGGCACCTGCGACTCGCCCTCGTAGTAGGGGATCGGCGAGGCCGACACGAGCGGCCAGTTGCCGCTCGCAAGCGGGTGATCGATGCGCTCCCAGCCGAGCTGAGTCGAGCCCTTGCGGCCCGAGTGACCGATCTGCATGCACAGCTTGGCATGAGAATTCGCGTGGCAGAAGTCGACGATGCGCCTGAAGGCGTCGCGTTGCGCCTCGTTCCACAGCCCGGTGCATCCCGGCGAGATGCGTCCCTCCGGCGAGGTGCAGGTCATCTCGATGTACACCAGTCCGGCGCCGCCGACCGCGCGCGAGCCATAGTGCACGAAATGCCAGTCGGTGGGCACGCCGTCGACGGCGGAATACTGGTCCATCGGCGAGACAACCACGCGGTTCTCGAGCGTCATGCCCCGCAGTCGGAACGGGGTAAACATCGGCACCGGCGGATTAGCGACGTCGATGTCGAACCCCCTCGCGCGCACGTCGGCCGCGAACCAGCGCTGCACCTCGCGCACGAACGCGGGATCGCGCAGCTCGAGGTTCTCCCAGGTGATCTGCTTGGAGCGCGACATCACCCCGAAGGCGAATTGCAGCGGGTCCATGCCCCAATAGCGCCTCATGTGCTCGAACCAGGCGAGCGACACGTTTGCCGCATGCTGCGTCTTTTCGACTTCCTCGCGGCGGGCCGTGTCGTAGAGCCGCAGCGCGGCCTTCGGCGAAGTCTCCTTCCTCAGAGCCTCGAACAGGGCGATCGCGTCCTCCATCGCCAGCTTGGTGCCCGAGCCGATGGAGAAGTGCGCCGTCGCCTTGGCGTCGCCCACCAGCACCACGCCCGTTTCCCCTTCCGTCATCACCCAGGTCGCGTTGGTGATGGTCGGAAAGTTGCGCCAGATGGAGCGGTTGGCGATGAGCGGGTGCCCGACGAGCTCTTCGGCGAACACCCGCTCCAGCACGGGCAGCATCTCGGCCTCGCTCATCCAGTCGAAGCCGAAGTTCTTCCAGGTGTTTTCGTCCGTTTCGATCACCCAGGTCGAGCGCCCCTCTTCATACTGGTAGCAGTGCGCGAGGATGATGCCTTCGGGTGTCTCGCGGAAGAAGTACTTGAATGCGTCCAGCGGCCGGGTCGAGCCGAGCCAGGTGAACTTGTTGGGTCGCAGGTCGACGCTCGGCCTGAAGTGACTCTTGTGCTTTTCGCGAATCCTGGAGTTGATGCCATCGGCGACCACGATGAGCTCCGAATCGGCGAACTGCTCGAGCCCATCGACCTCGGTCTGGAAGCGGATCTGCACACCGAGCTCGCGGCAGCGGTCCTGCAGGATCGCGAGCAGCGCGTTCCTCGAGCAGCCGCAGAAGCCGTTGCCCCCCGAGCGCATGACGCGGCCCTTGTAGACGACGTCGACGTCGCCCCAGTAGGCGAAGCGCCGGCGGATCCGTTCGTAGCTCACGACGTCGTAGGCCTTGAAGGTGTCGAGCGTCTGGTCGGAGAACACGACGCCGAAGCCGAAGGTGTCGTCCGGGCGGTTGCGCTCGTACACCGTGATGTCCCAGCGCGGCCAGGCCTTCTTCGCGAGCAGGGCGAAGTACAGTCCGCCCGGACCGCCACCGATGATGGTGACTTTCATGTAGCCCCCTCAGTCCGGGATGACAGCGGTCGCCTCGATCTCCAGCCGGGCCTGCGCCTCGACCAGGCCGCTCACTTGCAGCACCGCCATCGTCGGGTAGTGCTTGCCGATCAACTCGCGGTATGCCGCGCCGACTTCACGCAGCGCAGCGAGATACTCCTGGCGGTCGAGCACGTACCAGGTAAGGCGCACCAGGTGCTCGGGTCGCCCGCCCGCCTCGGCCAGCACCGCGACGATGTTGGCGAGCGCCTGGCGGAACTGTCCGGCGAATGAGGCTTCCAGCCACTCGCCCTGGCCGGTCCAGCCCACCTGCCCGGCGATGTACACCGTGCGACCGCCGCGCACCGCGATGCCGTTGGAAAAGCCCTTGGGCCGCGCCCACCCCGGAGGTTGCAGGATTTGCATTACGCCACCTTCCTCAGCTTGAAGCGCTGCAGCTTGCCGGTCTCGGTGCGCGGCAGCGCGTCCAGAAATTCGACCGCGCGCGGGTACTTGTAGGGCGCGATCACCCGCTTCACGTGCTCCTTCAGCTCGTCGGCAAGCGCCTCGCTCCTGGCATTGCCCGGCTTCAGCACGACGAACGCCTTGACGATCGTGCCGCGCTCCTCGTCGGGCCAGCCGACGACGCCGCACTCGGCTACCGCGGCGTGGCCGAGCAGCGCGCCCTCGACCTCCGGGCCGGCGATGTTGTAGCCCGCGGAGATGATCATGTCGTCGGTGCGGGCTTGATAGAAGAAGTAGCCGTCCTCGTCCATCGAGTAGGCGTCGCCGGTGATGTTCCAGCCGCCCTGGACGTAGTTGGCCTGGCGTTCGTCGGCCAGGTAGCGGCAGCCCGTCGGGCCCTTCACCGCCAGGCGGCCGACCGCACTGGGCCTGCAAGGCCGGCCCTCGTCGTCGAGCACCGTCGCGCGGTAACCGGGGATCGCGTAGCCGGTCGCGCCGCGCCGCACGCGCTCCGGCGTATGGGAGATGAAAATGTGGATCATCTCGGTCGAGCCGATGCCGTCGATGATCTCGATGCCGGTGGCGCCCTTGAACAGCTGCCGCGTCGCATCGGGCAGCGCCTCGCCCGCCGAGACGCATTTCTTCAGGCTCGAGAGGTCGTGGCCCTTCGCGATTCCGGCCATTGCGCGGAACATGGTCGGCGCGGTGAAGCACACCGTGGCCCGGAACCGGCTGATGGTTTCGAGCAGGCTGTCGGGAGCGAGCCGCTCGATCAGCACCGTCGAGGCGCCGAAGCGCAGCGGGAAGCACAGCATGCCGCCCAGGCCGAAGGTGAAGGCGATCGGCGGCGTGCCGCAGAACACGTCGTCTTTCGTCGGCTTGAGGCAGGAGCGCGGAAAGCAGTCGCACATCGCGATCACGTCGCGATGAAAGTGCATCGTGCCCTTGGGCTTGCCGGTCGTGCCGGAGGTGAATGCGATCAGCGCGACGTCGTCGGCCGCGGTGTCCACGTTGCGAAAGCCCGCAGGCTGCGCCGCGGCCAGCACGTCCAGCGCATCCTGTCCGTCGTCGTACCAGTAGCGAATCTTCTGCAGCGTCGGACAGGCGGGAAGCGCCGCTACCAGCTCAATTTCTAGGCGCTTGTCGCACAGCGCGTGCGTGACCTGCGCCTTGTTGATGATGTCCGTGAGCTCCTTGGCGCGCAGCAGTGGCATGGTAGGCACGACGATGCCGCCCGCCTTGACCACCGCGAACCAGCAGGCGGCCATCATCGGGTTGTTCGGGCCTCTCAGCAGTACGCGGTTGCCGGGCTTGAGGCCCATGTGCCGCACGAGAACGTTCGCCAGGCGGTTGGCCTGAGCCAGCAACTGCGCGTAGCTGCAGCGGCCGTCAGCTGCGTGGATCGCGGTGCGCGCTCCGTGCCCCTTCCTGACCGCCGCGTCGAGCAACTCGGCGGCGCAATTCATGCGCGCGGGATACTTCAGCCCCGGCCCCTCGAACAGGAACTCCGGCCACTGATGCCGCGGCGGCAGGTTGTCGCGCGCGAAGGTATCGGTATGCGCCGTGTAGCTCATTTCAGCAGCTCCCTGGCGATGATCAGCTTTTGCACTTCCGTCGCGCCTTCGTAGATGCGCAGCGCACGCACCTCGCGGTAGAGGAGCTCGACCGGATGGCCGCGCGTCACCCCGAGTCCGCCGCAGATCTGCACCGCGTCGTCGATCACCCGCTGTGCGGTCTCGGTGGCGTACATTTTCGCCATCGCCGCCTCGCTCGTGACGCGTCGGCCGTGGACATCGCGTACCCACGCCGAGCGGTACGTGAGCAGCGCCGCCGCGTCGATTCCGGTCGCCATGTCGGCGAGCTTCGCCTGGGTGAGCTGGAAGTCGGCCAACGTCTGACCGAACATGCGCCGCTCCTTCGCCCGCGTCCGCGCCACGTCGAGCGCGCGTCGCGCGAAGCCGAGTGCCGCCGCGGCGACCGTGGTGCGGAACACGTCCAGATTGCGCATCGCCAGCTTGAAGCCTTCGCCAGGCTCCCCGATCAGGCCGTCGGCCGGCACGCGGCAGCCGCTGAAGCGCACCGTCGCCATCGGGTGCGGGGCGACGATATCGATGCGCTCGCGCGCGTCGAGTCCGGCAGTGTCGGCGTCGATCACGAACGCCGAAATACCCCGCGTGCCGGCGGCCGAATCGGTCTTGGCGAACACCACGTAGAAGTCCGCGATACCGCCGTTCGAGATCCAGGTCTTGGTTCCGTCCAGCACCCAGTGCGCACCATCGCGCCTGGCGGTGGTGGAGAGCGCCGCCACATCCGAGCCGGCATCGGGCTCCGACAGCGCGAATGCGGCGATCGCCTGCCCCGCGGCGACCTTCGTCAGGTAGCGCTCGCGCTGCGCCGCGCTGCCCGCGAGTGCAATCGGGCCGCTGCCCAGACCCTGCATGACAAAGGCGAAATCGGCCAGCCCCGCGTGATACGCAAAGACCTCGCGCAACAGCGCGATCGCGCGCACGTCGAAATGGTCGGTGCCGGGGGCGCAATAGCGCAGGAATCCGGCGGTGCCGAGGTCCTTGACCAGCCGCCTGCACACCGCGTCGGCGTCTTCCTCGTGCGCTCGGCCGAGGTGCGCGCCCGCCCACGCCTCGGCCTCGTGCGCGAGCCTTGCGTGGCGCTCTTCGAGAAATGGCCACTCGTAATGCGAGAAGCGATTCATGTCGCTCCTTTTTCGATGTTCATAAGCGCGTTCTGCTTGACCTTGGCGAGCAGGCGGAAGAGCTGCCCGTGCTCGCGACGGTTGAGACCCGAAAGCGTCGCTACGATCCATTCCTCATGCGCACGCGCCATCTCGGCAAACCCGCGCTCGCCCGCGCGCGTCAGCCGCACGCGCAGCGCACGGCGGTCGGAAGGGTCGGGCTGGCGCTCGACCAGCCCCTCCTTCGCAAGCTGATCGACGATGCCCGTAACATTGCCGCCGGTCACCATCATCCGGCGCGAGAGCTCGTTCATCTTCAGTCCTTCCGGATGGCGCTCCAGCTGCGACATCAGGTCGAAGCGCGGCAGCGTGGTGGCGAAGCGCTCACGCAGACGGCCGCGAACCCGGCCCTCGATCAGGTAGGTGCAAGTCAGCAGCCGCAGCCACAGGCGCAGCGCGCGGTGGTCATCCGCCCGCGAGCCGGATTCGCGGTCTTGGCGCGCAACCGCCGTGGCGGAGGATCGCAGCATTATGTAAAGGCCTAAATAAATTAAGCCTAAAATATGCTGCGCCGACCGCGGGCGCTTGTCACGCTGCGCTGCGCAACGCCGCCGTGTTCTGGTATCGTTCCGCCTGAGGCAACGATGATCAAGCGAATATTCGTTTCATTGCTGGCTGCGCTGTGGCTGGGCCCGGCGCTGGCCGCCGACGAGCCGAAAGCCGACGACAAGAAGCCGGAGGTCGACCCGAAGGTGGTGCAGGAGATATTCAACTGCATCGCCGTGGGCCTTCCCAGCAACTGGAAGCGAGCCTGGGTGGTCGTGACCGAGCTGGGAAAGGAGGGCGGCACCCGGCATTTCGAGGCGGATTTCTTCTACGCCGCCGTGGGGGACGAGGCCGCCGGTCACCCGCTCCAGCCGTGCGACAAGGAAAAGGTGGCGAAGGACGTCTATTCGCTCAACCAGTTCCTTCCGACCTACGAGAAGCGGCAATGGCGGCAGGCGACGCTGCTGTTCACCAGCGACGGCAGCTTCAACCTCAAGTACGACTACGAGAAGTAGCGCGGCCCTAGGCCTTGCGCAGGAAGTCGAAGTCGCAGCCATCTTCCGCCTGCATTACGTGGTCCATGTAGAGTTTGCCGTAGCCGCGTGAGGGCGCGGCAGGAGGACGCCACCCGGCGCGCCGTCTTGCGAGCTCGTCTTCGGCAACCAGCAGGTCGATGCGGCGGCTCTTCACCGAGATGCGGATGCGGTCGCCGCTCCTGACCAGCGCAAGCGGGCCCCCGACGGCCGCCTCGGGCGAGACGTGCAGCACGATCGTGCCGTAGGCGGTGCCGCTCATCCGCGCATCCGAGATTCTCACCATGTCCTTGATGCCGGCGCGCGCCAGCTTCGCCGGAATCGGCAGGTACCCCGCCTCGGGCATCGCGTAGCCGCTTTTCGGCCCCGCGTTCTGCAGCACGAGGAAGTCCTCGGGACGAACGTCGAGCTCGGGCGAATCGATGCGCGCGGCGAGGTCATCGAGCGAGCCGAACACGACCGCGCGGCCCTCGCGCTCGAAGAGCGCGGGGTCGGCCGCCGAGCGCTTGAGAATCGCACCGTTCGGCGCCAACGAACCGAACAGCGCCACCAGCCCTCCCTCCTTCTGGAACGGCTCGGAGAACGACCGAACGACGGCACGATCGACCCAGGCGCCGGCCTGGTCCTCGCGTGCGAGACGCTCGCCGAGGGTCTCGCCCGCAACCGTCATGCAAGCGAGATTGAGCAGCGGCTTGAGCTCCCGCAGCACCGCGCCGATGCCACCGGCAGCGTACAGGTCCGACATGTAGTACTGGCCCGTGGGCTTGAGATCGACCAGCACGGGCGTCGAGTCCGACAGCGCGTTGAGGCGATCGAGGCTGACTTTGACCCCGGCGCGTCCCGCGATCGCCGTCAGGTGCACGATGGCATTCGTCGAGCCGCCGATCGCGAGCAACACCCGCAGCGCGTTCTCGACCGACTTCTCGGTGATCACCTGCAATGGGCGCACCGGGGCACGCGCCATCTCGGCCGCGCGTCGGCCGCTCGCTTCCGCCGCCCGCAACCGGTCGGCGTGCACTGCGGGAATGGCCGCCGTACCGGGCAAAGCCATGCCGAGAGCCTCCGCAAGCGAAGCCATGGTCGAGGCGGTCCCCATGACCGCGCAGGTTCCTGCCGTGGTCGCGAGATTGCCCTCGATCTCCTCGATGCCTCGCTCATCGACCTTGCCCGCGCGATGCAGCGCCCAGAAGCGGCGGCAGTCGGTGCAGGCGCCAAGCCGCTCGCCATGAAACGACGTCGGCATCATCGGCCCGGCGAGCAATTGGACCGCGGGAACATCGGCGCTCGCCGCGCCCATCAGCTGCGCGGGCACCGTCTTGTCGCAGCCGCCCATCAGAACCACGGCGTCCATGGGCTGCGCCCGCACCATCTCCTCGACGTCGATCGACATCAGGTTGCGGAACATCATCGAGGTGGGCGAGAGGAAGACCTCGCCCAGGGACACCGTCGGAAATTCGAGCGGCAACCCGCCTCCGGCGATCACGCCGCGCTTCACCGCCTCGAGCAGTTCCGGGAAATGCCGGTGGCAATTGTTGAACCCGCTCCTCGAATCGGCGATCCCGACTACGGGCCGCTCGAGCATCTCGCCCGAGAAGCCCATGCTCTTGGCGAACGAGCGCCGCAGGTAGAGCGAGAAACCCGCGTCGCCGTAGTTGGTGAGACCGCGGGCCAGACCGCGCGAGGGCTTGTCGCTCATGGAGCGAGGATTCTAGCCGACGATCCACCGCGCACGACGTCGAGGGGCGGAGAGCGGTAACCCTTTGATTAATTGTATTGGGATACGTCCCACTTTCAATTCTGTTTCCGTTGTGGTTGTCTTCCCAACAATCGCGGTCTTAGCGTTCGGCCGAGGAGGTCAGATGGATACGGTCACGCAGCGCGGCGGCGCGCTGCTCGACAGCATCGCCGAGTTCTGCCGGCGCAACGGCGTGGCCGAGTCGACCTTCGGCCGCCGCGCGGTCAACGACGGCAAGTTTGTGGCCCGCCTGCGCGACGGGGCTCGCATCACGCCCGAGACGCTGGAACGCGTCAGCACCTACCTGGCGCGTTACGGCGCGACCTCGCCCACACATCCGGTCGAACTGCTGCCCCTCATTCGCCCCGCCTCGCGCAGCCCGCAAGCATCCGAGGTTGCTCAGTTGGAAGGCGCGCCTTCGCGGAATTTCCGTTTCTTCGACAACCGGCAGAAGTACCTTCTGTTCGTCAACACCTGCGGCGAGAAAGGCGTGATCGCGCAGCGCGTCGGCATGGAGCTTGCGCACATGCATCCGCAGCCGCCGGCGGTGCGCGTGTTCGACGCCGGAATGGGTGACGGTACGGTGCTGACGCGCGTGATGCGCGAGATGCACCGGCGCTTTCCGACCGTGCCCTTTTTCTTCGTCGGCAAGGAGATCAGCCTCGAGGACGTGCGCCTGTCGCTAAACAAGATGGCCGACCGTCTGTTCGAGCATCCCGCCACGGTGCTGGTGGTGACCAACATGTACTACAACGAGGCGCCGTGGCTTGCGCCCAAGTCGGTCAGCGCCGCCACCTCGCTGGTATGGCACGAGGTCGCGCTCAGCGGCACCACCGCCCACGATTTCGACGAGCAGATCGCTGCCCTCGAGCCGTTTCTTGCACGCAACTGGCAGGCCCGCCACAGCACGAAAACGGGGAATCCCGTGTACGAGCGTCCGGTGGCGCTGGTGATCTACCGCGACGACTTCCGCTTCCTCCTGCACGATGTCATCCCCCGGCATGGCAAGGCGCGCGCCGACTATGACCTGGTGATCGCGTCGCAGCCCTACCGGGCGCGGGTACCGGCTGAATTCAAGGCGGCGAAGGTGATCGGACCGCTCGCGCGGGCGCTCGGACCGGGCGGGCGACTGCTCGGCATCCACTCCTACGGCAATGACCCGGGGCTGGAAATCGTGCGCAGGGTCTGGCCGGACGAGAACCCGTTCCGGACCGGCCGCCACGACCTGCTGCGCGTCGTGCGCGCCGAACTCGGCCGGGAAGCCCGGCACTACAACTTCAACGCGTATTCCGATGCCCGCGCGGTGTTCCGCTACGACATGCACACCCTGCCCACCGAGATCTCGGAAAGTATCGGCACCTCGACGCTGTTCGCGGCCTGGAACGCAGCGGTGTACGTGGCGCAGATCGACGATGAGCGGCTCGCCGGGGCGCTGGGCGAGCGCGGCTACCTCGAGGCAACGCGCGACGTGCTGCAGCGTCACGGGGGCTTGTGGTTCCTCGACGAATCGTACGTGGTATCGCGCAAGAGACGCTAGGAGAGCGACATGAGCACAGCCATCGCCGCGACGGACGCCGTCGCCGCAACCATCGCGGAGCTGGTGTCCTGCGGCTCGGTCGAAATGACCGCGCATCGCGCCGAGGACGCACACGCGCTCGGCACGGTGCTGCCCGCCGGCACCAAGGTCTACGTCAATCACCTCCCGCGTCATTCGCTCGCCGAGACGCTCGCCGCGCTCGAGGCGGTGCACGCCGCCGGGCTCGAACCGGTGCCGCACCTCGCTGCCCGGCGCGTCGCGTCGCGCAGCGAGCTGACGGCATTCCTCGGGCGTGCGGTGCGGGATGCGGGCGTGCAGAAAGTGCTGCTCATCGGGGGTGACGACCCGCAGCCGCGCGGCCCTTGGGCCGACAGCGTCGCGCTGCTCGAAGACGGCGCGCTTGCGGAGTGCGGCGTGCGTGAGGTCGGGCTTGCGGGCTACCCGGAGGGACATGCGCGCATCCCGCGCACGGCGCTCGAGCGCGCCATGGAAACGAAGCTTTCGCTCGCCGCCGCGCAGGGGCTAGGGGCCTACGTCGTGACCCAGTTCTCTTTCGCACCGGCACGCGTGGTCGAGTACTGCGCCGACCTCGCCGCGCGCGCGCCGCGCGTCCCGGTATATGTCGGCGTCGCGGGTCCGACCGAGCCGGCGACGCTGCTCAGGTTCGCGCAGCGCTGCGGGGTAAGCGCGTCGCTGCGCGCCCTGCGCGACCAGGGAATGGGCATCGCGCGCCTCGTCACGCACACCGATCCTCACGAGCAGCTGGTCGCGATCGCGCGCTACTGCCTCGCGCGCGCAGCGTGCAACGTCGTGGGCGCGCATTTCTTCAGCTTCGGCGGTGCCGCACACACCGCACGCTGGATGAACCGGGTAATCGCCGCGCCGGGCGCCGCCTAGCCCCAGATCGCGCGCGCAGCTTCCACGCAGAGCCTCAGCTTCGCGCGCTCGTCGGCCTCGGTCACCGGGTTGCCGCCCATGGTGCTGGCAAAGCCGCACTGCGGGCTGAGCGCGAGACGCGCGGGGTCGACATACTTCGCCGCCTCCTCGGCCCTCTTCTTCAGCAGATCGAGGCTCTCGAGCTGCGGCGTCTTGGAGCTGACCAGGCCGAGGACGACGCCCTTGTCGCGCGGCATGAAGCGCAAGGGGGCGAAATCGCCCGCGCGCGGCGTGTCGAATTCGAGCAGGAAGTGGTTGACGCGCGCGCGGCCGAAGAGCTTCTCGGCGACCGAGTCGTAGCCGCCCTCGGAGAGGTACATGCCCTTGTAGTTGCCGCGGCACATGTGCACGCCGATCACCATCCCGGGGGGCCGCCTGTCGACTGCCGCGTTGATCGCGTCGACATAGAGGTCGACGAGTCGCTCGGGGTCACCGCCTGCGGCGCGCACCTTCTCGCGCGCGGCCGGGTCGCACAGCATCGCGAGCGCGACTTCATCGAGCTGCACGTAACGCGCGCCCGCCTTCGCCAGCTCGGCGAGCTCGGCCTGGTACACCTTGCCCAGGTCGGCGAAGAACTCGCCGGGCTCGCGGTAGACGCCCGGCGCCGCGTAGTCGGTGAAGCGGTAGAAGTGCATCGTCGAGGGCGCCGGCATGGTGATCTTCGGCGTGTGCCGCGTCGCTCCCTGCACGAACTCGAACTCGTCGAGCGCGATCGGCGCGCCGCGCGCCACCTTCTTCGTCACGTACGGCGCGGTGAACTCGCTCTCGTGCCCGTGCGAATCGTGGAACCTGAACACCGCGTCCTTGACCGCCAGCCCCTCGGTGAGACGGACGAACTTCTCCCAGTAGGAGGCGCGGCGAAACTCGCCGTCAGTGATCACCTCCAGGCCGCAGTCTTCCTGCAATCTCACCACGTCGCGGACCGCGGCGTCCTCCACTGCCCCCAGGGCGGCGGCGTCAAGCCGCCCCGCGGCGTGCTCGCGGAACGCATGGCGCAGCTTCTGCGGACGCAGCAGGCTGCCGATGTGGTCGGCGCGGAACGGCGGCCGGCCGTTCGGTTCGATGGGCTTTGTCATGGTCACGGTATTCTATCGATCGAAGAGGGAGGGACTCCATGGCTGACACCGACCGCAAGCAAGCGACGCGCCGCAAGTGGCTCGAGACGCTGGAGAAGCATCGCCGCGATTTCGAGAAACCCGGATCGCCCGAATACTGGTCGCCTTCCCTCGATTGCGCGTCGCGCGACGAACTGCGCGCGCTGCAGGACGAAAAGCTCGCGGTGCTGACCCCGTTCCTGTACGAGAACTCGGCGTTCTACCGGCGCCGCTTCGACCGGCTCGGCCTGACGCCCGATGACATCCGTTGTGTCGACGACCTGGTCAAGTGGCCGCCCGTCGACAAGAAGGAGATGGCCGAGGACCTGATGGCCAACCCGCCCTGGGGCACTTACACCACGCACGACGACGAGATCTGGAACCAGCGCGGCTGGACGCTCTTTCCCACCTCCGGTACCACCGGTCTGCCGCGCGTCTTTCGCTACTCGCAGTTCGACCTGAAGCAGTGGCAGTGGGCGAATGCGCGCGCACTGTGGTCGCTCGGCGCGCGGCGCGGCGAGAAGGTGTTCCTGGTGGTGGGGTTCGGCCCGCATGTTTGGGCCTGGGGCGTGCTGCACGCGCTCGCACACATGGGCGTGCCGTGCATCCCTGGCGGGGGCCTCACCGCGGAACTGCGCTGCAACATCATTCTGCGCTACCAGCCCACGATCCTCGCGACGCTCCCCTCGCAGCTCCTGCGCCTCGGGCGCACCATGCAGCAGATGGGCCACGACCCGCGCAAGACCTCGGTGAAGACACTGTTCACCGGCGGCGAACCGGCCGCCGGGATCGCAGCGACGCGCGAGCGGCTGGAAGACATGTGGGACGCGAAGCTGGTCGAGTTCTACGGTTGCACCGAGGCGGCGCCGCATTCCGGCGGCTATTCCTGCCCGGCGGCAGTGCGTCCCGATGGCAGGATCCAGACCCACCTGATGGAAGACTTCCAGGTGTGGGAGCTCATCGACCCCGAGACCGGCAAGCGCGTTCCCGAGGGCGAGCGCGGCATCACGCTGTGCACCAACATGAACTCGGAAAGCTCCTCGCAGCTGCGCTTCGTGGTCGGCGACTACACGGTGTTCGACAGCGCGCGCTGCGCCTGCGGCCGCACCCACGTGCGGGCGATCGGCGGCTTCCAGGGGCGCGCCGACGATCTCATCAACCTGCGCGCGATCAAGTTCTACCCCTCGGTCCTGGAGGAGGGTGTGCGCTCCGTGGCCGGCGTAGGCGACGAGTACGAGGTCGTCCTCGACACCAATCCCGACGGGATCGACTTCATGACCATCCTGATCGAGCACGCGGACTATCAGAAGCCCGCCGCGGTGATCGCCGCGGTGCAGAACGCGATCAGCTCGCGCATCGAGCTGCGCGTCGGCGTCGACGTCTTGCCGCCAGACACGTTGCCGAAAACGGAGTTTAAGGCCAAGCGCATCAAAGACCGGCGCAAGAAGGGCTGAGGCGGCGGAATTGCGCACCCTCCTGGGATTTCTCGGCCGGCACGCGCGCTGGGCGCTGCCCGCGGGGGTGTTCGTTGGCATCGTCCTGCCGGACCTCGCGACGTTGCTGCGCCCCCTGCTCACCTACTTGGTGATCGGCACGCTGACCACGGCGCTGCTGCGGCTCGACTGGGACCGTATCGCGCAAGCCGCGCGACGACCGGCGCTGCCGGGGTGGATCACCCTCTGGCAACTGGTGGCCTCGCCGCTGGTCGTATGGTTTGGCACCGGATTCGCGGGGCTGGCGCCCGACTTTCGCCTGGTGCTGCTGCTGCAGGCGGCAGCACCGCCGATCGGCTCGGCCGCGGTGTTCGCGATGATCCTGGGCCTGGACGGCGTGCTCGCAGTCGTCGCGACCGTGGCAACGACGCTCGTCCTGCCGCTCACGCTCACGCCGCTGGTCGCGCTGCTGTTGCCCCAGACCGGGGTTCAGGTCGACCTGGCGGCGTTCTTCGTGAGGGTGACGCTCGTGGTGGCCGCGCCCTTCGCGCTGTCCTTTACGCTTCGCCAGGCGATCGGCCACGCGCGGCTGGCCCGTAACGACGAGCTTCTCGCGGGCTTGAACGTGGTGCTGCTGGTCGTGTTCGCGATCGTGGTGATGGACGGCGTGACCGCACGCCTGCTGCGCGATCCACGGTTCATCGGCGAGCTGCTGCTCGTGGCCTGCGTCGCGACCGCGCTGCTGCACCTCGCGGGATTCGCGCTGTTTCGCCGAGCCGGCGCGGCGGCGGCCTACGGCGCGGCGCTCCTGAGCGGCAACCGCAACATGGGATTGATGCTGGCGATCACCGCAGGAACCGCGGGCCTGACGTTCTCGCTCTACGTCGGCATCACTCAGATCCCGATGTACTTCGCGCCCCTCGCGCTGACGCCCTTCGTGCGGCGCAGTCGCCGCTAGCTCAGAGGGGGAACCGCGCCACCGGCGCGCCGGCGACGCGGAGCCGCATCCTCACGGTACAGCCCGCGTTCGCATGTGGGTCGCGCACGAGTGACGTGACGTACACCGTCTTCATGTCGTCGCCGGCGAAGCAGGGCATGGTGGGATTGGGCATCGGCAGCGCGACGCGCTCGAGGAGCTCGCCCTCGGTCGACCAGCGGTTCAAACAGCCGGCCGACACGCCCGCGCTCCAGTAGCCACCCTCGACGTCGGTAGCCGCGCCGTCCGGCCGGCCCTGCTCGAGCGTCGGTTGCACGATCTGGCGCATGTCCGAGATATCGCCCGTCGCCGCATCGTAGCGGTAGCGCCGGATCCAGATCCCGCGACTGTCGGAGTGGAACATGGTGCGCGCATCGGCCGACCACGCAAGGCCGTTCGACACGCGTAGCCCCGTGACCTTCTTCTGTACCCGTCCGTCGGCCGTGACCCGGTAAAGGCTGCCCGTCGGCTGAAGCGCGGGCGTGTCATCCATCGAGCCTACCCAGAAGCTGCCGTCGGGCGCCACCTTGCCGTCGTTCAGCCGATTGCCTTCGGGCGCGTCGGGCTCGACGTCGCTGAAATGCTCGAGCTTTGCGGTCGCCGGTGCGAGCAGGTGCAGGCTGCGGCGCAGGGCGACGAGCACGCGGCCGCTCTCGCACAGGCCGATCGAGCCGCAGCGCTCGGGCATCGGCCAGGCGTCGAGCCGCCCGCTCGCGACGTCGAGCCGGTGCACTGCCGGCGCATGGACGTCTACGAACCACAGCGCGCGCGAGCGCGCATCCCACGCCGGCGATTCGCCGAGCCTGGTGCGAAAGGGGAGGATCTCCATGCGCGCACCCTACCCCTTCTCGGCGAAAAGCTCGAGGATCAGTTCGCGCAGCCAGCGGTTACCGGGATCGCGGTCGAAGCGCTCGTGCCAGTGCACTCCGACATCAGCCAGCGGAATCGGCACCGGCGGAGGCAGCGACTTGAAGCGTCCGCCCGCCTCGTAGACGCGAGCCACGCGGCTGGGCAGGGTCAGCAGCAGGTCGGTGCGCTCCAGCACCAGCGGCACGACGGTGAAGTGCGGCACGCGAAGCGCGATCCTGCGGGTGAGGCCGTTGCGCTCGAGCGCTTCCTCGACGACGCGGTGGCCGCTGCCGCTCGAGGACACCAGTGCATGCCAGGACTCTTCGAACAACCGGCGTGTGAGGCGCCCTGCGATGCGGGGATGATCGGCGCGCATGAGACAGACATAGGCATCGCGAAACAGGCGCCGACGCCGGACCGGCGAGGCGAGGCCCGGCAGGAAGCCGACCGCGAGGTCGAGCGCGCCGCTCCCCAGCGCATCGCCGATCTCCTCCAGTGGCAGCCCCGAGGCCTCGAGCCTGACCTGCGGCGCCAGCTGGCGCACGCGCTCCACGAGCGGTGGCAGGAAAGAGATCTCGCCCAGGTCGGACATGTAGAAGCGAAACTGCCGGTTCGAGGTCGCGGGGTCGAATCCTGAACCGTGGGCGAGCGCCGCTTCGATCAGCGCGAGCGCTTGGCGCACCGGCTCGTCCAGCTCGCGCGCGAACGGCGTGGGCGCCATGCCGGTCGGGCTGCGCAGGAAAAGGGCGTCGCCGAACACGGCCCGCAGGCGCGCCAGCGCGTTCGACACGGCCGGTTGGGTCAGCCCGAGGCGCGCCGCCGCGGCCGTGACGCCGCGCTCGCGCAGCACCGCATCGAACACGCGCAGCAGGTTGAGGTCGACCTCGTTCACATTCATAGCGATGATTCATAGCATGCGCCTCATCAATTTGACAAATAGCCATACCGCCGCCTAGGCTCGCCGCTTGCATTGACTGAGGAGGACAGGATGAAAGTGTTGCGCATTGCAGCAGCGCTCGCCGTTGCGATCCCGGCCACCGCGCTGGCTCAAGAGACCACGCTCAAGCTGGTGAGCGCGTTCCCGGAGAACGGGCTCTACGTAAAGCACATCGCGCCATGGATCGATCAGGTGAACGCGAAGGGCAAGGGGACAGTGCATATCAACTTCATCGGGGGCCCGAAGGCAATCCCGACATTCGAGGTGGGCAACGCCGTGAAGACTGGCGTCGTCGACATGGCGCTCAGCACCGGCGCGTTCTATACCAACCTGATGCCCGAGGCCGACGCACTCAAGCTCGCGCAGATCTCCGCCCAGGAGCAGCGCAAGAACGGCGCCTACGCCTACATCAATGAGGTGTGGAACAAGAAGGCGAACATGGTCTACCTGGCGCGCATGGTGGACTACACGCCGTTCCACCTTTATCTCAACAAGAAGATCGACAAGCCGGATCTCACGGGACTGAAGCTGCGCATCACGCCCGTCTACCGGGACTTCTTCCAGGCGCTCGGCGCACAGGTCGTGACCACCGCCCCAGGCGAGGTCTACACCGCGCTCGAACGCGGCGTGGTTGACGGCTACGGCTGGCCGATCCACGGCATCTTCGACCTCAACTGGCAGGAGAAGACCAAGTACCGCGTGGACCCCGGCTTCTACAACGCCGAAGTATCGGTGACGATGAACCTGGACGCCTGGAACAAGCTTAGCGCCGCCCAGCGCGCCTTCCTCGATCGCGAGGGGATTGCGCTCGAGGCACGCAACGTGGAATGGAAGCAGATCAACGCTGCCGAGACCGAGCGCCAGGCCAAAGCGGGCATCCAGACGATCGTCTTCACCGGCGCGGCCGCCAAGCAGTACCTCGACAAGGCCTACGAAGTGGGCTGGGCGGGGATCATCAAGGCTGCGCCCGACACCGGGCCGAAGCTGAAGCAGCTGCTGTCCGAGTAGCGGCGGCGGCACGATGGGACTGCTGTCGGCCCTGTACGGCAGGCTGCTCGAGTCGCTGGCGCTCGCCGCCTGCGGCGTGCTGTTTCTGATGATGCTGATGATCTGCGGCGACGTGCTGCTGCGCAACGTCGCGCTGCTGCCGTCGCTGCGCGGCCTGGCGTGGGCGAACGAGGTCTCCGAGTACATGCTCTACCTCATCACCATGCTCGCCGCGCCATGGTTGCTGCGGAAGGGCCAGCACATTCGCATCGACATCCTGCTGCGGGCGCTGCCGGCGCGCATCGGCTGGTATTGCGAATGGGTCGCCGATGCGCTCGCCTTCGCCTGCTGCATCGCCCTGGTCGGCGCGGGCGCGAAGGCCGCCTATGCGAGCTATGCCTCCGACGCGCTCACCATCAAGACGCTGGTGACGCCCGAGTGGTGGTCGCTCGCGCCGCTGCCGCTCGCGTTCGCGCTGCTCGCGATCGAGGTGCTGTTCCGCATGCACCGGCTCGCGGAAGGCGCGCGGGCGCCGCGCGACGACGCGGTCTCGGCGTCGTAGGGCCGGCAATGTCCTGGCAGGCAGCAGCGTGGCTGCTTCTCGGCGGGTCGACCGTGCTGCTGTTCCTGGGCCTGCCGGTCGCGTTCACGTTCCTCGCCATCAACCTCGCCGGGGCAATGCTGTTCCTCGGCGGCGAACCCGGCCTGGTGCAACTCGCCCGCAACAGCGTGCAGTCGGTCGCAAGCTTCTCCCTCACCCCGATCCCGCTGTTCGTGTTGATGGGCGAGGTGCTGTTCCACACCGGCCTCGCGGTCAAAGTGATCGACGGCATCGAGCGCCTGATCCGGCAGATCCCGGGGCGCCTCGCGGTGGTCGCGGTGGTCGCGGGGACCGTGTTCTCGGCAATCTCCGGCTCGACCATCGCGACCACGGCGATGCTCGGCAGCCTTATGCTCCCGGTAATGCTGGCGCGCGGCTATCACCCGACGATGGCGACCGGGCCGATCATGGCGATCGGGGCCGTCGACATGCTGATCCCGCCGTCGGCGCTGACGGTGCTGCTGGGCAGCCTCTCGGGCATCTCGATTTCCAAGCTGCTGATCGGTGGCGTGATGCCCGGATTGATCCTCGCCGTCGCGTTCGTCGGCTACATCGTGGTCCGCGTACGGCTAGATCCCGCGCTCGCACCGGCCAGCACGCTGGTCGAGCACCGCGGCTGGGATAAGTTGCGCCCCTTCTTCCAGTACGTCCTGCCCCTGGTGTCGGTCTTCACCGTGGTGGTCGCGTCGATGTCGGCCGGCTGGGCAACGCCCACCGAATCCGCGGCCATCGGCGCGCTCGCCACCATCGTGCTGGCGCTCGCCTACGGCGCCCTGACTCGGACGAACCTGCTCGCCGCGCTGCGCGGCACCGTCTCGATCTCGGGGATGATCCTGTTCATCATCGTCGGCGCCACCACGTTCTCGCAGATCCTGTCGTTCTCGGGTGCCTCCGATGGCCTGGTTTCGGAGATTGCCGGGCGGGGGCTGCCGCCCGGCGCAGTCATCGCCGGCATGATGCTGATCCTGATCTTCCTCGGCGTGTTCGTCGACCAGGTGAGCATGATGCTGATCACCCTGCCGATCTTCATGCCGGTGGTACAGAAATTCGGCGTCGACCAGATCTGGTTCGGCGTGATGTTTCTCATCTGCATGCAGCTCGGGCTTCTGCTGCCGCCGCACGGCATGCTGCTGATGACGATGAAAGGCGTAGCGCCGCCCGAGGTCAGGATGAGCCACATCTTCCAGGCCGTCGTGCCCTACGTGACGCTCAGCCTGGCGATGCTGGCGCTGGTGTTTTTCGTTCCGGCGGTCGCGGTCTGGCTGCCCAAGCTGCTCGGATAGGAGCGAATCATGGAGCGCTCGTTTGAGGCGGAGGTCGAGAAGCTCAAGCTGGGCGACGGCGAGGTGTTCCACGGCGAGGGCATCCTCGCGGTCACCAAGGCGCTGCTGCAGTCGGGCGTGGCTTATGTAGGCGGCTATCAGGGTGCGCCGGTGTCGCACATGATGGACGTGCTGAACGATGCGCGCGACATCATGGACGCGCTCGGGGTCCACATCGAGACCAACGCCTCGGAGGCGGGTGCGGCGGCGATGCTCGGGGCCTCGATCAATTATCCTTTGCGCGGCGCGGTGACGTTCAAGTCGACGGTCGGCACCAACGTCGCCTCGGACGCGCTCTCCAACCTCGCCAGCGCGGGCGTCAAGGGCGGCGCGCTGATCGTGCTCGGAGAGGATTACGGCGAGGGCGCCTCGATTATCCAGGAGCGCAGCCACGCCTTCGCGATGAAGTCGCAGATGTGGCTGCTCGATCCGCGCCCCAGCCTGCCGAAGATCGTCGAGATGGTGGAACAGGGCTTCGAGCTGTCGGAGGCCTCGAGTACGCCGGTAATGCTCGAGTTGCGCATCCGCGCCTGCCACGTGCACGGCAGTTTTCCCGCGCGCGCCAACCGCGCGCCGCAGTTCTCCAAGCGGCACGTGCTCGAGAACCCCGATTTCGACTACGGGCGAATCTGCCTGCCCCCGGCGACCTACGCGCAGGAGAAGCACAAGGTCGAGGTGCGCTGGCCGGCGGCGGTCCGGTTCATTCGCGAGCGCGGCCTGAACGAGACATTCGCCGGGGAGCTCGCAGACGTGGGTGTCATATGCCAGGGCGGCATGTACAACGTCACGCTGCGCGCGCTGCAGCAGCTGGGTCTTGCCGACGCCTTCGGTGCCTCGCGCGTTCCGGTCTACTGCATGAACGTGACCTACCCGCTGGTGCCCGAGGAGGTCGTCGGGTTCTGTGCAGGCAAGCACGCCGTGCTGATCGTCGAGGAAGGCCAGCCGGCCTACATCGAGGACGCGGTGCTCGCCTGCCTGCGGCGCCACGAAGTGAACGCCGTGCGCGTGCACGGCAAGGACGTCCTGCCGCTCGCGGGCGAGTACACCGGCGAAGTGGTGCTCACCGGGGTCGCGCGCTTCATCGAGCAGGTCGCGCCCCGGGGCGTCGACACCAGCCGCATCCACGAGACGTACGACGCGCTCACCGCGCCGAAGAGGATGGCGGCCGAGCTGCTCGGCGTGCCGGTACCCACGCGCCCGCCCGGGTTCTGCATCGGCTGCCCCGAGCGCCCGGTGTTCGCGGCGATGAAGCTGGTAGAGCGCGAGTCCGGCGCCTTCCACGTGTCGGCCGACATCGGCTGCCACACCTTCTCCACGCTGCCGCCGTTCAACATCGGCCACACGGTGCTCGGCTACGGGCTCGGCCTCGCGTCCAACTCGGCCATCCAGCCGATGTTCGCCCGCCGCTCCGTGACCATCATGGGCGACGGCGGCTTCTGGCACAACGGCCTGACCTCGGGCGTCGCCAACGCGGTATTCAACAAGGACGACGGCATCCTGGTCATCATGAAGAACGGCTACAGCTCCGCGACCGGCACGCAGGAAATCCCCTCCTCGCCGCAGCACACCGCGCACAAGGCCGACGACATGGGCATCGAACGCGCGCTCCAGGGCCTCGGTGTGGGCTGGATGAAGACGGTGCACAACTACCACGTGGGCGAGGTGGCCCAGACGCTCAAAGAAGCCATGACCACCGACTACCCCGGCCTGAAGGTCATCATCGCCGAGGGCGAGTGCCAGCTCGAGCGCCAGCGGCGCCTGCGCCCCCAGGTAGCCGCCGCGCTCAAGGCCGGCGAGCGCGTGGTGAGGACCCGCTTTGGCGTGGACGAGGACGTGTGCTCGGGGGATCACTCCTGCATTCGCCTGTCGGGCTGCCCGTCGCTGACGGTCAAGGACGCCTCCGACCCGCTCAAGGTCGACCCGGTGGCGCACGTCAACAACGGCTGCGTGGGCTGCGGCCTGTGCGGCGAAGTGGCCCATGCCGCGATCCTGTGCCCCTCGTTTTACCGCGCCGAGGTGGTCCAGAACCCCTCGCCCTGGGACCGCCTGCTCCACCGCATCCGCCAAACCTTCATCGCCTGGCTGCAGCCGGCGTGAGATTCGAATCGCGCCCGTCGCAAACTTCATGCAAGCTTTATCGTTTGCCGGCGCTCTCTCCACTACGTAAGATTCGCACGCGCCGTAACGCACTGATCGCGTGATCGGGTCTGAATCATCGTTAGGAGGAGAGAATGAAAACACGTTTGTTAAGTGCATGCGCGGCTGCTCTGCTACTCGCCGCAGGGGGCGCTTTCGCGCAGGACAAGCACATCGACCTCAAGCTCTCGAGCTGGGTGCCGCCCAAGCACCCGCTCAACCCGTCCCTGCAGGCATGGGCGGACGACGTCAAGAAGGCGTCGAACGGCACCATCAGTTCGACGCTGTTCACCTCGGAGCAACTCGGCAAGGCGTTCGACCACTACGACATGGCGCGCGACGGCATCGCCGACTTCGCCTACGTCAACCCCGGATACACGCCGGGACGCTTTCCCGTGATCGCAGCGGGCTCCCTGCCGTTCCTGTTCTCAAATGGGACCGGCGGCTCGGCGGCGCTCGATGCCTGGTATCGGCCATACGCGGCCAAGGAAATGAAGGACGTGCACTTCTGCTTCGCGTTCGTGCATGACCCGGGGACGTTCCACGCCCACAAGAAAATCGTCCTGCCAACGGACCTCAAGGGCCTGAAGGTCCGCCCGGCGACCGGCACGATCGGGCAGATGGTCACGCTGCTCGGCGGCACGAACGTGCAGTCTTCCGCCCCCGAGGCGCGCGAAATCCTCGAGCGCGGCGTCGCCGATGCCATCACCTTCCCGTGGAATTCGATCGTGTTGTTCGGCATCGACAAGGTCGTCAAGTACCACATGGACGTGAAGCTCTACACCACCCCCTTCGTCTGGGTCATGAACAAGGCGAAGTACGAAGCCATGTCGCCGGCGCAGAAGAGGGTGATCGACGATCACTGCAATACCGCGTGGGCGGAGAAGGTCGCGAGCCCCTGGGCCGATTGGGAGCACGCCGGAATCGCCAAGATCTCCGCGGAGCCGGGCCACGACGTCTACAAGCTCACGCCCCAACAGCTGGCCGCATGGCGCAAGGCGGTCGCGCCGGTAGAAGAAGAATGGGCCAACGACGTGCGCAAGGCGGGCTACAACCCCGACCAGCTCCTGTCGTCGCTGAAGCAGACCTTGGTCAAGTACAAGGCCGCCGACTGAGCCACAGTCGGGCAACGAACCAACAGCACAGGTGATCTGAGCGGTGTTTCCGCGGTTTCGCCGCGGCGGTCTTGCTCGTGCCGCCGCAGCGCCGGAAATCTGTTCGTCGCCGTCAGCGCAAGGGGTCGCCCCGTGGACGACAAGTTGAAGCGCAGTTTCATGGACAGCGTGATCAACTCGATCGAGTGGCTGGCCGCGCTTTTCGTTGGCATCGTAGCCGCCGACATCTTCATCTCGGTCCTGCTGCGTTACTTTTTCGCCGTGCAGATCCCCGACGGCTACGACTTCGGCCGGCTCCTCCTCGGTATCCTCATCTTCTGGGGCATCGCGGCGACGAGTTACCGCGGCACGCACATCACGGTCGATCTCGTCTGGGGCGCCGGTGGTCCGAGGATGCGCCGCGCCATGGACATATTTGCCACTCTGGTTCTCCTGTTCGTCGTGACGGTCCACACGGGAACCCTGTTCGACAAAGTGCGATCGACCTACGCCGAGAACCTCGTGACCTATGACCTCAAGCTGCCCATCTGGCCGTTCTTCGCGATCGCCTGGATTGGGGACGTGTCAGCGGTGGTCCTGATTGCGATTCGCACCTACCAGCTGATCTTCCGTCCGGAACTGGTCGGCGGCAAGCACGAGACCGACGCGCAGAAATGAGGCCATGGTGCTGAGTACCAACGCCGTCGCGATCACGGGTTTCGTCGTTCTGTTCGCGTTGATGCTGCTGCGCGTGCCGGTTGGCATGGCAATGGGCCTGGTCGGAGTGACGGGGTACGGTTACCTCACCGGGGCAGAACCGGCGCTCAAGCTGGTGGCGCTGACTTCGATGCGGACCGTGACCGACTACACCTTCGGCGTCATCCCGATGTTCCTTCTCATGGGCGCATTCGTCTCGAAGTCAGGCGTCAGCCGCGAGTTGTTCCGGGCGGCGAATACTCTGGTCGGGCACCTGAAGGGCGGCTTGGGAATCGCCACCATCGTGGCCTGCGGCGGCTTCGCCGCGATCTGCGGCTCGTCGGTGGCGACCGCAGCCACGTTTTCGACGGTGGCCTATCCTGAGATGCGGCGTTACGGCTATCCGCAGGCCTTCTCGACCGGCGTCATCGCGGCCGGCGGCACGCTGGGCGCCATGTTGCCGCCGTCAACGGTGCTGGCCGTATACGGCATCATCACGCAACAGGACATCGGCAAGCTTTTCATCGCAGGGATCATCCCGGGGATCCTTGCCATGTCGATGTATGTGACCACGATCGCGGTCATCGTCATGGTGCGTCCGGGGCTTCTGCCCGCCGGCATAGCCAGCTCCTGGACCGAGCGGCGCCAGGCACTGCGCGATGTCTGGGCTCCCCTGCTGCTCTTCGCCTTCGTGATCGGCGGCCTCTATGGCGGCTTGTTCACGCCGACCGAGGCCGGCGGTGTGGGGGCCGGGGGCGCGTTCATTCTGGGCGTCCTGCGCCGACGGCTGACGCGGGGCGACGTCCGCGAGGCACTCCTCCAGGCGACGCGCACTGCGGCGGCGGTGTTCACCGTCCTCATCGGTGCACTGCTGTTCGGATACTTCCTCACCATCACGCAGACGCCCCAGAAATTGACCGAATTCCTGACGGGCCTCGGCCTGGGCCGCTACTGGGTTCTGACTTTGATCATGCTGATGTACATCGCGCTCGGATGCCTCATGGACGCCATGGCCATGATCATCCTGACCGTGCCGATCATCTTCCCGGTGATCACGTCGCTCGGTTTCGATCCGATCTGGTTCGGCGTGATCATCGTCATGACCGTTGAGCTTGGGCTGATCCATCCACCGGTCGGCATGAACGTCTTCGTGATCAAGAGCGTCGTCAAGAATGTGAGCTTCACCACCATCTTTAAGGGCGTCATACCGTTCGTCATCACCGATCTGCTGCGCCTCACCATCCTGATCAGCTTCCCGATCATCGCCACCTACCTTCCGGGGCGCATGGGCTGAGCCGCGCCGCCGGTCCTCCACCGCGACCTGACGCTATTTCGGGCCGAACACCCCCGTTTCGACTGCAAAACGGGGCGAACCACGGGAGGTGCTTTGCTAGAATTGCCTACCCGATCACCGGGCGCCACGAGTCCTCGTCGAGGAGGCCTGCATGCAGATCTCTGCCGAACCCGCCGTCCAGAATGTGCGTGCCGACCTGTATCGGCGTATGGACCCCAACAACCTGACCCCGCTGTGGGAGGTGTTGCACAACCTGGTGCCGCCGCAGCCGCAGACGCCGTGCGTCCCGGCGTTGTGGAAATACCGCGAGATCCGCCCCTTCATCATGGAATCGGGCAAGGTGATCACGGCTAAGGAGGCGATCCGGCGCGTGCTGGTCCTCGAGAATCCGGGTATGCGGGGGCAGTCGACCATCACCCGTAGCCTCTACTGCGGCCTGCAACTCATCCTGCCGGGAGAGATCGCCCCCAGCCACCGTCATACGCAGTCAGCGTTGCGCTTCATCGTCGAGGGCACCGGCGCCTACACCGCGGTCAACGGCGAGCGCACCACCATGCATCCCGGCGACTTCATCATCACTCCACCATGGACCTGGCACGACCACGGCAATCCGGGCAACGAGCCGGTGGTATGGATGGACGGCCTCGACATCCCGATCGTGCAGCTGTTCGACACCGGCTTCATGGAGACCTTCCCTGAGGAAGCGCAGCCGGTGACGCGCAGCGAAGGCGATTCGTACGCGCGCTACGGGGCCAACCTCGTGCCGCTCGCCGGATTGCCGGCATCGAAAACCTCGCCGATCTTCAATTACCCGTATGCGCGCAGCCGCGAGACGCTCGAAACGCTGTCGCGCAATGGCGAGCCTGACGCCTGCCACGGCTGGAAAATGCAGTTCATCAATCCGCTCACCGGCGGCCCGGCAATGCCCACCATGGGGACGTTCATCCAACTGCTGCCGAAGGGCTTCCGATCGGCCCCTTGCCGATCCACCGACGCGACCGTCTACTCGGCGGTCGAAGGAACCGGGCGCGTGTCGATCGGCGGGCAGGCATTCGCCTTCGAGCCGCGCGACACCTTCGTGGTGCCGAGCTGGCACCCGGTAAGCTTCGAGAGCGACGACGAGTGCGTACTATTTTCCTATTCGGACCGGCCCGCCCAGGCGGCGCTCGGTCTTTGGCGCGAGAAGCGGGCATGAACGACAAGGCATTTTTCGGCCGCGAGTACAACAACCGCGCGCTGGTACCGGAGCACGCGCAGTACTTCGCCCGCTGGGCGGAGGACTCTGCGCGCGCGCGCGCGACCATGACCTGCTACCTCGACCGCGAATACGGTCAGGCACCGGGCGAAAAACTGGACATCTTCCCCGCGCGCAAGGGCGACGGCTCCGTGCTGATGTTCATCCATGGCGGCTACTGGCGTTCGCTCGACAAGCGCGACTTCTCGTATCTCGCGCCTGCATGGGTCGACGCGGGCGTTTCGCTGGTGGTGGTGAACTACGACCTTTGCCCGAACGTCACGATCGAGGCGATCGTCTGCCAGATGCTGCGCGCCTCGGCGTGGCTGTACCGCCACGCCGAGGAGTACGGCATGGACGAGGAGCGGCTCTTCGTCTGCGGCCATTCCGCCGGCGCGCACCTCACTGCGATGATGATGGCGGCGCTGTGGCCGGTGTTCGACGCAGACTTGCCGCGTGACCTGTTCAAGGGCGGACTGGCGATCAGCGGCCTCTACGACCTTCGCCCGCTCGTCGAAGTCGACTTCCTAAACGCGGACCTGCGTCTCGACGAGGCGGCCGCGCTCAAGGTCTCGCCGGCGTTCCTGCCACCGGCCACGCGTGCCCCCGTCTATACGTGCGTCGGCGGGCTCGAGAGCTCCGAGTTCAAGCGCCAGAATGCGCTGCTTGCGCAGCGCTGGAAGTCGGCCGTCGCGGGGGACATCCCGATGCCGGGTCGCCATCACTTCTCGGTAGTCGACGAGCTCGTCAATCCGGCAAGTGCACTGTTTGCGGGGGCAAGACGCATGATGAAGCTGGATCGCTGATGGGGTCGCTCGAAGTCTATCTCCGTCCCGGGGCGTACATCGACAGCGACCACCCGGCGGTAATCGCGTACGCACGCCGGCAGGTGCGCGGCGCAAACGATGTCGAGCGCGGCGTGTCGCTCTACTACGCGGTGCGGGACGGCATCCGCTACAACCCGTTCCTGGACTTCACGGTCGACTCGGCCTACCGGGCGAGCGATTGCCTGGCCGCGGGCGAAGGCTTCTGCGTCGGCAAGGCCGCGCTGCTCGCCGCCTGCGCGCGCGCGGAAGGCATCCCCGCGCGGGTAGGCTTTGCCGACGTCAGGAACCATCTCTCCACACCGCGCCTGCTCGAGTACATCGGCAGCGACCTGTTCGTCTACCACGGCTTTAGCGAGCTGTTTCTAGGTGGGAAGTGGATCAAGGCGACGCCTGCGTTCAATCTGGCCCTGTGCACCAAGTTCCGCGTCAAGCCCCTCGAGTTCGACGGGCACAACGACTCCATCTTTCATCCGTACGACGCCGATCAACGCCGCCACATGGAGTACCTGCGCGACCGCGGCACTTTCGCCGACGTCCCGGCAGCCGAGATCCAGGAGGCGTTCCGCGAGTTCTATCCGCGGCTCTATGGGCTGGGCCGCGACGCCGCGCACGAGACGTTCGGCTGACGCGCCTCGAAGCGGCCATGCGCGCGCTGCTCGAGGAAAGCTTCGCTTCGGCCGTAGCCGCCGCCGATCCGCTGAAGATTCTTTCCGCGCACCTTCCCCCTCCGCCGCGCGGCCGTACGTTGGTGGTGGCCGCGGGTAAGGCGGCGGCATCGATGTCGCTTGCCGTCGAGCGTGGCTGGCCCGCGGATGCGCGACTGGAAGGTCTCGCCATCACCCGCTACCGGCATTCGCTGCCGACCACGCGCATTCGCGTGCTCGAGGCCGGGCACCCCGTGCCCGACGAGGCGGGCGAGGCGGGCGCACGCGAGATGCTGGAACGCGTTCGGGCGCTCGGCGAAGACGATCTTCTGCTCGCGCTGATCTCGGGGGGAGGCTCAAGCCTCCTGTCGCTTCCGGCCGATGGGATCTCGATGCAGGACCTGAAGGCGGTGACAAAGCAGCTGCTGCGCTGCGGTGCTGCGATCCAGGAAATAAACACCGTACGCAAGCACTTGTCCATGATCCAGGGTGGACAGCTCGCCGCCGCGAGCCGGGCGCCGGTGCTGGCGCTGGCCGTGTCCGACGTCACGGGCGACGATCCGACGCACATCGCCTCCGGGC
>Ga0316620_10000146_pt1 | contig 27313 bp, 18 predicted proteins | sample OWC_Aug_M1_C1_D5_FD_207651 | JGI IMG/M metagenome (GOLD analysis project Ga0316620, IMG submission 207651) | Wetland soil microbial communities from Old Woman Creek delta, Ohio, United States - OWC_Aug_M1_C1_D5_B | ecosystem: Environmental > Terrestrial > Soil > Wetlands | place: USA: Ohio...
TTCACGAGCCGTCGCAAAGTCAATCGCAGCAATCTTTTCGTTACTGGCTTTAACCACTTTGTTCATTGTCTCTTGGACGTCAGTAGGAGGATTGATTTCCTTGAGTTCGGTGCGGACAATCTCAAGACCCCAGCTCTTGGTCTCCGTGGAAAGGTTAGTATACAGTGCGCTATTGATTTTACCGCGCTCGCTGTTGGCGTCTTTTAATGTCATAGTACCGATGATGTTTCTTAGTGTTGTTCTCGCCAGAGCCACGATCTGCGTCCTGTAGTTGAACACGTTATACTGGGATGCTTTAACGTCCTCTTCAGCAGAGCGTACTTTAAAGTAAACCTGGGCATCAACCTGGGCATTCAGGCTATCGCTTGTGATAATTTCCTGCAGTCCGGCGTCGATCATATTTTCCGTAATATTTACGCGAACCAGCTGCTCGATAAACGGGATCAGAAAGATAATACCCGGGTTAGCAAAACGGTTGTATTTGCCAAACCGTTCGATTAAACCTCGACTGGTCGGCCTGACGGTACGAATGGATTGCCCTAGGAGCAAGATAACAAGGATTACAGCAACGGCTATGATAATGATAGCGGTACCTGACATGGCAAACTCCCTCCCATCAAACCACTTTTTGGGTCTCTATTGATCGCTGTTTAACGTCTTCTCCCGGCTTGACGATGATAGTCGTGTATCCATTATCAACCATAACGTTGCACAACTTCCCGAATCCCCGCCAGGCGCTCCCATAAATGACTTCTTGTGATGTTGTTTTCATCGCTTTATCAAATGTCGAGAGAGGAAATAGCATTCACCGGGGCCAGCGGACACTCTGCTTTCCACCAAATCCTGTCGGACGGCTCCAGTTTCCTTATACCCTTGTGAGATTCGTTTGTCAGTTCTGTATTGCTCACGCATCAGGTCAATATTGCTCATCGCGGTTAACAATGAGGGGGCATAGCTGCCTTTGAACCTGACCCGCCTCCAGCAAACGGGAAATTTAAACGGGGTTTCAGATTAACAAGTTCTGAACGCGACTATCGTCGATGCGGGGGATGGTCTGATACTCTGCCAGGGTGCGGTTGCATTCTTGGGTCGCAGTCGAAGTCCGCGCTTGCGAAGTTTTCTAACTCGCCGTTCCTGAAACCATGTGACCGTCCATTTTCATCCCTGAACTACGCATTGATCCAGGCGAGCACTTCGGCATCCAGCGACCCGACCGAAAATCTCCTGTTTCCCCGCATCCCCTCTGCTGTAACATCCAGGCGTAAATCCATCAGGATTTGAACAGTTCAAATCACGCATGATGACAAGCAGAACAGGAGACCAGAATGGCTGAAACGGAACCGACCAAAGAAGAACTATTGAAACGGATCGCTGAGCTGGAGCTGCAGGCTCAGGCCAGAAAACCGGCGGCGCTGGAATTTCGGGTGAGTGACAAGGGAGGCATAAGCGTCTACGGTCTCGGGAGGTTTCCGGTGACGCTATACTACGAACAGTGGACGCGGTTGCTTGGCCACGTCGATGAACTGCAAACCTTCATGGAGGAAAACAAAAGCAAGCTGAAGCTGAGGCCCCGCGCTGGGCAATGAGCTCTCCGGCAATACTCCAACAAACCGCGTTTTCAGACGATCGGGGACAAATGAAAATGCTATTGCCGAAACCGTTGGAGTTGTCATCAATCAGAAAAAGAGGTAGAAGCATTTCGAACCTGCCAGGGGTGGGGAAAAGAACATGAGAACCCCTGCGGGGAAGCTCATGAGAATCGGGCTGGTTACGAAGGATATCGAATGCCCGCAAACCCTTTAATGACGCAGGTTTGCGGTGGTGTCGAAGGAGGGGATCGAACCCTCATGGCCGCAAGGGCCGCGGGATTTTGAGTGACGACCCCGCCATTTCGAAGGAGTGTGAAATTCTTCTAAGATGTTAGAAAAAGAATGGGGTAACCGGCGCCGACATTACGAACGATTCATAACGATTTCGAAGGATTTTGAACACGTTTGTAATGAAATGGTAATGACTCGCGACAGCCCCTCCAGAAATCCCCGCGCCTCATTTCCCAAACCGGCGATCGCGTTCTGAAGCCGGTATCCAGCACAATCGGCAACCAACCAGCGCATTTCCCAGTGACGCTCTACATCAACTTTCCCGAGATCGCGACAGCACGTCCAGGTGACCGCGTCGTGCTTTAGTCGGAACAAGACGCGGGGCTGCCGGCGAACCCGGTGAAGAATTAGAAGTGCCGGAGGGCCAGAAGAAGCGCCAGCCGTCGAGGCAGGGAGATTTCAGCGCCGCAACATTGCCTGCCAATTGCTCACGACGTGGAGCGGCTCCCTGGCTTCCAGAGGGGCCTTGGCCCGCTCGACCAGGAGAAACTTCTGGCCGTTGGCGCCAACCGCATACTGGGTGAGTACCGAGTTCACCGAGACTTCAGACGGAAACAGCATTTTGGGAGCTGCCGTCTTCAGCGTGGCGCCTATCACCAGCGGCACCGACATCACCTTGCCATCAAGCGCAAGATAGAATAGCTCTTTGCCATCCTTTCGCCAGATCGGCTGACACCCGCCGCCGTTCGATATCATGCGCTCATCTGTCATCGATGGGTACCGGGCAGCCCACACCTCTACCCGGCCCGATTCGTCGGAATTGTACGCAACCCATTGACCGTCCGGCGAGAACTGGAATTGGTCCACATTGTACGGCGTCTCGCGGAGCACTTGCGGCGGAGCGCTTCCGTCGGCTGCAATCAGAATGATCGAGACTGTCTTGCCCACCAGACGGCGGCCCAGGATCCACTTGCCGTCCGGCGACCAGTCGTCCGGAAAGTTTGCGCGGCCATCGTCCAGAAGCACCTTCGGAGAACGCTCCCCCAGCGTGAGTATCATTATTCTGGTCTTGTTCCCCAAGTAGATCTGGTACACAAGTTTGAGGGAATTGGGTGACCAGATTGGGTCAAGCACAATATCGCTGCTCTCATTGGTGATTGGCGACAGAATATTGGTGTCGAATGGCAATAGCCAGAGGTTCCTCACATCGTGCAGGGTGTGTATGACTGAGGCTTGCGTTTCATTAGGTGACAGATAAACCTGATGGTAAAGACCGGGTGCGCTCGGACTGCCCAACTGACGACCGTCCCGTCCGCGCCACATCAGCCGCGTTGTGCCGATCGGAGAACCGGGGCCGTAAACCAGCAACCCATTTCCGGAGACCGAGAAATTGGCCCTGTACCAATAAACCGTTCTCGCGCGGCCAGCGACAGGAACAAGCTCGGCGACAGGCGCGGGCTCGGCGAGAGGCCGGGCGCGGAGGAAATCGAATCGCTGGGCCATGAGGCTGCCTGCCCGGACGAACAGCAGGTAATCCGGGGGGACAAAATCCGGCGCCGAGGCGTCAGGGACCAAAACACGGGTATCCGAGGAATCGATCGATCCGAGGTTGACACTGGACAGATTATCGGTGCGATTCGGTGACTGAAACAGAAAGTGCCGCCCATCTGCCAGAAACCGCGGCCACATGTGGCCATACCTGTCATCCTGCCCCACTCGCGTAACCGCCTGCTTTGAGCCTCCCTGCGCCGGTATCCAATTGAGGGCGCCGAACCTGTCCGGGGCAAAAAGGATGCTACCCTCCGCGTTCCAGGTTCCCCCGGCAAATCGGTTCGTCACGTCGGTGAGCGGCCATGAAGAGCCTTCCAGGGCAGAGATAATCTTCAGCTTCAAACCGGCAACAAAGCCAACGGACTTCGAGTCCGCAGACCAGAAGGGCGCTTCCGCCCCGTCAGTATCAGGAAGGATTTTTTCGTCGGTTGGGGAGGCAAGCGAGCGTAACCACAACCTGGTCGTGCCGGATGCATCGAAAACGACCGCTGCCAGCCCGCTACCGTCGGGCGAGACGGCAATCTGGCTACCAAAGGCATACCCCGCAGGCGGAGGGAGTAACATGTGAACGGCGGCAGGCTGGGGGACGGCTTGATCAGACCCTCGCCATGGAAATGTAATGAAAAACGCTGCAACTGCCAGAGCGGCTATCGCGTAGCCTCCCCATGCCGGCAGCCGATTGGATTTGCCTGGAACCCCATCGGCCAACCCCCGCAACTCCAATGCCACGTCGTGCAGGTTCTGCTTCCGGTCGTCGGGATCTTTCGCCAAGCAATGCCTGACCAATTGATCCAGGGCGGGCGGTGTCATCGGCAGCCGCGACGATACGGGCGGCGGTTCGGACGACATGATCGCGGTGATGACGCTGGCCTGGCTGGTTCCCTCGAACGCCCGCTTTCCCGTCAGCATCTCGTACAAAACCGCTCCGAATGCGAAGATGTCGGTGCGGGCGTCGGCTTCTGCGCCTTTCAATTGCTCCGGCGCCATGTACTGGATCGTTCCCAGTACGGTCCCTTCCGCCGTGACAGGAACTTCTGACGAGGGCGAAATCAGAGCCGAAACCGCGCCAGCCGCCGAGGATGTCTTGGCAAGCCCAAAATCAAGGAGCTTGGCCCCCGTCTTCGTCAGCATGATGTTGCCCGGCTTGAGATCTCGATGCACGATGCCGTGCCGGTGCGCCGTGTCCAGCGCTTCCGCGATTTCAATCGCGTGCCGGAGTGCGCGGTCCAACGGCAGCGGCCCCCGTTTCAGGCGCTCGGCCAGCGTCTTCCCGTCCAGATATTGCATGACGAGGAAGTGGACTCCTTCGTGTTCGCCCACGTCGTGCAGTGCGCAGATGTTCGGATGGTCGAGCCTGGAGATGACCTTGGCTTCGCGGTCGAAACGCTCCCGGAATTTGCGGTCGCCGGCCACATCCGGCGCAAGCATTTTGATGGCAACTTCGCGGTCGAGCCGCGTGTCGAGGGCGCGGTACACGACGCCCATGCCTCCCTCGCCGATCTTCTCCTCTATCCGATAGTGAAGCAGCGACCGGCCTGCGAATTCCGGTGCAGGTTCTTGCGCCAGATCTCCGGCCAGCCCCCGGGCAGCCACCTCCATTGCCGGAGATTCGATGAAGCCATCCGCTGCGCTTTGTTGCGCAAGCAGTGATTCGACTTCTTTCCGCAGCGGCACGTCGCCGGCACAGGCCTCCTCGAGGAATTCCTCCCGCCCGGCGGCATCGCGCTCCAGCGCTTCAGAACAAATCCGCTTGATCTGGTCCCATCGCTCTGCCCTCATGGCTCCCCTCCGTGCTTCATTTCCCGCAACAGCCACAGCTTCGCCACCGCCCATTCCCGCTTTACCGTCCTGGGTGAGATTCCCAGCACCTCCGCGGTTTCCTCCACCCCGAGGCCCGCAAAAAAACGCAGTTCGACGATCTTCGCCTGCCGCGGGTCGATGGTTGCCAGGCTGTTCAGGGCGCTGTCGAGCGCAATCAGGTCATTGCTGCGTCCCGGCAAGGCAACGCGCGACTCATCGAGTTCCACCTTGCGGATATCTCCTCCCCGCTTCCGGCTGCCTCGCGTGCGGGCAAAATCAACCAGGATGCGGCGCATCAGGCCGGCCGAGATGGCAAAAAAGTGCGCCCGATCCTGCCACCGGACCCTGGCCGAGTCGACGAGCTTGAGATAGGTTTCGTTGACCAGGGCTGTGGTCTGCAGCGTGTGTCCGACGCGCTCGCGCAGCATGTAGCGATGGGCCAGCCGATGTAGTTCGCCGTAGACGAGAGGCATGAGCTCTTCTAGGGCTTTCTGGTCACCGTTGCACCATGCCTGAAGCAACTGCGTTACATCTCGCAGGGATTGCCCAGTCACGGAACGCTCCCTTTCAGTGAAAAGTCAGTCGTCGATTGGGCTCATTATACATCGAATCTCTATGACCGCGCGCTCCGCCGGGTGCGCATCGAACCCCCGGAAATTCCATAAGGTTTCCTCGACTTTCGACGCCTGCCCGATTTTTCAATGGAAAAGTTGATGGTTTGGCCCCTTCCGGCACCGATTTCCGCATTCGGGACCGGCCGCGGCAAATCGATGCCGCCGGAAGAGAGGCTCCATGAAAAGCCGGCCGGTCTCAGCTGTAGCAGTCCTGGTTTCAGTTTTTCTCTTTTGCGCCCCACCCGCACTTTCCGGCCAGACCGGATGCGAGATTCCCTTTCGAAGCAATGGGCACCTGATTGTCGTGGAAGCTTCCCTGGGAAACAAGTACGGGCTGCGATTCTTGATCGATACGGCGGCGACAGGCATCGTGGCCGACAATGACCTCATCAAGGCACTAGGGATGAAGCGGCTGGCTGGCAATTCACAGATTGTGACTTTGGGACAGATCAGCAAGGCTGATCGATTTCACCTTCCCAAGCTGCAGATTGGGCCAGTTTACACGATGTTGCAGTTGCATTGCTCCGGTGCCGATCTTTCCGGCCTGGGAGTCGATGGCATCATCGGAGCCGACCTCCTGGGACAGCAAACCTGGCTGGCAAACTGCAAGACGAACCAAGTCATCGAAAGCGGGAGTTTTACCATCGACTTCGAATCCCGGACATTGCGCTTCGGCGTTCAGCAGCAACTGAAGGACACCGTCCCGCTGAAGGTGCGAAATCACCAGATTGTTGTTGTGGCAATGATCCAAGGGCATCCCCTTCGGCTTGCCGTCGATACCGGGGTTCACACAATCTTTTTGTACAAAGAGTCACAAATGGGCTGGCTCGAGTCCATGATGACCCACCAGAGCGCATGGTTTTTTATGGCCGGCGGCACGAGTGCAGGGAAACGGGTATTGCTTCCCGACATAGAGTTGGGAAATTCGCGGTGGAGAGACCTGGATGGGATTCTGATGGATCTGCCGAACCAATCAAAAGACGGGTTGCTCTCTGTGTGGCAACTGGGCCTGAAGATCGTCCACTTCGATTTCAAGCGAAACCTGATGAGCTGGAAGAAGTGATGGTCCGGTTCCAGAGAATTTGGCATATTGTGCGCATTAGAAATACGACGAGCGGAATCCGTCCTCCTATGGCAGAACGTAGGGATTGGGTGGCCGCTAAAGGCACAAGGATCGACTAGGTGCACAATGGCCCATTGCCAGGATACGGCAAGCCGACCACCTAAAAACATATCCGTTAGCTTTGTGAGAGAAATTAATGAATGACTAGCTTTGGTGCCGAAGGAGGGGGTCGAACCCTCATGGCCGCAAGGGCCGCGGGATTTTGAGTCCGAACTGGCACTTCCACAAATGCCTGCAAATGCTTGATTTATCAGACAGATCCCCAAAGCACAAAGTTGGGTGGAGTAGGGTGAAATAGGGTGCCTTTTGACCGCCATGGGCAAAGTCACGGGCAAAGTCATCCTCCCCCCTAGGGAGTGCTATCCCTAGGGGTCGAAATATGGGTGCCCGGGTGACCGCTCTGGAGGCATCTCCGACATCGCCCCTATTCCGAGTGCTGGCCTCTCAATCGGCCAGACCAGACGTACCGGGAGCGAATCCAGTTTGGGTCAGGCTGCCTCTCGTAGGAGTGCCGAAGGATGCCACCCGATCGTTTCCCGCACGCCACGTGACCTGCCGTGCGGCCCGGCTGGATATTTTCACCCTACGCGGATCAAGCTCCGTTTGACAACGGCCCTTATGCTGCCGGGATCGGCGCTATTCCGGCCCATGATCACTTCGACCCGAAGCGAAAGACAACGCCCGCGGAGACGCGGGGATCCATTGAGGCATCGGCGCCGAATCGGGTGATCAATAGGTCCGACTGAATCACGCGGACAGCGAAGGTCTTGTGCGCGACCCAGTCCAGGCCCCCACCGATGTTCATCGCAAATGCAGTGTTCGAAAAGTCAAGGTTGCCGAAGCCCGCACTTGCCCACCCGCATCCAAACAACGCATGGAAGAACGGCACGACATTGTTGTTCTTTCGATAGGAGAATTGTGGACCAAACGTAAGGATGTGCAGCTTGACCTTCAAACTGTCTCTCGTCGTGCAGTGGCCCGAAAAATCACCCTTGATCCCGAGCCAGTCGTTAATGTTGCCGTTGACCGAAGTGCTCCACCCGTGGAGGATCTGCTCAACTACATGGTTTGGGACGAACGAATATCCCCCAAAGACCTCTGCCTGAGGGGTATCTTGAGCCATCGCCGGAACGGGAGTCAGGAACAAAAGGACCACCGATAAAATGAATGCCCGCATATGTTCTTCTCATTTCTGAAACTCAATGGTTGTCCGGCCCCGTTCCACTACAGGGGCGCGCTGCTGACGGATGGAGTGTCAGTGCTGTCGCGCCGGCAGCCGACCGGACTCCCTTTCCACTCCACTACGCGCAATAGCCGGGGAAAGGACGCCAGAGAATCCGTCTGAGTTGCGATTCCCTGTTATTAGCCGCCGTCTTCGCTAGGTTGCGTTTGTCCAGGACGATTCCGGCAAGAACCAGGGCAAAGCGCCTGTCACCGGCTCCATCGAGTCGGGGACGGCCGCCGCTTCCGCGATAGCGGCTCCCGTTGACTCTCAAAGACGGATGCTGCGCTGACGTGCGACCGTGCAGGCAACACAAACACCACAGCAACGCCAGCGTGGTGGACCTATCGTACCGCGTGAATCTTCCCCGGCCTGAGGGCTTCGATCGTCTTCGCATCGACCCACACGATGCCTTCACCGAGATAGAAGAGGTACTTGCCGTCCGGCGACACTCGCGGGCACACGCCCTGCAGCCGTTCGCCCAGCCTGACCGGCGGCTGCCAGTCCCCTTCCTTCGAGCAAAAGCTGACGTAGAACTGCCCGTCCTCCATCCTCGCAAAGACGATGTACGACTCGTCGGGCGCGATGTAGGGGGTGGTGGCCCGGCCCGTGTTGATCGCGGGGCCCATACGCGTCGGCGCCGTGTATTCCGTATTCACCAGACGAGAGTAGTAGGTGCCCGCGCCCTCCGGGCCAGTGCCTCCGAAGTACAACGTGCCCGAATTCGACACCGACACCTGCCAGTGCAATTGCATCGCGTTCACGGCCGCACTGACCGGCCTGGGAGCGGACCAGCCGTCCGGAGTCCGGTCGACGAACCAGATGTTCTCCTTCCTCGCGTCGGTCCCGGGCAACGGGCGCTGCGACGTGAAGAACAGGCACTTGTTGTCGGGCGTCAGGAACGGGTTGTCGTCGTGATGCTCGGCGACGCCGCTGAAGGAGGCAAACTGGGGGATAGTCCACCGCCCGTTCTGGAGCTTCGTCACCCAGATGCCGTACCGGTACCCGCCGAAATCCCCGGCCGCTCCTCGCAACTGCACGCCACCTCCCCAGTACATTTCCATGCCGTCGGGCGACAGCGAGAGGGAACTGTGGTTGCTGAATTCCTCCAGGCCGGACACGATGTCACGTGCGAACACGGCCGGCTCCGCTCCCGGCGGCGTCTGCCCGAGATAGGGCCCCTTCAGCTCCGGGAACTGCGGCGCACTCGAACTCGCTCCCAGGCGCAGTAGCGTCTCGACCGCAGCCGTCTGGTGCGCTTCGGCGGCTAGGTTGTAGGCCGACTTGCCGGAGATGGTTCGCGCGTTCAGGTCGGCGCCTCGCTCTACGAGGAAGGCCACCATTGCCGCATGTCCGCGGCTCCCCGCGACGTGCAGCGGCGTCCAGCCGTAAGCGTTGGCCGCCGTCGGGATGGACAGGTTGCGCGCGAGGAGCAGCTTTACGATCTCGACCGACCCGCCCTGGACGGCGCGTCTCATCGTCGCGCGGCAAGCCTCTTCCTGGGCGAGGAGATCGGGTTTCGCCTCCAGGACCCGCCCGAACAGCCGGACCGAGCCGCAGTCGGCGGCAAATCCCAGGATGTCCTTCTCCCTCCCAGTCTCGACGCTGGCGCCGTGGTCAAGCAGGACGTCAATCACACCCTTGAAGCCCTTCCACGCCGCGTTCGTGAGCGGAAGCATACCTTCCGAATCCTTCGCATTGACGTTCGCGCCCTTCTCGATCAAGAGCCTGACCATCTCCGGGTTGTCATGCTCTCTCGCCTCCTGGTGCAATGGCGTGCGCCGGAAGCTATCCTGACTCTCGATGTCGGCATTCTTTGCCAGAAGGAGCTCGACGATGGCCCTCCGGTTGTGACGGACGGCCAGATGGAGCGGCGTCTTCCCGGCCGTGTTCTGCTTGCGGAGATCGGTCCCCGCGTCGACGAGGAGCCGGGCCGTGGCGTCCTGGCCGCCGATGATGGCCACATGCAACGGCGTGTTCATCTGCACGTTGGCGGTGGCGAGGTCGGCACCCTTGCCGATCAAATACTCGGTGATCGACACCAGACCGGCAGCGGCGGCGACGTGCAGCGCCGTGTCACCGTTGGCGTCCTTCTGCGCGAGCCGCGATGCATCAGCCTAGACCAATCGTTTGACCGACGCGAGGTCCTTCGCCCGCACGGCGTCGTGTACTGAGGCAGACTGTGTGTGAAGCGCCGGCACTCCGGCGACGACCAGGGCAAGCAGCAGGATGGCGGTATGCATTGCGTATCCTCCCGGGCTCCATACAGGTCCGCCGCGACGTGCGGCGGGCGGAAAGGCTCTATCCAGATACCTTATAAGCATATTTATCCACCTCATTTTATTTTCAGGATGAAGATGTTGTCTGTTTACAGGAAGCCCTCCAATATGCTTATCCGTTACAATTCGGCCAGCGCTCTGTCCTTTTCTATTCTTGCTTTCGTCGGCACGTTGACTTTTGCGTTCGCACTTCCTCCGGCGGCAAGAAACTGCCTCAATTCCTTTTCCACGTCGTCAGGGACGGGATCTACAATGACAACCGTGGGCCGGGCTTCAGGCTAGGAATGACACTCCTTAGCATGACGACAGGCTCCTCCATGTGGTGGTAAATCCAGACCATGAAGACCACGTCGAGAGCCACTTTGGGAAAGAGGGCATCGTCCACCTTGCCGAGAAGTGTTCCCACATTGCGGATTCCGTTCTGCCGGCAGTGCTCTCGCACATGTTCCGGGACCGAGTTGGCTAACTCCACCCCTTCTGACGACGTCCAATGCGGCGAGAGTCTTCAGTTTAAGACGATATTTTTGGCATTGGAGTTCCATAAAGCAGCGAAGCTGCTGACGACGATGTACACCACATTCCCCGGAGACCGCATACCCGTATGGTAAATTTTCTGCGACGTCGATCAAATTCGTACTTTTCTGAAGGCCGCAGTGGAGTCGGAGTACAAGCTCAGCCGATATGATATCGAGCCGGCTCTGGCACGAACAGTATGGAACCAAACCCTTGGCGTCACTGATGCACACGACGCCGCCGATTGTGGAACGGCTGCCTTCATCGTCGATGATGCTCATGCAGGTTGGCGGTAGTAATAACGTAATAATCCGCCGAGCGGTTCCTGGCACATGACCTCACCAGCCTTCTCGTCTACTTCCCTCCCCGGAATCAGCAGCCGGTTGTCCATCCCTTGATGATTACACTCTATCCGCGGCGATTGCCGATACCAGAATTCAATTGCGGAACTGGGCATTCTGTCCCAGCGTCCTGCAGAGCGGTCTTTCCTCCGCACATACCGGAAGTACTCCTCGTCCGCAGAAAAGCCGAAAGCCCTGTCGACAGGAGGTTCCAGGTATCCTGACTTCTGGAGGATTTCACGGCTCTTTGCGGCCAGAACTTCCGGCGGATTCTTGATGGGCACGCGGCGGAACAGAAGCGCCTGCCCGCCCAGGAAAACCGCGGCGATGACGCCGGCAATCACAACGGCCAGACATGCCCATGCCGCCCAGAGTTTCAATCCCTCCTTGCTGCCCGCGGCCGCCACCATGTCGGGTGAAGGCGTCTCGCCCGCAGCAATCGCGGCTGCAAGCGGGTCTCCGCCAGGGAGTGCGGCCGCTACCTGGGCGACTGATGGGGGCGCTGCCGTGGATCCCTCTCCATGCAACGCAGGATGATCCGCTCGACGATCGGATCGATCTCCCGCGCGATCTCTGAAGGGGCTGCCGGAGTCACTCCTTCCTTTTTCGCCCGGAGTTCTGCCAGCGTAGCTGCTTCATAGGCACGCCGGCCCGTGTAAAGCTCGTATATCACCATTCCGAGCGCATAGATGTCGCTCTGGACCGACGCGCCCTTGCCAGCAAATTGCTAGGGCGCCATATAGGCCGGTGTTCCGGAAATGTCGGCGTTGGGGACCACCTCCTCTTCCGCCACCGCCAGGCCGAAATCCATGATGCGCACCTGGCCCGTCCGTCGATCATCACGTTCGCCGGCTTCAGGTCGCGGTGCAACACACCCTTGTCGTGCGCTGCCGCGAGGCCGGCGAGAAATAGGAAGAATGAGCTGCCATTTTACATCGCTTCTATCCCTGGCTCCCTGATCCTGCCCCCTGATCCAGCTGCTGATAAGATGCATTCTGTCAACTTGCGCCGCTTTGGGCTATTGCGCGACTTCAGATGGTATTGTAGGCCAAAACGGGTCTGCAAGAGCGGGGATTCCGGCAAACCTCCGGCCGCCAGTGCTGCAGGTGAGATCTCTGGTCACTGCTTAAGCAATCTCGTGATCTGCCGCCGCCAGTATGGAGACACCTCTTCTGATGTGATCCTTCCCGGCCGCCGAGTATTGGAGGCGAAAATCGTGCGGTGTGCGCCGGCGCCTTCGCCAGCGGCATTTTCATTGGATCCGGACGGAACGGCCATAGACGCCGGCTGTATACATCCTATATTTTTCATTTCCACGCATGTTGCGGTAGGAAATATAATTGCACGGCATTCCCAACGCATGTCTTCAGCCGCTAGGGAGTCAGGCTATGCCGCAACTCATCCGTTTCGGCTGTTTCGAGGTCGATATCGCCGCCGGTCGTGTCAGCAAGCGCGGCAACAGGATCCAGCTTCGGGATCAGCCTTTTCAGATCCTCGCCGCGCTGCTGGAGCATCCCGGGGAAGTGGTCACCCGGGATGCATTGCGGCAACGGCTATGGGGCGACGAGGTGTTTGTCGATTACGAAAACGGCATGAACATCGCGGTTGCCCGGCTGCGGACGGCGCTCGGAGACTCGGCCGAACACCCCCGCTACATCGAGACGCTCCCCAAGAGGGGATATCGGTTCATCGGCGAAATCTCCGCGGCGCCTTCCGCCGGGGATGCGCCGGCGCCCGGGAGGCCCAGGCTGGTTGTGCTTCCGTTGCTGAACTCGGCCGGTGATCCGGGGCAGGACTACCTCTGCGACGCCATGACGGACGAAATCATCACGGCACTCGCGAGTCTGGTCCCGGAACGTCTGGCCGTGATTGCCCGCACCACCGCGATGCGCTACAAGGGGACGCACAAAGACATCGTTCGCATCGGCCGCGAGTTGAACGCCGACTACGCCGTGGAAGGAGCGCTCCGCCGGACCGGGAACCGGATCGTCTTGAACGTGCAGCTGATTCACGCCGGCGACCAGGCGCACCTCTTTGCGAAGAGATATGATTCGGAACTGCCCGAGATCTTCCGCCTGCGCGACACGATTGCGCAGGACGTCGCCATGCACATCCGCACACCAGGGATCGCCGACGAGGTCCGCGCCATCCTCAATCGGGTTCCCGGCAAAAGGAGGCCCACGCGGAACCTCTCGGCCTATAACGAGTATATTCAGGGGAGATACATCCTGGAGAGGCTGACCCCGGAAGCTACGATTCGGGCAAAGCAGCACTTCGAGGAAGCGATCCGGCTCGACCCCGAGTTCGCGCTCGCCTATGACGCCCTGGCCAACCTCTACTCGTGGCTCGGGTACGCCGGTTACATGCGGCCCAGAGATGCGTATTCAATCGGCATCCAATATGCGCTGCGGGCCGTGGAAACCGATGAATTGCTGGCCGAAGCGCACGCGGTGCTCGCCGAATACCACAAACAGCTCGATTTCAACTGGCCGGCAGCGGAGCGGGAGATGGCGCGGGCTCTCGAGCTCAATCCGGAGTCGCCGCTGGTCAGGCTGCGCCACGCGATCGTCATCCTGATGCCGTACAACCGGATCAACGAAGCCGTCGCTGAGATCGAACGCGCGCTCGAGTTGGATCCGCTGGCCGGCTTGACGCGCGCATGGCTCGGGGTCATGCTGCTGCTTGCGGAGGATTACGACCGCGCCATTGAAGAGTCCCGGCACCTGCTCGAGCTGGAGCCCTCCTCGTGCTGGGCCCACTTCATCATCGGTATTGCGTATCGGCAGAAGTATTTCGAGGAGTCTACCGGGAAGCGCCGCAGGTTGCCCGAGGAGTCCCCGGACCTCGATTTCGCTGACCTCGCCGTCGCTGGCCACCTGAAGGCGGTCGAGCTGTCTCCGGGATCCGACTACTTTCTCGGATGGCTCGGCCTTGCATTGGGAGTATGCGGAAGGCGGGACGAAGCGCGCGCCCTGCTGGAACAGCTGCGACGCTGCGAACGCTACATCCTTCCGACCAGCATCGCCCATGTCCATCTGGGGCTCGGGGAATTCAACGCTGCGCTCGAGTGGTTCGACCGGGCGATCGAGGAACGCGACCAGAATATGATGCCGATCCTCAGCTATCGCCACTTCGATCCGCTCCGCGGCTACCCGCGCTTCGCGACGCTGTTGCACAAAATGAAGCTGGGGTGAGGCCGAAAGGACGCTCGCGGAACCCTAGCCCGCATTTCTCACCAGCTTTCTACTGCGGCGTCGGATCCGAGCATGTCTACTGCGTTGCGCTCGGTCGGGCCCCTCGACGTACTGTCGAGTACGCCTGCGGAGCCCTCGGTCGCGCGCCTTGTATCCATGCCCGTCTGCACCGCCTCGCTACGAAACTTGGGGAGAAATGCGGGCTAACCCATCCTGGCACGCAGAACGCGACCACAATCGGGCAGTCTCGGGGTCAAACAGTGAGTATGAAACCAAGGGAGTTCCAAGGGTCGTTGGGAGCGTGGCCTACAAGGATGGCTGGCTCCGCGTGAAAGAAAGTCTCCTGAAGAATGTCGGGATGAATGCAATCCCAGTGATCAGGGTCGTAGCCAACTTCGGCATTGCGGTTTATGGCGACCGGTAGCGGATTCTCGCTGCAATCTTGGTGTAGCTTTGGCGTCTGCTTTGGCCTCCGGCTTCTATGGAAATGCAATCAGCGGAATCGCGGAAAACTGGCCCCGTTTGCCAAGTAGCGCGAACATTACGAACTTTTGGCCGTCTTGACTGCGGAAGACCAGCGATCCCCTGAATTCAGAAAGAAGATTGGGGAAGGCCAGGTCCTGCGATAGATTTCTTGCGATTTGCTCTCCTGGACCAAGCTTTATACTGACTGAACCGTCCAAGACAGTGCCATCCTGGGCTATCAATGCGAGATTGATGGAAATGGCTCGACTGTTGGGATTGGCTATCGCGTATGCCAGTTGCTTGCCGGAGCTGTTGTCTATATCAACCGGAATTGCTGCCAGCTGGATGGGCTGCGATTGAGCGACACTGACTATGGAATCGGTGTTAGCGCTCACTGTACGCTCGTAGGTCACCATCGCGTTAATTGAGCTTCCAAAGCTGTCCAGTTGTGCCCATCCGATTTTCATCGAGTCATCAGGGGCTGTCGCGAATAGAAAGATGGTTCCTCCGGGCGGGATGACAAAAGAAAAGGAAGATGCAACCTGCGCGGGGCGTGTGGTCCCGGATGAATCGGTCAACTCGCCGCTAATCCTGAGCGGATTACCTTGAGGGTCCCTGGTTATGAGATTTCCAGATACCTCGAGCAGCCCCGTATTGACGAAGGTAAAGAGGGTAGACCATCCGTTTCCCACGGCAATCTGCGGAAAGTAAGTTGTGATCCCTGTCGGACTCACATTCTCCACCCTGCGGATTCGTTGATTGTCGCGGTCCGCGATATAGAGGTTGCCGGAGGAATCGAGAGCAACATCCCACGGGTTATTGAATTCGGCTGAAACAGCCGGGCCGCCGTCTCCGCTGTAGCCTTTCGTCTCCTTTCCCGCAATTGTGCGGATAATGCCATCGGGCGTCACCTTGCGGATACGCGCATGGGTTAAATGCCAGTCTGCGGTATAAATATTGCCCTGCGCGTCTACGGCAAGACCAAATGGTGTCAACTGAGCCGCAAGCGCTGAACCTCCATCTCCTGGATTGTTGGTGCCACCACCGGCCACGATGTGGATTTTACCGTTGGGCGTCACTTTGAGGATGTATCCCCTCGACGAAGCAATGAGGAGATCGCCCGACGGATCAATCGCAACTCCATGCACCTGGCCCAGGCAGACCGATGTCGCTTGGTCACCTTCCAGAGGAGGACCCTCGGACTCCACACCCCCGGCTACGAGGCTAGTCACACCTGCGGGTGTTATTCTATAGACTCTGCTGGTATTGTCCCAACCCATAGCCTGGGCAACGTATAGGTTCCCGGACTTATCAAAGGTAATTTTGTAGGACGCATATATGCTCGCTATTGTGCTGATTACACCTCCAGGCGTCACTTTGCGGATATGGCCAAAGTAATGCTCGGCGATGTAAAGATTTCCTGCAGAATCGAGCGCTACGCCAGCCGGATCGTTAAGCTGTGCGGAGGTTGCAGGTCCACCGTCTCCACTGTATCCCGGTGTTCCGTTCCCGGCCACTGTGCTGATCACGCCGTCGTGAGTGACCTTGCGGATCCGATGGTTATAAGTGTCTGCGATATAGAGGTTGCCTGCTGCATCGACGGCAATGCCTTCAGGCTGGTTGATCTGGGCTGCGGTTGCGGGTCCGCCGTCTCCGCTCAATCCTGCCTTGCCGTTTCCAGCAACTGGGCTGATCAGGCCGCCTGACTGAGTGAAGCCGTTTGCGGTTAGCAGAGCGACACAAAAAAACACGATGCCAACTATCCGTGCAGTTTTCATGGCCAAGCCTCCGTACGGAAAAGCCAAATCCTGAGGAACAGCGAATTTGCCTGTCTGTATTGCCTAGAGCCTCCGAGCGAGAAAACCCACTGTCCCTTGTAGCACGGCCGGGCTGAAGCAGAAGCTTTAATCTGAATTAACTCTTTCTTTCCAAGCAAGTCCCTGATTCCATACAATTAAAGGGTATTCCGTTCAGTATTGTCTCTTCCTCAATCCGCGACTGGAGACCGACGATCCCACAAATCGTCTGCCTCGACTGCTTCGAGCGTGATCTGGCTACCGGCATTCTAGGAAGTTGCGCTGGAATTGCCTGCGGTCTCACGCCCGAGTAATCGCCGTATCGGACAGGCGATTTGTCTGCCCACATCACTAAAATCGGCGTTCCAAACATCCGAGGTGCCGAAAAAATCAGGGCAGGCTTTTCTTCTGCCTTTCCTAGGAACGAGATCGCTTCGACAGACCTCATGCAGAGGTCTGATATTGCAGCGGGCAAAGTCACGGGCAAAGTCGTGCCTTTGTTGAGGGGGTTCGATCTTTTGGATTTTTGTGAATTATTGATTCTATTGGTGCCGAAGGAGGGGGTCGAACCCTCATGGCCGCAAGGGCCGCGGGATTTTGAGTCCCGTGCGTCTGCCAGTTCCGCCACTTCGGCATGAATGGGCCGATATCGTAGCCCAATCCCATTCTGCTAGTCAATCAGGACACGATCCCGTCGGCGGCTCGAGCGCCTGCGGGACGGGAGCGGTCATACGGGATCGGCAAGAGCTGCGTAATGGGTGCCGCAACCGGTTGAGGGCGTCTTGCGGTGAAAATCCGGCCCGAAACAGCGGCATTGGGCTTGCACGAGACCGCGGCACGCTGACGTGAACTCAAGCCCTTACGGGAGTACGGTGGGAAACCGAGCGCCCAAAAGCCGATCCTTCCATCTCGCTTTCTCAGCAGTAATCCATGGGCCAATGGCCCACCCGCATGCATGAAAACGTTCGGGGTCGGGATCGAGGTGATGTGAGCTTCGATCCCGATCCCGACCCCGATGGTCCTGCCCGTTGTTGGATTATTGGAGCGTCCCTCAGGGGGCGAAAACGGTCTGGCCGGTTACCTTCAGGATCAGAACGACAAAACCGAAGAGAAGCTCGTTGGGCTCGAACTTGCAGTGGCCGTAACGTGCTATGGGTATGTTCGTGTGGTACAGCAGGGAGCCGTTCAGGAGCGCCTTCCAGGCGTACAGCGGCTCGTGCCAGTAGGGAACCACAGGGTCGGCCGTCGTGTGCATCGTGACCAGCGGCCTCTTCAGACGGCCCGTAGTCTGATACGAAGCCTGAATGCTCTGCAGGGCCGCCGAATCGGCGCGAAAACGCCTCACACCGCGGTTCAGCGCCCAGTCATTCGAAGAGCCGCTGTACCAGCGCAACGAATTGTCAAAGGGCTGCCCACCCAGCTTGTCAATCGCATCCTCCGTGGCAAAAACGTCGTACCAAAGCACGTCGAGAACCGTTTCCGCCACCGAGGCAGGATCGGCGGAATCCACGGCCGCCTGGGTTACGCGCAGCAATTGGCTGGTCCGCCACGAATCGGCAATTGCGGCCTTTACTCTGGGCACATAGGTAGTTTCCCAGTTGGTTATGACTTCCGGCGCGACACTTCCCGGATCCGCCTTCCCCTCGAAAACATCCGGGAAGAAGTAGTTGAAGGCCACAAAGAAATCCCCGAAGTAGTTGATCTGCTTGCGGAAATCCCCCACCGGCCCACAGCAGGCCAGCCCCCCGGTGAACACCTCAGGATGCCGCTCGACGGCTTTCGTAGTGATCAGCCCGCCTTCGGAAAAGCCGATCAGCAAAACCGCCTGCGTCTGCGAATGCCCGGACTTGAATTCGTTGACCAGCGACACCAGGTCCTCCACCGCTCCCGGGATCACCAGGCCGAAATCAGGGTAGCTCGTGGCCGCAAATGCGAAGCCGAAAGGCATTACGGCCTGGCCTACTACCCAGGTCTCCGATGGAAAGAGCGCGGGGGAAGGCTCGACCGGCGAAACATACCCGTGCGCGTAGACGACCAGGCTGCCGTTCCACGCCTCAGGAACACACACAAGATGGTAGGCGCTCCCGGTAAGATATATCTCGCAGCCGGGAGGAGGCGTCGGCGGAGCTATTCCAAACGGCGCAACCTGCTGAATCCCTGCCGGGCTGGCACTGACGGATATTCCCAGCAGCAGCGACACCACAGCTACGGCCACAAATGATCGCATCAATACCGAAAAGCCGCCAATACGCGAATTCCTCATGTTTGGCTCCTTTCTGATTCCTTGCCGCGCAGTTTCCAGGTTCAAGGCGTCGGCAAAACTTATTTATGTCGCGATCGCGACATCGGGCCGGGGGGTGACGGCGCTTGCGACTGCCTGGCAGTCATTGGTCTGATGATAAACTCCGCGCCCGGCTTTCACAACGTAAAACCGTCGCCAAAAGCTTGATTGTCCTGAATCAATCGGAACTAAGCTACTGAACCACAAAGACCTCGAAGAACCCGGGCGTCCAGTGACTCCTACATCATGGGAAGCTGATCCCCAGGCAGCAAGATCAGAATATGTGTCTTCGTGGTCTTTGTGGTTCCGCTGGTGGTGGCCTACGGCCGCGCTGTGGTCCGTGTCGAGGCCTTATCAGTTTTGACTCAGGAGGGGATGTGCGGTAAAATAATAACTTCCGGAGGTAATATGGAATTCCGCGTAGGAGAAAAGGTCGTCTATCCTAATCATGGCGTCGGCATCATAGAACAGGTCACCAGCCGCTCTGTAAATGGTGTCCCCGAAGAGTTTTATATGCTCAGGATCCATTCCAACGCCTCCCTCGTGATGGTGCCGACAGCCAATGTAAAGAGCGTAGGCATGCGCAAAATCAGCCGCAAGGTCGATTGCGAAGGCCTGTTCAAGCTCCTTGAGGAAGACTTCTTCGAACCTGCCGCCGACTGGAAGGGCCGTTACAAGGAACACTGCGAGAAGATGCGCACCGGCTCGATCTTCCAGGTAGCCGAAGTGCTCAAGAACCTGGTCTACCTCAGCTTCAGGAAGAACCTTTCCTTCCGCGAGAAGCGCATGCTCGACCGGGCCAAGCAGTTGATCATCAGCGAAATCGCCACGGTCAGGGGTGTCAGCGAAAAAGCAGTCGAAGACCACATTGACAAGTCGCTGGCCGAAGCATATGCGCGTTCCGTGAAGGCTTCCGCCTAATCCATTGGACACGCCAGTACCCCATTTCGCGCTCCTCATTTTCTTTCTGGTACTCTCCGTCTTTTTCTCGGCCTCGGAAACGGCCCTGATGGCCGTAAACCGCCTGCGCCTCAAGTACCTGGCGGAATCAGGAGATAAACGGGCACAGTTCGTCAAACGCCTCGTGGCCAACCCGGACCGCCTGCTGGGCGTCCTCCTGCTGGGCAACACGATCGCCAACATCGGCGCCGCCAGCCTGGTGACTTACCTTGCCGCGACATATTCCCCCAAGGACAGGATCGAATCGATGAGCCTTGCCGCCTCGGCGATCCTCGCCGTGGTGATCCTGATTTTCTGCGAACTGGCCCCGAAGATCATCGCCGCAACCCATGCCGAAAGCGTCTCCCGGAAAATAGCCTGGCCGGTCCAGATGGCCGTCTGGATCCTCTCGCCCTTCGCCGCCCTGGCCGCCTTCCTCGCCAACGCCCTGGTCCGCCTGGCCGGGCTCTCCTCAAGCGCCAGCCCGTTCGCCCACGCGCTCAGCGAGGAGGAGATCCGGTCCATCATCTCCGGATCGTCCGACCTAGTGATGGCCGAAGCCCGCAAGACGATGCTGCACAACGTCTTTGAGATCGGCGACACCCAGGTGCGCGAAGTCATGATCCCGCGCACGGATGTGACCGCCCTCGAGATCGATACTCCCATCCCGGAGATCCTGGCCCTCTTCCGCAAGACCAATTACTCCCGCGTCCCCATCTACCGCCGCAGCTTCGAAAACATGGTGGGTATTCTGTACGTCAAGGACCTCCTTCAGCACATGCAGAACCCGGGAGAGATCCACCTCCACGCCCTGCTGCGCCCAGTCCATTTCGTGCCGGACACCGCGCGCCTCGAGCCGGTGCTGCGCCAGATGCAGTCCATGCACCTGCACATGGGAGTCGTCGTCGACGAGTTCGGCGGCGTCGAAGGGATCCTCACCCTCGAAGATCTGCTCGAGGAGATCGTGGGTGAAATCCGGGACGAACACGACACGGAGACCGAGCCGGTGCACGAGCTGAGTCCGGGAGTGTTCTCCGTAGCCGGCAATCTGCCGGTCCGGGATTTCAACCGCGCCTTCCACTACAAGATCCCGGAGTCGCGCGAGTACACGACCGTGGCCGGTTTTCTGCAGACCTGCACCGGCCGCCTGCTCCAGGCCGGCGAGAGCATACGCTACCAGGAAATGAATTTTCTTATCGAAAAGGTGGACGGGCTGAAAATCCTGCAGTTGCGCGTCCGTGTGCCCACGATCAAGGAAACATAGAACCAGGTTGCTGCAGGAAACCCCCGGTAGCCGGCGCGGCTCATTCCATTGTCAGAACTCATTTAACGAGCCTCAAAGCATGGGGCGGGCTTACATCCCTCATGAAATCGGGTATTCGTGCCGGCACCTGGGGCGTTGCCCAGGCTGATATGGATCGCGCCTTCGGCGCTGACTGCCATGTCGCGAGCCGGTGGCTGCAGACTTCGGCACTGGATGCCATGCCGCGGGCGGAAGGCTAAAACTTCAGGCGAACTCAAGTCGCCGATTGGAACCTGCCGGCATCAGCCGGCAGTGGTTTAGGCGATTTGCCCCGCGGCTTTGCGGAAGGCGACGGCGGCGGCGCGGATGGTGGCATCGACATCGCGGCCGCTGTGCGCCGTAGATACAAAGCAGGCTTCGAACTGTGCCGGCGCGAAATACACGCCGCGCTCGAGCAGCCCGTGGAAGAATCTGCCGTAGCGGCCCACATCGCTCGCGCGCGCCGACTGGAAATCCGTCACCGGCGCGGTTGTGAAAAAGACGGTGAACATCGACCCGGCCCGGTTCACCTGCACCGGCACACCGCATGCAAGCGCTGCGTTGCGCAATCCCTCCTCGAGACGGGCCGCCTGTTTCTCCAGCCGGGAATACGTCCCCGGCTTCTTCAGCTGTTTGAGCGTGGCGATGCCCGCGGAAACCGCCAGGGGATTGCCCGACAGCGTACCCGCCTGATAGACGGGTCCCTGCGGCGCCACCATGTCCATGATCGCGCGGCTGCCGCCATAGGCGCCCACCGGCAGCCCGCCGCCGATGATCTTGCCGAGGCAGGTGAGATCCGGCTTGATCCGGTACAGTTCCTGCGCGCCGCCGTATGCCAGGCGGAAACCGGTGATTACCTCGTCGAAAATCAGCAGCGTGCCATGCTCGCGCGTCAGCTTCCGCAGCCGCTGCAGAAAGCTCTTGCCGGGCAGAACCGTGCCCATGTTGCCCGCCACCGGCTCGACGATCACGGCCGCGATCGCCGACCGGTGCCGTTCCAGCGTCAGCTGGACACCGTCGCCGTCATTGTAAGGAAGCGAAATCGTATGCGCGGAATATTCCGGCAGAATGCCCGGGCTGTCGGGCAGGCCGTGCGTCGCCACCCCCGAACCCGCCTTGACCAGCACGCTGTCCGCGTAGCCGTGGTAGCAGCCGTCAAACTTGATGATCTTGCTTCGCCCCGTAAAAGCGCGCGCCAGCCGGATGGCGCTCATCGCGGCCTCGGTGCCCGAGTTGACCAGCCGCACCTTTTCCATCGAAGGGAACGCGGCGTAGATCATTTCGGCCAGGACAATCTCGTTCTCGGTCGGCGCGCCGAAGGTCGTACCCAGGGAAATCTGCGCGCGCAAGACCGCTTTGACCGGCGCCGGCGAGTGCCCGAGCACCAGGGGCCCCCAGGAACCGACATAGTCAATGTAGGAAGCACCGTCGACATCGGTGACGCGGCTTCCTCTGCCCGACTTGATAAACAGCGGGTCGCCACCCACCCCGTGAAACGCCCGCACAGGGCTGTTTACGCCGCCGGGGATGCGTTGGACCGACCGTTTGAACAGTTCCTTGGATCGTTTGCCCACGGCTCACTCCATATTCGAACCGCGAAGGCTTCCAAGACCTCGAAGAACAATGATGCTTTCCTTTGAGGCCTCCGCGGTCTTCGTGGTTTGCATTTATGAGAGCACTTTCGCGGCTTCTTTGGCGAAATAGGTCAAGATGATGTCCGCGCCGGCGCGGCGGATTCCGATCAGCGATTCGAGCATGACCCGGGGCAGATCCAGCCAGCCGAGCCGGCCCGCAGCCACGAGCGCAGAATACTCCCCGCTGACCTGGTAGGCCGCCAGCGGAACCGGGTACCGGTCCCGCAGGAGGCGGATGATATCCAGGTATGGCCCGGCCGGCTTCACCATCAGGATGTCGGCGCCCTCTTCGATGTCCAGCGCCACTTCCCGGACCGCCTCCAGGGCGTTTGCCGGATCCATCTGGTGGCTGCGCCGGTCGCCGAATGCCGGTGCGGACTCTGCAGCCTCGCGGAAAGGCCCGTAAAACCCCGAGGCATATTTCACTGCGTAGGACAGGATCGGAACGTTGGCAAAACCGTTGCGGTCCAGGATCGAGCGGATCGCGCCCACCCGCCCATCCATCATGTCCGAAGGCGCTACGATATCCGCCCCGGCCCCGGCGTGCGACAGCGCCATCCGGGCCAGTAGCTCGAGCGTCGGATCGTTGAGTATCTCGTCGCCCTGGACCAGGCCGCAGTGGCCGTGGCTGGTGTATTCGCACAGGCACACATCCGTGACCACCAGCAGGTCTTTGACCTCGCGCTTGAGCGCACGCACCGCCTGTTGGACGATGCCCTGGTCGTCGTAGCCCGAAGAGCCCCGCTCGTCCTTGCTTTCCGGGATGCCGAACAGGAGCACGCCCGCGATCCCCAAGGATTTCACCGAGCGGGCTTCTTCCACCAGGGTGTCGACCGACCAGCGCCAGTTGCCCGGCATCGACTCGATCTCTTTTTTGACACCCGACCCGGGACCGACGAACATGGGGTAGAGGAACCGGCCGGGAGTGAGGTGCGTCTCGCGCACCATGGCGCGGATCGTCCCGTTCATCCGAAGCCGTCTCGATCGAGTAACGGGAAAAGCCATGGTCAATCTCCTGAAAAAGAAGGCGCCTGATTGCGAATCTATTATTATAGCCATCTTCAGCCTGCTCCTCAAGCAGCCCAAGAGCCAGTTCAGCATTCGTCATTTACGTGAGGGTGTGGTACAAGTGTAGCAGGATCATGAATAAACGGCCAAAACTCGCAACCCTGGAACTCCAGGTCCTGAGAACGATGCACAAATACGCGATGCTCCGGAGGGGCGAGCATGTGCTCGTGGCCGCATCGGGAGGCGCCGATTCCACGGCCCTCCTGCTCTGCCTGCACGATCTGACTTCTCTCATGGGCCTGCAGTTGTCGGTAGCTCATCTCCACCACGGCCTCAGGGGGACGGAGGCAGACGAAGACGCGGAATTCATCCGCCGCATGAGCGCGGAGCTCGGCCTGCCTTTCCTGTCCGAACGCGCCGACGTTCGGGCACGCGCTGCTGAGGGCCGGGGCAACCTCGAGGAGGCGGCCCGGGAAGCACGCTACGAATTCCTGCGTCGCACTGCGGCCGATATCGGGGCGGACAAAATCGCAACCGGCCACAGCATGAACGACCAGGCGGAAACGGTTCTCCTGCGATGGCTGCGCGGCAGCGGACCCGGCGGACTTGCGGGAATTCATCCCGTGGTGGACGGCCGGCTCATCCGCCCGCTTATTGCCTGTTCCCGGCGGCAGATCCTGGACTTCCTGGCGGAGCGCAAGGCCGCCTACCGCGAAGACAGCAGCAACCGGGATCTGCATTTCCGGAGAAACCGCATCCGCCACGAGCTGGTCCCCTACCTCGAAAAACACTTCAATCCCCGCCTGATTGCGACACTCGCCCGCGCGGCCGGCATCGCGCAGGCAACAGACGATTTTGTCGACAGCTTCGCCGGCGGGGAATTCGCCCGCCTGCGCGTTCTCCTGCCCCACGGCGTCGCGCTCAGGCCTGGCGAGATCCTGGAACTGCACCCGGCGGTGCAACGGCTGGTTGTCCGCCGCGCACTGCGCGAGGTCCTGGGGTCACTGCGCGGCATCGAAACTGTTCACACGGAAGCGGTTCTCCGGCTGTGCGAGCCGGGCCGTGCAGGACAGTGCATCGACCTGCCCGGCGGGGTCCGGGCGCGCCGGGACCTGGACCGGCTGGAGTTCGAGATTCAAGCCCGGACCGCCGGACCCTGTTTTCATTATGAGCTTGCCTGGCCCGGACGCTGCCGGGTACCGGAGGCCGGGCTGATTTTCATTGCTACCGTGGAGAATTGCCTGCCGGCACTGCCGCCCGCCGGGACGCCTGATGCTGCCGTGCTCGATCCGGTAACGCTTCCCGCAACCCTTACCATTCGTTCCCGCCTCCCCGGCGACCGGTACGGAGGACCCGGTCACCGCAAAGTCAAGAAAATGCTGCTCGCGGCCAGGATTTCGTCGCCTGCGCGGGCACGGCTCCCGGTCGTGGCTGCCGGACACGCTGTGATTTGGATCCCAGGCTTCAAACCTGCCAAATTCTTTGGAGCCAAACCCGATTCCAGCCGATGTGTCCTGCTGAAGACGGAACCGGTGAAGAGCAGCGATTGAACAAATCGTCTTGTCCGGCGGTGAAAAAACACCGCACTCCACGGATTTATTCGGGGAGTGAAGGCAACTTCTCAGGGGAAATAACGTCTAAACCGGATGAACTTGCCGGAGAGGGCGCCCGCGGCACGGGAGCGGGAAAAAACTTCGCGGGCGCACAGGCTTGGTGGTAGGAAACCCTCCGGCAAGTCTGCTATAATGCAATAGTGGGATTTGCGGTTACGCACGGACAATCCCGCTGGAGGTCGTCGATTTGAGCGGCAATCTGAAGAACATCCTTGTCTGGCTGGCAGTCGTCGTCTCGTTGGTTCTGCTCTGGCAGCTCTTCTATACGGTGCGGGACGCCAACGTGGAAGACAAGTCGTTTTCGACGTTCTACCAGGACATGACGGCCAAGAAGATCAAGTCCGTCACCATTTCGGGTGAGGACCTGGAAGGCGAAACCGTCGAGGGCAAGAAGTTCAAGACGATCGTTCCCGGCGATCAGAGCTTTGACCTGGTGAAAGAGCTGACGAGCAACGGCGCCACGGTCAAAATGGAAAAAACCAGCAACTCTTCCCTGATGTACGTTTTCCTCTCCTCCTGGCTCCCCTTCATCCTGTTGATCGGATTCTGGATATTCCTGATGCGGCAGATGCAGAGCGGCGGCAACAAGGCTCTGTCTTTCGGCAAGAGCCGCGCGCGGCTGATGTCCAGCCAGCAGAAGAAGGTCACCTTCAAGGATGTGGCCGGCGTGGAAGAGGCGAAAGAGGAGCTGACGGAAATCATCGAATTCCTCAAGGAGCCGCAGAAGTTCCAGAAGCTGGGCGGCCGCATTCCGAAGGGCGTCCTGCTGATGGGGCCTCCCGGCACGGGCAAGACGCTGCTGGCGCGGGCGATTGCCGGCGAGGCCAATGTGCCGTTCTTCTCGATCAGCGGGTCCGATTTCGTCGAGATGTTCGTCGGTGTCGGGGCAAGCCGTGTCCGTGACCTGTTTGAGCAGGGGAAGAAAAATGCGCCGTGCATCATCTTCATCGACGAGATCGACGCGGTCGGCCGCCATCGTGGTGCCGGCCTGGGCGGCGGCCACGATGAGCGTGAGCAGACGCTCAACCAGCTGCTGGTCGAGATGGACGGGTTCGAGTCCAATGACGGCGTGATCCTGATTGCCGCAAGCAACCGGCCCGATGTTCTGGATCCTGCGCTCCTGCGGCCAGGCCGCTTCGACCGCCAGGTAGTGGTGCCGCTCCCCGACATCCGGGGACGTGAAGGCATACTGAAAGTGCACACCCGGAAGATCCCGCTTTCCGACGACGTGGATGTATCCGTCGTCGCCCGCGGCACGCCGGGGTTCTCGGGCGCCGCTCTGGCCAACCTGGTCAACGAAGCCGCCCTGAACGCGGCGCGTTACAGCCGCAAATATGTTTCGATGACGGACTTCGAGGGAGCCAAGGACAAGGTGCTCATGGGCAAGGAGCGCAGGTCCATGGTTATCACCGAAACCGAGAAAAAGGTCACGGCGTACCACGAAGCCGGGCACGCCCTGGTGGCATACATAACCCCGGGGACGGATCCGCTCCACAAGGTCACGATCATCCCGCGCGGCATGGCACTCGGCTTGACGCAGCAGTTGCCGGAAAACGACAAGCACAATTACACCAAAGAATTTGTTGAGGGGCAGATCACCATCCTGATGGGCGGGCGGTGCGCTGAGAAGATGTGCCTCGACACGGAGACCACGGGCGCGGCCAATGACATCGAGGTCGCCACGGAAAGGGCGCGCAAGATGGTCACCGAGTGGGGCATGAGTCCGCTCTTGGGTCCTCTGGCCTTCGGTAAAAAGGAGGAGCAGATATTCCTGGGCAGGGAGATATCCCAGCACAGGGATTACAGTGAAGATACCGCCATCCGAATCGACCAGGAGG
>Ga0316620_10000147_pt1 | contig 27248 bp, 27 predicted proteins | sample OWC_Aug_M1_C1_D5_FD_207651 | JGI IMG/M metagenome (GOLD analysis project Ga0316620, IMG submission 207651) | Wetland soil microbial communities from Old Woman Creek delta, Ohio, United States - OWC_Aug_M1_C1_D5_B | ecosystem: Environmental > Terrestrial > Soil > Wetlands | place: USA: Ohio...
GTTCGCGTGGATCAGATCGTGGGGGCGCACCCCAAAGCGACGATCAAGACCAAGGTGGAGCAGCTCCTCAGCGCGACGTGAGCGAACGGCGACTGCGATGATCCGAACCCCGCACGCGTGTCCAGGTCTCATCCCGTCTCATCGCTGGCGACCGCCAGCCCGTACCCCGTTCTGTCTCTGATCGTCACTCGCATTTCACCGTTCGTCTTCGCCCCGGCGTGACGCGTTCTGCATGCGGCGCCGGCGCATACCACCAATCCCGTTGACTCAGGGGTGGCACCGTGTACACGCCGAGTCTCGAGCAGTTTCGTGACCTGGCCCGACAAGGCAACCTGATTCCGGTCGCCCGGCAGATCCTCGCGGACATGGAGACGCCGGTCTCCGCATTCCGGAAGATCGACAGCGGGAATTACGCCTTTCTGCTGGAAAGCGTGGAGGGCGGCGAGCAGTGGGGGCGCTACAGCTTTCTGGGCAGCAATCCCAGCCTCGTGGTGCGGGCTCGCGGCGAGCGGGTCGAGATCCTGCAGGGACAGGGGGCCGAGGGTTTGGGGGACGTCAGCGACCCCTTTGCCGCTCTGCAGCGGATCCTGGCGCACTATCGGGCGGTGGCCGTGCCGGGACTTCCCCGGTTCACGGGCGGCCTGGTGGGCTATCTCGGCTACGACACCGTCCGCCACTTGGAGCGCCTGCCCAGCGCCGCCGCCCCCGACCTGGGCTTCCCGGATGCCCTCTTCTTGCTGACCGACACGCTGCTGATTTTCGACAACGTGACGCACCGCATCACGGTGGTGTCCAACGCCGTCGTGCGGGACGAGAGCGATCCCGGCGTCGAGCGCACCTACCGGGAATCGCAGCAGAAGATCGACGCCATCATCGCAGCCCTGCGGCGACCGGTCGGCGCCCCCGCGGGCTTCGCGGGATCCGCCGCGGCCGCGGAGCCCGATTCCACGTTCACCCGCCAGGCCTTCTGCGAGGCGGTGCGCAAGGCCAAGGCCTACATTCAGGCGGGCGACGTGATCCAAGTGGTCCTGTCCCAGCGCTTGGCGCTCAAGACCGAGGCAGATCCCTTCGACGTGTACCGCGCGCTGCGCGTCGTGAACCCCTCCCCGTACATGTACTACCTCCGTCTCGGTGACCTGAGGATGGTGGGCAGCTCGCCGGAGATGCTCGTCCGGATGGAAGGAGAACGGATCGACCTCCGGCCGATTGCGGGCACGCGCCCACGGGGGGCGACGGAGGAGGAGGATCGCGCACTGGGAGCGGAGCTGCTGGCCGACCCCAAGGAGCGGGCCGAGCACATCATGCTGGTGGACCTGGGCCGGAACGATGTCGGGAAGATGGCGCGGGTGGGGAGCGTGGCGGTCTCGGACCTGATGACGGTGGAGCGATACTCCCACGTGATGCATCTCGTCTCCCACGTCAGAGGTCTGGTGGAGGCGGGACGGAGCGCCTTCGACGTCCTGGGAGCGTGTTTTCCGGCCGGGACGGTCACGGGCGCACCGAAGGTCCGCGCCATGGAGATCATCGAGGAACTGGAACCGGTGCGCCGCGGCCCCTATGCGGGGGCCGTGGGGTACGTGAGTTTCTCGGGCAACCTGGATACCTGCATCACCATCCGTACGATCCTCTTCTCGCGTGGGTTGGCCCTGATCCAGGCCGGCGCCGGCATCGTGGCGGATTCGGACCCCGAGCGCGAGTACGAGGAGACCATGAACAAGGCGCGCGCGTTGCGGCGGGCCATCGAGCTGGCAGAGGCCGGCCTCGAATAGCCGGCCGCTGAAAAAGGCCCATCTGCGGTGACCCATCCGCTGGATGGGTACCCCGCTTACTCGGGCGCTCGTTGCGGCGTACCAGGAGTACGCCTCACTCGGCCCTGCGTGCGCCGCCTTGCATCTAGGCCTTTTTGAGCGGCCGGGGAACGGGCGGGTCCTTCGCTGATCGCCGAGGAGAAAGACGGTCCGTTCGGGCGTTCGACGGCTCGAGAGATGCCAGCGCCGCTGCAGCGCCGTACCGACGAACTGCGGAACTGCCGAACGGCGGTGCGATAGCATCGCCGCACGGCAGCACCGCAGCACTGTGGAGCCGCCGCACCGGAGACACCGATGCTGCTGATGATCGACAACTACGACTCCTTCACGTACAACCTCGTCCAGTACCTTCGGGAGCTGGGCGCGGAGGTGGTCGTCCATCGGAACGACCGCATCGGCATCGAGGAGATCCGGGCAATGCGGCCCGAGCGGATCGTCCTTTCGCCCGGGCCGTGCTCTCCGGCCGAAGCGGGGATCTGCTGCGATGTGATCCGGGCATTCGGCGCCAGCGTCCCCCTCCTCGGGGTCTGTCTGGGTCACCAGTGCATCGGGGCCGCGTACGGGGGCCGGATCGTTCGCGCCCAGCGTCTCATGCACGGGAAGACGTCGCCCATTCATCACGACGGCCGCGGCGTCTTCCGCGGGCTGCCCAGTCCTTTCGAAGCCACCCGCTACCACTCGCTCCTCATCGAGCGGGAGACGATCCCTGGGTGCCTCGAGGTGTCGGCCCAGACCGTCGAGGGAGAGGTCATGGGCGTGCGGCACCACGCGCATCCGGTCGAGGGGGTGCAGTTTCACCCCGAGTCCATCCTCACACAAGCCGGCAAGGAATTGCTGGCGAACTTCCTGGCCGGGTCCCGGGCCGAGGGGGGCAGTCATGATCGTTGAGGCGATTCGCAAGGTGGTCGAGCGGAAGGACCTGACCCGGGACGAGGCCTTTGCCGTCATGGACGCCATCATGTCCGGCCAGGCGACGGACGCCCAGATCGCCGCGTTTCTCACGGCGCTTCGGATGAAGGGGGAGACGGTAGAGGAGTTGATCGGTTTCGCCCGCGTGATGCGCGAGAAGGTGTCGCCGGTCAAGACGCGAGCGCGCGTCCAGACCTCGCTCTCCGGGACGGACCGCGAGATGCTGGTGGACACCTGCGGCACGGGCGGGGACGCCACGGGCACGTTCAATGTCTCCACGGCCACCGCCTTCGTGGTCTCGGGCGCGGGAATCCCCGTGGCAAAGCACGGCAATCGGTCCGTGAGCAGCCTGTGCGGCAGCGCGGACGTGGTCGAGGCGCTGGGCGTTCGGTTGGATCTCTCACCCGAGCGGGTAGGGCGGTGCGTGGACGAGGTCGGGATCGGCTTCTGCTATGCGCCGCTCCTCCACAAGGCCATGAAATTCGTGATGCTCGCGCGGCGTGAGATCCGGATCCGCACGGTGTTCAACATCCTGGGTCCCCTGACCAATCCGGCCCACGCCACGGCGCAGGTGATCGGCGTGTACGATGGCTCGCTGGCGGAGGTGATGGCCCAGGTCCTGAAGGAACTGGGGACGGCGCGGGCCTTCGTCGTCCACGGCGAGGACGGGCTGGACGAGTTGTCGACCACCGGTCCGAGCCGCGTCGCGGAGCTCAGGGACGGTCAGATCCGGTGCTACACCGTGCAGCCCGAAGACTTCGGTCTGCCGCGGGTCAACCTGACGGACTTGAAGGGCGGCAGCGCAGCGGACAACGCGGAGATCATCCGGCGGATCCTGGCGGGCGAGCGGGGCCCCAAGCGGGACATCGTGGTCCTGAACGCGGGTGCGGCCATTACCGCCGGCGGCAAGGCGCCGGACATCGCGGCCGGGATCGCCCTGGCGGCGAGGGCCATAGACAGCGGTGCGGCGCGGGACAGACTCGCCCGTTTGGTGGAGTACTGTCAGGGGTGAGTGGGGACGAGGTCGATCAGTTGATTTGTCAATTGGTCGACTCGTCAAGAACGACCAGGTCGTTGCGTGGTCTTTCCCAATCGACTAGTTGACTAATTGACTAATCGACAGTAGTGCATGGGCATGAGCATACTGGATCGGATCCTGGACCGGACGCGGGCGGACGTGCAGGACCGGCAGGCCCGCGTCCCGCTTGTCGAACTTCAGGCGCGCTGCCGAGACCGCGCCCCCGCGCGGGACTTCCTCGGCGCCCTGCGTCGGGACCCGGATGTCCGCGGACGCCGACGGGGGACCATCCGGGTCATCGCCGAAATCAAGAAGGCGTCGCCTTCCCGCGGCGTGATCCGCGCGGACTTCGACCCGGTGGCCCTGGCACGGAGCTACGCCGCGGCCGGCGCGGACGCCGTCTCGGTCCTGACGGACGGCCCGTTCTTCCAGGGAAGCCTGACGCACCTCGTCGCCGTCCGCGGCGCGGTGACGCTCCCGATTCTCCGCAAGGACTTCCACGTCGATGCGTATCAGGTGTGGGAGGCGCGCGACGCGGGGGCGGATGCCGTGCTGTTGATCGCCGCGGCGCTGTCGCCCCAGCAACTCCAGGATCTCGTGGGCCTGGGGCGAGACCTGGGCTTGGCAGCGCTGGTCGAGGTCCACGCGCGGCCCGAGGTGGACGCGGCCCTGGCATCCGGCGCCGGCCTGATCGGCATCAACAATCGGGACCTGCGCACCTTCGAGGTCTCGCTGGAGACGACGTTCGGTCTGCTGCCCCACGTGCCGGCGGCGACGGTCATGGTGAGCGAGAGCGGGATCGCGGATCCCGCACAGGTGGCGCGGCTCGCCGCGGCGGGCGTGGATGCGATCCTGGTCGGCGAGGGCCTGCTGCGGCACCCGGATGCAGGGGATGCCCTGCGACAGCTCATGGGAGATCGATGACCCGGGTCAAGATCTGCGGCATCACCTCGGCGGAGGACGCGGCGGCGGCCGTCGACGCCGGAGCGGACGCCCTCGGCCTCGTCTTCGTGCCCGGCACGCCGCGGCACGTGGCGCCCGACCTGGCGGCGGGGATTCTCGAGGCGGTGCCGCCGCTCGTCGCGACGGTCGGCGTCTTCGTGGATCATCCACTGGAGGAGGTTCTGCGGATTGTCTCCGTCCTCGGGCTTCACGCCGTGCAGCTGCACGGCCAGGAGCCGGCGGCGTACAGCCGGCGCATCCCGGTTCCGGTGATCCGGGCCGTCCGGGTGCGGGATGCGGCGAGCCTTCGGTCGCTGGAGACATATCCGGCGCACGCGTTCCTGTTGGACGCGTATGTGGAGGGGCTCCCCGGCGGGACCGGGACGCCCATTTCGTTGGATCTGGCGCGGCAGGCGAAAGGTCGGAAGCCGGTCATCCTTTCGGGTGGGCTGCGGCCGGAAACCGTCTCGCAGGCCGTCCGCCTTGTGCGCCCGTACGGAGTGGACGTGAGCAGCGGCGTCGAGGCATCTCCTGGACGCAAGGATCACGCGAAAGTGAGGGAGTTCATTGTCAACGTCCGTCAAGCCGACCTCGGTTGAGCCTTCCCAGACCGCGTCATCCGCCGCCCTCGGCCACTTCGGTCCGTACGGCGGCCGCTACGTCCCCGAGACGCTCATGGCCGCGCTGGAGGCCCTGGCCGCGGGGTACGACGCCGCCAGGCACGACCAGAAATTCCAGGCGGAGCTGGCCGACATTCTTCGTCAATACGTGGGGCGGCCCACGCCGCTGTATCTCGCCCGCCGGCTCAGCGAGCGGCTGGGCGGTCCGCGCATCTATCTGAAGCGCGAGGACCTCTGCCACACAGGCGCCCACAAGATCAACAACACGGTGGGACAGATCCTCCTCGCGCAGCGTCTCGGGAAGCGTCGGGTGATCGCCGAGACCGGCGCCGGCCAGCACGGCGTGGCCACCGCGACGGTGGCGGCCCTCTGCGGGCTCAGCTGCGAGATCTACATGGGAACCGAAGACATGCGGCGCCAGGCCCTCAACGTGGTCCGGATGCGGCTGCTGGGGGCCAAGGTGACAGGGGTGGATTCGGGCAGTCGGACGCTGAAGGACGCCATCAACGAAGCCATGCGCGACTGGGTGACGAACGTGGATACCACGCACTACGTGCTGGGTTCCGTCCTGGGGGCGGACCCGTACCCGCGGATGGTCCGGGACTTCCAGGCCGTCATCGGGGAGGAAGCGCACGGCCAGTTCTTGGAGGCGGAGGGGCGGCTGCCGGATTGCCTGGTGGCCTGTGTCGGCGGAGGCAGCAACTCCATCGGGCTGTTCCATCGGTTCCTCGGCGACGCCGGCGTTCGGATGATCGGCGTGGAGGCCGGAGGCCTGGGGATCGCGTCCGGACGGCATGCGGCCCGTTTCGCGGAGCGGACCGTGGGTATCCTCCACGGCACGCGCAGCTACGTCCTGCAGGATGCGGACGGGCAGATCCGCGTGACCCACTCCGTCTCCGCCGGTCTGGACTACTCGGGCGTAGGGCCGGAGCACGCCTACTTTCACGACATGGGTCGCATCGAGTACGCGGCGGTCACCGACGCGGAGGCCCTGGAGGGCTTTCGGCTGCTCTGCGAGACCGAAGGCATCATCCCCGCGCTGGAGTCCGCGCATGCCGTGGCGTATCTGCCGCGCATCGCCCCCGAGTTCACGAGAGACCAGGCGATCATCCTCAACCTCTCGGGGCGCGGCGACAAGGACGTCGAAGTGGCGGCCGGTGCCCTCGGCCTCGGGACGGGAGGCGCCGCATGAGGCGGAACCGGATCGACGAGACGTTCGCTCGACTGAAGACGCGGGGCGGCCGCGGCCTCATCCCGTTCCTGGCGGCGGGCGATCCCTCGCTGGAGGTGACGGAGAGCCTGGTGTACGAATTCGAGGCGCGCGGCGCGGACCTCGTGGAGCTCGGCGTTCCGTTCTCCGATCCCCTGGCCGACGGCGTCGTCAACCAGCGCGCCTACCAGCGAGCGCTGGAGTCCGGCACGAGTCTCCCGCGGATCCTCGAATCGGTGGCCCGCATCCGGCGGCGGTCGGAGATCCCCATCGTCCTCATGAGCTACATCAACCCGATTCACCGATTCGGGCTGCAGCGGTTTCCGTCGGCGGCGCGAGATGCCGGGGTGGACGGCCTGATCGTCTCCGACTGCCCGCCGGAGGAGATGGGAGAGCTGCAGGTCGCCCTGGAGGGGGCAGGGGTGCATCCCATCCTCCTCATCGCGCCGACCAGTCCGCCCCGGCGAATTGCCTTGATAAGCGCCAAGAGCCGGGGATATATTTACTACGTTTCGCTGCGGGGCGTGACCGGCCCGCGGGACCGGCTGCCCGACGATCTGGCGGCCGGCGTCCGACGGGTGAGGGCACTGACGGACAAGCCTCTGGCGGTCGGATTTGGGATTTCCACGCCGGCACAGGCACGCGCCGTGTCGGAGCTGGCGGACGCTGTGATTGTCGGTTCCGCCGTCGTGGCCACCGTCGAGCAGTCGCTGGGGACGCCGCACCTTGCGGCACGGGTCGGCGACTTCGTCGGAGGACTCCGGGCGGCCGTGGCGTGACGCGTCTCATGATCACACGGCTGTGCGTTCCAAGGCGCATCCCTCTTCGTGCGGGCGCATACCGCGGCGTCACGGTCGTGGAGCTGCTCACCCTCCTGGCGTTGCTGGTCGTGCTGGCGGCCCTGGCCATTCCCACCATCAGCCCCATCGTCTCGCGCTATCGCGTGCGCGGTGCGGCCTGGCAGGTGGCGGGGGATCTGCGGCTGGCTCGACAACGCGCCGTGACCATCAAGAAGCGATTCCGGTTCTGCGTGGCGGGCTGCGCCGTCCCGATCCCGGCTGGAGGCTACAGTGTCGAGCGGGAGGAAGGCGCGATGGGCAGCGGGACGTGGGTCAACGAGCAGGGGGTGGCCAGCAGGCTGCCGCCTGACGTGACCATCGGGGTGAATGCGGTGCCGACCTTCACGCTGACTGGAACGGCCGCCAGCGGCACCGTGACCGTGTCGAATCTCCTGGGTGCCTACGAGGTGACCGTGGCGCAATCCGGGCGGGTCCGGGTGTGCGAGGGGGCGTGTCCGTGACGCGCAGAGGGGAGCCCCGCGGCCTGAGCATCGTGGAGTTCCTGGTCGCCACGTCCATCGTCGCCTTCGCGCTCCTCGGCGTCGCCTCGATGTTCCCGGCCGCCCTGCGGACCGTGATCAGGGGCGGCGAGACGACCAAGGCGACCATGCTGGCGCAGGCGATGGCGGACATCATCCAGAGCGAGCCATTCGATGTCCTCGTCGCGCACTACAACAATCTCAACACCCAGACGCTCACCGTCTCGTGTCCCTTGAACGAGACGAGCACGCCCCCACCGTACGCCGACTACACCAAGGAGAAATGGGCCTGCGATTTGCTTCTCACCGGCGCACAGGACTCCGGGCAGGGTCTGCCCGGCGCGTCCGGACGTGTGCGCGTGGAGTGCGTGGACGCGGGCGGAGCGGCGGCGGTTTGCCCAGCCGGCCTGCGTCGGGTGACCGTCAGCGTGTTCTGGGGCGGGAGCCCGCCGCGATCGGTGAGCGTGGTCAGCAATGTGGTACGCATCCGGTAAGGCGGGCCCGCGCGCCCGCCCGCGAGGGCTTTCGCTCCTGGAAGTGCTCGTCGCCACCGCACTCTTTGCCGTGGTGATGGGGGGTGTCTACTCGCTCTACATCGCCATGCAGGGAACCTTCACTCGCGGGGAGATGAAGAGCGACCTCCAGCAGAACGCCCGCGTGGGCCTGGACCGGATGGTGCAAGAGCTTCGCATGGCCGGATACGATCCAGAGAACGCGCTCCAGCAGGTGGCATCCCAGCGCTTCAACGAGATCCGCGCCGCCGCCGGCAGCTGCCTGTCCTTCGTGACCTATCGCAAGCACGGCGCGTCCGAGAAGAGCGTGCGGGTGACCTACAGCCTCAGCGGCACCGCGCTCCAGCGACGGGAGGACGACTGGGACCCGGCCGCCAAGGTGTTCTCGAGCCCCGCCACGCAGCCGCTGTCGAATGCCGTGAGTCAGCTGACGTTCACGTACTACGATGCGTTCAACCGGATCCTCGCGCCGTCCGGCGCCGCCGCCGGCAGCTGCCCGCCCGGCAGCCCGTCGTCGAGCCAGCTCCTGCACTCCTCTCTGGCGGGCCAGGTGCGGCGCGTCGGCGTCACCCTCCGAACGCTGGAGTCGCGCGCGCGCGTGGCGCCCGAGTCCTACACGCTCACGAGCCATGTGTACCTTCGCAACCGGTAGGCGCCCTCGCGGGGCCGCCCTCGTCATCGTCATGCTGGTCATGTCGGTCTTGCTCCTCGCGGGGACCACGTTCCTCACCATTTCCTCCACCGAGGATCAGATCGCCGAGAACCAGCACGCCTCCGTGCGCGCCTTTCTGCTGGCGGAAGCCGGCCTGCACCGAGCCGTCGCTCAACTGTCGGCGGACGAGACCTATTCCGGAGAGGCTTCCGTGCCCTTGGGCGGCGGGACCGCCCGCATCGTGGTGTCGGTCGCCTCGCAACAAGTCTGCCTGTCCAAAGACGTGGATGTCGTGGCCACGGTGCCGGTGCGCGGTGGAAACGCGGAGGCCCGGCTCCGGGCCACCGCGGATCAGGCCGTCTACCCGTTTCAGTGGGGATTTTTTGCCGCGGACGGACCGCTGATCCTCGCGTCGCTCGACCCTTCCAATCCCCGATCAACTGCGGACAGCTACGACTCCAGGCTCGATTCGCACGTATACCCTAATCCAGGCGGCGGGGGCAGCGTGACCATCGGGGCGCGAGGGGGCGGCGTCGCCGTACACGAGGTCGACATCGTCGGGGGTGTGGTGGGCGCCCTGATCGCGTTCCCGCCCGTGACGCAGACGATCAGCAATACCATCGGCAGCCCAATTGACGCGCTGCCACCGCTCCCCGAGCCGCCCAGCGTCACGTGGTCTGCCGATCCGAACGTGCCGGCATCCACCACGTGGATTCTGGCGTCGGGCACGTATCACTATACCAATATCACCTTGGGCGCGGGCGCACGCGTCCTGGCCAGCGGCGGCTCGGTCACGGTGTACGTCCGGGGCGATTTTCAGGCGGGCGACAACGTCACGGTCGGAACCGAGCCAGGCGAGAAGCTCAGCCTGGTGATGAACAGCGGGACCGGCGCGCCATCCGAGTTCCGGACCGGCAATGGCTTCCGACTCTACGGGAGTCTGTACGGGGCGAATACCACCGTGTTATTCGGCGACAGCGCCGTCATCCACGGATCGGTGATCGGGCGCCGCATCTCGGGCGCGAGCGTACCGGTGTGGGATGGCCACCCCTGCTGCAACCAGAAAGCGCCCACGTTGCACTTCGATCGAGCCATGACCACTCGGCCCATCTGCACGTACGGCCGCTTCAGTATTCGCCGTGGAACCTGGCGAGAGATTCTGCCGTAACGCCTTCCCATCCGCGCCGGCGCGGCCGACAGGCAGGATTGGCCACCGTTGTGGACGAAGGCAACCCTTCGCGTTCGTCAGCTTGCCGAGGACTCCTGACCTCCTCCCCCTGGGTGCATCCGCCCGCCTGGTACACGCTGTGCATGATTTGTCGGACCTCTGTGCTTCCGTCGCTGCGCTTGGGGGAGATTCGGGTGCGGGAGATCCAATCGCTCGGGTGACCCGTTCGAGCGCTCGTCATTGGGATTCGTCGGGCCGAGAAACTCGGTCCGGACGGAACACAACGGCTTTCGGGCGCTCCCATCTGTCACGGCGGCCGCGTAGAACATCACCAAAAATGTCATCGCCTCCTGCACGAATGGCAGAAACCGAGAGAGCATGAGGTTCGACGGATGGTTCGGGGAAGTCGTGGAAGCGGGCACCGACACACACGGGGCGAGACCCGCAACGCGCCGGTGGGCGGCCGTTCTGCCGGTCGGTCGGCCGCGCGTTCGGGAGGAGACTGCGCGGGCCGGGCAGACGGGCGGTCGGTCAAGCGTTCACCGGTGCGGACGTGTGTGGGAAGCGCCGTCGGGTGTGATGCGCTGCTGCGCGCGACCGTGCGCAGAGACCAACCAGCGCATTCCGCGCGTGCCGCCTCGCGCTCCCGAGTCATGCAATCGTGCGGCGGCGTGGCGATTTTTCTTGACAACTCAATATGTTGTCGGTAAATGGCAGCCTATCGTCGTGAAGAAAGCAACGAAACGCACGTAACTGTTTCCCGGAAGAGGAATCACATATGTTTTCCTTTGGGCGGAGTAAAGATGCGGTTGGCCTGGACATCGGCGCCAGCTCCGTCAAGGCGGTCCAGCTGAAGCGGGGCCGAGGCGTCCACGAGCTGGTTCGGTTGGGCATTGCGCCGCTTCATCCGGAGACCATCGTCGATGGAGTCATCATGGACTCCGGGACGGTCATCTCGGCGATCCAGCAGATCTTCACCGAGAATCAGATCAAGACCAAGGACGTGGTCGTGGCCGTCTCGGGCCACTCGGTGATCGTCAAGAAGATCCGGGTCACCAAGATGAAGCCCGAGGAGCTGGAGGAGGCGATTCCGTTCGAGGCCGAGCAGTACGTTCCCTATGCCATCGAGGACGTGAACCTGGACTTCCAGGTGCTCGAGAACGCCGACCCCAACGCCAACGAGCTGGATGTCCTCCTGGTGGCGGTGAAGAAGGACATCGTCAACGACTACCTCTCCATCATTTCCACGGCCGGTCTGAACGCGGTGGTCGTGGATGTCGACGCCTTTGCTCTGGAGAACGCGTTCGAACTCGCGTACGACCCCGACCGGGACCAGGTCATCGGTCTGGTGAACCTCGGCGCGGCCGTCATGAACATCAATATCCTCCAAGGGGGCTTCTCGGAGTTCACCCGCGATTCGCCCGTGGGCGGCAATCGGTACACCGAGTCCATTCAGAAGATGCTCGGCTTGAGCTATGACCAGGCCGAGACTCTCAAGCTGGGCACGGAGGTCGACGGCCGGACCCTGCGCGACGCGCAGCCGGCCATCGACATGGTGAACGCCGAGGTGGCCGGAGAGATCCGGCGCTCCTTCGACTTCTTCCGTTCCTCGTCCCACAGCGATACGATCCATCGGGTGGTGCTCAGCGGAGGGTCCGCGAGGCTCCCCGGCCTCGTCGAATACCTTTCGGAAAATCTCGAGATCCCCTTCGAGGTCGCCAATCCCTTGCGGAAGCTCAAGGCCGACCCGAAGAAGATCGACCCGGCGTACCTCGAGATGATCGCGCCCCAGCTGGCGGTCAGCGTGGGGCTGGCCTTGCGGCAGGCAGGAGACAAGTAACATGATCAAGATCAATCTCCTCCCGCGCGAAGAGCGAAAGCGGCACGCCCCGATCAACACCAAGCTCCTCCTGGGCGGCTTGGCGGGCGTGGTCGCCATCCTCGCCATGGGGTACGGATGGTTTTGGCTGAACGGCGAAGTGAACCGCCTGCAGGCCGACATCCAGCAGACCCAGGCCGAGCTGAAGCGCTTCGAGGAGCTGGCCAAGCAGGTCGACAAGTTCCAGGCCGAAAAGAAGCGTCTGGAGGAGAAGCTCAAGATCATCCAGGCGCTCATGGTGGCCCAGGGCGGTCCGGTCCGGCTGTTGGACGAAGTCAGCAAGGCGCTCCCGAGCGAGGTCTGGCTCACGGCCTTCACGCGGACCGGGAAGAAGCTGGACGTCTCGGGCATCGCCTACTCCAACTTCAACGTCGCGACCTTCATGACGAATCTGGGCAAGGCGGGCCCCCTCATCTCGAACGTGGACCTGGTGGTGTCCGAGAAGACGGTCGTGGAACAGGTGCCCGTGGAACGCTTCAGCATCACGATGGAAGTCAAGGACGGCAAGGGTTAGCCTGGAGGGATCCATGGCCCTCGACGTGAAGAGCTACTTCGCCAACATTCCCAAGACGCAGCGCTACCTCTTGATAGGTCTCGTCGCGGCAGGCGTGCTGACGGGATACTACTTCCTGATGAATCCCCTCTGGGAAGAGAAGGGCAGGCACGAGGCCTCGCTGGGGAAGCTCCGGGCCGACCTGCAGCAGAAGCAGCGCATCGCCGCGAACCGGCCCAAGCTGGAGGCGGAGATCAAGGTCCTGGAGAAAGAGCTGGACGATGCCCTGGTACGCCTTCCCGAGGAAAAGGAGATTCCGAAACTGCTGACCCAGGTGAACACGCTCGGGCAGCAGAACGGCCTGGAGTTCCTCCTCTTCCGGCCGGGAGCGATGGCCAAAAAAGGGTTCTATGCCGAGATGCCCGTCGAGATGCGTGTGGAGGGGCAGTATCATTCGCTGGGGGGCTTCCTGGATCGCGTCAGCAAGCTCGAGCGCATCGTCAACGTCTCCGACATCAAGGTGACTCCGCTGGCAGCCCAAGGCCAGCGGGCCGATCGGGGCGATCGAAGCATCGTGGCGGATTTGAAGGCGACGACCTATACGTTCCTGGAGAAGGGAGGGTCTGCCAGTGCGCCCGCGAAGTAGACAAACCGGCCTCGGTGCGCTCGCCGTGGTTGCGCTTGTCAGCGTGAGCGGATGCTCCGATAGCGGAACTCCCAGCGCGCCGGTTCCGCCTCGCCCAGCGCAATCCGCCGCCAGGCCCGCGGCGGCTGCCCCGCCCCCCGCACCGGCGACGGTGCCCTACGCGTATGAGACGAAGGGTCGCCGTGACCCCTTCCGCCCGCTGATCAAGCCCCGAGTCGAGACGGCGCGAGTCCGACCCAAAACCGGGCTGGCGGCGCTCGACGTCAAGGAGTTGAAACTGGCGGGGATCATCTGGGGCGGGCGCGGCTACTACGCCCTGGTGGAGGCGCCCAACGGAGCCGGTTACGTGGTGAGGCTCAACGATACGGTGGGGGAGGACGCTCGCGTGGCCAAGATTACCTCGGACGCCGTCATGTTCGAGGTGCGGACGAGTCCTGTGCCGCAGTCTCAGGCACGGCTGGTCGAGCTTCGACTCAGGAAGGAGGAATAGGGCATGGACGTGCGGTCCGCTGGTCTCTTCTGGCGCGGCCTCGTCCTCGCGGCGGCGGCCTGGATGCTGACGGCCTGCGCCACGGAGATGGGGGAACTGCAGCCACCACCGGCGATGCCCGCGGTCGCCGCCCCGGCACCCGCGGCGCCAGCCCCCACGGTGGCACCCCCGCCGGCTCCGCTAGTCGCACCCACAGCTCCGCCACCCCCGCCGGCGCCCGTGGCTGCCCCGCCGCCACCCCCGGCCCCGCCCGCAGCGGAGGCCCCGCCTCCGCCCATGCCGGCTGCTGCGGAGGCCCCGCCGCCACCGCCCGCGCCTCCCGCACCCGTGGCTGCCCCGCCGCCACCCCCGCCGGCGCCTGCGCCTGCGGCCCCGGTCGCGGCGCGGCCGATCGAGGTCACCGGGGTGGAGATCGAGCCCGCCGGTCCGGGCGGAGTCACGGTAGTCGTCACCGGCGACGGTCCGATGCCGACCTATGAGACGTTCACGCTTCCCGATCCGCCGCGGCTGGTGGTGGACATTCCGAACGCGCTGCATGCGATTCCGCAACCGATCGCCGCGCGGCCTCCCCTGGTGACGGCCGTTCGGTCCTCGCAGTATCGCGAGCGGCCCGTGCAGATCGTGCGCGTGGTGCTGGATCTCCGTGCGGCGCTGCCCTACCGGGTCATGACGGCGCAGAGTCAACTCCGCGTGGACATCGGCGCGCCGGCGGAAGCAAAGGCCAGCGCGCCGTCCGCGACGCCCGCGGCGGCAGTGGCCAAGTCCGCCGGGAAGGTCACCCGGGTCGATGTCCAGACCGTGCGGGGTCGGCAACAAATCCTCATCCGCACGAGCGGACCGGTCACGTACACGGTGTCGGAGGGCACGGAACCCCTGAGCCTGGCGGTGGACGTGGCCGGCGCGACGATTGAGCCGAGCGCGGCGCGGACCGTCGACCTGCGCCAGGTGAGCTCTCCCATCAGCCGCCTCGTGGCTTCCCAGCGCCAGACCGAACCGGCACCGGTGGTGCGCGTGGCGGCGGATCTGCGTGGTCCGACCCGGTACGACGTGCGTCAGACGCCGACCGGCATCGTGGTCGAGTTCATGAACGCGCCTCGAGCGGCAAGTGCCGCGCCCGCCGCGCCTGCGCCGGCGGCGCCGCCGGCGACGGTCGCGGGCCCCGTGGCAGCGGCGGCACCGCCGGCACCGTCGGCCGGTCCGGCGCTTCCCGCGACGCCCGGCACGCCGGGGACGGGAAAGCTGTCCATGGACTTCAAGGATGCGGACATCAACAACCTGCTCCGCATCATCGCCGAAGTCAGCGGCATGAACGTCGTGGCCGGGGGCGACGTGACCGGGAAGGTGACGGTCCGTCTCATCAACGTCGAATGGCAGCAAGCCCTGGATGTCATCCTGCGCATCAACGGGATGGGGTACGAGATCGACGGGAACATCATTCGCGTGGCGCCTCAGGCAAGGCTCGCGGCAGAACAACGTGCGCGCGACGAGGCCCGGGCGCGCGAGCTGAAGGCGCGCGAGGATGCCCTCAAGGCCGAGCGCGAGGCCAAGAAGGAACAGGTCCAGTTGGAGCCGCTGACCGATGCGGTCATCCCTGTCAATTACGCCAAAGCGGCCGACGTCGTGAAGAACCTCGACCGGCTCAAGACGCCCGGCCGCACTGACAACAGCATCGTGGTGGACGACCGGACGAACAAGCTCATCATCCGCGAAACGGCGGCCAGTCTCTCCAAGATGAAGGATCTGCTGCGAGAGCTCGACCGGGCGACACCGCAGGTGCTGATCGAGGCGCGCCTGATCGAGGCTACGCGCAGCTTCAGCCAGAGCCTGGGCATCGAGTGGGGGTTCAACGCCAACTTGCAGATGGCGAACCTCCAGAGTCCGCAGCCGATCAGCCTCTTCACGTCGCCGCCGAACTCGGCCCTTGCCATCCCGGCGGCGACCGGGGCAATTCCACTCGCGATCTCCATGCCCGCCACGTCGCCCACGGCGTCCATCGGGATGATCGCCAACAGCCTGTTCAGCAACCGGCTGGCCCTGGGTGCGCGCATTTCGGCGGGCGAGAGCGAGAACAAAGTCCGGACGCTGTCGGCCCCGAAAGTCGCCACCATGGACAATCAGGAGGCCGAGATCAAGCAAGGCCAACAGGTACCGTACACGACGATCGACAGCTCGGGGCGTACGGTGGTGGCGTTCCAGGACGCCTTCATCCGGCTCAAGGTGACACCCCACATCACGAACGACAAGCGCATCTCGATGAAGGTGGAGGCCGAGCGGTCCTTCGCAGGCGACCGGGTGGACGTCGGCGCAGTGGGATTCGTCTTCCCGATCAACACCCGCAAGGCGACGACCAACGTCCTGGTGGCCAACGGAGCGACGATCGTCATCGGCGGACTGCTCCAGTCCGATGAACGCTGGACGGAGTCTCGCATCCCGTGGATCAGCAAGGTGCCGGTGCTGGGGTCGCTCTTCAAGAGCACCTCCATCGGCCCGGACGGGAAGGTCGAGCTGCTGATCTTCCTGACACCGACAATCCTGGAGGAACCTCGAGTGAGTTAAAACGGCTCCTAACGCGCCGAGTCCGGCGACTGGTTTGAGGAAGAACGCACCCCCTGGGTGCGTTTTTCCTTTTGGGCGGCATCCAGGCGGAGTATGATTCCGCCGGCTCGGACGCAGGTGAAGGGTGGGTGGGGGACATTGCAGGCGGTGGACACATGCTGAGATACCTGACGGCGGGCGAGTCGCACGGCCCTGCCTTGACCGCCATCGTCGACGGGATGCCATCCAACGTTCCCGTCGACGCGGCGGACATCAACGTCGATCTCGTTCGCCGCATGGGAGGCTACGGCCGTGGCGGGCGGATGAAGATCGAGAAGGACGCCGTCGAGATCCTCGGAGGGCTTCGGCACGGGAAGACCTTGGGCGGCCCCATCGGCCTCTTGATCCGGAACCGCGATTGGGCCCACTGGCAGGTAACCATGGCGCCCGACGCGGCGGCCGGCCGCGAAGCGCCGGAGCGCCCGCCCATGACCCGCCCGCGCCCGGGTCACGCGGACCTGGCGGGGGGTCTGAAGTTCGACCATCACGACCTCCGAAACGTCCTGGAGCGGGCCTCCGCGCGTGAGACGGCCGTCCGCGTGGCGGTGGGCGCGGTCTGCAAGTGTCTGCTGCGCGAGTTCGACATTCGCATCGTCAGCCATGTGATCGAGATGGGGGGAATCCGCGCGCGCACCGAGCGCCTCTCGTCGGCGGAGATCGCCGACCTGGCGGAAGGGTCTCCGGTGCGCTGCGCCGATCCGGCGGCGACGCGGCAGATCATGGCCAAGATCGACGACGCCCAGGCGCGGGGAACGTCGCTGGGCGGTGTCTTCGAGGTCATGGCGCTGGACGTCCCCGTCGGGTTGGGCACGCATGCCCACTGGGATCTCCGGTTGGACGGGAGGCTGGCCCAGGCCTTGATGAGCATCCAGGCCGTCAAAGGGGTGGAGATCGGGCCGGCCTTCGAAGTGGCCCGGGCCTGGGGATGCGACGTCCAGGACGAGATCTACTATCGCCCGTTTGGACAGAGCGATGCGGGACCGCAGGGTTTCTATCGGCAAACCAATTTCGCCGGGGGACTGGAGGGCGGCATGACGACCGGCCAGCCGGTCGTCCTGCGTGCCGCCATGAAACCGATTTCGACGCAGCACCAACCCCTCCTCTCCGTGGATGTGGTCAGCAAGGAGGCGAGTCGGGCGGGGGTGGAGCGTACGGATATCACGGCGGTCCCGGCGGCGGCCGTGGTCGGCGAGGCCGTGGTGGCTTTCGAGATCGCTCGCGCGCTTCGCGAGAAGTTCGGTGGCGACAGTCTCGCCGAGATGCGGCGCAATTACGCCGGGTACCTGGCCTACCTCAGCACCTGGTGATCCGATGCCCTCGTGCGCGGCCGTCCGGTCCCCCCGCGCACTCGGCCTTCCGTCCCCCTGCACGTTCAGCCGGCATTCGGCGCTCGGTGGCGGCGCGGAACCGTGAGCGGCGCGGCGCCGCGGTGTCGGTGGTTCCGCCGACACGCCCGGAAACTCGGGGCAGCGTTCTGCCGGACCGATACTGAGACGGGTATCCAGGATGCGCGAACGGACAGCCGACACGCGTGCGGCCCTGGCACTCCTCCTGCTGGCGGCGCCATTCTATCTCTGGGGGCTGGGGACGGTCGGCTTCCAGGATCCGGACGAGGGCATGTACGCGGAGATCGCCCGGGAGATGCTGGCGAGTCGGGACTGGGTCGTGCCGACGTTCAACGGGGTTCCGTACGTCGAGAAGCCCCCGCTGATGTACTGGTTGACCGCGGCCACGCTGGCCGCGTTGGGCCCGTCGGAATTCGCCGCGCGTCTCTGGAAGGTGCTGCCCGTCCTCGGGGCGATCGCCATGACCGGAGCGCTGGGCAGACGCCTTTTCTGCGCGCGCGCGGGAATGGTGGGGGCGGGCGTCCTCGCCACGACGCTGGGCGCGTTTCTCTTCAGCCGCATCAGCGTGATGGATCCCTTGCTCCTGTTCGGCGTGTCGCTGGCCGCCTACGGCGTGGTGTGCGCCGGGGACCGGTCGGGTCGCGGGGATCTCTGGTTCTGGCTCGGGCTCGGGATCGGGGTGATGGGCAAGGGGCTGCCCGGCCTCGTGTTTCCGTTGGCTCTCCTGGGGTGGTGGGCATTCGTTCGGCGGGACACGGGAGCCTTCCGCGGGGTCTGGACGGGACGGGGCGTCTTGCTCGCTGCCGTCCTGGTCCTTCCCTGGCACACTCTCGCCTCGTGGGAGGTGCCCGGATTTTTTCGATTCTATGTGGTGGACAATCAGGTCCTGCGATTTCTCGGCGCGCGCGCCTACGCCGAAGACGGGACGTCGCTCGGGACCCTGGCGTTCCTGGGCGTGAGCGCGGCGGCCCTGTTTCCCTGGACGCCCGTTCTGGCCGCGGCGCTCGACTTGGCCGCGCGCGGGCCGGTGCGGGATCCGGGTCTGCGCTTCCTGCTCGGTTGGGCCGGGCTGGTGGCGGGAGTGTTCCTGGTCTCGTCCTTCAAGTTGGAATACTACGCCCTGTCGGCGTTTCCCGCCACGGCCCTGCTGGCCGCCGTCCTGGTGTGTCGCGCCGCAGACGCCGCCCCGGCCGAAGACGCGGCACGCGGGCCGTCGGCTCGGGCACTCGGCGCGCTGCGGCGCTGGGCGTGGATCTCCGTGGGCGGGGGGACGCTGTTTTGTCTCGCGGCGGCATGGATGTGGCGGGCAGCGCACCTCGACCCGGCGGGCATCGTGTGGGGCCTCTCCTTCTGGTCGACGAATTACCGGATCATCCTCGACCACGGCTTGCCGCTGCCCCCCGTCGCTCCGGGACACTACGCCGCCGTGCTCCTCGGCGGAGGGGCCCTCTGGACGGCGGGATTCGGCGCCGCGGTGTGTTTTCTCGCTCGCCGGCGCGTCTGGGCCGCCGCGGCGGCCGTGGGGGCCGTGGGCGTGGGCATGTGTCTCTTGGCCGGCGTCGTCCTCCGCGAGGTGGGTCCCCACCATTCGCTGAAGCCGCTGGCCGAGCGGCTGAATGCCGTGCTGCAGCCCGGCGACGTGCTGATCCACGAGCGGGGCGTGGAGAAGGCGGGCGGGCTGCTCTTCTACACGAGGCGCCGCGTGCTGATCCTGAACGGAAGGCGCGGCGACCTGGAATTCGGTTCCGGCCTGCCCGGACGGAGCCGGTGCTTTATCGGCACCGAGGAGTTTCGGGAGCTGTGGGCCGGGAGCGGCCGCGCTTTCCTGGTCACCGATCTTCCCGCCCCGCGAAGCGCGATCGGCGGGATGGCTCCCGGAGCGTCCACGCTGGTCGCATCAACAGGCACGCGGTGGCTCTACGCCAACCGCGCCGCACCCTGAACCCATGATGACCCTGGCGCGGGCGGCCAACACGCTGCTGCTGCACGCCGGTCGGGCGGCGCCGGACCGGCTGCACTGGGTGCTCCGCCATCTTCCGTCGTCCGGGATCGACGCGCTCCGACGGGCCGCCCTGCGGCAAACGGTGCGACTGGTCGGCGGGCGGTCGCGATTCTATCGCGAGAAGTTTGCCGCGCTGGGCATCGACCCCAGCCGCGTCCGGAGCCTGACGGACTTGCGGGCCTGCGAGACCACCCCCGAGGAGCTGCGGGCAACCGCCCCTGAACACCTCCTGTGCGCACGGCCCGAGTTGGTCGTCGAGAGCTCCGGCACCACCGGTCGCGTCAGCCGGGTGTATCTGTCGCACGCGGAGCTGGAGTACTACGCCCGGCAGGGGATCATCCTGCTGGCCATGATCGGGGCCGTGCCCGAGGATCGGATCCTGGGAGCTTTCGACTACGCGTGGGGGCTCGGCGGGATCTACACGCAGCGGGTCGGCGCCCACAGCGGCCTCTTCGGCGCCTTCCCGGGCCTGGTGGAGCCCGGCGAGGCCGTCGCGCGCCTGCGGGAGTACCGCTTCACCATCGTCATGGGCGATCCGTTCTGGATCGCCCGCTTCACCGAAATCGCCATGGCCCGCGGAGTCCGGGCACCCATCAAGGCCTTCGTGTCCGGGGCGGAGCGAATCACCGAGCACCTCCGGGGTTTGATCGAGGACTACTGGCAGGCGCCTCTGTACATGACGTACGCGAGCACCGAACTGGGCGCCAGCCTGGGCGCCGAATGCCCCAAGAAGACCGGGTACCACCTGCACGAGTACGATTACGCGGTCGAAATCCTGAACCCGGATGCGGACGGTTTCGGCGAGGTGGTCTTCACCACGTTGACGCGCTCGGTCATGCCGCTCGTCCGGTACCGGACGGGGGACGTTGCGCGGCTGGTGCCGGGGAGGTGTGCGTGCGGTCTCCCGTTTCGCCGGTTGTCCGCCATCCGGGGGCGGAGCGATGAGATGATCGCCTGCGTCTGGGGAGACGTCTACCCGGAGTTTTTCGAGGATCTGCTCCGGGGCATCGACGGGATCGGGGATGAGTGGCAGGTCGCCGTCCGGGAGTCCGGGTTGCGTCCGGTCTTCGAGTTCCGTCTGGAATCGAGCGGGGGGTCGTCGGCGCGCGAGGCGATCGACGCCGCCATCCGGGATCGCTTGGCCGCGCGATACCCGCCGTTGTGGGCGAAGACCCAGCAGCGGCTGTGCGATATCGCGGTGTGCCTGCTGCCGTCGGGAAGCCTCCGGACCGGGCGCAAGATCCGCCGATTGGTGGACGAGAGGCGCTGAGTCGTGAGGGCGACCGGACTAATCTGCTTGCCGTGATTTAATTGGGTGGACTTCCGGCCTTGCGTCCCGTATATTCACAGACTTGACGGGCTCTTGTCCGGGCCCGGCCATCACACGGTTTTCGAGCGCGGCCGCGCGGGCGAGCCGCGGGGGGAGTTATGCGTCGTTTGTGGCACGTGGGGCTGCTCGTTCTTGGGGTGTTGTCTCAGTCGGCGCAGGGGGACGCCGTGGCCGCCGACGCCTCCGTCGGCGAGCTCCTCCGGCTGCTGGACGCAGCCGACAAACAGTACGCGCAGATTCACGACTACACCGCGGTCATGGTCAGCCGCGAGCGGGTCAAAGATGTGCTCCAGGAGCAGGAGCGAGTTCTGCTGAAGTTCCAGCGGACGTTCAAGGTGTACATGCGGTGGATGGAGGGGCCCAGTCGGGGGCGCGAAGGCCTCTACGTGTTGGGGGCGCACGACGGAAAATTCCTCGTGTACGAGCCTCGCGGTTTCCAGCGCCTCTTCACGGCGGCGCTCGATCCCACCGATGCGCGCGTGATGGAGAAGAGCCGCCACCCGGTGACCGATGTCGGGATCGGCCGGCTGCTGGAGATTGTCGGTGACAACGCGCGCCGGGCCGCTCGGAACCGCGTCCTGCGCGTCGTGGATCGCGGCGCGCATGAGGTGGCCGGACGGCGGGTGCGGCAGCTCGAAGGTATTCTGCCCCGGGACCCGCGCGACGGCTACTACGCCTACCGGTTCCAGATCTTCTTCGACGACGAGCACCGAATCCCCATCCGCGTCGTCGTCCACGACTGGAGCGACCAGCTCGTGGAGGATTACACCTACACCAACCTCCGCCTGAATCCAGGCCTCTCGATACTTGATTTCGATCCCAGCAACAAGGAGTATGGCTTCTCCACCTGGCGCATCCAAGTCCCGGGCTAGTCGGCCGAGGCGTCCCGTGGCCCCAAGCCTGGCGGCCCTCGTTCCGGTCCGCATTCCGCTCTCGCGACCCTGGACTCCGTCCGGGCGTGCCTCCAGACTCCCACGATCCGAGACCGCGAGCGACCCGCAGATCGGCGTCGACCTGGCTCCGGTTTCCAAGATTCGGCGGGTGTTCGAGGGGAAGACGAGGCTCCTGGCGGACGTCTTTACCCACGAAGAGATCCGGTACAGTTTCGGGCGCCGCCGCCCATTCGAACACCTGGCGGCGCGCTACGCAGCCAAGGAAGCGGTCTTCAAGGGATTGCGGACAGGCTTGACCGGTGCGTTGCGCTGGCAGGATGTGGAGGTCGTGCGCGAAGCTTGCGGGGGGCCAAGGGTGATCCTTCGCGGAGAAGCCGCCCGGCTGGCGGCCGCCCGTGGGTTTCGCCGGTGCGCGATTTCCCTGACCCACGCGGGGGACTACGCGTTGGCGGCTGTCCTGCTCATCGCGTGAAAGGCGGCCGGTTCGGCGGAGTCGCGCATCGGCATGGGCGCCAGGGATGCGATACCTTTTCATTGACCGGGTGCTCGAGATCGACGCCCACGGCGGCGGCACGATCACGATCAGCAAGGCCTTCCCGCGGTCCGAGGAGTATTTCGACGGGACGTTCCGCCGGGAGGACGAGGTCCCCTCGTCGCTGATCCTGGAGACCATGGCCACGGCGGGATCCTCCCTGCTCACGGCCAGGAGTCGCTATCAGGCCCACGCGCTCTTGCTGAAGGTCGGCCGCGCCGCGTTCCGGCGTCCGGCCCACGCGGGCGACCGCCTGGTCGTTCGGTCTCGGCTGGCGGGCATCCAGGGAGATTGGGCGCGGCCGGACGCGCCGCCCGACTCCTTTCCGCTGGCCGAAGTGCACGCCCAGGCCTTCGTCGGCGCCGACCCCGTTGCTGATGCCGCGATGCTCTTTGTCTGTCTTCCGCTCGCCCTGACGCTCGGTCCCGCGCGGGAGGGGGCTCTCGCGGACATCCTGGAGTTGCTCGGCTATACGGATAGCCGTCCGTGAGGTCGAACGGCTCACGGGGCGAGCCCGGCATCGAGGGAGCGATCTCGGATGGGTAGGCGCGTTGTCATCACCGGCCTGGGCGTGGTTTCGCCGTTGGGGGTCGGCGCCCACGATCACTGGTCGGCGCTGGCCTCGGGGCGCTCGGCCGTCTCGCGCGTCGATCGGTTGACGCGACTCGGCTTTCCGGTGGACGTGGCGGCCGAGGTCTCGCCGTCGCACTTCGCCGCGTGCGTGTCACGCCTGCCTCGCAAGCAGGTGAAGCTCTACAATCGCACCACGACGTTGGCCATGATTGCCGCCGCGCTGGCCGCCGAAGACGCCGGCGTCACCGCCCCGGTGCCCGATCCGGCCCGGGCGGGCGTGATCCTGGCGACGTTGTTCATCCCCTATCCCATCCAGAGCATCCTCAAACTGGTCCCGGACGTCGAGACGGCGGAGCGCAACCACGCGGACCTGGGGAAAGCCCTGGCGCGCTGCTTCAGCGACGTGAACCCGCTGGACTTGTCGCTCAGGATCATCCCCAATCTGACGGCGGGACACCTGGCGATTCACTTCGGCTTGCGGGGCGCGTGCCGGACCGTCGCCGACGGTTCGACGGGCGGGTTGCACGCCGTCGCCCAGGCCGCCGCCGCGATCCGCGACGGCGCCCTCGACCTGGTCTTCTGCGGGGGGGCCGAATGTCCCCTGGAGGATCTCGTCTTTGCCGATCTGTGCTCCACGGAACTGCTGTCGCCGCCCGCGGACCCCCCGGAGCGGACCTGCCGGCCCTTCGGTGCGGGGCGACGGGGCACGGCTGCGGGAGAGGGCGCGGGGGTCCTGGTGCTGGAGGCGGAGGACCATGCGGCTCGTCGCGGCGCCCGCGTGCGCGCCGAGTGCGCGGGGTTCGGCGCGGCCGGCGCCGACCCATCCCCGGACGGGATCCGCGACGGCCTCGGCGTGGCCATGCGCGCGGCGCTGGCCGGCAGCGGTCGCGAGACCGCCGATGCGGTGTCGCTCCACGGCGACGGGGGCGTCGGCAGCGACCTCGGCGAGGCAGCGGCGTTCCGCGCCTTGGCCGCAGAGACGGAGGCCCGACCAGCGGCCTACGCCACCAAGGGGGCGCACGGGAATCTCTTCTCCGCCGCCGGGCCGGTGGAGGTCGTCGGTGCGGTGATCGCGCTGGAAGCCGGGGCGGTCCCGCCCAGTCGGAACTGCGACGAGATGGATCCCGCGTGCGGCCTGTCGTTGGACACGCACGGGGTGCGGCCCGTCCCCGGGATTCGAACCGTCCTCGTCAACGCCGTGGGCGCCTACGGAGAGGTGGCTTCGCTGGCCGTCACGCGCGCGGCGTGAGGGGTGGGCCGGCGCTTCGGGCTGGAGGGACCGTGCTGATCGACTTGGCCGGGCGGCTGGCCGTCGTGACGGGGGGATCGCGCGGGATCGGCGCGGCCATCGCCAAGGCCTTGGCGATGGCGGGCGCATCGGTGCTCGTGACATTCCGCCAGGACGAGGCGGGGGCGCTGGCCGTCGTGGCGGAGGTCGAGGCGGCCGGCGGGTCCGCGTCCTGCCGGCAGGCGGACGTGCGCGACGGCCAGGCGATCGCCGCTGCTATCGACGAGGCAGCGGTCCGAGCGGGCCGACTGGACATTCTGATCAACAACGCCGGCATCGTGCGGGATGCCCTGGTGCCCGAGATGTCCGAGGCCGACTGGCACGCGGTCATCGAGACCAACCTCTCGGGCGTCTTCCTGGCGTCCCGGGCCGCGGCGCGACACATGCTGCGGCGGCGATGGGGGCGGATCATCAACGTCAGCTCCGTCGGGGCCTGGCGGGGGAATCCAGGCCAGGGAAACTACGCCGCCTCGAAGGCGGCGGTCAACGCGCTCACGCGGGTGATGGCGAGCGAGTTCGGTCCCCGCGGGGTCACTGTGAATGCGGTCGCCCCGGGTCTGATCGAGACGGAGATGAGCCGACCGGTCCTGCCGTTCGCCGAGGAGATCGTGCGCGAGCGGATCCCCCTCCGCCGCGTCGGTCGTCCCGAGGATGTGGCGCCCCTGGTGGCCTTCCTGGCGTCCGACGGGGCGGCCTACATCACCGGTCAGGTGTTTGCCGTCGATGGAGGGTTGACCTAGCGGACTGCCGCGGGCGAGGAGAGAGGCCCGAGATGAAAGACTCCGTGACTGAACCGAAACCAGAGCCGACCCGCCAATGGAGCAGGGCCGAGGCGGAGACTGCTCTGCGGGAGATCCTGGCGGACTCCTTGGGGATCGAGGCGTCCGAGGTGACATCCTCGGCGTCCCTGGTGCGCGACCTGGGGGCGGAGTCCATCGATTTCCTCGACATCGGTTTCAAGATCCAGCAAACCCTGGGTGTCAATCTCCAGACGGCGGAGATCCGGACGCGGATCATGGCGTGGTCGTCCCTGATCCTTCCCGCGCTGAGCGAGATCGTGCGCGAACGGTACCGGGTCGCGGTCGCGCTTGACGAGCTGCGCGGGGTGGAATCCGGCGGACTCTCCAAGGTCCTGGAGCACCTGCAGACCGCCAAGGGGCTCGGCGCCGGCCCCGGGGCCGCGGAGCAACTGGGGCGCGAACTCGTGCAGCGGCTCGTGAAGGAGTTTGCCGCGCTTGGATTCACGGTGAGCGAGGCGGATCAGGAGGACATGCTGCGCGTCATGCAGACCGACCTCAGCCCGAGGCGGCTGACGGAGCGGACGCTGGATCTTCTCACCGTCGGCGCGCTGGTGGATTTCATCTGCGCGAAGCTGGGTGCGCGCCTGCGCGCCTGAGCGCGGCGCGAAGGAGTCACGCTGTGCGCTTTCTCCTGGTGGACCGCATTCTCCGGCTGGAGGACGGGAGAGAGATCGTCGTCCGGAAGAACGTGAGCAACAGCGAGGATTACTTCGCCGACCACTTCGAGGGGCGGCCGATCATGCCGGGTTGCCTGATTCTGGAGACCTGCGATCAGGCGGCCCGGCTGCTCCTGGCGAAGTCGGCGGGCTTCGCCTGCCTCGCCAGCCTCGAGCAGGTGGTGAACGCGAAGCTGCAGCATTTCGTCCAGCCCGGCGACGTCTTGGAGGTCCGGGTGGCCGTCGTCCGCCAGGAGGCCGACGTGTCGGAGGTGCGGGCGTCGGCCGCCGTGGAGGAGCGGACGGTGGCCCGGGCGTCCCTCCACTACCGGCTGATCCCGGCGTCCGCCGATACGTTGACGGCGCGCGCCTGCGCCCGCCTGCGAGCTTTCTACGACGTGCTCGCGGCGGACATGGAGCGCGTGGGGGCGGACACGCGGTCGCCGGCGGCGCGGCCCGGCGGGGAGGCGATCGGTGGTTGAGGGGCGGGTGGCGCTCGTGACGGGTGCCGGTCGCGGCATCGGTCGCGCCATCGCGTTGCGCTTGGCGGCGGCGGGCGCGCACGTGGTCGTGAACTACTACGTCAACCGCGAGGCCGCAGAGCAGACGGCCGCCGAGGTCCGGTCGCATGGGGTGAGGGCCCACGCGGTCCAGGCCGACATGAAGGACCCGGGGCAGATCCGAGGGCTGTTCGACGAGGTGGGAGCGATTTTCGGCGGGCTGGACATCCTGGTCAGCAACGCCGCCTCCGGGGTCTTCCGGGGCGCGCGCGAGCTGACCGCGAAGCATTGGGACTGGATGATGCACACCCACCCCAGGGCATTCCTGCTCTGCGCGCAAGCGGCCCTGCCGCTGATGCAAGGGCGGCGCGGGCGCATGGTCGCGGTGAGCAGCATCGGGTCCCAGCGGACGATCCCCAACTATGCGGGCATGGGCGCCGCCAAAGCGGCCCTGGAGTCCCTCACCCGCTACCTGGCGGTGGAGTACGGCCCGCTGGGGATCGCCGTCAACGCGGTGTCCGGCGGCGCGGTCTCCACCGCGTCCTGGATGCAGATGGCCGGGGCGGCCCCGGTCCTCGAGGATGTCGCTCGGCGCACGCCGGCGGGGCGCATCGCCACCCCCGAGGACATCGCCGCGGCCGTCCTGTTTCTGTGCGGGCCGGATGCAGAGATGATCCGCGGGCAGGTCTTGGTGGTCGACGGGGGCTATTCGCTTCCATTGGGAACGAGATGACGGAGCGGCGCGTCGCGGTGACCGGGATGGGGATCGTCACCCCGATCGGAATCGGGGTGGAGGCGTTCTGGAAGAGCCTGCTGGCGGGCCGTTCTGGCGTCGGGCCGGTGGAACACTTCGACGCTTCGGGCCTGCCCGCGCGGATCGCCGCCTACGTCCGCGATCGCGAAGCGCTGGAAGCCTGGCGCCGGCGCCTCGGGTTGGAACCGACGGACCCGCGGTCCCTCCTTTTCGCCCTGGTTGCGGGGCAGCAGGCGTACGAGGCTGCCGGCTGGCGGGACAACCTGGGTGGCGCGCGCGTCGGCGCCGTCTTCGGATCCTACGGCGACAAGCTC
>Ga0316620_10000148_pt1 | contig 27190 bp, 18 predicted proteins | sample OWC_Aug_M1_C1_D5_FD_207651 | JGI IMG/M metagenome (GOLD analysis project Ga0316620, IMG submission 207651) | Wetland soil microbial communities from Old Woman Creek delta, Ohio, United States - OWC_Aug_M1_C1_D5_B | ecosystem: Environmental > Terrestrial > Soil > Wetlands | place: USA: Ohio...
TGTAGAACGTGCCGTTGTTGACCGGGGTCCACGGCGTCAGGTTCTCGTGCTTCCGCCAGTCGGCGTCGCGGACTCCGTTGCAGTCGAGGCAGGCGTCGCCGTAGCCGTCGCAGTTGCCGCTGAGCAGGAAGCCGCGGCCGAGGCAGGAGTCGTGGACCTGCAGGACCGCCGTCCAGTCGGCGCGGGTCTCGACCGGAGGGCTGCCCCCGCCCGAGCCGTCGAAGTCGTCCATCGAGTGGCCCCACTCGTGCAGGGCCACGCCCGGGATCTCGCCCAGGTTCCAGCACCCGCTGGCCGCCTTGAAGAAGTTGAGGGTGCCGCCACCCGAGGTGGCGTTGCACCACGGATCCTGGTTGACGTTGACGTTCATGTGGTTGTTGTTGAGCCAGTCGTTGGTCGGCATGTAGGTGCGGGCCTTGATGTTGACGTTGGTCAGGTGGTAGTACTGGGTGCGCGAGGAGTGGGTGTTGCCCGGCCCGCCGTTGTTGGGGTCGGGTACGGCGCAGTCGAGTCCCGCGCCGAGCGAGAAGTCCACGTCACCCTCGGTGGTGGTGTTGCTGATGGCGCCGCATTCGTCGTTGACCCAGGTGTACTTGCCGACCAGCGTGGTGGTGGCGTTGTCGCCGGGGAAGAGACCGCCCGCGTCGGCGTACTGGTTGGGCGGGGCCAGGCCGGTGTCGGCGAAGGGGAAGGGCCGGTCGGCCTCGCCCACGTGGTTGTCACCCGGATAGGCGCCGCCGTGGATGCGGCCGTAGCGGTTGGCGTCGACGAAGCGCAGGATCTCCCCGTCGTGGGCGTCGATCAGGGCCTCCCAGGTGCCGACTACGCCCGGGCGGTCGAAGGCGATCCGGTATGCCAGCCGGTAGGCGATACCCGAGCCGACCGGGCCTGAGAAGGCGTCGGGGTTCTGCCCGCGAGGGGTGGTGGGGACGATGCGCAGAGTTCCCTTGTCCAGGAACCTGTCGAGGTCGGAGCGGAACGGGCCCAGGTAGTCCGCGAGGATGGTGCGGGCCTCTGCCGCCGCGATCGACGGCTGCGGGTCGAGCGCGATCGGGCCCACGTTCTCAGTGACGACCTGGACCAGGTTGCCGTTGGCGATCCGGAAGCGGACCGAGCCGTTGTCGACCGGGATGCCGGCTTGCATCCACTGGAAGCGTACGAGGTAGATTGAGTTGCCGATCCCGAGGGTGCCGTCGGGGTCCAGGCGCAGGTCCCCCTGGCCGACCGTGAAGATCGCCTGGTAGCGGGCCAGCAAGTCGCGGGCGATGGCCTCGACCTCGCCCGCCGGGATGCAGTGGGCGGCCCGGCAGCCGGGCGCGACAGTCTCCCAGACGAGGTCGTTGGCCGGGCCCGGGAGCCAGGGAATGGCGCCTCCGCCGACCAGGGTCGGGACCCCGCGGCGCGCGTCCACCACGAACCGCCAGGCCGCGCCGTACTCGGCGCGAAAGGCGTCGATGGCCTCGATACTGGGCAGCTGGTCGCGGATCGACTCGGCATCGGTCGGCAGCTCCACCACCCGCAGCTCAGGCAGCGAGAAGACGAGCAGGTCGAGCTGGTCCCTGGCCTCCTTTTCCACCAAGGCGGTGGCCGGAGGCGCGGCCAGGCAGAAGGCGAGAACGAAGATCGACCAGGAGAACGGACGGGGGAGGGGCCTGCGGGTCATGGGAAACTCCTTGCGGTCAGGCCGGGTCGGGATACACGAACCGGTTGCGTCGGGGGCGGGGGATCGCGGACCAGGGCACCGCGAACAGTATAGAGACCCGGCGACGCCAGGCACAAGTGGGCCTACACTCACGCCGTGCGCGCCCTGGTCCTCAGCGCGGCCCTGATCGCTCTTGCCGCCCACGCCGTGGCCTCGAGCCCGGCCGAAGAGCCCCGCGCGAGCCCGGTGTCGAGCGTGGTGCTCCTGACCCTCGACACTACCCGCGCCGACTTCGTCGGCGCCTCCACGTCCGGTCCCAGCCAGACCCCGATCCTCGACGCCCTGGCGACCCGGGGCACGCGCTACCGTGCCGCGCTGGCACCCTCGCCCCTGACCCTCCCGGCCCACGCTTCGCTGCTGACCGGCCTCGAGCCGACGGAGCACGGGGTGCGCGACAATGGAGGTGCGGCACTCGCTGAGCGCGTTCCGACCCTGGCCACGGTCCTCGCCGGCCGGGGGTACGCCACCGCCGCCTTCGTCGCCTCCCGGGTCCTCGACCGGCGCTTCGGCCTCGACCGGGGCTTCGCCGTTTACGACGACCACATGGCCGCGGAGCGGGTGTGCGAGCAGGGTTACGCCGAGCGCGACGCCCGCGCCGTAACCGAATCCGCCCTGGCCTGGGTCGCCGACGGCCTGCCGGCCGGCCGCCCGTTCTTCCTGTGGGTGCACTACTACGATCCGCATGCGCCCTACGACCCACCGCAGGCCGATCGCACCGCCTCGGCGCGCGACCGTTACGCCGCCGAGATCGCCGTTGTGGACCGCGAGATTGGCCGCCTGCTGGCGGCCCTGCCGGGTCCAGCGAGCAGCCGCATCGTGGCCGCCGTCGGTGACCACGGCGAGGCCCTCGGCGAGCACGGTGAGGCGACCCACGGCATCTTCCTGTACCGCGCGGTGCTCGAGGTACCGATGATCCTCTGCGGGCCTGGCGTGCCTGGCGGTCAAGTCGTCTCCGAGATGGTGGCGACCCGCCGCCTGACCGCGACCCTGCTGCGTCTGGTGGGCGCCACCGTCGAGGCGAGCGGCCTCGGACCGGGCCTGCCCGGTCTCCCAGGAGTCGAGAGGCCGGCGGCTCCGATCCCGGTCTACAGCGAGACCACGCTGCCGGCGACCGCCTACGGCTGGGCGCCGCTCAAGGCATTGAGCGAGGGCCGCTGGCGCTACGTGGCGGCGCCCCGCCCGGAGCTCTACGACCTGGTGGCGGACCCGGGCGAGCAGACCGACCTCATCGAGCGCGAGCCGGCGCAGGCGGGACGTCTGCGAACGCGCCTGCGAGAGATCGAGCAAGGTTTCCAGCACCGGCCGGCCGTCGCCGCTGAGCTCGACGGCGAGCTCGGCGCCGCGTTGCGCAGCCTGGGCTACGTGAGCGGGGCCGCAGCCGGCCCCGGGGACGGCATCGACCCCAAGGACGGGGTCTTGCTGCTGGCCGAGCTGGACCAGGCGAGGGCGATGGTGCGGGACGGCAAGCCGGGCGAGGCCGCGGTCAAGCTCCAGGCCCTGGCCGGACGAAACCCGAGTAACGCTCCCCTCCTCACCCAGCTGGCCGCCGCTCGTCTGGCCGCAGGCTCCGGGGAGGAGGCCCTGGCTATCCACCGCCGCGCCCTGTCCCTCGCGCCCGGCTCGGAGTTCCTGCGCCTCAACCTGGCCCACGCCCTGCGCCAGCTCGGGCTGACCGAGGAGGCGCGGCGGCAGTATGGGGCGGTCCTCGAGGTCGATCCTCGTTCGGCCGTCGCCTGGCTCCGCCTCGCCGACCTCGGCGGGGTTTCGGGCCACCAGGGCGAGCGCGAGGTTCTACAACAGGCCGTCGCGCAGGGAGCTGACAGCGTGCTCATCCTGCTCAGGCTGGCCCGCCTCGAGCTCGCTGCAACCGACCTCGCCGCCGCCGATGCCCACCTCGCAGAGGCGATCCGGCTCGACCCCGGGTGGGCCGAGGTCTGGCTGGACTGGGGGAAGACGGCCGAGGCGAGCGAGCAGCTCGACCTGGCGCTGGCCCGCTGCACCAGGGCCTCCGAGCTGGCGCCGTCGCGCGCGGCCGCAGCGCTGTGCATCGGTCGCGTTCTCCAGCGCGGGGGCGAGCCTGCCCGCGCCCGTCCGCACCTCCGGCGGGCCGTGGTTCTCGGTCGCGGCACGCCCGAGGGCGACGAGGCCCGGGAGCTCCTGGACAGCCTGAATGGCGGCGCACCGTAGTGACATGGCCAGCCTCCAGCCTGTTCCGACATTGCGCGCGTATGTTACCCTTCACTGCCCATGAGTGACGCGATTCGCAACGTGCTGGCCGTGGCCGTGCCTGACGACCTCTACGGGGGTATCGAGCCGCTGATGCGCCGGGCGAGCTTCGCGGTGGACCGGGTTCCCTCGGTCGACGGTGCTCGTGCACTCATCCACGCGGTGGCCTTCGACATCATCGTCATCGGTTTCCCGTTGCCCGGCGACACCCTCGGCAGACTGCTCGACCTCATCCGGGGCGAGAGCTGCCCCTGCCGGCGTTCGGCCGTGCTCGTGCTGGCCCCGCCCGATCGCGTCGAAGAGCTGGAGCCGTTGCTCGCCCGCGGCCATACCAAGGTGGTCCCGACGACGGCGACGAGCGCGGAGCTGAAGGATGCGGTGTCGGCCCTGCTCAGGGTCGCACCCCGGCTGTCGGTGCGGCTGAGCATTCGCCTCGAGGTCGAGCTCGGCGATGGCACGACCCACACCCTGTGCCAGACCGAGAACGTGTCCAAGGGCGGCATGCTGGTGCGCTCGCTCCGCCTCTATCCGGTCGACTCCGCAGTGCGTTTCGAGCTCTTCCTGCCCGGGGACAAGGTCGCAGTCTACGGCGCTGGCGTCATCGTCCGCCACACCTCGAGCGGGAAGCCCGGTGACAAGGGCTTCGGCGTCAGCTTCAAGACCTTCAAGGGCGACGGCGCCTCACGTCTCGAGACCTTCATTTTGGCCGCCCTCGAGCGCCGCTCGCGCGCCGCGCTGTTCCCCGGGCTCGGGGGATAAGCGGGCCGGTGTGTCGCGCCAACAAGGGTCGTGCGGGCGCGGTTCCTGGTACGCTGGGGTGGCGTGAAGGTGGGTGAGAGCTGTGCTCCCAGGCATGCTGCGCGGCGACGAGAAGCACGCGATTGCTGCACTGGTACTGGTGGTGAGGTAGGCCGTGAAGCTGGCTGATCTCCTGTTTCGCGAGCAGCGCGAGGTCGAGGCGCGGCTCGCGGAGTACCTGGACCACTGGTGGTCGTGCATCGACGGTCTGCGCGCCGGAATGCATTCGTTTCTCGAGGAGGGATCCGGCGAGCAAGTCGACTTCTACTACGGACGAGTCGACCGGGAGGAGTCCACGAGCGACGGCCTCCGTCGGGCCGTGGAGAGCCGGCTCTTTGCCAAGGCGCTGCTGCCCGAGGCGCGCGGCGACATCATGCGCACGCTCGAGGCCTTCGACGTGGTCATCAACCGCGCCGAGAGCGTCCTCCGCCAGGTGGTGATCGAGCGTCTCCAGGTGGAGCCGTGGATGCTCCAGGACCTGGCCCGCCTCATCGACCAGACCGCCGAAGGCTGTCGGTGCCTGCACCAGGCAGGCTGTCACCTGCTGCACGGGCGGGACCAGCCGATCGCCGGGCTGGTGCGCCAGGTGGACGAGATCGAGAGCCGCTGTGATCACGTGGAGGACGCCCTGCTCGAACGCATCTTCGCTTCAGATCTCGACCTCGCCCGCAAGCTCCAGCTCAAGGACTTCGTTCGCCGGCTCGGCACCATCTCCGATCTCGCCGAGGAGGTGGCCGACCACCTCCACATCGTCAGCATCAAGCGCAGGGTCTAGGCCATGGTCCTCCCCGTGGTCGCCGGTGGCTTCCTGGGTTGGGCGCTGGGCGCCAACGACGCCGCCAACTGCTTCGGCACCGCGGTCAGGTCGGGCATGCTCCGCTTCCGGACCGCTACCCTGCTCTGCGCGGTGATGGTGGTTGTCGGCGCCCTGCTCGAGGGCCACGCCGGCATCGAGACCCTCGGCGGCCTGACCAGCCAGACCGCGTTGACTGCCGGTTTGACCGCGCTGTCAGCGGCCATCACCGTGACCGTCATGACCCTGCTCGGTCTGCCCATTTCCACCAGTCAGGCGGTGGTCGGCGCCATCCTCGGCATCGGCCTGATGCAGCGGCAGCTCAACCTGGAAGGGCTCGAGAAGGTCGTGGTGTGCTGGGTCGGGACCCCGCTCGGCGCCCTGCTCCTGGCCGCGGCCCTCTACCCCCTGCTCGGCCGGCTGTACAACCGCCTCGACCTCGGCGTCTACCGCCAGGATGAGGCGCTCCGGATCGGGTTGATCGCCGTCGGGTGCTACGGCGGGTACGCCCTGGGCGCCAACAACGTGGCCAACGTCAGCGCGGTCCTCGTCGCCTCCGGGCTCAGCACGCCGCTTGAGGCGACCTTGATCGGTGGCGGCAGCATCGCGCTCGGCGCGCTCACCTTCAGCCGGCGCGTGATGGCCACGGTGGGCAGCGGGGTGGTCAAGCTCGACGCCTTCTCGGCCCTGGTTGTCGTGCTCGCCGAGGCTCTCACCGTGCACGTCTACGCCTGGGTCGGCGTGCCAGTGTCCACCTCGCAGGCCGTGGTCGGCGCAGTGGTCGGGGTGGGTCTCGTCCGCGGCCTCCGCTCGGTCCGCCTGAGGCGGCTGCGCAACATCGCGCTGGGCTGGCTGCTGACCCCTGCCATCGGCGCGGCCCTGTCGGCCGCGCTCTACTTCGTCACCCACCTCCGCTACGTGGGCTGAGCGCTGTCGGGCGCGCTCGGCTGGGGCGCCAGTGACGGTTGCGGGCTGGAAGGTTCGGCTGCGGGCAGGGTGAAGCTGAAGACGGTGCCCTCGCTTGGATCGCTGGAGACCGCGACCTCTCCGCCCAGCTTGTCGACGATGTTGGCCACGATCGACAGGCCGAGGCCCTGCCCCTCCTCGCTGCGTCGGCCGAAGCGCGTGAAGGGCTCGAAGGCGGTGCGCTGCTCCTCTTGGGTCAGACCCGGCCCGTTGTCAGCGACCCAGAACCTGACCTGGCCCTCCGTCACGCGCGAACCACCGAGGGCAATGCGAGGTGGTCGTCCGCCGTACTTGACGGCATTGGAAAGGTAGTTGCACCACACCTCTTCGACCCACTGGCCGTGACCCAGGGCGGCGGGCCAGGACTCCGGCCGCTGGACCTCGGCCCCGGATTCGCGGAGCGATGGCGCGAGCCGCTCCAGGGTCGACTCGACGATGGCCTGCATGTCAAGGGGGACGAGCTTGACCTGGTCCTTGCGCAGGCTGGCCAGGAGCAGGAGCTCGTCGATGATGTCGCGCATCTTCCGGCCGCTGGCCGAGATTGCCTGGGCCAGGGCGCGCCCGTCCTCGCCCAGCCGGGTGCCGTGCTGCACCTCGAGCAGACGGGCGAGACCGGTGACGCCGGACAACGGCGACTTGAGGTCGTGGGCCACCATGTGGGCGAAGGCGTCGAGGTCGGCGGTGCGCTGCTCGAGCTCGGCGGTGCGGGTTCGGACTGTCTCCTCGAGGTGGGTGGTGGCGGCGCGGATGCGCTCCCGCATGGTGTCCATGGACCGGGCCAGGTCGCCGAGCTCGTCGTCCGTGCGCCAGGGCACGGGCTCCTCGTAGTCGCCGCCGGCAATGCGTGCGCTGGCCCGCTTCAGGGCCTCGATCGGCTCGATGACGCTGCGGCGCATGGCGAGGAAGAGCGCGAGCAGACAGGCGCTGACTCCCGCGAGCCAGCTCAGGGCGATGGTTTGCAGGGACGGACCAATGGCCGCGTGGGCAGGCATGGTGAGGCTGAGCCCGCCGCGGACGTCGCCCACGCGGTAGCCCTGAGCCGCGTGGCAGTGCAGGCAACCCTGCTCGGTGCGCAGCGCGAGCACATAGCGGTACACCTCGCCGCCATCAGTCCTCTCCCGGTGCCATGCCTCGTTCTGTCCTGCCTCGAACTGGCGCAGCGCCTGCTCCTCGAATGGGTCGGGGGCGTTGGCCGGGTTGAGCGGTCGCAGGCTGGTGACCCGGAACCGGTACCCGGTGCTCCGTGCTGCCAGCTGCGAGAGCTCCCGGGTCACCGCTGCGGGGTTACGCAGGGTGTAGGTGTTGCCCGAGCTGTCGACGATGTCGGGTCGCACACCCGGAATGCCCTGGAGAAAGGGATTGGTCTCGACTCCTGGCCGCTTGCGTACGTAGACCCCACTGTGCTCGGCCAGCCAGTAACGGGTTTGCACGATCTGTTCGGCGAACGCCCGCGCCACGTTGAGGTGGTCGAGCTCGTTGGCCCGCTGCACGATGCGCGCGTAGAAGAAGAAACCCACCGCCCCGGCCACGGTCAGGGCCAGGCCGCACATCATCAGGAGCCGGTTGCGGACCGACATCACCACTCCTCGTCACGTCGTGAGCACGAGCAGCCCGGCCGGTGTATTCAAACGCAGATTGCCGTGCTCACCTTGGTCGTACCAATAGAGTCCCGTCATCGCGCACGCCGGGGATGTGTTCGGGTCTTCCCGACAGCCAGCCCGCATGGCGCGCCGCGATTCGCGCCAGTGACCCTGCAGGTGCTGCTTCCCGATGTTAGCATTCCCTGCTAGACTTCGGTACAGTGTGGTTGGGCGCTCGTGCCTCTGACAGGGGAAGGAGGGAAGCCGTGGAATGCCCGCGGTGCGGCTCGGTCGACGTCCGTCGGTCCCATCGGCGGCGCTTCGAACGACTGCTCGGGACCGTCTTCCTGCTCCCGTTCCGCTGCCTCGCATGCAACCACCGGTTCCGGAGGGTGGTGCTGCCGGCGGTGCGCCGCCTTACCGAGAGCGCGCCCGGACCGACGACGGGCTCCCCGGGCCGGGTCGAGAGGCTCGATGAGAACCGCGTACCGATGGCCTGACCCGCGGCTGCAGCCAGCGGTCGCCCCGCGGTCTCGCCCTCCCGGACCGCGCCAATGTCATGCGCTGCGCGCTTCCCGGGCGCGCTCCTCCCGAGGCCCGCAATGAGCGACCAAGGGGAACCCATGGTGAGTGCGCGCCGGGCGGCCGTCTGGCTGCTCCGCTTCCTGCTCGTCGGAGGAATCTACGCCAGCCTCAACCTCCTGGCGAGTCGCTTCCAGGTCTTCCCGGGCGTGTCCATGGTCTTTCTCGCCGCGGCCGCAGGGGTTGTGGCGGCCATGGTCTGGCGCTGGGAGACCGCGGCTGCCGTGTTCGTGGCCACCTTCGTGACCCCGTGGTCGCCCGACAACCCGGTCTGGGTGATGCTGCTCTACTCGGTCGGGAACACGGTCGAGGCCGTGCTGCCGGCGCTGGTCCTCAAACCGCGGCGCAGTACCAGTGACATGGCCGCGCTAGCCGAGCTCGCCCTGTGGACGTGCGGGGTCAACACCCTGCTCAACGTGGCGATCGGTCGTGGCGTCAGGGTCGCGCTCGGGATGAAGCCGTTGAGCGAGGCGATCTCGGGCGCCACCGTCGCGTGGTGGGCGGCGGATGCGATGGCGATCGCGATCTTCGCCCTGCCCGTGCTGCTGTGGCTGCGGCCCGAGCTGTTCTTCCGCGAGCCGGGTGTGCTGTCCTGGGCATTCCTGCGCTCGTGGCGCCGGGGTGTCGTCCTGGTCGTGCTGGTCGCGGCCGTCTCCTGGCTCATCTACCTGCACGATTTCAGCGTCACCGGCTCCTTCAACTGGCCGGTGCTGCTGTTACTGATTCCGCTCACCCTGTCCGTCCTCGAGTCCGGCCTCGCCGGAGCCGCCGTCACCAACGCGCTGGTCGCGCTTGCCTACCTGACGACTGTGGGTTTCGAGTCGGTGGCCCGTTCGCCGGGCCCGCTGCAGACCGCGAGCAACGTGGTTGTCGTCTACGGCAACCTCGTGTTTTTCCTGCTCTTCACCGCTGTCGCCGGGACCATGAGCTCGCGTCGTCTCTGGCTGTACCGTGAGCTGGAGCGCAAGTGGCAGCAGCTCGAGGTGTCGTTCGAAGGGACGGTCAAGGCCCTGGCGGCTGCCATCGAGGCCAAGGACCCGCACACCGACGAGCATCTTGACCGAGTCAGCAGGCTTGCGGAGGAGGTGGCTCGACGGCTCGGCCTGCCCAGCTACGAGGTCGACCTCATCCGCTACGGTGCAATCCTCCACGACGTGGGCAAGATCGCGGTGCCAGTGGGTCTACTCGCGAAACCTGGCCCGCTCACCGAAGCCGAGAGCGAGGTCATGGAGCAGCACCTCGACGTGGGCGCACGCATGCTGGAGCGAACCGGGTTGCTCGAGGGCATCGTGCCTCTGGTCAAGTACCACGAGGAGCGCTGGGACGGCAAGACCAGCGGGAAGTACGCCGGGAGGTTCGGCCTGCACGGGGAGGAAATCCCCCTCGGCGCCAGGATCATCGCCGTTGCCGACTCCTTCGACGCCATGACGTCGGACCGGCCGTACCGCAAGGCCCGCGATCTGAACGACGCGACGGAGGAGCTCAAGCGGGAGGCCGGGAAGCAGTTCGACCCCGAGGTGGTCAAGGTGTTCCTGACCCTGCTCAAGGAGCGGTGGGCGCAAATGGACGACCTGCCGGGGAGTGCCCGATGGCGGTCGGGCGGCGCGGCCGAGCCTGACCGGACGGCCATGCACCGAGACCGGGGGAAGAGCAGTGCGAGGCTCGACCGACCCGAGTGATGGCACTCCGGCCAGCGCGAGCAGGCGGCGCGCTCTGGTGACCGGGCTGAGCAGGCAGGCCTTGGAGCGATTCGGCCCGGCGTTGCGTGGCTCGTGTTCTGAGGTCGAGTACCTCGCCGACCCACGACAGGCGATGAGCTCTGCCGCGGCCAGCTCGTACGACGTCGTGGTCGCGGGCTATCCACTGTGCGAGGTGTCGCTGCAGGAGCTGGCAGAGGATGTCCGGAGGCGTGGCCCGTGCCGGACGGCGGCCCTGGTCGTGCTCGCGTCGCCGGAGTCTGTGCCCGAGGCGTCGGCCTGGGTCGGCCGCGGCGTCAACAAGGTGCTCTCCATCACCGATCCGGTCGAGGTCCTGCAGGTTGTCCTGGCTAGGTTGCTCGCCGTGGCTGCGCGCTCCTCCGGCCGCCAGGCCGTGAGGGTGGATGTCGAGGCCTGTCTCGACGAGCACTGGCACCAGTGGCGGACCGAGGACGTGTCGACCACGGGCATGCTGATCCGGACCGGAGAGGAGATTGCAGCCGGGAGGAGGTTCCCCTTCCGCCTCCACCTCCGTGCCGGGGATCAGCCGATCGAGGGCGAGGCCAAGGTCGTCCGCTTGACCAGGGTGGGGAGCAGACCGGTCGCCGCGGTCGGCTGCCGGTTCTGCTCCTTCGAGACCGACGGCCGCCAGCGGCTGTCCACGTTCCTGATCTCGTCCAGCAGCACGAGCGACTGAGCATCGCTCGCGGGCAGGCACGGACGCGATACCATCGTGGGGGCGAACCATGCAGGTGCGTCTGGTGGTCACCGAGGGCCCGGAGGCCGGACGGATGTTCTCGTTCGACGGCGCGGACTCCTTCCTCGTCGGCCGGTCGCCCAAGGCCCATCTGGTGCTGGACCCCGCGGCCGACCGCTACATCTCGCGCACCCACTGCCTGATCGACATCCGGCCGCCGCGGTGCTTCCTCAACGATCTCGGGAGCACCAACGGCACCTTTCTCAACGACCGGCGCGTCGACCGCGTCGAAATCGGCGACGGGGACGTCATCCGGGTCGGCCGAACACGGATCCGGGTGTCGATCGCCGGTGAGATCCCGGCCGTAGACGGGGCGTCGCCGTCCGAACTGGGCACGCGCCTGGTGGCGACCCCTGCGGGGGCATTCGCAGAGCGGCCCTGGCAGCCGCCCGAGGCTGCGGGCGCGTGGCAACCCCCGGGCCTCGGTGGGGCTGTTGCGGCCCCGCCCCTCCAGCCGCCGCCGGCGGCCGGCGAGGCCCTGCCCGAGGATCTTGCGCCGGCGACCCGCGAGCCGGAGCTGAGATGCTGGCTGTGTCAGGTCGACCTCAGCCAGGTGGCCGACGCCGACGGCCTTGCCGGCGAGCTCGCCGACGCCATCTACCTGTGCCCCGACTGTGAGGGCTCGCTGGTGACGAGGCGCCCGGGTCGGAGTCGGTTCGGGGCCTACACCGTGCTCGGCGAGCTGGGTCGGGGCGGCATGGGCGTGGTCTTCAAGGCCGTTCACGAGCGTACGCGCCGCGTCTGTGCGGTCAAGCAGATCCTGCCCGAGGCCGCCTCCGAGGAGCGGGCCTTTCGGCTCTTCGAACGCGAGATCAGCGTCCAGTCCCGGGTCACCCATCGCAACTTGGTGCGACTGCTCGACCACGGCCGTGAGGACGGCTGCTGCTTCTTCGTGGTCGAGTTCCTGGCCGGCGGCGACGCCTGGCAGCTGGTCCGCTCGGTGTTCAAGGGACCGGCGCCGCCGCGGCTGGCCGTCCGCATCGTGGCCGAGGCGCTAGGTGGCCTGCAGGCATTGCACGACCACGGTTTCGTCCACCGCGACCTCAAGCCCAGCAACGTGCTCCTCAGCCGGCCGCCCAAGGAGGGCTTCGGGACCGCCAAGGTCACCGACTACGGGCTGGCCAAGTCCTACGAGGATGCCGGCAACTCCCTGTTCAACCTGACCCGCGAGGGTGAGGCCGCCGGCTCACTGATGTTCATGCCGCCCGAGCAGATCCTCAACTACCGCTATGTGATGCCGCCGGCCGACGTGTACGCGGCCGGGGTCACCCTCTACTACCTGCTCACCGAGCGCTACACCGTCGACCACCCGGTGGGCGGCCTGACCGGGGGCGGTACCGCATTTGCTGGCCACGCCCGCAACCCGATCGAAGTCCTCATCGAGGACCCGCCGATCCCGATCCTCGAGCGCCGGCCAGACCTGCCGCAGCGCCTGGCCGCGGTGGTAGACAGGGCGGTCCAGAAGGAGCTCAGCCAGCGCTACCAGTCGGCCGCCGACTACCGCCGCGAGCTGCTCGCCGCAGCGGCGGGCGAAGACCTGGCATGAGCGCCCGCGGCCCGCAGATCCGGGCCCTGCTCGAGCAGCACCGCTGGGGCGAGGCACTGCCGCTGCTCGACCAGTGGACCCGGAGCCATCCTGGTCACGCCGCCGGCTGGGACTGGCGGGCGGGCTGCCTGGAGAAGCTCGGCCGTCTGGCCGAGGCCCTCGACAGCGCGCGGCAGGCGCTCGTCCTGACCCCGGCGGAGGGGCGGATGCAGCGTTTCGTGCAGCGGCTCGAGGCGAGCCTCGGCGAGGGCCGGATCGCGTCCCCCGAGCCCACGCTGGTCGAGGTCGCAGCGCCGGGGTCGGCCGGGCCCGCAGCGACCTTGGTCGAGGCCGGCCCGGGGCCGGCGGGAACCGCACCGTCGCGGGATCCGGTCGAACCGCTGGCAGCACCCCGGGGGCCGCAGGCAACGCTGGTCGACGCGGGAGGGCCCGAGCCGACCGCGATCGAGGGCCAGCCCGCAACGGCGGCCGGGCCGGGCAGGACCCTGCGCGAGCCGACTCCGGCGGCCGCGGCCGGAGGGGCAGGGGAACGCTGGACGCCGGGCGCGGTGGTCGAAGGCCGCTACGAGGTGCGGGGTAGCGCGCGCGGCGGCATGGGCGAGGTGTACTTCGTACGTGACCGCGAGCTCGGCCTCGACATCGCGGTCAAGACGCCACTGCCCACGGCTCTCGCCACCGAGGCGGGCCGGGCCCGGTTCCTGCGTGAGGCCGAGGCCTGGATCGCCCTCGGCCTGCACCCCAACATCTGCGCCGCCTACTACGTGCGCTCCATCGACGGGGTCGCCCGCCTGTTCATCGAGTACGTGGACGGTTGCGAGCTGGGGGCGTGGGTCGCGACCCATACCGAGGCGTCGCTGGCCGAGCGTCTCGACGTGGCCATCCAGATCGCCTCGGGCATGCACCACGCCCACACCTTCAGCTGGCAGGACGAGGACGGGTTGGAGCACCGCGGCGTGGTGCACCGCGACCTCAAGCTAGCCAACATCCTGGTCGGCGTCGACGGCACGGTGCGGGTGACCGACTTCGGGCTGGTCGGCCGCGGCGTGGACAGCGCGGCTGCGACGGCGCTCGCAGCAGCCGCGGAGGCGGCGACCGCCCCAGAGCGACGGGTCGAGGCGATCCTGGTCGAGGGCAGCGGGGAGACGATTCCCACCGGCAGCGTCTGGGGAACGATGACCATGGCCGGTGGCGCCGTGGGCACACCGAGCTACATGGCGCCGGAGCAGTGGGGGGGCGCCCATGCCGTCGGGCCCGCGGCCGATATCTACGCCTTTGGGGTGATCCTGTTTGAGCTCCTGTGCGGCCGCCGGCCCTTTGATCTCGACCCCCGCTACTGCCGGGCCGCGCCCCAGGTCCAGGTGGAGGCGTGGGAGCACCTGCACCGCACGTGCCCGGTTCCTGACCCGCGGGGTCTGGCGCCTGGGCTCGACGAAGGTCTGGCGCGCCTGATGCTCGCCTGCCTCGAGAAAGACCCGGCGCGACGCCCCGCGACCTTCGCCGATGTCGGGCGGTGGCTGCGCCAGGCCTACCTCGGGGCTGCCGGCATGGCCTTCCCCAGACCCGAGCCCAAGGCAGGCGAGCTGAGGGCCGACTCGCTCAATAACCGCGGCGTGTCCTTTGCCTCGCTCGGCCAGCTGCAACGGGCCGAACGGGCGTGGCGCGAGGCGCTGGTCGCTGATCCCCAGCACGTTCAGGCGAGCTTCAACCTGGGCCTGCTCGAGTGGCGCCACCGGGGGACCACCGACAGGGACCTGGCCAACCGCGTGCAGCCTGCCCGGACGGCGGGCGCTGGCGACTGGCGTCCGCTGCTGCTGGCCGGCCGCGCCGGCCTGCTCCTCGGCAGCTACCGCGAGGCCGTGGACTACCTCCGTGCGGCCGTGGCGGCATCGTCCGGCGCACCCGAGGTGGTGCGTGACTGCTGCCTGGCCGTGACGGCGTCTGCGGTGGAGACGCGGGAGCCGGAGCTGTGGCGCGAGCTGTCGGCCCTGGCCGGCGGCGCCGGCGGCTGGGCGCGAACCGACCCGGCGGTGCTCATCTGCCTGGCCCTGGCGGCCCGCGCTCTGGACGACCGCGGCGCCAGCGACCGACTGTGGCGACAGGCCCGGCAGCGACTGCCGGGTCTACCCGAGGAATTGGACCGGGGCGCCGAAGTCATGGTCCCGGGCGCGACCCTGGTGAGGAGGAGCGCGGCGTTTGCCGGCCGCGTCCACGCCGTGGCCGTGAGCGCGGACGGTCGCCTCGCCCTGAGCGGCGGGGATGACGGCCGCATCGCGGTGTGGGATCTCGACCGGGGCGAGGTGGTGCGCAACCTGCGCGGCCTCGGAGGCCGCGTGCGTTGCGCGGCCGCGCCCCCCGACACCACCCTCGCCCTGGCCTCCAGCGACCAGGAGCCGGTGCGGGTGTGGGACCTGTCGACCGGCGCCGAACGGGGCAGCCTGCAAATCCACACCGGATACCTGAACGCCTTGGCCGTGAGCGGGGCCGGTGGCGTGGTCGTCGGTTGCGGCTCGGCCGGCGTGCTCTTCGCGTGGAGCCTGCGGACCGGGAAGCGCGTCGTGGCGGCGAAAGCTCACCAGGGATTCGCCACCAGCGTTGCGGTCAGCTGGGACGGGAGGCGGGCCGCCACCGGCGGCAACGACGGCGTGGTTTGCGTCTTCGAACTGGCCGAAGGGCGCAGGCTGGGCGCCTTCGCGGCCCATTCGGGCGCCGTGACCTCGCTCGCGATGACGGTGGACGGCACCCGCATCCTGTCCGGCGGAGAGGACGGCGTCGTACGCCTGTGGGACATCGCCAGCGGAGAGTGTGCGGCAACCCTGCCAGGCCATGCCGGCGCAGTGCGGCTGGCCGCGCTGGACGCGGGTTCGCGGCGGGCTGTCACGGCCTCGAACGACGGCTCCCTGCGCCTCTGGGACCTCGCCCAGGCGCAGCCGGTGAAGGTCGAGCAGTTGCCCGAGGGCGCCCAGGCCGGGGCCGCCAGCCGCGACCTCGGCGCCGTTGTCGTGGCCCACGGGGCCATGGTCAGCCAGCACCGCCTACGGGAGAACCCGAGCTACCGGCCGGCGTGGGCGGTCTCGTTCCTGGTCACCGCCCCCGAGGCAGAGCGGCGGGCCGAGGAGTACCGCCAGCGCCTGGCGGAGGGCCAGAGGCTGGCCGAGAGCCAGGACTTTGCCACCGCCTTCACGACCATTCGCCGCGCGCGCACCGTCTCCGGCTACGAGCGCGCGCGGGAGGCCCTCGAGCTGCAGGCGAGACTGGCCGCCCTCTTCCCCCGCCAGGGTCTGCTCGGCGGGTGGGAGGAGAAGGTCCTGGAGGGGCACGACGCGCCGCTGACCTGGGCGAGCTTCAGCCCGCTGCGGCGGCGCGCCCTGTCGGCCGGGAGAGATCGGCGGCTGCTGGTCTGGGACTGGCAGGGCGGCGAGATCCTGAGCTCGGTGGAGTGCCCGGCCGTGGCCCTGGTGGTGGCGTTCCTGGCGGACGACCGTTACGCGGTGACGGCTGACCTCGACAGCAGCGTTCGTCTCTGGGACTTGGAAGCCGGTCACTGCCTGATGCGCCTCGAGGGCCACGAGGGCCGCATCCAGGCCCTGTCGGTGGACCCGGTCGGCCGCTCGTTCCTGACCGCCAGCGTGGACCAGACGGCCCGCCTCTGGGACGCCGCCAACGGCGCGCAGCTGCAGGTCCTGCGTGGGCATGCGGGTCAGGTCACCGCCGCGGCCCTGAGCCCGGATCTGCGGCAGGCGACCACGGGTGGGGACGACGGCAGCCTGCTGGTGTGGGACTTGGTGAGTGGTCGCTGCGTCGCCGAGCTGAGCGGCCACCGCGGGGCCGTGCTGCACGCCGCCTGGTCGGCGGACGGTCGCTTCCTGCTCTCCACCGGCGCCGACGGCACGGTGCGGCTGTGGGAGGTCCGCGGCGGTCGCTGCCTGAGGACCTTGGGCGAGGGCCTGGTTGGCCCGACGACGGCGGTCCTGTCACCCGATGGGAAGTTCGTGGCGGTGGGAGAGGCGAGCGGGCGGGTCGGGCTGTGGGCAATGCGCGAGCGGTCCTGCCTGCGCACCCTGGAGGGCCACACCGGCGCCGTCGCGTCGGCCTCGTTCAGCCGCGACGGACGACGGGTGCTGACCGCGGCCGTGGACGGGACCGCCCGCGTCTGGTACCTGGACTGGGAACCGCTGGTGCGCCCCTTCGCCGAGTGGGACGAGGGCGTGCGGCCTCACCTCGAGGTCTTCCTCGCCCAGCACTCGCCGCGTGCCGGAGGCGTCGAGCTGCGGCCGGAGTGGAGCGAGGAGGACGTCCGCCGACTGATCAGCGACCTCGGGGCGCGGGGCCTCGGCTGGGTGCGGCCCGACGGGGTGCGCCGACACCTGGAGTCCATGGCTGAGGAGTGGCAGAGCGCGCCGCGGCCGGAGCCCCCCAAGATCGAAGGGGCGCGACGCGCCCTGGCCGCCACCCCGCGCGCCCGCGCCACCGGACGGCGCTTGCGACCGTGGATGATCCTGGCCGCGGTCACCATGATCGGGCTGGCGATCGGCGCCAGGCAGGCCCTCGCCTGGCGTCAGCTGCACTTCGACTCCAGAGAGCGCAAGGAACAGCTGGACCAGACCCTGACCTTGTTCGCAGGGCCGGCGATTTTGGCGAGGATGAGCGACTGTGACCCGGGCAAGCTCGACGCCTACCTGCGCGATCTTGCCGAGTTCACCGACAGGCCGGCGGACTGGGCGGCGGCCAACTACTGCATCCCGGTCCTCGGCGACCCGAGGGCGGTGCGGCCGTTGCTCGCCATGGTCCGGCCCCAGCCGCCACCGCCGCCCTCGGAGCTCGACGAGTTCATGGCCGGCTCCAGGCCCGACCAGGTCCAGGTCCAGCTGCGCGCAGCCATGAGCGGCGGGTTCGGCACCAAGGCCCTGGTGCGGTCGATCCTGGCGCGGCTCGGCGACGACGCCGTGCCCGAGCTGGTCAGGGCGCTCGAGGACCGCGAGCCCGCGGTGCGCGAGGTGGCAGCCGGCGCGCTCGCCATCCGCTCCACCGAGGCGTCGATCGCAGCTCTGGTCGAGGCGTCCCGCCATCCCCGGGCGGAGGTGCGGATTGTGATTGCCCAGCAGCTCGCCACCGTCGCCTGCTCTCGGCAGCTGGACATCCGTGAGGCGTTCTCCCTGGCCGAAAGGCTGGCCGCGGACGAGCGGCGCGAGGTGCGGCTCGCCGCGCTCGACGGGCTCAAGGTGTTCGCCGGCGCGCGCTCGCGCGAGCTCGTCGCGACCCTGGCCGACGACCCCGACCCGGAGGTGGCGCGGGTCGCTCACGAGCTCCTGCCGCGCCTGCGCTGAGCCGAGTGCGCGGACGCGGCGGGAATGGGCACGCCGAGTGAGGTGTTACCCTGACCCGCGACGGAGGATCCCATGAGAATCGACAGTGTGCTGCTCGCGTTGCTCTCTGCCGCGGTCGTGGTCGGCTGCGGACCCAAGCAACCGGCGGGCCCGACCCCGGAGCAGATCGCGCAGGAGAAGGTGCAGCAGGCGATGGCAGCCGGCGCTGCCCGTGACCAGCCTCAGCTGAAGCTGGTCGCGGTGGCGGATCAAGGCACCGAGTTCAACCCACCGGTGACGATCGACCAGCTCCCGAAGGGCGTCTGGTACTGCGACATGGGAACCGTGCACTACGCGGCCCGCAACCAGGGTGACGGCAAGTGCCCCCGGTGCGGCATGAGCCTGACGCTGAAGAGTTCTTAGCCGATCAGACCGAAGGCCGCGGCGAGCATGCCGCCGATGACGGCGAGGGCGGCCAGGCAGCCGCAGCCCAGACAGCCCTTGCCGCGGTCGAGCGCCGCCCCGAACAGGGCCTTGCCGGCCACGTCTCCGACCACCGGCAGGGCAGCGATCGCCACCTTGCCGGCCGTCTCACGCCACTTGTCGGCCTCCTCGGCCTGGAGCCGCTTGCGCAGGATCTCTTTCTGGACCGCGACCCGCTCCTTGTACTTCATCTCCTCGCGGGTGCGGACGACCTCCATCTCCCCGGCCGCGGGGATGAAGCGCAGCCGTGACGAGCAGTACTGACACACCGCTTCGACCTCGCCCAGGGCGAGGTCGATCGGGGCCGAGCAGTTGGGGCAATGCACGCTGGGGGTGTCCATCGCCGGGTTGTCATCGTGCGCAAGTTTCAGCCAAACGTCAAGGCTCGCTCGACGCGGTCTCACCGGGCCAGGTCCAGGTGCGCCGGTCGTTGTCGAAGGCGGGGAGGTTGGGCTGGATTCCCCGGGTGGCGTCGTCCCGCCAGCTCCACAGGATCGACCACTTGAGGAACGCCGAGTAGGCGTGGAGCAGACACAGCACGAGGCCGGGCAGTCGGTCGCGGAAGCCGCCCTGGACCACGTAGGTGCGGATGAACCGCCACAGCGGGCGAGCCAGCACCTCGTAGGCGCCGGCGCGCCGTCCGTCGCGCCACATCTGGGCTGCACCCCACATGGCGTAGCGCTGGAGGCGGCGGGCGTACTCGGAGAGGTCATCGACCATGAAATGGAGCATCGGCTGGCGGAGGACGCGGGCCGGCTCGACGGTGATCATGTCGGCGTGGACCCGGCGGTTGGGGTAGCGGGCCGCGTCACGACGCACCAGGCGCACCACGCGGTCGTGCTGCCAGCCCGAGTACCGGATCATCCGTCCCAGGAAGAATGTGCTCCTCCGGATGGCGTGGGCGCGCGTGCCGTTGGGCGAGGCGAGGGCGTGCTCGATCTCGGTCCTCAGCTCGGGCGTGACGCGCTCGTCGGCATCGACGAACAGGACCCAGTCGTGGGCCGCGCGGTCCATCGCCCAGTTCTTCTGCGACGCCGCGCCGAAATACGGGCGCATGAGGACCTTGGCGTTGCGGAAGCGGCGGGCGATGGGTACCGTGTCGTCGGTCGAGAAGGAGTCGACCACCAGCACCTCCTCGCACCACGCGAGCGACTCCAGGCAGGCGGCGATGTTGTCGGCCTCGTTGAAGGTCGTGACCACGGCCGAGAGGAGGGGTCGAGCTGCGGCCGGGGCGCGGATGGGGCCGCAGCGCCGGAGCTCCCCGGGTAGCGGACGTTCCTGGACGGGCTCCAGGCGCCGGCGAGGTCGGTCGCGGTCGCTGGGACAGGACGAGGGACGGATGCGCGGGTCGGGAAGGACAGCGCCCATGGTGCTTCTCCTGGCCTTGAATACGGGTCAAGACATGATACCGCCTAACGTCCCCGAGTCGAGGGCTTCCGGCGCGGGCAGCGGAGCTCGCGCAGTCCGGTGCCTCGAGCGGCGGTCGGACGAGCGCGTCCGTGGCGCTGGTGGCCAGGTGCGACTTCGGCCGACCCCGGCCGCGACCAGCAGCGGTCGCGAGGCTCAGGTGTACGACGCGACTAGGCCGATGACGGTCCCAGGCGCCACCACGGTCATGCGCACGGCTCCGCGAACCGCGGTCGGCAGAAGTGCAGCTCGTGGCGCTCACCGCACGCCGAGCAGAAGTGTTGGAGGTGGATCTCGGTGCACTTCACTCCCTGCTCGTCCCAGATCCGCCGGGAGAGGCGGTGGCCGCAGGTGCACGATCGCGGCTCGACGACCTCGATGTCCAGGTCCTTGTGACGAATCTGGCGCACGCTGAAGTCGTGCAGGCCGTCGGCCTTCAGGGCTTTGAGCAGGCCGTGCAGGAAGCGATCGGTCTCGGCCGCCCGGCGGCGGGCTAGGTCACGACCCGACGCCGTGTACATGCAGCCCGCGGCGTGGTGGGAGTAGGTCAGCTCCACGGTCAGCCGGAACAGGGTCGCGCGCGAGATTCCGTCACCGCGGAGCCCGGCCTTGACGAAGAAGTTGGCCACCCCCAGCGGGCCCAGCTTGTCCAGGTTGTCGGCGTCGAAGAGGACGCGGGCAAGCGGGGAGGGCTGCTCCGGGCTGCGGTACAGCTGGAGGATGGCCGCTGCCACGGGCTCGACCACCTGCTCGGGGGTGCCGTGCTCCTGGGCGAGGAGGCGGAGGAGCTCGACCGAACGCTCCTCCTCGGGTTGCTGGTCGTGGTGCAGCCGGCCGCCGGCAAACTTGCCGGCGTCGTGGAACAGGCCGGCGAGACGGCACGCCCCGGGCTCGAGACCCTCGTCCCGCCCCAGTCGCTGCGCCAGGCGGGCAACCCTCAGCAAGTGGTCCCACAGGGTGTCGGAGGCCGGACGGGAGGCGGACAGGGAGGCCTCGGCCTGACGCACGTGGCGGCAGAGGTCGTGTTCGATGGGGAGGAGCGAGCCGAGGTCGGCAGGGGTGGTGGAGCCCATGTCCGGGCTCACGCTAGCGCTGGCGCCGGGCAGCGTCAACCCTTGCCCGACCGGGATTCGCCATACCTCTCGGTGCTACACTCGAGGCGACGCTGGGCTGGGGAGGGCGACGGTGGCTGGTTAGCGCGACCATCAGCTGGGCGTCTTCATCCAGGGACGCCAGCACTTCGTCGAGGACTACTGCAGGAAGAACGGCCTCGATCCAGTCCGGGCGATGGACGAGATTAGGGCCGAGATGCTGCGACGGGCAGGATCGCCGGAGCGCGAGAAGTTCCTCCAGGACAGGTTGTTCGGAGGCTCCCTGTTGCCGACGACGATGCTCCCGGACTGGCTCGACAAGGTCTTCCTGGAAGCCATGACGCGGGTGCTGAAGGGACCTGGCGCCAAGGTCCACACCACCAGCTCCCAGCTGTCGTGCATCCCGTTCGAGGCCGGTCGCTACAACGCCCACCGTCAGTCCGAGTCGGTGTTTCGGGCGTTGTTCGCGGCCAAGAGCCCGGCGACGTGGCTGCACACCACCTTCCCCGTCCTGTACCGACAGTGCTACGGCGCGGAGGCCGGCAAGAGCTTGCAGGTGCAGGAGCTCGGCCCTGGCAAGTTCCGGGTGGCCATGGCCAACAAGGCCTTGGTCAAGGCGAGCCAGCTCGACTGCTCGACGGTCATCGGCTACCTGTTCGGGGCCCTGGAGCGGCTCGGCGCCGAGCGTCCCCTGGTGGTCCACGACGAGTGCTCGGTCGATCCTGTCCGTCCCGCCGAGCGCTGCGTCTTCGACGTGTCGTGGGGCTAGGAGGGTGCAGGGAGCAGGTGGCGTCGCAGAGCCCTGCCCCAGCGCACGATGGCGAGCGTGCCGTCGCCAGTGGCGCGATCTCGCGATACGAGCTCGTGACGGCCGGTCGCGAGAGCTCTCAGTGCCTCGTTCTTCCACGGACGCGAGCTCTCGTCACCCTCGGGGCTGATCAGCTCGCCCCGGATCAGAGAGCCTTCGACCGGAAGCGCCTCGGCACCAGCGCTGAAGCTCGGATGGTCGCCGCTGGCGACCCAGATGCCGCCCTGCTGCGCCGACCCCTCATGGAAGAGCAGGGCCGCGTCGAATTCCACCCGGGCTTCGTTGCGGGCCATGAGCAGGGCCAGGGCGTCGGTCTGTCGGCGTTCGTGGGCCACCGTTGCCACGCCGAACCCTGCCACTACCGCCGTCCAGCCCGCGATCAGCCCTCCCACCCAAGGGCTCAGGCGGACGGCAACCGGAGCACCCTCGGGCGTCTCGCTCATGCGTTCCCCGGTGGCGGCTCTGCGCGTCGTAGCCATGGAGACTGCGCCCGCCGTGCAGGGCAGCTGCCACGGTGCGAACTCCCGGATCGTCGTCGACGCAGCAGCGCTGGACGTCGGACACTGGGAGGGCCGGAGGCTCAGGATAGGCGGTCACGGGACCGGGCCAGCTAGCACGGGAGCGATTCACGTCTGGGACGCGAGGCGGGCTCAGGTCCCGGGCCTGGGGAAGACCGTGATCAGCTTGCTCCGTGGCGCCACGTAGAGGACGTTGCTCATCAGCACCCAGCCGAGGCCGTTCATGCGCAGGATGAGGTCGAGGGCCTGGTCCCACGGCACCTGGTGCAGCTCCACGGTGACCGAGCCCGAAACCGCGGGGTCGACTACCACGTTGAGCCGGGTCAGCTCGGCAAAGGTCTTGAGCACGTCCCGGACGTCCGCATCCTTGAGGCTGAGCGAGATCGGCGCCCCGGTGAAGCGCGGCTGCAGATCGTCGATGACCACGGCAGCGAAGGCCGGCCTCCGCCGGTGGGCTGGGGGTAGCCGTCCCCGGTCGGGCTGGGCAGCGGCCGCCGCGGCGACGCCCACCAGCGCCAAGAGCCCGATCGAGGTGCGCAGCCGGCGAGTGGTGGTGGTCACGCTCAGCTCTTCCTGCTGCCCAAGATAGGGCCTGGACCCGAGATCGTCCACGCCCTCGGCGTCACCTTGAATCAGGCTCGGTGCGGCCTGGGCAAGGTCAGATTGAAACTCAGAGGCGCCAAGGGCGCAAAGGTCCAAAGCAAGACGTTCTGAGCAGAGGCTTTGCAGTCTCTGCTTTGCGTTTCAGAAACCGCTGTGGCTTGGTCAAGGTCGCGAGGGCGCTCGACCCCACTCGAAGGGAAGGGCATTCCCCTGGCTACTCGTCCTTGGCGCCGAGCTCCTTGAGAGCCTTGCCGGCCTGGGCCAGCTCTCGCCCCAACTGCTCGACAAGCGCGTCGACCTCGTTGAACACGGCGGCCGTACCGGCGTGCTCCAGCGCCCTGCAGGTGTCGGCCACGGCGTTGGCGCCGAGGTTGAGGGCGCCGCCCTTGAGCTGATGGGCGGCCCGCTTCAAGGCGCCGCCGTCGCGCGCCCGTGCCGCCTCGCGCACGACGGCGAGCTGGCCAGGCACGGCCTCGAGAAACGTGCACACCAGGGCATGCAGCAGCCCGTCCTGGTCGTGGTCGGCGAAGGAGCGCAGCTGCGCGATCCGTGTCGCATCCAGGACCGGGGTCGGGGCGCTGACTGCGGCCGGCTGGGCAGCCGCGGTGGGCCCGGGTCGCCGCGGGGTGATGCCCAGGAAAACGTCCCGGAAGTCGGACATCTGTACGGGCTTGGTGAGGTAGCCGTCCATCCCGGCCTCGAGGCAGCGCTCGCGATCGCCCCTCAGGGCATGGGCGGTCATGGCAATGATCTGCACCTCGCGCCCATGCTCTTGAGCGCGGATGCGGCGGGTGGCCTCGATCCCGTCCATGTTCGGCATCTGCACGTCCATCAGGATCACGTCGTAGCGCGTCCTCGCGAGCGCCGCCAGCACCTCGTGGCCGTCGGACGCCACGTCCGGTCGATAGCCGAGGCGATCGAGCATGAGCAGGGCCACCTTGAGGTTGACCGGGTTGTCCTCGGCGATCAGAACCCTGAGGTGCGGTAAGACCGCGTCGCTGGCCACCGTCGGGGCCACGTGCGCCCTCGGCGCCCGGCCCTCGAGGAGCTGGGCGAGCGCGTCGTAGAGGCGACCCGGCTTGACCGGTTTGGCGATCGCCACGTCGACCAGACCCTCGGCGTCGTGCTGCCGCACCCGGTCGCAGCCGATCGGGGTGAGGAGCACCAGGGGCAGTCCGCGACCCTGGGGCAGGCCGCGGATCGCGCGGGCGAGCACCACGCCGTCCATCTCGGGCATGTCGAGGTCGATGAGGACGGCGTCGAAGGCCGAGTCCCCGGCGAGGGCCGCGAGTGCCTCCGTCCCCGAGGCCGCGGTGCGGGGCTGAGCCCCCCACGCGGACACCTGCTGAGCGAGGACCTCGCGCAGCAGCGGGTTGTCGTCGACCAGGAGCAGCCGACGTCCCGGGAGCTCGGGCAGCCGTCCTTCGGGGCCCTGAGCCGGGTGGGAGCGGACGCGGATGGTGAAGTGGACGGTGGAGCCCTGGCCGGGGGTGCTCTCGATCCAGATGTACCCGCCCATCAGCTCGCACAGGCGTTTGCAGATGGCGAGCCCGAGCCCGGTTCCGCCGTGCTTGCGAGTGATCGAGGCGTCAGCCTGGCTGAAGGGGTCGAAGAGGTTTTTCGCCTTGCCCGGGTCGATTCCGATGCCGGTGTCCTTGACCGAGAACTGGAGCTCCAGCCGGTCGCCGCCACCGGGTGTTGCCCGCACCGCGATGAGGGCGCCGCCGCTCTCGGTGAACTTGATCGCGTTGCCGAGGAGGTTGATAAGGACCTGACGGATGCGGGTCGCGTCTCCGAGGAGCCCCTCTGGCACGGACGCGTGCATCAGGTAGGCGAGCTCAAGGCCTTTCTCGGTCGCCACCGGGGCCATCAGGTCCACGGCGCTCTCGATGCAGGTCCCGAGGTCGAGTGCGATGTCCTCGAGTTGGAGCTTCCCGGACTCGATCTTGGACAGGTCGAGGATGTCGTTGACGATCGTGAGCAGGGCGTCGCCGCTGAGGCGGATGGTCTCGACGAAGTCGCGCTGCTCGACGCTGAGGTCGGTCTCGAGGAGCAGGCTGGCCATGCCGATCACGCCGTTCATCGGCGTCCTGATCTCGTGACTCATGTTGGCCAGGAACTCGCCCTTGGCGCGGCTGGCGCCCAGCGCCTTGCGGCGGGCCTCCTCGAGCTCTGCCTGCTGCGCGCGGCGGGTCGTGACGTCGGTCTGCGAGCCGGCCATGCGGTAGGGCTTGCCGGTCTCGTTGCGGACCGCGATGCCCCGGGTCTGCATCCACCGCAGGGAACCGTCGCAGTGAAGCATGCGGTACTCGTGCTCGAGGAGCTCGCTCTGGCCGAGGCGGTGGGCGTTGAAACAGGTCTCGAACTTTTCGCGATCGTCGGGGTGGACCCGCTCCAGCCACCACGAGAACGTGGTCTCGAGGTTCTCGTCGTCCAGCCCGAGCATGGCCATCCAGCGCGAGGACACGTAGATCGCGCCGCTCTCAAGGTCCCAGTCCCAGATCCCGTCGTTGGCCCCGCGCACGGCCAGCGAGTAGCGCTCCTGGCTCAGGTGCAGCTCCTCCTCGATGCAGTTCCTCTCGGTGACGTCGTGGCAGTTCATGATGATGCCGGCGACGGCCGGGTTGGAGAGCAGGTTGTTGCTGGAAATCGAGAGCGTCCTCCAGCTGCCGGTTCCGTGGCGGAAACGAAGCTCGACCGCCGGCGAGACGCCAGGGATCCCGGCCCGGGCGAGAAAGGTCTGCATGAACTGCGGCGTGTCGTCAGGGTGGACGAAGGCGAACAGGCTCTGCTGCACCATTTCGGCCACCGAGTAGCCCAGGAGGCGCTCGACGGATGGGCTGACGAACTCGATGGTCCCGTCGTACTTGAGGACCAGGATGAGGTCGAGGGCGTTTTCGATCAGGCTCCGGAAGTGCTCCTCGCGGTGGCGGAGCACCGCCTCCGCGCGCCGGCGGAGGCTGACCTCGCGCAGCAGCCGATGGTGGGCGAGGCAGCCCTCGAGCGAGATGGTGAACTTGAAGATCAGGTTGCCGAGCTCGATCAGCTCGGCCTCGGAGAACGGCTCCATGCGATAGCGGGCGTAGAGCTTGAGGAAGCCGAGGTTGCCGAGGCTGAAGAGCGCGTAGGCGCCCTCGTTGTCGCGCCGCTCGATGGCCGCTTGGTGGAAGCGCGGGTCGGAGGCCGCGGCCGAGAACCATCCGTTGTCGCCGAGCAGCCGAAAGGCGGGGTGGTCGAGCGGAATGGTCTCGCACTCGAAGCGCTCCTGGGGGTGGGCGTAGGCGAGGACGACGGTCTCGGCGCCGTTGTCGACAGCCGCCGTCTCGGCATCGACCAGGAGCCGTTTCCTGAGCCAGACCCCGGTGTAGTTCAGCTGCTTGACGGTGGCCAGCGCGGTCAGGAAACGGTCACAGTTGGCATGGAGGTCGATGGAATTGCCGACGGCGAGGGAGAGCTCGTACAGCTGGGCCGAATCCACGATGACCTCCTGGGGTTCGATCATGACACAGTCCGCAGGGCGTGCGGTATGGCGGCGTCGGCGTCCGGGGTCAGGCGAGGCGGTGGCGGCCCCCAGCGAGCGTCGGCCGCCTGTCGAGTCGGGCTATCATGGGAGGCTGCCCGTCCGCTGAGGGGGCAGGACCACGAGATGGCGATCATCGCGGATGTCGAGGACCTCGCGCCGGCGGAGTTCCTGCTCATGCTCTCGCTCAACCGCAAGTCAGGCAAGCTGACCGCGGTCCGCGAGCAGCACAAGGTGGTGGTCGCCTTTCGCAACGGGGCCATCGCTTACGCGGCCTCGACCTCCGGCCGCGAGCGGGTCGGTTCCCTCCTCCTCAGCCGCGGCCTGGTGACCGAGACCCAGCTCACGACCGCCCTGCAGCGGCAGCGCGAGGCCGGTGAGACCAGGCACCTGGGCACGATCCTGATCGAGATGGGGGCGATTGCGCCCGAGCACCTCCAGGAGGTGGTGCAGAGCCAGTTCAAGAAGGTGCTCGGCGATCTCCTGGCCTGGGATCGAGGCGTCCTGACGTTCAGCGGCATGGACATCCCGGATCTCGGGGCAGTGGAGGTCAACCCACGCGACATCCTGACCGACATGGGATTCGAGACCGAGCAGCTGGTGTTGGAGAGCCTGTCCAGCCTCGAGGACTCACGTCGGGACGCCGCCAAGACGCCGGTCGCCAGTGCCGCCAGCCCCGAGGCGCGGAGCGTGGTGGAGGCCATGCTCGAGGAGATGAGGAAGCTGTCGCCGACGATCACGGCCGAGACCACCTCCAACCTCCTCGGCCAGGCCGCGGAGGTGGTGGAGCGGGCGGTGCTGCTGCTCGTC
>Ga0316620_10000149_pt1 | contig 27145 bp, 35 predicted proteins | sample OWC_Aug_M1_C1_D5_FD_207651 | JGI IMG/M metagenome (GOLD analysis project Ga0316620, IMG submission 207651) | Wetland soil microbial communities from Old Woman Creek delta, Ohio, United States - OWC_Aug_M1_C1_D5_B | ecosystem: Environmental > Terrestrial > Soil > Wetlands | place: USA: Ohio...
GCAAAGAAGGTGGGTATAGACATAGCTACTGAACAATGTGCTGACCTTTTGGAGCATGGTATACGTTACTTCCATTTCTACACTCTTAACCAAAGCGACGCCGTACTTCAGGTAGTCAGTAATCTCGGTTTGCAGAATTTAGGAGTCGAAAGAGTTGGAGGACTAGCAAAATCAGGGTGATGCGCAGGCATGCTGACACTATGCACAAGGACAGTAAACGAAGCAAAACACAGCGTTACCCAGGGTCATCGGATGAGAAGTATTCTTAGGAGGTCATAATATGCCAACGGTGAGAGCGTTCTTCACCAATATGTCAGTGCCCATGCCTATGGGAAGGAAGCTGAAGCTAGTGTTTCGCAACAACTTTATCAAGATTTGGCGAAGACAGAACTGTTGTGGCCATCCGGGAGAGCCAGGATGCTGTGAGGGGTCTTCAGCCAAGCACCACTCCCATGGGTAAGAAAAAGAGTTCAAGGAGGTAAGAGATGTCACAAATATCAATTGGCAAGGAATTTCTGGAAGTGGCAATCGAAATCGAGAAGAATGGACGCAGCTTCTACGAGTTCATAGCTAGGCAGGATAGGTCCAAGGAAATACGGGATGTTTTTGCCCAACTTGCTGTTCGTGAGAAGGAGCATGAGAACACCTATAGAGGGATTATGAATCGCCTTGGTGGCTATAACCCTCGACAACAATACGCTGGGGAGCATGACCAATATATCAGCCAGCTGGCAGATTCCAGTATCTTCACTGCAGAACAGGCTCAGCGTATTTTGACGAAGAAAACGATGACTGATATTGAAGCCATACAGTACGGCATCAACCTTGAAAAGGATTCCATTCTCTTCTATTCAGAAATACGGGGCATGGTTCCACTCCAGGATCAAGAGCTTATAGATATCATAATCAATGAAGAAAAGAAACACCTGAGCGAGTTCATCTACATGGCAAACAGGCTCAGAGGTAAGACATAGCAGTGCAACAGCGGAAGGAGGAACTCTACAGATGGTAAGCTTTAATGGAGTAAATCACCTGGCTATGGCTACGGGAGATATGGACAGGACCATACGTTTCTGGAGGGACTTGCTGGGTATGCATCTGGTTGCCGGATTGGGGCAGCCGGGATATCGACACTATTTCTTTGAGGTTTCGGAGACTGACCTGATCGCCTTTTTTGAATGGACTGGTGTTAAGCCCGTGGCCAAGAAAGAGCATGGCCGCCCAGTAAGAGGACCTTTCATCTTTGACCATGTATCTTTCGGTGTTGAAACAGAAGATGATTTGTGGTCACTGAAGGGCAAACTGGAGGCGGCAGGCTTTCCCGTATCAGATGTTATTGACCACGGATTCATTCACTCGATTTATGCCCATGACCCAAATGGCATCCCTATCGAATTCTCACACAACGTGGCAGGGGTTAACGTCAGAAAAGAACCTCAGATGCGAGATGGGGCACCATCAGGAATAACGCTTGAGGGACCAGAACAGCAGAGCGGAATATGGCCCGAGGTCGCCACACCTACTCCCGAATCGGAGCGTATAGTGTACCCTGGTGCCGGAAGTGAGTTGTTTCATGGCAAGAAGAAAGTCTAGGTAAGGAGGTTGCTGTCACGTTCCTTAAAGCCGGTGTCTGTGCTATCCCTAGCATGTCAGATTTGGTAGAGATGGTTTCCCATTCGGACAAGGATGTGACCTTTAGCTGACGTAATGACAACCACGCAGATGACGAATTTACCAATCTTCACTTCTGCATATGGCTCAGCCGATTTCGGCGCAACTACTATAAGTCCTCAAGCAAGGTAGTGAAGGTGTCGTGATGGTCTTCCTCTTGCTCCAGAATTCCCTTGAACATGAAGGCAGTAGTCACGTCTCCTTCTTTGGTGGCCTGCTCTACAATCTTCTTGTATAGATCAATTGCACCTTCTTCGTCTTTTACATCCTTCTGTATCATTCCCTTCAGAGTGGTACCAACCAAGATGGGAGTAGGCTTGGTCGTAGGTATTTCACCAAGATAGTAAAGCCTTTCCGCGATAGCTTCAGCATGCTTCATCTCCGCCACTGCAATGGATTTCAGTTCATCGTGAACCGCAAATCCTTTTACACCACCCCACTGTACATGCTGCCACATGTACTGGATGGCTACTTGGAGCTCCCTCGCAATTGCCTCGTTCAATTGCTTCAATAAGGACGCTGAGACCTTTGTTGCTGGACTGTATTTCTGTTCTGCCATTTTGTTCTCCTTTCCTCCTTCTTTTTGTGTTCTAGTATAAGACTGTTCTTATTAACAAGTCATAAAATGGCTGACAAAAGAGTTACAAAATCATAACATTTAGCTAAGTTGCTTTGTCCGGAACAGAATCGTGGCGGTCTATTTCGCAGACAATTCCAGTCGGGCAGCTCTCACATTCAAGTTGTAACGTAGTATGGCTGATGTTGTAGCGTTTGGCTAGCACTTGCCTGACCATCGTGACAATGTCCACGCTTTTACTCACCATCTGGTCATCAATCACTAGGTGAGCGCTCAGGGCATAAATGCTGGAAGTGATTGTCCATATGTGGATATCATGGACTTCGTTTACGCCACGAATATTCCTGATAGAATCAATAACTTGAGACGTCTCGACATGCTTGGGGACTGCCTCCAGTAGGACATCCGCTGATTCGCCAACAATTCTCACCGCCCCCCACAATATGATTACACCTATGACGACGGCCACGATAGCATCGGCGACATACCTGCCAGTAGATAGAATGACTATGCCGCCGATGATGACCCCGGCCGAAGATATTGTGTCGCCTATGATGTGCCAGAAGGCTGCCTTGATATTCAGGCTCCGGCGACTAGCCTTATTAAGCAATAAAACTCCGCCCAGATTGGCAAATAGACCGATTGCCGCTATTGCTAGCATCAACAGAGTTTTTACTGGCGATGGTGCCAGAAATCGCTGGTAAGCCTGGTAGAAGATATAGGCAGATACTAAGACCAGGATAGCACCGTTGGCTAAAGCTGCCAGTATTTCGACACGGTGATAGCCAAACGTCTTGGTAGCTGTTGTTGGCCGGCGAGCTACTCTCATGGCAAGCAGGCTGAGGCCTAAGGCCAGAGCATCAACTAGCATATGCCCGGCATCACTGAGCAGTGCTAGACTATTGCTGAAGATGCCACCGATGATTTCGGCCGCCATGATTACCAGTACGATGGCTAGAGTGATCTTCAGACGACGATAACTACTGGCGGTCTCTTGATGATTGTCTGTGCTGCGATTACGTGCCATTATCTCCCGCTCAGGTAATCACGGAGTCGTGTTCTTCAGGTTACTTAACACCTGGGGTATCAGTTCGCTGATGGCGGGATGTATGTGCATGCTCCTGTGTATCCGGTCGATGCCACCGGCGGATGCCATGGTATTCGTAACTTCCTGGATAAGGATGGGCGCGTAAGGGCCGATGATGTGAAAACCCAGTATCTTATCGGTACCTGCCTCTACAACCGCTTTGGCGAAGCCATTTTCCTCCATCATGGCCTCACCCTGAGCCACATCCGAATACTTGGCCCTGCCGACCAGAACCTTGTGTGCTTTTCTGGCAGCTTCTTCAGTCATTCCTATGGATGCAATCTGGGGGTGGGAATAGACTGCATGGGGAGCAGCGCTGTAGTCCATCTTCGTTTTGCGGCCATGAATGGCATTATCGGCAGCCAGTGACGCTTCTACATTGGCCACATGCGTAAACATCTGCTGGCCGTTGATATCTCCCACAGCAAATATGTTCTTCTTGGTGGTTTCAAGATACTCATCAACCTTGACAAAACCTCTTTCATCAAGTGCCACACCACTGCTTTCTACCTTCAGCCGATCGGCATTAGACCTTCTACCGACGGCCACGAGGATTTTCCGTGCCGTGAATTCCCTATGCCCCCCAACTTTCAAATCGTTCACGACAACGGTCACATCATGCCCATTACTCTCTAGCTCCTGAGCCTGAACCCCAGTGTAGACATCCATGCGACGACTCAGTTCCTTTTTCAGAATCTCCGATATTTCAGGTTCCTCAGCGAGAACAAGCCGGCCCGCCATCTCCAGAATAGTCACCTTGGTTCCCATGGCAGCAAAAAAGTGGCCGTATTCCACTGCAATATAGCCCCCACCGATAATTATGAGGCTGTCCGGCCGCTCCTTCAGTTGCAGTACTGTCTCGCTGGTAAGATAGCCAGGACCCTCCAGACCCTTTATTGGCGGTATCAAGGGACGCGAGCCGGACGCAATGAAAATCTTATCGCCCTTTATTTTTTCACCGTTAACCTCGATGGTGTAATCATCGACAAAGTGTCCTTCGCTGTCATAGAAGTCTAAATTTTCTATGTAGGAAAGCTCCCGCCTCATATGTTCTTGACTTTCCCGTACGACTTTCCTCATACGCTCCATGATAAAGTTGAAGTCAATATTTCTTATCTCGGCTTCAATGCCCAGCTTTTTGGCTTCCTGTATCTCGGCTATCCTATCAGCAGTGAATATGAGCATCTTGGATGGTATACAGCCTAGATTGGCGCAGGTACCTCCGAGCGGACCTTTATCCACAAGTGCGACACTCAGGCCATGGGCTAGGGCTTCATCGACAATATTAGTTCCGCACCCTGAACCAATGACAATAACATCATATTTCTTCATACTCTCTCCAACCTCCATTTGCCTAGTGCCTAAAAGCTTCGTCAGTGGTGACCGGAAAACCAGCAGCTACCCATGCCTTCACGCTGCCGAGGACGTTGTAAACACTTGGATAACTGGCGCGGAGCAACATGCTGGCACCGAGTCCGGCACGGTGTCCCACATTGCAGATTACCGCTATCGGTTTATCCTTGGGAACTTCTGCCAGTCTCTGTTCAAGGTATCCAACATATATGTGAAGAGAACCTGCTATGTGTCCTAATTCCCATTCGTCCTGCCCCCGAGTATCCAGTACCACCAGCTCTTCACGCCGCTCAAGCATGCTTTTGAGCTGGTGTACCGAGAGCAGCGGCAAGCTTTCGGTGGGGAAGCCGGCGTTATACCAGCCCTCGGTACCATCCCTGAGATAGCCAATAATCCGGTCGTAGCCGGCCCGTATCAGGTAACGCACCGCTCTTTCCAAGTGAGACTGGTCTTCCAGAACGAGCAATATGGGTTTGTCGTGGAGCAGTACCCAGCCGCCGAAGACAGGAAGTCCTTCCAACCAGATGCTGTAGGCACCTTTAATATGGGCCCCGCCGAAGGCTGCTGGCTCACTAGTGTCGACAACTACAGCCCCCTTGTCTATGTTCTGTCCGAACTCAGTCGGGGTAAGCGGGGACGGCAGCGGCAGACACCCTAGAAGTGGCGGCCCTTCCAGGTTGAGTTTTTCCATCTGGCGGAAGTAATGTGGCATTTCCGGTTTTTCAGCTAACTTGTATTTTACAAACTCATTCTTATTCTTTGTCTGAAGTACCGGGTTCTGAATTCTTTCTATGCCGATGGTGCTTTCATCCCGGTTGGCAATATGCAAGCCGCATACCGAGCCACCGCCGTGAGCTGGGTACAGAATGACACCGTCGCCCAGCGGCAGAAGCTTATTGAAAATACTGTCATAGAGGTTTGATGCCAGTCTTGATGTCTCTTTCGGCCCATAGAGGTCGGTTCGTCCCACCTCACCCACGAACAGCGCATCGCCGGTGAAGACCATTACTATGGCCTCACCGGTAGCCAGGTCGGCTATGGCGTAAGACATGCTCTCGTCGGTGTGACCTGGAGTGTGGATAGCGGTTAGCCTGAGACCACCTATACGGAACTGCTGTCCATCCCTTAATGTATTGCCGTATTTCCAATCAAGTCCCGGTCCATGGTAAATTTCAACCCCGGTGATATTATTCAGCTCAACGGAGCCGATTACATAGTCTTCATTGCGGTGGGTCTCAAAGATATACTTGATTTTCAGCCCCTTTTCTTGAGCAAAGTCTACGTAAACCTGACAGTCACGCCGTGGGTCAATCACCGCAGCATCGCTGCCAGACCCGATCAGGTAAGAATTATGAGCTATACCTGCTGACTTTATCCTTTCGAATATCAAAGGTTTCCCTCCTTACATCAGTCGAATTTATCTCTTCAAGTAGTCTGAGTGAACGGAAAGAGACGTAGTGAACACCATACACCATGAATTTTGTTGTCAACTAACATAGAGTGCCTTTCGCATCAGGATTATTTGATCTTACGGGCAAACTCTTTTACCTGATATTCCCACTCCCGGGTTTCCAGGTCTACCGAGGTTCCCTTATCATTGGTACAGGCAATAACCGTGATATCACCGCCTCCCCCTTCAAAGGAAACACACGTATCATTTCGCTCGGTAACCTTCAGCCCATAGTCACCCGAACCAAAGAACTCCAGAGCTTTTTTCACTACCTCATCGGGGTTGCGTTTGGTCCTGACATTTAGTTTCAGCATCTGTTCCTCCTCTATCATGATCTCTGCGGCCATTTCTCCTGACCGCCGGAACGGGAATCAATAACTATAATAGTTAGCTTGTCAACCACCCACCGTCAATAACAATGGCAGTCCCGCTTATATAATCAGATTCCTCAGACGCCAAAAAAACCGCAAGGCTGGCAATTTCCTCCGGCTGTCCCAGTCTTCCCTTAGGAATTCTTGCCAGCACCTGCGCCAACTGACCACTTTCCTTGACTCCTTTGGCCATGTCAGTATCTATCGCCCCGGGGCAAATGGCGTTCACATTTATGCCCTGGGGAGTAAGCTCCAGTGCAAGTGCTTCGGTAAGAGCCATAACACCGCCTTTTGATGCCGTATAATGAGCTATGAGAGGAAAGGCAATGCCACATCCTCCAGAAGAGATTGAGGCGATGTTAATGATGCGCCCCCACTTGTTCTTGACCATGTCTCTGGCGGCAGCCCGAGCACAGAGAAACTGCCCCTTGAGATTCACGTTTAAAGTCTTGTCCCAGTCTTCATCCGTAAGCTCCAGGAACGGCTTGAAAGCTAAGATTCCTGCATTGTTTACTAGGATGTCAACTCTACCAAACTCTGCCACTGTTCTCCTGACCATATCCTCGACGTCGTCGCTGGAACTGACGTCACACTTGAGTGCCAACCCTCTTTTCCCCATCCTTTCTATCTCATCAACAACCTTCTGACAATCTTTTTGACTTATGTCACTCACAACTACATTGGCTCCTTCTCCGGCCAGAGCCAAGGCGATGGCACGCCCTATTCCTCTCCGAGCCCCAGTTACAATCGCTGTTTTGCCACTTAGCTTCATGTTTCTTCACCCCCTTAGTTCTGTTATACGTCAAACGGGCGTTGGTCGAAAATTTCATGCAACAGTTTTTCGTCTTTCATTTGCCCCTAATATATGCCAACGGCAAATCCTCCTATATCCTGCGTTCTTGGCTACCCGAAAGAAACTACTTTGTCCCGTCCACAATCAACTGTACCAGGTCTAACATAGTGGACTTGAGAATCACTCCGGCCTCTCGGTGCCTTAGCCTCATGCAGGTGCCACAGCCAAGAAGGCTCCCTTTACGTGTGGTGAATTTGTTTATGAGTTCGGCTACGTTATAAGTCTCGTCTACCTCGTTTTCTACCTCGACCCCGCTTCCCAGCAGGAACACAGCGACCTTGTGTCCTGCAGTTAGTGCCGTATCTCCTAGGCGAAACGCGTTCCATGCAGTTTCTGGGTTATTAGTGTTAATAATGATGCCTAACTTCATTTTCTCGCCTCCAACATGTCATAGCGTTTAATGCATAGCTACCCACATAGCTCCTTCATGGTACATTTCCTATTTTCCACATTTAAAACAAGCTACCACGATCAAATTTTGTCTCTATAACTATTTTAAAGAGTCAATCATATAAAAGTCATAAAATAACGATAGGGGAAATTACAAAACTATAACATTTTATATCTGAACCGTGAGTGATAAAAGTCACAGACATGGGCTGTTTCTGAATATATGATTGAATAGAATTAAGGAAGGAGGTGATGCACGGATCAAAATTCTGGAGAATTTGAAGGTTCCCGACCTCCTCGCAATATTATGAAGGCTCTAAGTAGAATGGGCAACCTGGCGAAGGTAACCGAAGGGAGGAGCAGTGGAACGAAGTTAGGGGCAGACTTTGTAGGCGTTCTAGCTGAAAGAGTGTGCCCGTTTTTCACATAAACTGGCTCATAACAAAATGTCACGACTTTGTAACTTTTATTGCAGCCATTTTATAACTTTTCAACACTATTATCGCTACAATACTTTTGTAATACATTACTGCAAGAATATTACGGAAAAGCAGGTGCCAAATGTTCGCAAGAGTAAGCATAACTGAGGGGTCACCAAAGCGAATCGACGAGTCTATCCGCTTCATGCGGGAGACAGTTCTTCCCGCAGGCAGGAAGATGCAGGGGTTTAAGGGCTCATATCTATTGGTCGACCGTAAGACAGGCAAGCAGATGGGCATCGCCCTGTGGGAGACTCAGGCTGACCTTGATGCCAGTACCGAAGCTGCCAAACGCCTCCGGGCGCAATATCTCCAGGCAGCAGCTGCGCAACCGCCCAAGGTTGAGATATACGAGGTTGCCGTACAACCCTAAGCTGCCGGCGTACTTCTACTATTTGGACGGCTACCTGTCTAAATATGGCATAGTGAAGAACTGAAGGAGGATGTCATGTCGGAAGAGCTCTGAGTATTTTGCGGGTCGGAAAATAGCATTTACTGGCCAAAAGTATTGAAAGGAGGAACAGGAATATGTTTGCCAGGGTTACCACAACAAAAGGGGCACCGGATAAGGTCGACGAAAGTATCCGCCACGTGCGCGAGGAAACCCTTCCCGCAGCCAAAAAACTTGGCGGGTTTAAGGGCATGTATTTGCTAGTCGACCGGAAAACCGGCAACGACCTGGCCATCACCCTCTGGGAAACCGAGGCTGACCTTAAAGCCAGCACCGAGGCGGCCAACCGGCTGCGGGCGCAGGCAACCCAGGCCGCGGGGGCCACCCAACCACCCAAGGTTGATATCTACGAAATTGCCATACAACTCTAAGCTTCCAGCACACTTCTATCATTTGAACAGTTGCGTTGGGTCGAATGGTAGTCGGCTCCGGCTGCATCACGGAATGACACCGGAGCCACCACAGGCATAATGGGAATCATAGCCTGGGAACAAAGCGAATGATACATTAGAGAAAACAAAGAAAGGAGGGTAGAAAATGTTGTTTCATATTACTCATGTCCACACACCAGACACATGCCCTTACCATGACCGGGAAAAAGTCCGTGCCACCTTCGGCAAGATATTCAGCAGCGCTAAACAGCTCGGAGTTACACTGGTTGGCGTCTGGGTCGACGCGCCGGCCCATACCTTCTATATGGTAGTGGAGACCGACTCTGCCCAGAAAATCGAGGAACTCCTGGCACCGGGGCTCGAGATAGCACATGCCGAGACGAGAGTCGTCCAGGATGGTCTCGAAATCACGAAGAGAAGGACTTGAACGGAGTAACATAATTCAGCCAAAGTTCTTCGAGAGAAGGTTTGCAGAGAGTCAGCATACGTACTTTTGGTTGCTTACAATGTATACTACGAATGAACAAAAAAGGAGGTGAGAAATGGCTTACACATTAGCTTGTCGGGACGCGGGGATGACCACCTGCCCTTTTGTTGCCCGGGGCAAAACAAAGGAAGAAGTGCTTGCAAAGATGGCAAAGCATGCCAAAGAAGTGCACCGCTACACCGATGAACAGCTTAATGACCCCAAGATGGTAGAACGGATGAAGGCAATAATCAAGGAGGCATAAGAGTTGAGGCTTTTCTTGCAGCCTGGACTCAGATACTGACCAGGCTGCAAGAGACCGTGAAGCAGGTTCGTGCAATCTGAAGGGGGATTCGGCTTGAGTTGCTAACACGCAAGAGGTTAACTCTCGGGCAGCAAGCTCAGGAGAGCCAGAATTGCGTGGTTCATCGGATCTCAGGGTGTCATGCTCCTGTAACTCTCTCTTTGGCCTTTGATCTGGTAATTACGCTGAGATGAGCAATTGTGCGGGTAAGGTTTTTGGCGGTATTGCAAGCTACATAATGCCGCTGAAGGCTTCATTATTGACAGAACGAAAAACCCTATCTCAGATGGGTCAGGAGATATATAATAGTAAGCGGCAGAGATGACTAATGGAAAATCGCAATGTCGAACTTGCTGAAGAAATTCTGCGCCTCAGACACCAAAGGGGCGCTATCATCCTCGCTCACAACTACCAGCGAGGCGAAGTGCAGGATTTGGCTGACTTTGTTGGTGACTCACTCGAATTGAGCCAAAATGCATCTAAGACAGACGCCGAGGTGATTGTATTCTGCGGGGTTCATTTCATGGCCGAGACAGCTTCTATTCTCTGCCCGGACAAGAAAGTCCTTCTTCCCGATATCAACGCTGGCTGTCCCATGGCGAATATGATCACTGCTGAAAGCTTGGTATTGAAAAAGAAGGAAGTTCCAGATGCTGCTGTAGTCTGCTATATCAACTCATCAGCCGATGTAAAGGCTGAATCCGATGTCTGCTGCACCTCAGCTAACGCAGTGAAGGTGATCGAAAGCTTGGATGCCAACAAGGTACTCTTCGTTCCCGACCAGTACCTGGGACATTATATCTCCACCAAGAGTGATAAGAAGATGATACTCTGGCCAGGCTATTGTCCTACGCACGTCAAAATACAGGCAGAAGACATCATCAATCTAAAGAGTGAGCACCCGGATGCAAAGGTAATCGTTCATCCAGAGTGCAGGCCAGAAGTAATTGCCCTGGCCGATGAAGTGCTCAGTACTGGCGGTATGTGTAGATTCGCGAAACAGACAGATGCCAAAGTGATAATCGTGGGTACAGAGGTCGGTATCATCCACCGACTCAGCAAGGAGAACCCGGATAAGAAGTTCATTGCCGCCTCCCAAAAGGCAGTGTGCCCTAATATGAAGAAGATTACCCCAGAAAAAGTGCTGTGGGCCCTACAGGACATGGCTCCTGAGGTAAGAGTGGCTGAGGAGATTCGGGTCCGGGCCAAGAGGGCTGTAGATAGAATGCTGGAGATAGGGAGGGTTGATCAAAAAATGGCGGCTCTGAGCTAAAAACACTCCCATGAGGTAAAAATGAATTCCCGTCTTGTCAGAAATCGGCAGTTCCACCTTGTCTTACTACTAGTTGTAGTAATTATCATCCTTTCTGTAGGAAATTACCTTGGTTGGTGGGACTTACATTTTTATGTCGGGCCATTAACTTTCCATCACTGGCTCAGCTTTACTGGGGCTGGGTATATAGCTATCTTCACCCCGATATACTCTATCCTGAAGCACCGTTCCCCTAACCGCTTTGGCACGCTACTCAAAATTCATATGTTTGGTAATCTAATAGCATTCCTATTCATATCTATCCATTTCACCCATCAAATGGGCAGGCCCCCAGAATTCGCACCCACGCTGGGAACCGGAATAGTGCTGTACATCATTGTTGCTACTTTGGTGGTGACCGGGATCATGCAAAGGTTCCAACTGGTGAGTAGACTATTCAAGACATGGAGATTCATCCATGTTAGTTTAAGCTTGTCTTTTTATATTGTCGTGGTCGTTCATATACTACATAACTTGGGGGTCATATAGTGGGTAGTTGCGTCTCCGAGCCAAAACAGTTTTGCGAGGTGAAGAATGAAGGTGAAGGTAGATAGAGAATCATGCATTGGGGTTAGTAACTGCGTGGCTATCGCCCCCACGGTCTTTAAGCTTGATGATCAAAACAAGGTTGCAGTTCTTGACCCCGGCTCTGTTGATCAGGAGACTTTAATAGAGGCAGCCAAAAGCTGTCCTGAGAATGCTATCATTATTGAAGACGATGACGGTAATCAGCTATATCCCTGAGCCAGGCGAGCTATGTTAGGGAGGTGTTAACTTGAGAAAGGTTTATCTGGACAATGCAGCTACCACGCCGCTTCTTCCTGAAGTCCGTGAGGCAATGATGCCCTATCTGGGCGATATCTTTGGTAATCCATCGTCGCTCCATGATTGGGGAGATGGGGCCCGTGAGGCTATTAAGTCCGCTCGTGAACAGGTGGCGGAGCTTATAGGCGCTAATGCCGATGAAATAATCTTTACTGGCAGTGGCACAGAAAGTAATAATTTTGCCATCAAAGGGCTGGCGTTGGCCCAACAAAACAAGGGCAAGCACGTGGCAGTCTCCGCCATCGAACATTTCTCGGTACTGCACCCGGCAAAAACCCTGGAGAAGTGGGGCTTCGAGGTTAGCGAAATCCCGGTGGACAAATATGGTGTTGTTAACCCGGACGATGTGCGCCGCAGTCTCAGAAAGGATACGGTATTGGTATCCATTATGCATGCCAATGGTGAGGTGGGTACTATCGAGCCCATAAGGGAGATAGCCGCAATAGCCAGAGAGCGGAATATTCCCTTCCATACCGATGCCGTGGCTACAGCGGGGACAACGCCCGTTAACGTAGCAGAGCTGGGAGTGGATGCCTTGAGCTTGGCCGGGAACCAGTTCTATGGCCCCAAGGGGGTCGGGGCGTTGTGGATAAGAAAGGGGATACGGATTATGCCGCTTCTCGACGGCGGTATCCAGGAAGAGGGCCGCCGTGCCGGTACTGAGAATGTCCCGGCTATTGTTGGACTGGGGAAAGCGGCAGAACTGGCTAAGACGCACATGGCAGGCCGGATAAAGCGGTTAACACCGCTGCGCGACCGTTTGCTCCAAGAGCTACCTAAGAGAATCGAACACGTGGTTGTCACCGGACACCCGCAGAATCGCTTGCCCGGGCATGTCAGCTTCTGCGTGGAATTCATTGAAGGCGAGTCCCTGCTCATGCTGCTGAATAGCAGGGGAATTGCTGTATCCAGTGGTTCGGCGTGCACCTCCCGGGCACTCAAAGCGTCCCATGTGCTCATCGCCATGGGACTATCTCACGAAATAGCCCAGGGCTCTGTTCTCTTCACCCTTGGCATAGATAGCACCAGCGAAGATATAGACTACGTTCTGGAGACCATGCCGCCCATCGTTGACAGACTGCGGCAAATGTCGCCGCTTTATGCTAAGTTTAGTAAGACAATGAAAGGAGGCAAGCAACATGCCAGTCTATAGCGAAAAGGTTATGGACCACTTCATGAATCCTCGTAATGTTGGGGAGATTGAGAACCCCGATGGTGTCGGTGAGGTCGGCAATCCGGTATGTGGCGATATGATGACCTTCTACATCAAGGTCAAGGGTAATCGTCTGGAAGACGTCAAATTCAAGACTTTTGGCTGCGGGGCAGCTATTGCTGTTTCCAGCATGGTGAGCGAGATGGCTAAGGGCAAGACACTGGAGGAGGCCATGAAAATTACTCCGCGCTCGGTGGCTGATGAGCTGGAAGGATTGCCCAAGCAGAAATTTCACTGCTCCAATCTGGGTGCCCAAGCTCTGAACAAAGCTATACAGGATTACCTGAGCAAGAAGAAAGAAGGAGGGAAAAAGTGACGACAAAACGGAAAGGGAAAAAGGAACATCTTTTTTGTCCCTACTGTGACCGGGAGATAATCCGGGCGGATTTCCCCTACTGCCAGGCTTGCCAGGTCACTGTATTCTACTGTCCCACTTGTCGAAAGCCTGTGCCCCGGGGGAAAAGGTCATGTCCTCATTGCGGGGCTGAGATTAAGGGCTAGTGTGACTTAGAGTGGCAATTACGGTTATAGGAGGTCTAAACTGTGGCAGACTCTAGTTCACCGAAGCGGGCTCATCAAATCTTAGATTGCATAGGCCTTTACTGTCCGATGCCAGTTATACGAACCAAGGAGGAAATAGATAAGCTTGCTGTTGGCGAAACTCTGGAGGTCTTGGCGGATGACTCTGCTGCTGAAGAGGACCTCAAGGCTTGGGCGAAGCGGACCGGGCAGAAGATACTTGAGATAGAGAAAACCAACGAAGGTATGAGATTTCTCATCAAAAAGACAAAATAGGAGGTTAACGATGGCAAAGAAAAAGCATATCCTCTACGTTCAAACAAGTGGTGTCGATACACCGAAGCGTCTTTACTCCCCTTTCGTCTTGGGTATGACGGCCAAGGCGATGGACATAGATGCTACAATCTATTTCTTGGGACTGGGTATAACTGTGGTAAAGAAAGGCGCGGCTGAGACGGTCAAAGAGGGCAACTTCCCCACCGTCAAGGAGATAATGGACCAGGCAATAAAAGCCGGGGTCAAATTGCTAGTCTGTGAACAGAGTACGCAGTTGCTTCGCATGGAAAGAGGGGACTTCATACCGGAGGCCAAGATTGTAGGTGCTGCTACACTCAATGACTTAGTGCTGGATGCCGATGGGACTATGTGGTTCTAGGTTGAAAAATGTGTCCGACCGGTCCGGTTTGCCTTGGACATTTTGAATATTGTAGTGTGGTTAGATGGTGCGAACGCCGGAGTCAGTGGCTCCATTGAGTCTGCAAAACAGACGCCATAATCAAGCAGAATCTGCCACCCCCCCGCGGATACAAGGTATGACAGTTCAGTTAGATTTTTTGAAGAGAATTCCGTACTTTTCCGGCCTTAGGCTTGCTGAGCTTGAATCGATCAAGAAGCTTGTCTTTGAGAAGACTGCTGATAGAGCGCAAACGGTCGCACTTGAGGGTGAGCCGGCTGCAAATCTGTATTTTGTGGCTTCAGGGGTAGTGAGAGTGTTCAAGACCTCGCCCGAAGGAAAGGAGCAGATCTTGAGTATCGTGCGACCCGGGGAGTCTTTCAATGATGTCCCTATCTTTGATGGTGGTCCGAGTCCCGTCAGTGCTCGGACTATGGGACCTGTTCTCCTTTTTGGGATAAAGAAGAATGATATGGAAGCTATCCTTCGGGACCATCCACAGATAGCGTCGAATGTAATCAAGGTACTGGCAAAGCGAGTGCGTCTACTCATATCACTAGTTGAAGATCTGTCCTTCAGGCACGTCATCAGCAGAGTAGCCAAGATACTCTTCGAACACATCGGAAATGAGATGGGCCATGGGCCGCGGCTTACACAGCAGGAAATGGCAGCTATGGCAGGCACTGCCCGGGAGGTAGTGGGCAGGTCGTTAAAGGCATTGGAGGAGCAGGGGGCGATCAAGTTGGATCGCCATCGCATAATAATTACGGATAAAGAAGCTCTCAAAAAAGTAATGGGGCTGCCTTCTTGAGACAAAAGTCACAGACAGATGTCAGATTTGGTTCTAAAATAACTGAAATGGAGACTGAAAAATGTGACTGAAATGCCGATTATAGACGTCTACAAGTGTGACGGGTGTGGCCTGTGTGTTGACGTGTGCCACTGCAATGCTTTAGGGATAGTCAACGAGACCATTACTATTATTGAGACAGTGGACTGTGACTGGTGTACAGACTGTGAAGCTGTATGTCCCACCGGGGCTATAGGCTGCCCTTTTGAGATAGTTATCCAAGAGTCATAGGGGCCGACCAAGTCCCCTTACACAATATTCTCAATTGCTGTCCCGGCCAATCTTTTGCCCTCTTAGATTTCCCTGTCCCGTTACCACGCATCAATGAGACAAAAGTCGCATACAAGAATTGCCTCTTTACTTATAATCACTTTGTATAGACGATGCAGTCATCTGCATGACGAATATAAAGGAGGTGAAGATGATATCCGTTTTAGAAAAGGTTAAAGATAGAGAACAAGTCTCCTCTGGGGATGAGGGCCTGGATCTGGCTACTGAAGAGGGTGACCAAGAGGAGGAATCGTCGACAGCTGAGCCTATTTCTCGAGAGCCCAAGTTCGAGCTTGGTGAAGACTTGCTGGACCTATACTTCGCTGAAGTGGGGCGTACTCAGCTTCTTAGTGATGAGGAGACCAGGATGCTGGCCAGGCAGATAGAGGATGGTGAGCATCTTGCTCGACTTGAAAAGGAATGTACCGCCGGGCATGGTGTCAAGCCTTCGGAAATCGAGTTGTTGTTAGCACTAGCCGAGCGCCTCACTCGAGCGTGCTCCCTTTTTGAGACCATCTACCAGTATCTCAAACTCCCTCCCCACGCAAGCATAGCAAAGAAGGTATTGCATCCAGACCTACGTAGCGCAATTGATAACAGGATTGATCAGAGTTTATCCGATGCTATGGCCGAAATCACAGGGGTAGGCTCGACGACAATAGAGAAAAGCATGATTGAATTGTCGCTGGATAGCCGGCTGATGCCCTGGCATATCATGGAGGAGGCAGGCCTGAAAACTTCCCTTCGCAAACTTGGGGAGTTTCTGCAGTCACTGGAATTCCGCGGCAAACTGGAAATTCACCGCGCACAGATTGCCAAGCACTTTGACCGAACAAGAGAAACGGCACACCAGGCAAGCAACCGCATGATTCAAGCCAATTTACGCTTGGTGGTAAGCGTGGCCAAGGAACATGTCGGTTGGGGCGTGCCTCTGCCCGATCTCATTCAGGAAGGCAATATCGGACTGATGCAGGCGGTGCGGAAATTTGACCACCGCAGGGGCACTAAGTTTAGTACCTATGCCGTTCCTTGGATCTGGCAGGGAGTCAACAGGGCGGTTAATGACAAGTCACGTATTGTACGCCTACCGGGACACGTGGTTGAGCAGCTGACGAAGCTAGGGAAGGCAAGGAATAGTCTAGCTCAACAGCTTGGCCGCCAGCCGACTGAAAAAGAACTGATTTCTGAGACGCGACTGCCGCCCAAGAACATAAAACTACTGCTTGAGATGATCTCAGGTGGCACTGCTTCCTTGGATACACCAGTAGGGGAAGATGGATGCCAACTTGGTGATCTCATCGTAGATCAGACGATTCTGCAGCCTGAAGAGCAAGCCACTACAAGCCTGCTCAGAGAAGAATTGAACAAGACTCTGCAGTTGCTGACACCCCGAGAGCGTCGGGTCATTGAGTTGAGGTATGGACTGGGTAATGAGCGCAGTCGGACCCTATTGGAAGTGGGCACAGAGCTGTCCCTCACCAAGGAGCGAATACGACAGATTGAAAAAGAAGCACTGACCAAGCTGCGCCATCCGAGTCGGAGCCGCAAATTGATAGGGTATCTCGGCTAATAGTCGCTTGCCATAGGTTGATTGGGGGCCGCTTCCCTATATAAAAGATCACGTTTATCTTCTCTTGAGTTAAGGAGTCGGCTTACTTGCCTGAATTGCCTTAATATCGTTGAGACCTAGAGCCTTGCCCCCGACTCCCCAGTGACCGCTTCTCACCTCTTGGACTATTACCCAGGTTGCCTGACGCAGATTCTCCCCGGCAAAGGAGACCATGACATCCGTGACCTTCTGAATAACCTCCCGCGTCTTGGCTTCGGATAGCTCGCCCTCGAACACTTTGATTTCCACTAGTGGCATATTACTCCCTCCTTAACGACATATTTGGCTGACATTGCCCTATGAACTGCAAACGTTCTTAGATTCCCTATTTTGAATACCTCTCAAAGTGTTCACTTGATGATTGCTATCGAAGCAGACCCACAGATGAGGAACTCCCATGACTTTCACCTTGCGACTCCTTAATCTATCGTGGTCTGCAAATAACTATATCATGGGGATTCGGCGCCTTGATTTTAAGTTAGCGCAGTTCTCTGACTTGCCCGTTGAGCATTATAAATCATTCCATCAAGCAGGAGAAGTAGTCGAAATGCTAACTAAGGATAGCTTACGGGAGAACTTATTCAGGAACCAGGTTGGCGGGTCTTATTGGACAATTCCCGAACTGTCGTTTGAGAAGAAGGACTGATCCCAGTGGTGCAGGAGTTGCTCATATCCAGGCAGGGGTTAGTTGCCTAAAATGTTATAACTTTTTAACTTTTATCCACTCAATTTTATGACTCTGCTATCTTTTTGCTGCTAAAATCAAACAACAAGGATGAACAAAAGCGACCGCTGGAATATTAGAGGATGAATCATAGAATGAAAGGAGAAATAGCATGGCAAAAGAAAGTGTATCTCAAAAGGTGCTGCTGGACGGAGCACAAATGGCTCTTTCGGCTTTTCTGGCAGGCACGATGGGGTTCCTGAAGGAGCGAAATATTCCGGTCCAGGAATGGGTGTCCTACATCGGTGAACAATTTGAAGGTTCGCTTGGTAACCTGGAAGGCGAAGAGGCTGGCCGTGTGATGGAGCACCTTCTTACTCTACAGGTGCTGCCGCTGGGAGCCGAAGTCACGTCAAGCCAGATAACAGAGGACAAGGCCGAGGTCACGCTGACACCACTGCCCAGCGGAGCTGTGCTGGAGAAGTTCGGCACCACTCCCAGGGAGCTTCTGAGAGGCTTCGGCATAAGTCAGAGGGACTTCGAAGCCATCTATGCTATATACGAGCCCGCGGCTAAAGCAATTGGGTTACGCTTTACACACCAGCTCAAGGGTGGTCAGGAGCTCCTCAGTCTAGAGCCAGCCCCAAGTGGCCGGCGTCGGGCCAAGAAGACGTAGAGGCCTATTTTTTGGGGGCAATCTTGTGAAGGAGGTGAAGAGTATAGCTTAAAACTTTGGCGACCAATTTCAACGTACATTTGTCGAGGATAAAACAAGGAGGTCAAACGATGGCATCATTCAAGTGTAAGGACTTAGGTATGAAATGCAGTTTCGAGATAAAGGACGAAAACCAAGATGAGCTGATGCAAATAATTGCCCTACATGCCGAGAAATCGCACAACATGAAAGAATTTCCGCCCGATATGTTGGAGAAGGTGAAGAAAGCAATCAAGAAATAACCGACACACAATAGACAAGGATATTTGGAACAAGCATCCTTGTGGAGTTGAACTGTCAAGAATTCTGTTAATAAGGAGGAATGAACATGGCAAGTGCACTTTTCATAGGAACACACGGTAGTGAAGACCCAACCAAGGCGACGTTTCCGTTTCTCATGGCGAGCGGCGCGCTTGATGCCGGGTACCAGACCGCCATCATACTAGTTGGGGATGCGGTGGTACTGATGAGAAGTACCGTAGTGGACAATATACACGGCGTCGGTTTGCCTGCCCTCAAGGAGTTGATGAGCAAGGTGATCGCGGCGAAGGTCCCTGTCTTAATATGTGGGCTTTGTGCGCGCGGTCGCGAGATTACTGAGAAGGACCTGGCCGGTAAGAACGCCAAGTTCGGGACGCCGGTAGATGGAGCAAAGCTAATTGCCCAGTACGACAAGGTTGTCAGCTTTTAGGCATAGCCCAAATGAAAAGCTGTTATTCGTGAGCTACATTTTGTGCTCATCGCTTTCGACTGTCACTGGCATCCTTTTGAGGCAATTTGAAGCTGCTCAAACATTGACTCGATAAGTAGCTCGGTGTCATATTCTAGTATTTCGTTAGCTCACGGGATTGCGTCAAGCTGAGCGGTTAGGCCTTCGTTGGAGAGATACTAACCCTGACATTATGCTCTCAATGTCGGTTAACAGAGTATTGTATAAGCGCGGGGAGTGTGTGATTTCAAAGAACCTAAGACAAGCCAGAGCCGGCGCCTTGTTAGCATGACTCCCAAGTTGGTCGCGTTCTTAAGAGGATGCCGGCAAGAGCGTGAATCACTGTGCCGTGAGCTAGGAAAAGGCCTCACCTAGGACGACCTCGTGTTTGCCAACTTCGAAGGCAAGCCAATTTACCCAAGCGTCCTCACCCATAACTTCGCAAGGATAGCAAAGAGAGCTGATTTAGAGAATGTCCGGTTCCATGACCTGCGACACACCTTCGCCTCCCTCATGCTACTAAGGGGAGCCAAACCCAACGTCATCTCTGAAACCCTGGGGTATTCGAGCGTGGCGTTTACAATGGATGTCTATTCTCATATAATAGAGGGGATGCCATCAGATGCTATGGCGTTACTGAACGAAGTCGTGCCGAGAGGCAAGAATGGCATACATCAAAGAATTAACGCCAATTTAACGCCACCGCTGAGTATTATGTCGAGTCAAAACTAGAGTTTGGCTTTAGTCCCTGTAGCTCAGCTGGACAGAGCGGCTGCCTTCTAAGCAGCGGGTCGAGGGTTCGAATCCCTCCAGGGACTCCAGGTTTTGAAGCTGAAATAAGCCCTATACCATACCTCGGTTTAGGGATTGTCTGTCAAACGGCACTAATTTGGCACGAGTCTAGCTCTGGAATACCAGAGATGTGTCCTGAATGGTTAAGATAAGAAACGCAAAAATCGAAGCTAACATCCTGGTGTTATTTCGTCGTTAAGATGTATTGACTTTTTTTGAAGAAATGTTATTCTTATATTAACTATTATTTACTATCCTCACATGTAGTATTTGTAGAGATTTGATTCGGGGGGCTTACAATAGCCCAGAAAACGGCGAGAGCTGGCCGGAAAAGGGAAGTGGCAGCCGCGAACGCAGAGATAGCCCGTGAGTTGCGGGGAAAGGCATTTCTTACACTGCAGTCTGACAACGGGAGGTGAATTCGGTGTTTGATGACTACGTAAGCAAAAACAGCACGCCGCTTTATGAAAGCAGCAGTGGCAGCAGTAAAGTCTGTCACTTATTATGGGGAGATGGTGTTCGTTTCAAGGGTAGCGCAGGAAGCGGCCCGCGCCGACGTGTGACTGCTAGAGGAGGAAGACAAGGATTTGTCACAAAGAGCGCGTTGGGAGGGGCGTCTCTCCTGGAGTTTTACTTCATAGATGTTGGGCAGGGCGATGGTATTCTTATAAAAACGCCTAGCTTTCGCCACATTATGATTGACGGGGGATTGCATCGTTCCTCTCAGGATACGGGGAAGAACGCGGCCGATTTCGTGGATTGGAAGTTTGTCAAGGACTATGGCAAGACAACAATTAAACTGGACGCAATGATCGCGTCGCATTGCGATGCAGATCACTACGGCGGGCTGGACGACCTAGTGGACGTAATGGCGAAAGATGAACTCGACGCAACTGATATCAGTGTAGAGGCGTTCTTTCATGCGGGCCTCTCGTGGTGGGAAAAGCCAGGCGGGAAGTTGCTAGGCAATTCGACTACTGTCAAAGGGGAGAAATTCTGGACGCAGCTACTCGGCGATCGCGATCATGCTAGTACCGTCACTGGCAGTGGAAGCGGCAATAAACTACATGGCTGTTGGCATGACTTTGTTGACAGGATTGTCAATACCAAGACGAGTTCGGGCAAAGTAACTCCGATCAAACGACTCAGCAGTGTCGACAAATTCTTACCCGGTTTTGGACCCAATAACAACGGAGAGCCTCAGATTCGCATTCTCGGCCCCGTCGAGTTTGACATTGGCGGAATACCAGCATTGCGACGGTTTCCCGCCGGAGAGAGTCAGAATACAAATGGTGTCAGTCTGTTGCTGCGAGTCGATTATGGCAGGACACGTGTGCTTCTCACGGGCGACCTGAACAAAGCAAGCCAACATGCATTACTTGAAGATTACATTGGCCAGCGGACGGAGTTCCTTTGCGATGTTGCCAAGGCATGTCATCATGGTAGCGAGAATGTTTCTTATCAATTTTTGCAGGCTATGCAGCCAGCGGCAACGATTATTTCCTCCGGAGACAATGAAGGGTATGATCATCCCCGTCCGTCAATTATCGCTGCAAGTGCTACAACGGGATACCTGCATCTAGATTACGAAAATGACGATTTGTTGACACCGCTGATATATTCAACAGAGCTTGCCCGTAGTATCGATTTAGGGTCTCCCACGAGACTCGAAAAAAGAGACTCTTCAGGTGCAGTGGTTGATACAATTTCCGGCCTCGCGTTGGAACGTGCCACGCTTCACATTGATAAGGCTAAGAAAGACAAAATCAGTCTTGGTAATGCGATGGTGGTCGGAGGGTTGATCTATGGCCTTGTTAATGTCCGTACAGATGGAAATAAGATCTTGTGTGCCACTTTGGATGAAAAAAACAAGAACTGGCGGATAAACACATTCGATTCAAGATTCTGAACCGAGATGGAGGTAAGGAACTTGAGCGCAACGGTATCAATGCGACGCTTGGCATTTAATTCAGTTCCGGAATACCTCTGCCAGTTCTTTTCAGACAGCTAAGCCCTGACTGGAGACCTGTTGCAAAGCAAGCAACAGGATGTCTGGCGAGTGCCGGGGCAAGGCTAGCTGCGAAGGTGCTGGAGATAGGGCATGTGACTGAGCTCGATCACCTCATGTCTATTTGATCTGGCTATGGCGACTCCACCACAGCCAGGTCTGTTCGTAGATACAACATAATTGTGATTGGCGTTCTTCGCAACTATCTCTCGATAGTCGGTACCGGAACCGGAAACAAAACATACAATCGCCATTCTTCTTCCACATTTGGCCGGATCATAAACCAGTCGCTTCATGAATCTGCCATACCCTTGTCGAGAGACTGCACTCTCCTCCCCAATCCATCCTGAGATAATTGGCGCCCTATGTCGTAAATCTCGCCCCTGACTTTGGTACTTGTCAATGTCCTGTCTGGTCGCCAAGACCGAGTTCAGCAGTAGGATTACTGGCACTTGAAAATGTCCACCTGCAGAAAGCTAATCGATAGGGTTGTGTCACTTATCCACGATTGTGATCTCTCGGTCTTCCAGGCTCACATGCATTGCAGGTCGAGGCTCGCGTGACATAGCCTACTGACGAGGTCAGATTCAGCGTGATACAATAAGTATTGCATCCGTGGAGCTATACTGCAACACCCCGGATGAACCAGCCCTTGAGACACTCAAAAATGGAGAGCAAAGAAAGCCAACGACCCGGTTGAGAAGAAAAGGGCCTGAGAGAAGGCGAAGAGGTCAGAAATGAATATAACCAACCTGAAAGTCACAAGCCTTGACGAGGCATGGTGGCAGTGTATCAAGGAAGTTCTCTCCACGGGTTATGAATACACCATAACAAGAGGCAGTTTTGTTGGCGAAAAGAGAAAAGAACTTGATTTGATTGTTTGCCAAATAGAACACCCTAGCATCAGGCCACTGGTTCCCAACGTGCCAGTTGGGGTTCCTCCACCAACATCAATAGACTATGTGCAAGGTGAGTATCTGCCATATCTGATGGCAAGCATAAGACAGCCGAATGAGCAGTATACATATGGAGAATATATCGAGCCACAATTCAATGCTATATGCGAAATGTATAGAAGTGGGTTTAATACAAATCAAGCTACGATGACAATAGGTGACGTTAATTCGATGAACCTAGAGGATCCACCTTGTTTACGACTAATAGACACCAGGGTGAGGTATGGAAAACTACATTATATAGTTTACTTCCGTTCCTGGGATCTGTGGGGCGGCTTCCCCTCAAACCTGGCAGGTATTCAGTTGATGAAAGAAATGATGGCAAGAGAAATCGGAGTCGATGATGGAGAGATAATTGCCATAAGCAAAGGTCTACATTTGTATGAACACCACTGGGAACTTGGTAGAACTGTAATTAAGGAGCAATAGGGAAGGGATTCACACAAAAACACACGCAGTGTAAGGAAGACCAAGAGATAGCAGGAAATAGCCATCCCCAAGTATTTGCAGACCTGTAAGTGATAGTCCTTGAGGCCAGTTCACTAAATCCATGTTTGAGAAGAAGGCGTCGTACGGTCAGTGCAGTAGTTAATTGCTGGAGGTCGCAATTGACCTACTGTCTCGGTACCGCTATGTAGACACATTTGAACTTTGCATAGGAGGTCCAAAATGCCAGCATCAAGTGAGAATGACGCAGCCAGTATTCATAGTCGCCCCGTAGAGTTACTACAGAACCTGATTCGCTTTGACACGAGCAGCCCGCCCGGCAATGAGGGAGAATGCATCGACTATATTAATCACCTTCTCAAGGCGGCGGGTATTGAGACCACCATCCTTGCCCGTGACCCAGCGCGTACCAATTTGATTGCACGTCTATCCGGGCGGGGCAACGCCCCTCCCTTGTTGCTCCAGGGACACGTAGATGTCGTAACGACCGAGAACCAGACATGGCGACATCCGCCGTTTGGAGGTGACCTGGCTGATGGCTGTGTTTGGGGCCGGGGTACTCTGGACATGAAAGGCGGTGTAACCATGATGCTGGCCGCCTTCTTACGGGCAAAAGCTGAAGGACTTAGGCTCCCCGGGGATGTGATACTAGCTGTTGTAAGCGACGAGGAGAAAGGCGGAGAATTCGGCGCCAAGTACCTCGTGGAGAACCATGCCGCCCAGTTCGCGGATGTTCGCTATGCCATAGGAGAGTTCGGTGGGTTTAGTTTCTACGTTGGAAAGCAGAGATTCTATCCCATTATGGTCGCTGAGAAAGGGGTCTGCGGTATAGAGGTGACTTTGCATGGACCGGGTGGACATCCTGCAGGAACATACCATGGAGGAGCAATGGCTAGGTTAGGCAGATTAGTCGAACAGCTCGACCGAAAGCATCTGCCGGTACACATAACACCGGCAACACGACAGATGATACAAACGATGAGCAGTGCTCTGCCATTTCCTTCTAACCTGGCTTTGCGCCAACTCCTAAACCCCAGACTGACGGATGGGGTGCTCGGATTACTAGGAAAGCAAGTTGAGCAATTCGAGGCTCTTCTGCACAATACAGTCAACGCCACCATAATTGCAGGGGCCGACGTTCCGAATAGGATTCCGGATAGAATAAGTCTACAGTTGGCCTGTACCTTACTTCCGGGATATACCCCTGACGACGCAGTTTCCGAGCTGCGTCAGCTTGCCGGGAAAGACACCGAGATTAAGCTGGTGGAAACTCGCTTTTACGAAAAGTTGCCTGTGGAGCCAGATATGGGATTGTTCGGTGTCCTCTCGAGTATATTGCGGGAGGCTGATCCGGAGGGCATTCCTACGCCTCTGATGCTGCCTGCGCCTTCAGACGGGCGGCTTTTTTCGCGCTTAGGCATCCAGACGTATGGATTCTTGCCAATGAACCTGCCGGCTGATTTCCTTTTCTGGCAGCTTATGCATGGGGCCGACGAGCGCATACCGGTTGAAGCTCTGACCTTTGGCATTGACTGTATGTATAAACTCCTACACCGGTTTGGATAGACAGAATTGGCAAGTTACAGCCAGAGAAGCCAGCGATATGTGAAAGAGACCGAGCCCAGATATATCGAGCCGCCCGAAATTAAAGACAACAGGCCTGCCCATAAGCAATTCGAAGAGGTAATGAAGACTTCTTGGCAAGCCTACGGTGACCTATTGGCCAAGGGAATAAAAGCTGAGATTGCTCGCTACGTCCTGCCCAATGCCTGTGAGACCCAGATAATCTGCACCTGGAATTTCCGCGAAATTCGCCATATCGTCAAGCTGCGCACATCCAAGCGAGCGCTTCCTGAAATGAGGGCTGTCGCTGAGGAAATACGGAAGATAGTAAAGGAGCTAGCCCCCCAGGTATTCGCGGATTTGTAAGTGCTGGAGCTGAGGTATCAATGGGTAGGACTCAAGACGATTTCGAAGTATGTCTTGACCTGAGTATCTAATCTTATCTTAGTGCTTTCAAAGACCCGTTGACAAATGTTCTTGTGCGCTAGTAGAGTATCACTTACTTACTTCAAGTGCGCTAATACTTAGCGGATTTGTGATGGAGACAAAGAGATATCATTGCTTCGGCTAGATGGCTTAAACCTAAAACGATCTGTATTCGGGCTTATACTTGTTCTATCCGTTATCGGTGGATTACTCAGCTTCAAAATGGTGTCAGTTTCCCCAGCTACGTCTTCACTACAAGATTTTTCAGCCGACCGAGCCTTTAGCCATATTGAAGCCATCTCTTTAGATCCGCATCCAATGGGTTCTAATGGGATTGAACAAGTTCGCAGCTATATCATCAATGAAATCACCAGCTTGGGAATGACAGCACAGATTCAAGAAACAACGGTCCCAGACTATTTCGGGACAAATAGCAATGCGACGGTTACTATTAGAAATATAATTGCCGTTCTGCCGGGGGTTAATCCTACGGGTAGCATAGTGTTAGCAGGTCATTATGATACCGTGCCGCCGTCACCCGGTGCTAATGATGATAGCTCAGCAGTTGCAGCCCTTCTTGAAACCGCTCGAGGCCTGCTATCGGCGCCACCACTTCAGAATGATGTGATCCTACTGTTTACTGATGGGGAAGAGCCGGGTCAATATCGGTATGGTGCCAAGTTATTTATTGCACACTACGAGCCAACAAATGACATCCGCTTGGTCCTTAATTTCGAAGCGCTCGGGCGCACAGGTCCTTCGATAATGTTTGAGACAGCACCTAATAATGCTTGGTTGATAGAAGGATTTGCACGGGGTTCATCAAATCCGATAGCTTTCTCTTTCATGAGTGACCTGTACAGATCGATCGCGAAAGGTGGAACAGACTTCGCTGCTTTCGAAGAGGCAGGCATAAATGGATTGAATTTTGCTTATTCATTCGAACGGACAGGATATCATACAGTGCTGGATAACATTGAGAGCGTAGACCGACGAAGCCTTCAGCACCATGGGGACTATGCTCTCAATCTGTCTCGATATTTTGGCAATCTCGATCTGAACCAAACAAACCCCAGTGAAAAACGAGGTTCTGTTTTCCATTCACTCTTTGGTTCGATTTTTATCAAATATCCGGCGTCATGGGCAATTCCTCTGGCGTTGATAACTGGGGCTCTGTTGATTTGCCTGATCGCGGTGGCTCTGAGAAGAGGCCTCATCACCATACGTGGTACCATTTTCAGTACTGCCATCTTCTTTGCAGAAATTATTGCAGTGAGTCTTGTACTAACCTTTGCATGGTGGGGAGTAGATGAGATTCACTTAGCGTTTGGCACAGTTGTTGAGCCAACTGTCAAAGCGCATCTCCTCTTCGTGGCATTCTTGTTCTTAACGATAGCCACAATGATTGCTGTGAAAACCTGGCATTCCAAGAAGTCAGGTTCCTTAAGTCTTACTCTTGGACCTGTTTTGTTCTGGTGGATGTTGGCGATGCTGAGCAGTATATATCTCCCTGGTTTCAACATTATTCTTATATGGCCATTACTATTCAGTCTTTTGCCATTGAGCTGGGTAATATTGAGGAAATCCGATTACCATAATTCATGGGTTTATCTCACCTTAATATCTATTAGCGCAATGGTCTCGATAGTCCTACTGACTGGGCCTATTTACTTACTCTTTCAGGCGATGGGCACAACATCGCCTGGGTTCTCTGGTTCACCATCCTTCCCAATAATCGGCCCATCCATCT
>Ga0316620_10000150_pt1 | contig 27137 bp, 52 predicted proteins | sample OWC_Aug_M1_C1_D5_FD_207651 | JGI IMG/M metagenome (GOLD analysis project Ga0316620, IMG submission 207651) | Wetland soil microbial communities from Old Woman Creek delta, Ohio, United States - OWC_Aug_M1_C1_D5_B | ecosystem: Environmental > Terrestrial > Soil > Wetlands | place: USA: Ohio...
CCTGTTGTTTCATTCATAAGAGTTCCTTGCAGACACTCCACACCATACGAGCGGATATACCCAACAGGCTCCTGCTCGCTCAATTCCCGCAGCACTTCATCGCGCCCAGCTTGCTTGCCTTGCTCGTAGCCTTCTTGCTTCGCGGCGGAGATAGCAGCATCAGTGTAAGCATCCAGCCTTGCTGCGGCAGGGAACTCTATTGAATAATCTGAATCTCCAAGAACGCCGTGTTCAATAGCGCCATGCTCTATTGCTAATTTGATAGTATCAATTTTCATTTTCAGCTCGCCTCTGTTGGTATCACTTCACGCGCAATACTTTCAAGCAATTCAACATCAAATTGAGTAACATTAGCCACGCAGTGCGGATGGCAATTTTCTTTCATCCACAACATAAGCGGGAGAGGTGCTACATACATTTCTTCAGATTGTTTTTTGGTAAGTATCATCTCACTTAGCTCCGGTTAACATGGCTTTGAACAAATCATTGATGCACCAAGCAGTCCCTTTCCCAGCCAAATGAGACATTCCAGCTTCATACATTGCATCAGTTGGATTTGATAATTCATTCATAAGCGCTCTACGCGCTTCTTGCTTCGCGGCGGAGAGTTGGGATGTGAGTTCTTCTTCCCCGCATATCTCTGCATAAGCTGGCGTAGCGCCATTGATGCGCGCGAATCTAGCCTGCTGCTCCGCCAACTTCCTGCGCAGTCCTGCGTTATCTGCCTTCAGATCGCGCTCTGCATCATCTTGCATATCTCCAATCGCACTCATTACTTATCTTCTTTAGCGCGTAGTTCGGATGCCGCAAAAGTCTCTATATGCGGAAGAACAACTGTTTCATATGCTTCGCATTCAATCATGCATGCCAGGAATGATTTAAGTCGGTCTATGGTTTTTGTCCTATCCTCTCTTAGTGCGGAGATGGATGGGTGTAGCTGGACGGCTTCATAAGCTGTGCAATACGAACCGTGCCTATCGTGCTGACCAGTGTATTTATTCAATGCCTCCCGCAGCTGCTCCACAACTAGCTCTGTTGCGGCGAGTTGTTGCTTGAGTTCTTCGATGGTCTTGTGCATGGCTACTATTTGCTTATCATCTGCGGTTAGCTGTGCGTGCAGCCCTTCGACTGTCTTGTTGGCTTCTTCCGCGCCTTCCTTGCGGTAGTGGTCGGCGAAGGCTTGGAGCGCATCTTCTGTGAAAGCAATAGAGCCATCTGATAGATACGTTGCGAGGTCATTTGCAACTTCCATAATGTCTGTCATGTTCAATCCTTCGCGTTATCAGGGTGGGCGTAAATCGGCTCATACTCCGATAAATTTTCAGTGGTACGAACTTTTCCTGCTATGACTGGCAGAAATTCAGGGAAATCGCCTACTCGATATTTGACATATGCAACCGGCTTCGCTTCCTTGTACTTGGCAAGCTCTGCTTCCAATTCTGCAACGCGAGCATTCAACATACGTTCTGCATCACAGCAATCGTTATAATGACGTTCTGTTTCTTCAAGACTAACAATCCGTTCCTGCAACTCAGCCTCGCGCTTTTAGGATTCAGTTAAAGCCTCACACAACTTAATCTCTGCTTCTTTTAGGCGATTGCGCTCTTGCTCACCTTGAGCAATTGCGGCTTGCCATACTGGAAATTTATTTGCCAGCGCGCCTGCGCTTGGATAGTTTGAATATTTCAACGAATACCATTTAATGAATCCCAATCGAATATTCTCTTCGTTCTGTGCGGTCATAACTTGCCTTTCATAATCAGATAACAGATCATTCCGCATACTGCGACAACTGCTATCGCTCCAATCAGATTATTGATATTTGCTTCTGTCATTCCAATCTCCCAGTAATATCAATTTTAACTCCACAAGCAATCATCGCTACAACAGGCTCTTGTTGAGCTGCATTAATCCAGCATTTCAAATCAAACTCTTTATCGTTTCCATTTGAGAAAAGAAGCAAGTCCATATTCAACTTAACTGGAATCTTCTGTTCAAGTCCGTTGTGCGAGATGGTGAATGTGATGATGGCGTTGGTCATTTTGGAGCCTCCGGCAATGGCATCCAGTGAGTAGGATTGCAGTTATAACCATTCTCTTGCCACAGTCCTTTGCCTTTTTGAGTGTATGAAAATGACCCGATAACTGTACGTCCACCAAGCCACAATAACAAATATGGACTTGTGTTGCGATACCAGCTCTCTTTGTCAAATTCTTTGATTGGCGCTGTTTCAATCGGTTGCCATTCCATTTCAATCTCCTAGTTCGTTTAGATGGCTAATCATTTGCCCATTTATCTGCTTCATTTTTCATTTGTTCAAGATTTCTAGCAACCATTGATGCGAACGAAATGAAAAATCCTGATTGAGTTTGAATTCTTGCTCCATCAGCCGCCCATCGCATATTTTTACTGCGCAGTTGTTGTTCGGCTTGTTTTTCTGTGAAGCCGCACGATAGCAACAGTGCTGCACAATTTATCCATTGCTTTCCATAACGGTCTGCGCTGTAAGCATCGGAAGTTGCCGTTGCCAATTTTTTTGCTTCATCAATTAGTGCCATTTCGTTCTCCTTGTTCGTTGTTGATGTACGAACTATAAACAAGAACTATTAAAAACAATAATGAGTAATTTCAATCCTCCGGCACTCTATTATGAATTTTCAGCTTCCTTCGATTATCTCGCTGATATTCTCTATTACATTCAGTGCATAACGTACCAAGCACCTTTCCGCTTTTGGTTACATGGCGAGGTCTTCCGCACCCTTTAGAGCATGGCTCGTTAGCGTTTTTGGATAGTGAGGTTAGGTAGTTTTGGTATTTGGTCATTTCGTCCGCCAATCCTCTGCAATAGATAGCCGAATCAATGTATTTGCATCATCATCAGAAATATCTACACCTTCATCCCATCCATAGTGTGTTACTCCATAGTAAGCATCAGAATAATTTGCATCCTCATCGTTGAACTCACCACGAAGACGCGACATTTTTTCTAAATACGTTTCAGTTCCAATAACATTGTAATCTGAATCGTAAATGCTGAATGGCTCGTCTGCGTCCTCGCTTTTATCTTTCCATGCTCCATATGTGTATTTTCCGTCAGTTGCATCTATATGCTCTAGAATCTCTGATTCGTTATCAGCAATTACATACAACTTAATAACCTCAACACAATCTTTTGGTGCGCAATGACGAAGCAAAATCTTATGGAGTTTCATAGCTTTTCCTTTTCGTGAAATAGTTAAATTGATTTCCAAAATTTATGTGGTTGTCCATGAATAGACTTAACCACCATTTTCCTTGATACGAGGATGTGAAGATAATCCCTCACGGTATCGCGTTTAAACGTATTCCCAAGGCTTCTAACATGCTCTGTAAGCTCTTTTACGCTCCATGCCTTAGTACCCATAACCTCGAACAGTTTTAGTACACTAGCGTCCGTTCTGCTCTGTGCTTTGTTCTTTAACTGAACAGGAACTTGTTTAGTGGTTGTAGTCGCCCAACTACTGTAACCAGCACAGAGTTGGGCTACTGGGTCAAAATGCGGTAGTTGTGAAAGCGTACCGCGAGTGATGATCTGTTGTGGTTGCATGGTCAGAAAGGCGAGTCTTGGAAGTCGTCAAACGCACCTTTAGATTGCGGCTTTGCTGGAGCGATATGTTCTTTTTCCTTTGGAACATATAACCCTGCCCACCCAGTCCATCCAACAGGGATAGACTCAATATTGATGCTCATTCCCTTGTCGCTTTCGATAACTGAGCCGATATTCAAATACCGCTTCTTTGTTTCGCCTTGCTTGTTTGTGTACTCACCGACTGTTGCGATTACGTCATATACTTTTGCCATGCTTTATTACTCCTTTGGTTTAACTGCTTTGATTCCTGAACGGGTCTTGCTATCCAACTTATCCCATACCCAAGTCTTTTCGTCAGCATCCATCTTTTGAGTAGGTATGAAAGCCGCGATTGCTTCATAGTCACTTTCAAGGCCAAGGATGGTATCTAGGATGCCTTGAAGATGTTGTAATTCTTCCGCATCAGGCTTGAAGTCTTGATTGTCTGTAGGCTTGTGCTTTGCGCCTTGAATATCTTTACTTGCAGCATTTCCATCATCATCCTCTGGTGCGATTCCACAGGCCGCCATGAGGCTATAGCGCCTTGCATACGTGAGAGCCGAACCATACCCTTGCGCGTCCATTTTAGAGGCTGGAACGTGCAATTTTCCGCACTTCATTGACTCGCCGGATTCGTGGATAAAAACAGTCTCCACGATCACCCCGTTTTCGCATTCAGAGGTTTCCTGAATCAGAGCGATTCCGTTGTCATTCAATGCGTCTATCACTGCTTCCACACATCCGTCCAGCCCCACATAGCGGCTCTTGAAATGCGGATTTACGCTCGACTTCAATGCTGGATTGAATGCTTTTTGTGCTTTCACGAATGCTGCGTAGATTTGCTTCATGTTCATATTCCTCTTGTTGTCCTACTTGTTGAAACCATTGTAGTTGGTTCATGAATGTATGTTATTTCCCGTCATCATCAAACCATACTGTCACAATCGACAATGGAGGAACAACTAAACCTGTGCCATGTAACAACTCGCATTTGTAGTTCGATTCAAAGTCGCACGATGCGAGCTTTACAGCGTTCCAAACCCATCCGCCAATGCAAAATACTAAAACAATCAGCACCAACAATTCAACAACAGTAAAACCTTTCTGCTTTTTCATTTCATTTCCTTTCAGTAAATTCACCACGTTTCATTTGACAATAGTTGCCCAGCCCCTCAATTACCACACACAGTAGTAACTGAAACCTTTACCAGACTTCCCTGCTTGTTAGCTATCGGCTGGGAGAAGCCGCCACCCCACCGTTCATTCGAGAGAATCAGTTTGCACCGATTAACCGTTATATCCATATTGGCTGCCGTGGTCGCATTGCGTGTATTGCTGGGTATCACCCAAGTCTGTATATCCTTTTCAGGGGAGCGGGCTTCCTCCGGCCTAATGCAGTTTTCTTTCCGGCAGCCCCACATAATGAACGGCTCTCTAATGTCGCTGGAAGTGCGGCATCTATGGACGAAAAAAAGCCCGAATTAGAAAGAGTCCGGTTGAACTGTCCTGCAAGGCGGAATTTGGTTAGTGCCACTTGTGCCTTACGGAACACCAGACCCTTACTGATACGGGCTTGTGGGACACTAACCATAATTACCGCACTCGCTGGCCGTTCAAAGCCATAGAATGCGCTGCTATTGTGCATCATTTTTGCCATTTCGTGCAAGTCCTTTCTTTAACTTTCTGAAGCATGACCATCTATTGGCGTAACCGTTATCAGACATCCATATAAGCAATCTCATCTGATGTACTGGATTCTTCCATCGGAGGCGCGGCATCTTGGCCTTCTTCTTCATTTCGTTGAACGTCGCTTCCTGGAACTGAGCAATCCCTACACTTACACCATCATCGCCCGCAGCGTCATATCGTCCGCTAGATTCGCATTCGATAATATCAACCATTAGCTTTGCATCCATCGCATTAACTGATGGTATGTAGAGCAATAGAAGGATTGCGATAATTCTCACTTCAAAACTCCGCGCCATTCAACTTTATCTTGAGTATGGTCATATCCCCCATGTCGTTTGTTCATCATGCAGATAGTAAAATCACTGCTAGAATAAGACCACTTTTTACCATCCCACCATGCATAGTAATCTGGCAAGTCATAGAAGTTATTGTACTTGTACCAATTGCGCTGATACCATCCAATATGCTTTGGTTTTGTTTTCCCATCATGCCACTGAGACAGTTTAAGTTTTTTCATATCGAACTCACAATGTAAAAAGCAATCAAAGCAGAGAACGTACTCAATGCCAATCCACAAATAACGCCATCCTTGAATCCTGTTCTATGCGTCCACCAGTGGATATCATCAAACCACTGATAGATACGGTTTCGGCGTGAGCGGCGGTTAAAGGTTGTCATTTTGTCTCCAGTGCTTTGCCAAGATTCACATACGCGTGGTTGTGTTTGCACAATGGCGCAAGATGTCTCCTGAAATACTCGGCTTCCTCGCGCATAAGCTCTACCATTACTGTCTTTGGCTTGGGTGGGTTCCATGACATATCAGAAAGCCATCCACCGATGGAGCCGTGTACAGCATCGTTCCACAAGCATAGTTCATCATTTACACACGTCTTTCGTGCTACTGTGAACTTGAAACCATTAGGAACATTCCACAACTCATCCCCGACGAACACAGGCTTGCCTTCTACTACTGCTAGAGGGAATTCGTAATTACATGGTGGGTCTTCAAATTTTCTTGAATAAAGAGTATGCACTACTTTATTAACTGAATTTCTTCCTATTGGCTCAATACCAGCGGCTTCCTGCATTTTAATACTTTCACCTGCTGCAATAAGCAAATCAGCCCTCGATTGATATTTCATACCATTCCCTTTCCTTTGCAATTCCTGCAAGTAGTTCCTTCGTATTGACCTTCTCCGCTACCGTTACAGCTAGAGCAGATATTGTCGCTAGTTATTTTCAATTTCTTTAATCAGCGCACAAGCTGCATCCTCAAGCTGACTAGCGCACCCCGTAAGCGTAGAAACTCGCTCGATCAGTTCATTGACAACCCACAAGCATTCTTGCAAATCTGCGTCTTTGATAAACGCACCTGCACACATCATATCGTCGCGGCGAGCTTTGCGGTTAGATTCCGCAAGCTCATAACGTGCTTGTTGGATTGATTGGATTTCTTCTGATAGTGGCATTTCAATCTCCGATTACGCAATAGAGTTAATTACATAATCACTCAATTTTTGGATTTGCCAATCAGACCTATCGAATACATAATTATTTTCTTTACCGTGAACATAGCCTTTAATCTTTTTCGCCACAATCTTATGGCTGTCCGATGCTATGCATTCAAAAATTGAATCAAGATAACTACGGTCTCCACGATTATTTCTCACGCCGAATTTATCTCCGCAAGAAGGAAATACTGTTGAGCATTTGCAATTTTTGCGCACGTAAACCACACCATTCATAACAATTTCATTTTCCATTTCAATCTCCATGTTAAAGTAATTAGCAGTAGTGAAGGTGGCTATCATCTAGCTTGCGTTTTTCGGATGCGAACCCTACTTTTCGCGTATGCAGGTAACTCAATATTTGGTGTTTGAGCGTTTCGCTACACTCGCAACCTTTAGCTCTAAAAGGCAATATCGAAGTCTGCCGCTTCACCTTCATGCTGCTAACTACTACAAATTATGGATGCTGGCGATGGCGCTGATCTCCAATGTGAGCCAACCTTAAACTAACTAATCACCCACTGCGCCAGCATTTACAACATGCGCTCTTGTTAGCCCGCTAGAATCTCGTCGCCAGATCACGCATTTACTGCACACAACAAAGATACTTCGAATCTACCTCTACTGCTACAGCTACAGCTTTCCGGTTTTACGGGATTCGGCATAGTCCCCGATACTCACGCTCCGTCTGTGCGTACTCCACATTTGCGCTTTACCCTTGCTTCCTCCAGTTACTTTAGCGTTAGCATTGTTCGCTGGATTGGTTGCCACTTTATAGAACTTGTGATGATGCGTCAAGCTCTTTTTAATCTTTCTGCCAATTTCTTTTGTTCTAACAAATTATCCAATATGTTATACTACGCGCACATAAAGGAGGTAAATATGGAATGGAAACCGATTGATACTGCCCCGAAGGATTTAAGAGTCCTGATTGGAAGAGTTGGGCATCCTTGGGTATTTTCAGCGCAGTGGAATGAGAGATATAAACATTGGTCGATAGGTACAAGCGCAATGGATTTCTTCGCAAGCCCTACTCATTGGATGAATCAGCCTCAACCACCACAAACTAAAGGTTAAAACATGCTGCAACAAATGATTATAGAAGTAAGCAAAGTAATGACCCAGCAAGATATTGCGAAGAGTATCGGCCCTGGAATCTACCAGCACACCATAAGCCGAATCATCCACGGAGGTCAGAAGTCAATCAATCTAGCCTCTTGGGAGAAGTTGAAGAAGCTGCATAGGAAGGTGATGAAGAAAAAGAGCCAATAAAATGCTTACATCAGAGAAATACGCGAACAGGAAATTTGCTGGATTTAACACTATTACATTCACTAACCGTGAAGATTGTAAACACTTGAACGGATGGTATGTACATATTGATGTTACATACCTTTGGTTCTTTACAGTTAAGAAGAGGATTTTTGTTTGTAGTGATTGCGGATATGGAACTAATGCTTGATAGTTGACATATCTAGTTAGTTGTAAGATACTTCGATTGTCTATTGTCCGATAGATGATTATGAATGAAGTCCTCTACGTTGAGGGCTGCTTTGTGTACCGTGGGGAATTCATTCACCCCCATTGTAGGCCGGACAGCCCAGCTCTCAACATAGGGGATTTTTTCATGGCCAATAGTAAATTCGCAACACCTCTCCGCATCTCCAAGATGATTCCAATGGTATTACCGCAATACAAACGAGAAGCAATTCTAGCTCTTTGTGCTGAACTTAAAAAAGCACTCGGTAGCTGAGTATGCACTTCTACGACTTCAACATAGGCGACTACGCCAAGAAGACAAGTCACCTCACAAACGGCGAGGATTTGGCATATAGACGCGCTCTTGATGTGTACTATGACACTGAGCAACCATTCGATCTAAGCGGTGGGTTAGCGACACTTAGCCGTAGGTTACGGGTTGACGAAAAAGATCTGAAAAACGTCATTGATGAGTTCTTTCCTGATGGCAGAAACAAGCACGCCGATGAGAAAATCGCAGCATATTACGCATTCTTGGAACGGCAAAAAGCTAATGGTAAGCTCGGAGGAAGGCCAAAGCATAAGGATTTAAAACCCAGTGCTAACCCAGTGGTTAGCCAAAATAACCCAGTGCCTAGCCAACCACTACCCACTAAGCCACTACCCACTAACCAAATAAATACAGAGCCGACTTCTGGCGAAGTCGAGCCATTTACTGGAACTTATAAAAAAGCAGTAAACATTAAAACATTCCTTGAAGACTGCGAAAAGAACAACGTAAAAAGAATCCCTGAGACTGACCCTGTTTTTGATTTTGCAGAATCAAACAAAATTCCGATGGATATGATTAAGGTTTGCTGGTGGAAATTCGTTAGAGACCATTCGGAAAAAAAGAAACGGTATCAGGATTGGAGAGCCGCATTCAGAAATTGCGTAAGGGATAGCTGGTATTCATTCTGGATTATTGAGGCAGATGGAACCGTAAAAGAAACTACAAAATTTAGGGCTGCAAAAAACGAAATGGCTTCTGTAAAGGAAAACGCAAATGCAGAATGAACAAAGTGTATTGGGTGCGCTACTAATCCAGTCCGACAGAATGGACGATATAGACCTGACTGCTGACGATTTTGTATCTTCCGCACACCAGGATATTTTCACGGCGATCTGCAAGCTTCACGCAAAAGGGAAACCTGTAGATGTAATTACCGTATCCGAGGTTCTTGATATTGATGGGAAGCTAAACTATGTCGGAGGTATGGCTTATCTAGGTTCGATTTACTCAGGTACTCCATCGGCAGCAAACATTAAATCTTATGCAGGAATCGTAAAGAATAATTCAATTCTTCGTTCGCTCAAGGAAATCAGTGTAGATATTCACAGCAAGGCAGAGTTGAAGGTAAACCCTGCGGAGATTGCAGAACAGGCCGAGTCGCAGATTTTCGAGCTAATGACTAAGCGAGACACACGCGAACCTGTAATGCTTTCTGACGCTCTTGAAGAAGCGATACTTCACGTTGAGCAACGATATTCAGGGGCGGCTATAGCGATGCCTACAGGACTTGCAGACTTGGATAAGGAGTTGGGTGGAGGATTCCACAAAGGCAGCCTAAACATCCTTGCAGCGCGTCCTAAGATGGGGAAAACGGCACTGGCCTGCACTATGGCCGTTACTGCTGCAAAAGCTGGAGGGGTTATCTATTTTGCCAGCCTTGAAATGCCTCGCAGGGAAATAGCCAATAGGATGATAGCAATTACCTCTGGACATCCTACAGATTCAGTTATGGAAAATCCTACAGCAATGGACGCGGTGACTGTAGCGATTGATAAGCTGAAAAAGTTAAAAATCATCATTGATGATGAGGCTGGGATAACGATTGGTAAACTCAGATCGCGGGTTAGGAAGACACAGCGCAAGCACGGGTTGAGCATGGTTGTAGTGGACTATCTACAGCTTATGCGCGGCGAAGGTAACAACAGGGAGCAAGAGATTGCAGGAATTAGTAGAGGGCTTAAAGGATTGTCTAAAGAACTTGATTGCCCTGTGTTGTGCTTGGCTCAAGTAAACCGAGATTGCGAGGCAAGAATGGACAAGAGGCCATTTATGTCTGACCTTCGAGAATCAGGCGCTATTGAACAGGACGCCGACTTGGTTATGATGATTTACCGAGACGAAGTTTACAACAAAGACACTGACATGAAAGGAATCGCAGAGGTATTGATTCGAGCAAACCGTCATGGAGGATGCGCTGATATTTGTTGCGGATTTGACGGTCGGATTACTCGATTTAACAATTTGGATGAACATTGGCAAAGGCCACAACCAGCAGAAAAGAAAGGCAGGGGATTATGAATTATCTGGACGAAGTTGAAAAAATGCTTATTTCATTGCGAAGCGATTACGTGCGAACAAAATATTAACACGGTATTTTGATGTCGGCACTACAATTTATCGAAAGTAATCCGCCAGAAACACCTGCTGAATACGCCGTAATGAGAGACATTGCAAGAAAGGCAATCAATGAGTGCGATTGAACGGCTTAAAGCAAATTCAGATAGAGCAAAAGTTAACGCATGGCTTGATAGTATCGGAGAATTCGACGAATCCTGCCGCAATGAAGTCTTAGAACTTTGCTCTAAAGACATTGAATACCGTAAATCAATCCTGAAAAACATAAATGACAACACTTAAACAGACTTTGATTATAAACATCCTAGCAGAATTGAACATGGCAAAGGCTAAACGCTCTGCTTTGGTTAGATCAGACTTAGCGACTGACCGGATAGATTCTAGGATTGCGTATTTAGAAAATAAGTTGGGAGAGATTGAAAAAGAGCAGCAAGTAAATAGGAATTGTGATAGGATTAAACAATGAAGACATGTTACAGTTGCCAATACAGCGCATCCTCCACAAAGACATTAAACGGAGAGCTTGTGCCTATTTTAATCTGCGCCGAGGATGAATATAACTTGCATGAGACTGTGAAGGTATGTGAGAAATATATTCGGTGCAGTGGATGCGATGAACATGATTAAAGAAACTATAGGAAATGCCACTCTTTACTGCGCAGATTGTAGAAATTTAGAATTGAGCGCAGACGTATTTATTAGTGACCCACCTTACGGTATTGGGTTCAAGTATGACGGTGAATACGCAGACAATGGTGGAAATGAATATACGGAATTGCTAAAAGTGTTCTGCGGAAAACAATCAATACTTCTTCAGTATCCAGAAGAAACTATGAGATATTTTGTCCCATTATTTGGTGTTCCTGATGATTGCGTGGCATGGTGCTATAACTCAAACACAAATAGACAGTTTAGATTGTGGAGTTTCTTTGGATTAAAGCCTGATTTTAATGCGTATAAGGTAAAACCAAAAAACCCAACAGATAAAAGGGTTGCCGAAAGCGTAAGGTCGTACGATTGGTTTGATGATTTACAACAAGTGAAAAATGTATCAGAAGAAAAAACAGAACACCCATGCCAAATATCTGTAGCACAAATGGAGCGGATTGTTCTTTTGAGCAAACAAAAAATAGTTTGTGACCCATTCATGGGAAGCGGTAGTACAGGAGTAGCCTGTGCAAAACACGGTATAGATTTTATTGGAGTTGAAAGAGAACAAAAATACTTTGATATAGCTTGCGAAAGGATTTACAGAGAGCAATCTCAACAAAGGTTATTCGCATGAAGTCAATTAGAATAACTCCACAAAGCCTCAAAACAGCTCAGGACGCATTATCTAAGCTCCCTTGCGATGGTAGTATGGAAATCGTAATCAGAGAGTACAAGAAGCAGCGCAGACTTGAGGCTAACAGCTACTATTGGCTAAGACTTTCAGAGATTGCAGATCAGGCAAAGGTGCTAGAACAAAAGTACAGCGCCGAATCATGGCATGAACTGTTGAAACAGATACTACTACCAGAAACCGAGCAGGAAGGCGTTACGCTTGCCGGATATGTGAAATGGATAGATGTGCCAAACGGAGGACGTTCGCTTGTTGGCAGCACCTCAAAACTAACCGTAAGAGGGTTTAACGATTATGTGACACAAGTTGAGGCGTTTGCGGTGACTGAGTTGGGGATTAAATTTACTAGCGATAGATCGGAGTGAAAATGTATTGTACGCCAAGCGAAATACGGACTGCAAAAAAGGTACACCAATGCACAAACTGCTGCGAGGAAATCATTATTGGCGAAAAATATGTGCGCTGGATGAGCGTTGATGATGGCAAAGGATTCGCCAACAAGATGCACCAAGAATGTATCGAATCATTGATAGATGAAAATGGTGCTGGATTTTGGGAATATTCGCCATTTGGTGGGGAACGCCCCAAAGCTATTAAATGAACTGCTCAGAATGCAAGCAATGGAAGCATGACGAAAAAGACCGACAGGATGCAGGAATGGTTTTGCACAACTATAAACCATGCACCCTAATGCCTTATGGAACCTTCACGCATAAAACAGCGAAGTGTGAGAAATATGCTAAAGCCGCTCAAGCAAAAGAAGTGTAAGACTTGCGGAATGAAATTCACGCCAGCCAAGCCACTACAGAGCCGTTGTAGCATCGAATGCGCCATTGAGTATGCAAAGGTATCAAGAACAAAGAAAGACCGCGCAGAACTGCGTGTAGCGAAAGAAAGATTGAAAAGCCGTGGAGATTGGGCAAGAGAAGCGCAAATTGCATTCAATGCGTGGATTAGGGCTAGGGACGATGAAAAGCCGTGCATCTCTTGTGGAAGCCATACAGGCAAGAAGAATGCTGGACACTACCGCTCAGTTGGAAGCTGCCCAGAACTCCGTTTTGAAGAGAGCCAAGTACACCTACAATGCGAGAAGTGCAATTCGTACCTTTCAGGAAACCTCATCAATTACCGTATCCAGCTTATTCAACGTGTCGGATTAGAGCGTGTAAATTGGATTGAAGGCCCGCATGAGCCTAAAAAGTACACGCTTGAAGAATTAAAAACCATTAAGCAAACCTATAAAGCCAAGCTCACAGCATTGAAGAATTTAATAGTATATTAATCACAAATAGTATTGACACGCACCCTGTAATAGCCCATACTTCAGCACATGAACTCTGGATTGCTTGACTAAAGAACGAATGTTCTGTACCATGATTGCATCGGCTATTTGCAGTGGCCATACGAAGTGATAACCCAGAGTTATCAGGCATGTAGGGGAGTAATCCCGCCGACTTCGTACGGTACTGCAAACTACATGACCTGAATGCTCTGGGTTTTTGTTTGGCTGATTGCCTAGCAATATGGAAGGGATAACCAGCCGAACGAGTTAGGTAGTAGTGCCGTAAGAACGAGTCCAGACGGCAGCGCGGGTTTAGTTGATAGAACGTGGACGGGATACGATGTAGCTTGTTAAGTCAAGCGTTCTGACCAGAGTTAGAGCATTGTCGCAAGTCTGTCATAGCCGTAAGCGAGGGGTTGGCTCCGTAGAGGAAACTCGTAAGGTAAACGAAAGTTATTAGATTAGCTTTGGGATAGGTTTGCCTTTGCTTCAGGATTTCACCATAGAGGATACTAGCAGAGATATGAAAACAGAATTTGAAAAAGCAAAAGCCAAAGCAGATAGGAGAGGTTACAAATTACCGCCACGCGATGAGACTGTATTTTTAGGTGAGCAATCGTGGATGAACTATTGGGCGCAATGCGAAGAATACGAAAGCAATCCTAATGCTGGCAGGCCGGTAGCTCCACATCGTAGCGCATAGGTCACCGGACGGGCTGGAGTTATGTCTAAAACAAATGGAGATTAAAATGGATGATGTTGACAAATTTCATATTGAGAAAGCAAGGAAGTTTCTTCCTAAGGGCTATGTAATCGTACCAATCGAGCCGACAAAGGAAATGTGTGATGCGGGATATAATGCTTATGGTTCAGCAAAAGAAGAATTGTTTGAACCAATCTACAAAGCAATGATAACCGAGGCACAAAAATGAACAACTGGATTATCTTTGTAAGTGGTGTAGTAATCGGGATATGTCTAAGCGGCTGGCTTTTTGCGATGTGGGAGTTCAGGAAATGAGCGAGATTCTGCTATTCGGTATTTGTTTAGCAGTTATGTGGGTTATTTGTATCTCAATAATCATCTTGTTTGTGAAAGGTGCTAAAAATGGATAAGGTTGACGACTACGCAGAGCCTATACTTCAACTGCAAAGCCTCACAAAGGCACTAGAACGTGCTCTGCTGCACAAAGACAACAATTATGCATTCATGCTATCGACTGAGGCGGTTAATGTGGCTATCAGGCTGCAAAACTGGACGTTTAGGAATATGAAATGAGCGCTAACGATAATCAAGTGGGCGGTACACACTACAAAGACAAAACCATCCAGCCTTGGAATGCTATGGAATCATGGATGAGCCAAGAACAGTTTTATGGCTTTCTTCGTGGAAACGTAATTAAGTACATCGCTAGGGCTAACGATCTTTCCTTGGCTGGTAAGTGCGGGCTTGAGGACTTGAAGAAGGCCAAACATTATCTTGAAAAGCTAATCGAGGTGGCAGAGTGACTTTAGACGATCTTGCGGAGGCAGCAGAGCAACGAGACAGAGATATTTGCCTTCAATACCGAAAGCCGCAACTACCGATTACTGGCTTTTGCCATTGGTGCAGCGAAATGTGTAAAGGCGTATTTTGCTCACCTGAATGTTTAATCGACTGGGAAAAAAGAGAGAGATTTAACAGATAAGTTGTGATAGAATGTAGTTGTTGGTGTTAGTAGCTGCAAGCGCATGACGATGTGTAAAGAAGAGCCGCCCATATCGGGGCGAGGTTGCCAATATCGAATTTGGCCTACACCAACAACTTAAAGGATAAATATGAGACAGCAAATCGACGCAAAAGAGATCGCCCAAGTAACCGCCGCTCTAATGGTAAGTGAAGCAAAGAGCGCAGTTAAATACCTGGATGCTAAAACCATCGTCCGTGCAACGTGGCACAACAAGCCAAACTCCAAGAACAAGCACGAAGAAATGGTTATTACAATCGGTCAGCCTAACTACCGAGAACGTAAATTCATTGCCAAATGTGCATTGGAATGCGTTAAACTGCCGACTAAGCCTGTGCTGAAGGATTGGCCTAAGAAGAAGTAACTCGGAGATAAATATGGGTAATGTAATTGCGTACAACGAGAATTTGACAAAAGCAAAAGCACTAGGTTATTCAGATGCTGCATGCATGGCATGTGGAAATATCTCCACGCCTCAGAGCAAAACGTGCAAAAAGTGTATTGATTCGACTCCTGCATTCACTAAGGCAGTGGAAGAGTTCATTAGTGGTGTAAATAAAAATCCACAATAACAGCGGAGTAGGTCGCCCTTTCTAAGAATAGAAGCCCGCTAGTCTGGACTTAAACGGCATAGCTCGTAAATGCAGGTTCCGCTAAGACATCATTGGCCTGCGCTAACGTAACAAGGTGGCCTGCATAATTCAATACCTTGAAGCTATGCAATAGACTAACTAAAGGAGATAATCATGCCATGTAAGACAAAGAAACCAAAACCGCCGAAGAAGTAACACAATTTATATTTTGTATCAAAAAAACAACACTGTATCAAAAAAACAACATGGCAGCACCTAAAGGAAATCTAAACGCAGCAAAGAGTGGAACATTTGCAGATGCTCTAAGGAAAGTTATTGCCCAAGATGGTGGAAAACGTCTTAGAGCAGCGGCAGAGAAGCTAATGGACTTGGCTTCAGATGGAACACCTTGGGCGGTCAAGGAATTGGCAGACCGTATAGACGGTAAGGCATTCCAGTCGGTTCAGTTAGTAGGAGACTCAGAAAACCCGCTAGAGGTTAAAGTTCGTCATGGCATGGACAAAGACGCTGTAGAGTTACTTTCTAAGATTCGTGGAACTTAAGTCAGTACAAGAGCAAATATGGAGCCTCCAGCTCAAAGAACTCATCCTATTCTGGGATGGGTTAGAAAAACTACATGGTAAGGAAGCAGTAAGGCAGTTGTGCCTAGTTGACCGTTATTATCTGTTGGTAAGGGCAATGAACCGTGCAGACGCTTTGCATCCTTGGCTGCTGGAACGGTGTAGGGAGGTAGAACAGAATCCTGACGATATGCTAGACCTATGGGCGCGTGAGCATTACAAGAGCACCATAATTACCTATGCTGGGGCTATCCAAGAGATTCTGAAGAACCCAGAGGTATCAATCGCTATCTTCTCTCATACTAAGGGTATTGCTCGTAAGTTTTTCCGGCAGATCAAATACGAGCTAGAGAGCAACGAAGTGCTAAAGGCCGCATTCCCTGATGTTCTATACCAAAACCCTCAGAAAGAATCCCCCCGATGGGCGGAAGAGACTGGATTAGTAGTCAAGCGCAAGTCAAACAGTAAGGAAAGCACATTAGAGGCATGGGGTCTGGTTGATGGTCAGCCTACATCGGCACACTTCAAACTCCGTATTTATGATGACGTAGTTTCCCCTGAATCAGTAACCACCCCAGAGCAGATTAACAAGACTACGGCGGCTTGGGAACTATCGGATAACCTTGGGACTGTGGATGGCAGGAAGTGGCACGTAGGTACTAGATACCACTTTGGCGATACGTATAACGCCATTATGGAGAGGGGAGCGTTAAAGCCACGACTACACGCAGCTACAGACAATGGACAGCCAGAAGGCAATCCGGTATTGATGACTTCTGAACAGTGGGAAAACAAGAAGCTAATCCAAGGCCCAGCTACGATTGCTTGCCAGATGCTGCAAAACCCTATAGCAGGTCAACAGGCTATGTTTGACTTGAATGACCTTCAAGAGTACGAGATTAGACCTGCTACGCTTAACGTATATATCCTGGTTGACCCAGCACGTAGCATGAAGAAAGGCTCGGCTAATACTGCTATATCAGTGATCGGTATAGACGCTGGACGTAATAAATTCCTGCTAGATGGTATTAACCATAGGTGCGACCTAAAAGGCAGATGGGAAGCAGTTAAGCAGATTAGAAAAGAGTGGATAAACAAGCAAGGCGTCCAAGGTGTTTGGGTAGGATATGAGGCATTCGGAGCTCAGGCAGACCTAGACTATTTCCACGAGCGGATGGAAGTAGAACAGAATAGCTTCCCTATCGAGGAATTAAAGTGGCCTAGAGATGGCGAAGGGTCAAAGGATGACCGCGTGCAAAGGTTAGGCCCAGACCTGAGAGCGCACAAATTATTCGTGCCTAAGAACACTCCAGATTTGACGAGCGACCAAAAAAGGTGTAAAGATGCAGGCAAGATTTATAGGATAGCCAAACCGATTAAAAAGAAGGACTCGGACGGCAATATATACGACCTTACAACGATGCTAAAGGAGCAAATCATGTTCTATCCGTTCGCACCGTTGAAGGACTTGATTGACGCAACCAGCCGTATCTACGACATGAACCCGCGTCCTCCTGTTATCATTGATGAATCAGAACTAGAGCCAGAGGTTTACGTTGACTAATGAATTGATGTTTAGTGATGAAGAATCGTCATTATGGATTGATAGATTACTAAATACGGAGTTGATTATGCCAAGCAAAACCAAGAAACAAGCTAAACTTATGGCAGCCTGCGCTCATGGTGCTGGATATACTTCTTGCCCGCCTAAGTCTGTGGCTAAAGAGTTCAACAAGGCAGACGTAGAAACAGGGATTATGCGAGACAAGCGAAAGATTACCGGAAAGGGATACCATAAAGGTAAAATGTGATGGCCGATACTATTCCAGTTCAAACAAGAGAGGTTGATTTTGCATCGTTGGTGCGCAAAGTCGAGCCAAACCTAAACGAACCGGAGGATTGTTATGAATTTTCAAACGGACGGACATTCGAAGATTCGGGCAGCAATGGCGGCCCTTACGCATCCTGATTACGATCAGTTGCCGGAAGCTGTGAAGATGGTACACACTCCGGCAGGTTATGCTTGGCTTGGTAACGAAGAAAGAGCTAGGGCGATTGAACGTGAAACCATGCCAGATATGGATGTGACAGAATGAACCTGATTCATGTTTCGTATGCAGAGCTTGTTTCGTTCTTTAAAGCAAACCCCGCTATCTGGTACACAATCCAACAAATGATGAAGGAATAAGATGATAAAAGTAACCGCAGAAGATATTAACGATCTTAAACATAAATTAGGCATAAAGGACAAAGTGTTCAACATTTCCATCAAATGGAAAGCATCTGACTTTGGCAGAAAATCAGAAAATGGTTGCATAGTAGATGCAACAAATACAATTGGAGGCGGAGAAGTGCCAAAAGAATTTAAATCGAACGATGATGCTTTAGAGTATATTAAATTGATGTTTAAAGACAGAAATGATTATATAGATGCAGGTGAAGAGTAATGTTGACAATAGCTGACACTGAACACCTGCAAGATATGTCTATGGCAAAGGACATAGCAGAAACTCTATTTGAAAAGTATCCTGGTTATCTATGGGCTGTCAATGTAACTAGCGGGGTTGCAGTGATTAAATGCCTTAACGTTAGCATGAACTATGGATTTGTTCTTCATTATGACGCGATTAAGGATGACGCTGGATTCCGCAAGAAAGAGGTAATTCGCGCTGGAGGAGAAATCCTAGAGAGGGCCAAACTTCATAGGGGTGAGCGCAAATCAGGTAGTAAAGCGCAAACTGTTGATGGTATTGAAAATTACAACCCAATAGCTATGCGATAGTGTTATACTACATTGCGCGTCGAGATGACGCCCTAATCCCGCAGCAGGACTTATATGGCAAAAGACTGGTTACAGTTAGCTAAGAACGCATACTTGAGTTCCACGACATACGTGGATTCAAACTATCGCAAGAAGTGGGACGATGCAATACGCATGTTCCAGTCTCGCCACCCTTCTGACTCCAAGTACAACACAGATTCATATAAGCACAGGTCTAAGATATTCCGGCCTAAGACCCGTTCGCTAGTCCGTAAGCATGAAGCGGCTATTGCCACGGCTGTATTCTCTAATCTCGATGTAATCTCTACAGAACCTCTAAATCAGAACGATCAGAATCAAGCGGCCTCTGCTGCTTTGATGAAAGAAATTCTACAATATCGTCTTACAAAAACTATCCCCTGGTTCCAACTTGTATGTGGGGCTATGCAGGATGCAATGACGGTAGGTGTGGTTTGCTCTTATCAGTATTGGAAGTACAAAGAGATTAAGACCAAAGAACTGCGCGAAGCTGGTATTGACCCGATGACGGGTGAGACTGTCTATCAAGAGATTGATGTAACGAAGCCGATTGAAGATGAGCCTTGCATTGAGTTGCTTCCTATCGAGAATGTCCGATTTGACCCAGGCGCTGATTGGGTAAACCCAGCAAAATCTAGCCCTTACCTTATCCGTATGATTCCAATGTACGTTGTCGATTTGAAGTCGATGATGGACGTTGATGGTAGAGACGGGAAGAAGTGGAAGAAATACGATGATGGGCAAATCCGTTCGGCTACTAGGCAAGAGAATGACCAAACAAAGCAGACTCGTGAGCAAAATAGACAGTCTAGCTCTGATACGGGAAATGCTCCGATAACAGACTTCGAAATCGTATGGGTGCATGAGAACTTCTTCCGCATTGATGGCGAAGAGGTTGTCTATTTCACGTTAGGCACGGAATACATGCTTACCGACCCCGTGCCGTTGAAAGAGGCATATTTCCACGGTGAAAGACCTATTGTGATTGGTTCGTGTGTTATCGAGACCCACAAGGTAATGCCTGATAGTCCTGTTTCATTCTCTGAGCAGCTACAACGAGAAGCTAACGAGATTGCTAACCAAAGGCTTGATAACGTCAAGCTAGTCCTGAACAAGCGATATATCGTAAAGCGTGGCTCGCAGGTTGACCTTAAGAGTCTCGTTCGTAACGTTCCTGGCTCTATCACGTTGGCTAACGAACCTTCTGGTGACGTTCAAGAGATTAACTTCCCAGATGTTACGGGTTCTAGTTATGCAGAACAGGACAGGCTGAACGTAGATTATGACGAACTAACAGGCAACTTCTCCCAAGGTTCGGTAATGACCAATAGGAAGATGGGAGAGACTGTAGGAGGGATGGGAATGGTTAGCGCAGCGGCTAATCAGATCACAGAGTACACAATCCGTACGTTTGTAGAGACTTGGATGGAGCGAGTAATACGCCAGTTGGTTAAGCTTGAACAGAAGTACGAGACTGACCAAGTGGTTTTAGCTATCGCGGCTGATAAGGCACAGTTGGTTCAACGGTTTGGCATTAACCAAGTAAACGACGAATTGCTTAACCAAGAGTTGACATTGAATATCAACGTAGGCATGGGTGCGACTGACCCAGTTATCAAGCTTCAGAAGTTTATTGGAGCTTTGACTGCTTATGGGAATGTGTCATCTATGCAGGTTCAAAACCTAAACCACGAAGAGATTGGCAAGGAGATATTCGGCCTTGCTGGGTATCGTGATGGGGCTAGGTTTGTAACAACTCAAGAAGGCGCATCCCCAGAACTTCAAATGGCAGAGCAAAAAATTCAAGAGATGGGACAACAAATGCAACAAATGGGACAACAGCTTCAAATGGCACAGATGGAAAAAGCTAACCGTGAGGCCGATGTAATCATGAATGCCCGTAAAGCTGCTGTAGAAGAGTACAGAGCCGAGACGGAAAGATTTAAGGATGTACTGCCAAACATGAACGAACAGGCGGTACAGGCTATCGTAATGCAGACTATCAAAGATATGCAGACACAAGGACAAGGCGCGGCATGAACGAACTATTTGCAGAGGCAATCCTTGGTAGGGATGCGGAAGACTTTATCCAGAGCGATATAGGCCAATATCTAATCGGATGCGCAGAACAAGAAGCACAAGAAGCGATGGAAAAACTTAAGCATGTGTTCCCGTGGCGTAGAAGGAAGATAGTAGAGCTGCAGAACAGGATTTGGAGGGCAGAGTCTATCCAATCTTGGCTGGCAGAGATTGTAATTAAAGGAAAACAAGCAACACAACAACTTGAAGGGGATGAATAATGACTGAAACCGCCATCCAAAAGGACGTGGAAACCGGAGAAGTTAATGAAGAAAAAACACTATCTCCTCGTGAAGAGATGATGGCAATGATCGCTGAGAAGGCGAAAAAAGAGCGAGACGACGAACTTGCCGATGCAGGCCACGAAATAGTTGATACGACTAAAGCGCCTAAAGAAGAACAAGAAGAAGAGGAAGTCACCGAGTCTGAGATTAAAAAAGAGGAAGAGGTTAGGGAAGAAAAAGAAGACCTCGTAGAAATCAAGGTAGACGGTGAAATCCGCAAAGTAGAAAAGGATAAGATTCTCGATGCTGGTATCAGGGCATTGCAGAAAGAGTCAACCGCAGATAAACGGCTAGAGGAAGCTACTCGCCTACTGCGTCAAGTTGATGAGAGATTGCAACAAGCGAAGACGGTAGAGACTCCATCCCAAAAGGAAGAAAAATGGGACGATTCGACTATTGCCTATGCGCTTGAGCATGGTGACGAAGAACAACGTAAATATGCAATTAAACAGTTGAGGGTGCGCGATGAAGCTACGCCTATTGAGACTGTGGAAAAACGTATTTTGGATACGATGGATTTCAAAGAAGCTTCGTCTTGGTTCCAAAATGAATACAGCGATATTGTGAAAGACCCCTACCTATTCGATTTGGCAGCATTTTCCGAAGATAAAGCACGCGCAAACGGTGATACACGTTCACGCAAAGAGCTTTATAAAGAAATCGGAGATAACTTGCGCAAATGGAAAGGCGGAGTAGTTCAAACGCAGACTATGGAACAGAAGCAAGAAAAGAAATCCGAAAAGGTAGTTAGTCTGGCGACTGCATCTATTAAGAAAGCAGCGCCACAAGAGAAACCGCCCAAGACGACTCAGGACGTAATCGAAGAGATGCGCAAGCGTCGAGGGCAAGCATAAGGAGTAATAAACATGGCTGGTCAAATCTGGGCCACTAACTCGCTGGGTGGCTATATGTACAGCGACAACTTGTCGGAAGAACTGCGCATGGCGGTTCAGCCGATGACTAAGTTTCGTCAATTCTGCGATGTCAAGGACGCTGCATTCCAAGGCAAGAAGAAGGGCGATGTTTTCCATTGGGACGTATATCAGGACGTTGCAACTGCGGCTGCTTCTACGCTGACAGAAACCAACACTATGCCGGAAACCAACTTCACAATCGTTCAAGGAACTCTGACGATTCAAGAGGCTGGCAACTCTGTTCCTTATTCTGGCAAGTTGGATGATTTGTCTTACCATCCGGTAAAGACTATCGTAAATTCCGTACTGAAGAACGATGCTACTAAGTGGTTCGATGCTGCTGCTGCAACGCAGTTCAACTCCACCCCGCTGCGCGTAGTTCCGACCGGAGGCACTTCCACTTCGGCAGTTACGCTGACCACGAACGGAACTGCGACTCTGACTAACGCAGTAGCTTTCAACAAGCAACACGCGAAGGCAATCGTGGACACCATGAAAGAGCGCAACATCCCTGCTTATCAAGGGGATGATTACTTTGCTCTGGCATGGCCTACCACTTACCGTACTCTGAAGAACGACCTTGAGTCTATTCACCAGTATACGGAACGTGGCTTCGGCATGATTATGAACGGTGAAATTGGCCGTTATGAGAATGTCCGCTATGTCGAGCAGACCAACATCCCGAAGGGTGGCGCAGCGAACAGCACTATCTATAACATGTTCTCTCGCACTGCTGACGCATGGGATAACGCTGCTACTGGATCCGACTGGATTTACTTCTTTGGTGCGGATACTGTGGCAGAGGCTATCGCAGTTCCTGAAGAAATGCGCGGTAAGATTCCTACCGATTACGGTCGAAGCAAGGGTGTGGCTTGGTATTATTTAGGCGGCTTTGGTATAGTTCATCCCGCCTCAGATGCCACCAATGCTCGCGTGGTCAAATGGGATTCGGCTGCTTGATGTAAACAATAACGGCGGTTCGGGCCTTCTCCCGCTGCCAAATAATTCTCTAGTTGAGAGGCGACTAGGGTAAAGGAAATAACATGGCTACAAAATCTATGTCTTACGACCATCCGACGTATGTTACCCGTCAGGCCGCTGTTTTGGGTCTTCCTGCGACTGCTGCATCTACTTCTGTCCAGAAGTTCGTTGCTTTTACAGCTATGAAGATCAAGAGCATTCAAGGTGCGGTGAATATCGCAGGCACTGCAACGGCTGCCGGTTACGATATCTATAACGGCACCACATCTGTAGGCGCATTTACTGCTGGCACTTCTGCTGCTGGCTCTGTGCTTACAGCGATTGCTTCTGATATCACTCTGGCATCTGGTGGTTTCTTGGATGTTCAAACCAAGGCTGCTTCTGCTACTCTTGCTGCTTCGTTGTTGCTTGAGTACGAAATCATTCCTGGCGCATCTGTAACTGCCTAACTAAACAGGGGGAGGAAACTCCCCCTTTAACTATGATAACTTTCGCAATCCCAACATGGAACCGCGCAGATAAATTGCGCATTTGTCTAGATTCGATGATTGAACAAATCAAAGAGGTAGACGATAAAGTATTGATATGCATTTACAACAATGTATCCACAGACAACACTGAAGAAGTGTTGAAGGAATTCAAAGAAAAATATCCAGATATTGTTAATTACAAATCTGGTGAAGAACATTTACCATTCGCAGGAAGCTTTAAAAACGCTTTCATGATGCCGGAAACTGAATACACATGGATGTTCGGGGATGACGATATTCTCTCTCCAAACGGGCTTATAATCGTTCTGGATGTGCTTAAACGAAAGAATATTGACTTCGTTCATGGGGCTGAGGCTTCTAGAGTGGCGAATGAACAAAGGTCGTTCTACGCTACTACGAAAAACTTGTGTTATGGATTCGGATTTATTGATGTAACCGGATTTATCTCTGGGAACATCGTAAAGACTAAACCGTATCAAAATGTTCTGAACAGCAAAGACATGAACTTGTATAACAAATCATCATTCCCGCAGTCTCTATCTATCCTTGATGCGTTCGCTGATAGTCCTGCTGCATTGATTAACGCGCCGATTGTTGATAATCAGAACAGGTCTCAGACAGAAGAATCTTGCGCCCGCTGGCAGGCTGAAAACATCCAGCTTAACTATGCGATGGTATCGAGTGGGATTGAAAAACTAATCTCTAAGGGTAAGGTGGATAAAGAGTTGCCGAATGACTTCTTTCGTTATTTGACAGGGAATATGTTTGGGAAAACTATGTATAATTTCTATGCTCACATGCAAACAACAAATGATTATGTTGGCGAAGAGTATTGGAAAGAAGTGGTAAAAATGGCGTCTTTCTTGAAGCTTGAAGACAAAGAAAAGATGCTTGTAATAATCAAAGAGTTCAAGAAGTCGTTTAATGCGTATGTTGCACACGTGAAGAAATCCGACAAACTTTTACAACAGCTTCAGATAGATCACGACAAGTCAACAGATACAATCTATCCGTTCTCTTATACTTAGGAGCGAATCATGAAATACAAAGAAAACTCTGGAACAAAACCATATGACCTTGAATATGGGTACTGCGAAACAGGCGCGATTCCTGAGATTGGCGACAACATAATGACCGCTGATGCAAACATGGCAGAAGAAAATCGCATGGAAGCACAGGAACGTAAAATGTATAAAGCGATGGGGATTGTTCAGGACGAGGATGTTGGTGGTTTTCTTGAGCGTCGCAATACTGATGACAGGATGTAAATAGATGACTTGGAATCTATCAGACCCGCAAGGCGACGAAGCTGCAAAAATCCGTTGGGAGCTTGTTGAGTACACTAACGGACGAGGCTTAGACCTTGGCTGCGGACAATTCAAAGCATTCCCTCATTTTATCGGAGTCGATAATGGACACCATTGGGGGATGAAAGGTGTAGACGTTCATGTAGACACATGTGAGAACTTGAGTTTGTTCGCTACTGATTCGATGGACTTTATATTCTCTTCGCATCTTCTTGAACACATCGTTGATACCAAAAAAGCCCTTGCAGAGTGGTATCGAGTAATCAAACCTAATGGTTATCTGTGTCTATATCTCCCTCACAAAGAACTCTATCCTAATGTAGGACAAGAAGGCGCAAACCCAGACCACAAGCATGATTTTCTGCCAGCAGATATTGAAGAGTTGATGTATGAAATCGGAGGATGGGATTTGGTAAGGAATGAGACTCGCTCGCAAGGGCGAGAGTACAGTTTCTTTCAGGTCTATAAGAAACTTGAAGGGTCTGAACACAAATGGACACATAAAGACCCACAACCAGAAAAAACTGCCGCTGTGATTCGTTATGGTGCTTTTGGCGACCTTATTCAAGCATCTTCTGTATTTGCTGAACTGAAGAAACAAGGTTATCACGTAACGCTTTATACCGTTGGTTCAGGGTATGAGATTGCCAAAAATGACCCAAATGTAGATAAGTTTATCATTCAAGGTAAAGACCAAGTTCCTAACCAAGCACTACCGGCATTCTGGGAAGAAATCAGCAAGAAGTACGATAAGTTCGTCAATCTTTCAGAATCAGTAGAGGGTGCGTTGCTTGCGCTTCCAAGTCGGACTAATCACGCATGGAACAAACAAGTTCGCCATAAAATGTTGAACGTGAACTACAATGAATTCGCGCATGATTTGGCAGGACTTCCGCATAACTTCAAGCAAAAATTCTACGCAACAGACGAAGAGAAGATTTGGGCGCAGAAAGAGCTAAAGAAGATTGGTGGAAGGGTTGTAATGTGGTCTTTGTCTGGGTCTTCAGTGCATAAGACTTGGCCTTATCTAGACCAAGTAATAGCGCGCCTGATGCTTGAATACGATGATGTAAAAGTTGTTCTCTGCGGTGATGAATTGTGCAAATTGCTTGAAATGGGATGGCAGAAAGAACCTAGAGTAATCTGCAAATCTGGAGAGTGGTCTATCAGGGAATCTCTATCTTTCGCTCCTCTTGCTGACGTAATAGTAGGCCCAGAGACAGGTTTACTCAACGCGGTAGGTTACGAAGAAGTGAACAAAGTAATAATGCTTTCTCACTCTTCCTCCGAGAATCTGACAAAGCACTGGAAGAACACTCAAGCATTGGAGCCTAAAACTTCGTGCTATCCGTGCCATATTATGCACTACAATTTCGACCACTGCGTTAGGGATGAATATACTGGATGCGCAAAATGTCAATCAGATATAAGCGCAGAAGAAGTTTACGAAGCAATCAAAAAGGCATTGGGATAAATCATGGCAACTTCTGGGTCGTTCGATTATTCAGTAACAGCAAGCACCATTATCCAAGAGACATTGGAGCAGATTGGTGTTCTTGCTGACGGGGAAACTGTAAACGCGAACGATCAGTCTATTTGTCTGCGAAGTCTTAACATGATGGTCAAGCAATGGTCTGGAAACTTCGACTTTGCGCCTGGACTCAAAGCATTCTCTAGAAAAGTAGGATATGTATTCCTGCAAAAGAATCAGGGTTCGTATTCTTTAGGGCCGACTGGAGACAATGCCAGTTTGACGTATGTTTCAACCACAATGCGTATTGCCGCTATCAGCACAGCAACAACTCTGGAAGTTACATCAACTACAGGAATGACTGCTGCGGATAAGATAGGAATCGAGCTAGATTCAGGCTCTATCTACTGGACAACTATATCGAGTGTAACTGATGGGGACACTCTTGTTATTCCTGCTCCAGGTCTTTCTGGAGCTTCTGCTATCGGTAAAAGGATTTTTACCTACACCACTAAGCTTATTCGCCCTTTGTATATCGAGCAAGCATCTGTTAGAGACGTAAACGGCAACGATACAGAACTTGGAACGATGACTCCAGCTTATTACGAGCGGATTGGAT
>Ga0316620_10000151_pt1 | contig 26998 bp, 45 predicted proteins | sample OWC_Aug_M1_C1_D5_FD_207651 | JGI IMG/M metagenome (GOLD analysis project Ga0316620, IMG submission 207651) | Wetland soil microbial communities from Old Woman Creek delta, Ohio, United States - OWC_Aug_M1_C1_D5_B | ecosystem: Environmental > Terrestrial > Soil > Wetlands | place: USA: Ohio...
CCTCGGGGGGCATGGCTCCGCCGGGGGGTAGGACGACCTGTTCCGAGCCGTCGGGCGCCGGGGGAGGCACGGGGGAGGCCTGCAGCCGCGCGAGGTCGACGGGGGTGTTTGGGGGCAGGACGACGGGGGCGGCGCCTGAGCCGGCCGCGGGGATCACCTTGGTCCCTCCGCTCGTGATGACGACGTTGGGGACGTCGCTGGGGGCGGGCTCGCCCGGGGCGGAGCTGGACGCGACGGGTGGAGCCGTCAGGAAGGGCAGCTGGATGGAGGGCGGCGCGGGGAAGGGTGAGAGCGTCTGCGGGGTGGGTTGGGTGGCGGGGGTTCGGGTGGCCTGGGTAGGTTTCGGCTGGGCCCTCTGCAGGACGTGGAGTCGCAGGAGCTCCTCGGTCAGGGCCACGTTGTGGTAGGCCAGGATCGCCACGAGGTTGAAGAGCTTGTTCGTGATCGCGCTCATGGCCGGGGGGGCGTTCTGGATGTCGTAGGTGAGCTGGGCGATCTCGCCCTCGGGCGTGAGGGTTTGGAGCAGTCGGTTGTAGTACGGGGTGGGCATTGGGCGTCTCCTTCGGGTGGTGGGTTCTCTCTCACTCGCGTGATTTTTCGTCGTCTTTGCTGGTCAGGTGCTGCGTGAACCTAGCTCCGCGCTGCTCCAGTCGCCGTAGGACGGGATCCTTGGGCAGCTCGTCACCCTCCAGCAGCCGATCCCTGACTTTCTGGAACATCTTCGGGGGTCTCGGGGTTTCCCCGTCGCCGTCGAGATCGTCAGCGGGGGGCAGGGAGTTCCCGGCGGCCTGGGGGGAGCTGCCAGTCGCCTTCCCCTCGAAGGTCGCCTTGTCTTTCTCGTACTCGCCCATGATCTCGGCCAGGACGGAGAGCTGGGAGGGGTCGAGACTGTCGCGCAGGAAGGCTTGCTGCTCGGGGCGCAGGTTCTCGAGGAGTGAGGCCATGAGCATGAAGGCCTTGTTCTTCTCCGGGAAGAGTGGCCGGCCGGCCAGTCGGTTGAGGATGATGGGGCCCGCGACTTTCAGGTACTCTATCGCGTTCTCCTTCATGCCTTGTCCCGCCTCAGCCTTGCGCTCCTCGAGTCGTCGCGAGTGGGCGCCGTCGATCACGTCTTGGACGAGCAGCATCATGTCGATCTTCTGCTGGTCCGAGCGCTCGTCCTTGTCCTGCAGGCGTTGTAACTGGCGCTCGAGTAGGGAGAACAGGTACCCCTGGGAGGCTACGGAGGTTTTCATCACGGCCTCCAGGTGGCGCATGGCCTGGCCGGCGAGTCCCTTGTCGTTGGGAGGCTCTGACGGAGCGACGTCGCGGTCGAAGTCGGCCAGTTGGGGGCTCACGCGAAACGTCTTCCGGGGTGTGTAGTCGTTGTCTTTGAACATCGCGTACAGGGAGTACATCTGCACGCTGCCCCCGACGGCGTCGGCGTCGGCCTGGGCCGCCGACATGATCTGCCCGGCCATCACGTCCACGTCGTGGGAGGGGGTGAGGTCACCTACCGGGACGACGTACTGGTCGACGTCTCCCTGGGGGCGACCCTCCATCGTCACGTGTCGTAGCACGAGCTTCTCGCAGTTGAGCTTCTTGGCGAGTACCTGGTCGCGTATCCACTGCTGCAACTGGTGCTCGATCACGCCGCGGTTGTCGTACGCCATCTTTGACGACGAATTATCTCTCTTCTCGCGAGCTTGTCAAGGGGAAGATAGTGGGTTGACTCCGCGTGCGCCGGGTTCAGATCTTTCAGGAGCGGGGCTTTTTCTTCGTCAGCTTCCCGAGTCTCCGGCCCAGTCGGTTGTACTCGCTCTTCACCGCGGCGTAGTCGCGCTTGGCTTGTGACCTCGCTGGTTTGCCAGCGGCTTTCTCGCCGACCTTGTGGTAGAGGCGCTTGACCTGTTCGTACTCGCGGCGGACGGCCTTTGTCGTACTTGACTCTCTCGGCATGGTGGTGTCTCCTCCTCAGCCTGCCACTCTACCACGGCTCCGGCTGGCAGTCTCGCCGGCCGGCCTGGGTTCGTTTCCCGACGGTTTCCGAGGGGAGATCTCCTCCCACCGGAGCACGTTGTGCTTTTTGTCAGGCAGGGGCTGGGCCCTCTCCCGCAGGTGGCGGGTCAGCACGTCGAGCCCCTCGGGGCTGAGGTAGTCCGCGAGGGTAAGGGACGCCCGGTGCTCGTCGCAGGCGCTGACCTTGTCGTCGTCGCGGAAGCGTACCTCGGTGCCGGGATCTTTCTTGCCCGACCTCAGCACCAGCACGGGGCGCCAGGTTCCGGGGGAGGAGCAGTCCTGGAAGTAGCACATGGGTGTTGAGTGTTTAGAGACTCGTTGTAGGAGTCGCGGAAAGGAGTCGTCCTCCTTGTCCCACCACAGCGTTGAGTAAGATCTTTCCTTTGTGAGGACCTCGGAGGACGACGTCGGGGTCGAGGTCGACATTGCCTGGCCAGGTGGGGATACCGTCTACGACTTTGAGGCGTCGGAACTTGCGAAGATCTCTCCAGATGGGTTCGAAGACTCCTCCCCGGAGGAACATGAAGTTTCTGGTCACGCAGCGACCGTCGCTGAGGCGGAAGTCGACCACGTAGCTCTCGCGAATCTTGGCTGAGACTATTTTGGGTTTCGTTCTCATGTGGCTTTACTTGATGGGTGGGATCTTCTTTGGGTGGCGGTGTTCCATGGCATCTTCCCAAGCTTTCGCAAGCTCCAGTTGGTGTAGGTAGGTCCAGGCTGACACGAGTGTTAACTCGGGTTTGGTGAGCGATCCTTCGATCACCTCGACGTTTTCTATGTCGAAGGTGGCTAGGTACCGCTTGCCGCGCCACACGTGGAAGTGAGGGGGAGCGTGGTCTTGGTAGTAGATCTTGATGAGTCCGTAGAATCTGCAAAGTTCTGGCATGGGATGGTTCACTTTCGTACTTTCGCCCATCGTCCTCGCATGAGGCCTCGGGCGAGCCTCTCGGAAGGCGAGCGTTCGAGCGCCAGGAGGGTTCCCTCGGCCACTCCGACGTCTATACCGAGCTCGGCGGCGGACTCCGCGGTCCCCTTGAAGCGACCCGCCTGAGTTATTTGGACGATCACGGCGGGATCGCTGTCAGCTTCGCGGAACGTGATCGTTCCCACGTTGGGGATCTGCGCCGCACTCTGGTTCCGCTTTGGGTCGTACCATACGGTGGTGAGTTGCTCGGCCAGTGCGAGGGCAAACTGCTCGGTGTTCGTCATCTTGTCTCCGCGGTGTCGGGGCTCGTCAGCCGTACCTCGCGGCCCGGCGCTCGGCCAGCGCGAGCTCCTTGCGGGCCTGGGGCGTCTTGCGGAAGCTGGAAAGCTTGAGTCCCGGGTGGTATTCGAAGTGGGCCAGGTCCTGGACCATCCCCCTCGTGGTCTTGAGCGGGCGGTCACCCAGCCAGTCCCCGCCCCGCCGCCTCACCTCGGCGGCTACGCGGGCGTAGGCCGGCTCGTCGAGCAGCTTCGTCTCGGGGTCGACGATGACGAAGTGCCAGGCGCGCCCGTACTGGTGCCAGCCCGTCTGACCTTCGGGGATCCCCGTCCGACCCTCGCGGGCGTGCCTCGCCTGCTCGGCTTCGGACCTGTGGGTCTCGCCCAACACAGCGGGGATCCCGTTCTCCCTGGCCCAGGCGAGGACGGAAACCACGAGCTCCCGGGTCGAGGGCTCGAGGGTCCGCAGCCTCCGCAGCTCTATGGACGCCCCGCGGGCGTCGAGGGGAGGGACCGGCTGAGGTCGCGCCGCGGGTCCGGTCAGGGGCGCGTAGGTGTCGCGCCCCCGGAGCTTGTTGACGAGCATGATTGCTAAGTCTGCCATGGTATGCTCATTTCTTTGAGAGCAGCGCGGAGGCTTGAATACCGCGAGATGATACCAGAGATCTCTTCTTGGCAGATACAGTCCTGGCGCGGGAGATCCCGACGGCGACGGCTTGCTCCCGGGGGTACTTGCCGGTCCGCACTTCCTCGGCGATGAACTTGCTCGCCAGGGATCTCGCCTCACCCCTTAGTTTTTTCTTCTCCTGCTTCCTCTTCACGTCGTCCTCCTCGCTCTCGCTCGCCTGAAGGCGTCTTCCTGGCGCTTGGCCTCCTCGTGGGCTCGGTCGTACGACATTCCTCCCCGCATGAGTTCGGCTTCGGTGCACTCGTGGAAGGCGACCAGTGCCCGCTCGTCGGGTGGGATGCAGTTGTCGACCCAGATCTCGGTCTCCGGGACGAAGCCGGGGTACGCGAACCCGTTGCCGCCCTGGCAGAAGTCGGAGTCCCAGGTGTCGCGCACGTGGGTGCCGTCCACCAGTACCACGTGCAGGTCGTGGGGGCACACCTCGCAGAGGTAGTCCTTCCACTTCGGGCGCGGGAAGCGTTCGGGTGGCTTATGGGGTGACGTAGTCCAGTCTGGTGCGGACATCGGTTTCTTTAGAGGGTGACTCCCATGATGGTCAGGTGCCTGACTACCTCGTTCTCCCAGCGCTGCATCTTCTCGGGTGTCAGATCGTTGTCGAGGCTGCGGATGTAGAGCCTCATGTGCAGGGGCACGTCTTGAGGTAGGTAGCTGGCATTCTTCACCTGGTCGTAGTTATAGCATTCTGCCGGACCCGCATTTCCCTTGAAGGCGACCATGGGTGACGGCAGCTCGCGCCCATAGGAGTCTATGAATACTGGTGAGGAGTCTTCGACGAGGTTGACCTCCCACCCGTCCTTGAGGGCCTGGGCCGCGATCTTCGCCACCTCGAGCGTCGAGAACGAGCGGCGGTTGCGAACGGCGCGGCCTGCGTAGGCAGTGCGTTTGTGGTATTCTGGCAAGTAGCCTTGGGGGAGCTTCTTAGTTCCAAGTGGCATGGGGTTCTCCTTTTTTACTGACGAGTTAAGTGAATCTCCAGAACCTGGTCTTCGGCACCCCCGGTACCCTGACTTCCTCGCCGCCGGCGGCGATCCTGTCGACGGTCACGTCGTCGGCGTCCTTGGTGTAGGTCAGGGGATCCTCGGCGTGCTTTTTGTTCTGCAGCTCGGGGTTGTCCCACGCCGAGGAGCCCCCCGTGGGGTCGGGTATCTCAGGCCTCCCGGACAGGATTTCCCGGGCGAGCAGCAGCGTGGCAGCCGTCGGCGGATTGGCCGTCGAGGCCCACTTGCCGGGCGCCTCGTTGCTCCCGAAGTGTCCGTGGGAGGGATGCCTCCGCCCGCGGCGCACCGACTTCAGGAGTTGCTCGGAGACCGAGCACCGGTGCTTGCGGCAGTAGTTCCGCACGGCCCATCCCACCGCCACCCGGCCGGCCCGGCTCGACTCCTCGGACTGCATGCACGACGCCAGGGAGTATTCGTCCAGGCTCACGCCGGCGTTCTCCGCGAGTCCGGACGGCCGGGCGTCGACGAACTTCCGGTCGTTGAGGACGTGCGGCCGAGTCTCGGGGCCCAGGCGTCGGTAGAGCAGGGACAGTCCCAGGACTCCGGCGACCCCGAAGCCGACTCCGGTCCAGGCTCCCCGGTTCACGGCTCGTCACCCGGCCCGTATACGAGTTCCCGCATGGTCACGGCGGGCGTCTCCTGGGTGCTCCCCAGGTCGCGGCGGGTCGCCCTGTAGTAGGTCCGCTCGGCAGCCCGCCTCGCCCTCCCCGGGAGACCGGCGATGGACGCCGCGACGACGACGGCGGTCGCCAGGCCGAGGGCGACCGGCAGCATCCCGCGCTCGAGCGAGACGTCGCGGGGGTCGAGTCGTCCCTCGGAGGCGTCGTCGCGCGCGATGCTCCCTGAGGACTGGCGGCGGAGGAGGATGTCGTAGGACACCTCAACCCCACTTCACCTTCGCCGAGACCACGGCCCCGCGCCCGGCTGGGCGTACCTTGACCTTCGAGTCGAGCTCCTTGGCTTCCCTGAGGGCTCGCTCCCCCGACTTCTCGGGCATCGCCAAGGTGGGGGTGGGAGCCTCCAGCAGCCGGTTGGGTTCGCGAGCCCACCATCGTTTACCCGGGCCGAAGAGTAGGTCGTGTGACATGGCCGCTACCTCCTGAAAGCCTTCATTCGACGCACCACTTCGCGCAGGGGTGTGGCTACCATGGTGGAGCGCACGGCGAAGGGGATCCTCGCGACGTCGGGGTGGCTGAGGGTGTCGGCAGCCCGCTGGGCGACCTCGCTGAGTTTGTCGGCCAGTGCCTTGGTCAGGACGCGGCGGGTGGGGTTGCGGCTGCAGTGTTCCCACGCGGTGCCCCAGACGGTCAGGAGTGACCTCGCCAGGTCTGGGGAGTTCTCGCGGACGGCTGAGGTTTCGGGGTGCTCGAGCAGCTCGCAGGCTACCTTGACGAGGTGGTCGATACCTTCGATCTCTTGGGGGGTCAGTGGCTTGGTTGGCATGGCTCGATTCCCTTCAAGGTTGGGGGGTTAGGAGGCTCCCCGATCCTGCATGTACCCGAGGGGGTACCGCGACTCCCTCGGAGTGTTGAGCACGGCGGCGATCGCCTCGTCGCGGGTGGTGAAGCCGGCGATGAAGGAGCCCATGGAAGCGTCACCGACGTGGGCCGGGTGGTAGTGGTAGGCGATGAACGCTCCAGGGGAGGTTTCGATGAAGCCCAGCGGGAGGGCCCTGTCGACGCCGTCCGGCACGACGTCGTAGAGTCCCGTCCGGCTCTTCGTCGGGGTCCGCACGGTGACGAGGTACGCGTTGTGTGTCCTGAGGTACTTGAAGGGTCGATCGTACACGCTCATGGCTTCACCCGATCAGTTGCTTGGTTATGATACCAGATAACACGCCCAGCATGATGCTCCCGGCGGCGCTCGGGGCCGGCTCGGCCACGACCCGGCGCACGTGCCAGCGCAGCTCGGTCGCTGTGCCGGCCAGCCCGGCGTCGGCGGCCAGGTCGTGGGCGGCCCCCAGCTCGGCTAGGGGGGCCCGGGCGAGGCGGGCCCGCGCCAGGGTGTCCCGGATTCGCGCGACCTCGGCGGGGGTTAGCTTCCTCAAGACGTCTCCTCCTCTCGCTGCCCGTCGTCCTCGCGGACGTCGGCCAGGGCCTTCACCCTTGCGTCCTGCAGGAGGGTGATCGCCCGGCGCACGTCCGAGGCCTCGGGGGCTTCGCGCGCGCGGGCGAGGTAGCGCTGCGCCTCCGAGACCAGCTCGGCCAGCCAGCGGGCCCTGTGCCGTCCGTTGGTCACCGGCGACTACTCCTCGCCCTGCTCGGCGTTCCTGACCACGACGTCGACGGCCGCGGCGAGTGCCTTCTTTTGGGCGGGGGTCAACTTCTTCCAGGCTTCGACGGCCATGCGGCGGGGACACTGCCACTCGAAGACCGCCACAAGTTGGGTCAGGGCCGCCTCGCGGTTCATGCGGGGGCTCGCGACCACCTGCCTGGCCATCAGCATCTGTCCGTGGCCGTAGTTGCCTTCGATGATCCAGGAGATCCTCTCGGCCACGGTCGCCGGGTCGGAGGCCATGGCCGCCAGGAAGTCAGCCTGGGCCTCCCTCCGGTCGGCTAGCGGAGCTCTTTCGATGCGTTGCTCGTCGAGCATCGCCCGGCGGCGCTCGCTGTTCTCGTACTCTGTCTGGCTTGGGATCCCCATATTTTGTCTTCTTTCCTGAAGGGTTGCTACTCGACTTGTTCGGCTTCGGCCCTGACGACGATGTTGTAAGTGCCGCTCTGGCCGTGCTCGACGATCGTGACTTCCTGGCTCTCGGTCTGGAGGGACAGGTCGACGGCTGCCCCGGCGGCAGCTTCGAAGGTGTCGTACTTCTTCCTCCCGATCGCGTAGGTGTTCTTCTTGGCTTTCGGCATGTCTCAGTTCCTCCTCTTCAAGCTTGAGATCAGTCCCGTCCCGGCGAGTGCCAGGGCGGCCCCCAGGGCCACGTACCACGGTCCCGAGCTCGGGGGTGCCGGCGGTGGGGGGACGGTCGCCAGGGCGGTTCCCGCCGGACTCGACAGGTCGCCGAGCACCGCGAACTTCCGGGCGAACTTCCCGCAGGCCTCGCGCAGGTTCCACAGCAGGAGCGAGTCGCTCTCGCGCCACCTGCCCCGCCGGGAGTCGCTCAGGTCCAGCCACCGACGGTGCAGCTTGCCGAACCCTCGCCACTCGGCGTCGGGCAGGCGCCCCGCCCGGCGCAGCCTGACGGCGTTCGTCGCAGTTTTGGACATCTCGGATCGTACGGCCTCGGCCTGTTTCGGCACCTCGGGCAGCCGGTCCCACGGGCGCTCGGGCACGGACACCTCGACGGTGCGGCCGCAGCTCCAGTCGCGGCTGGTTTTCCCGAAGATGAGGTCGTGAGCCATGGTGGTCCTTAGAGTTTGGGATGACCGCGGTCGATGTTTCGTCGAGCGAGATTGAAGATCTTGCGGAGACGTTTGTTGAGGGTCTCGGAGGGGTTGAGGGGGGAGTCGAGCATCGATTTGAATTTTCTAGCGTCGGGACCGCTGAAGAATATCCCGATCCGTGAGGGGCCGGCTTCGTCGAGCAGCTCGTACAGGTTGCCGACCTCGTGCTCGAACACGGCGAAATCTTTGGTGTGTTCGATGACGTTTTTTGGACGGTCAGGTAACATCTTCGCTCTCCTTGCTTTGCTCGTCCCCGGCATCGTACACCTCGTCGCCTCCACCGTCACCCTCGACTAGAACCTCGTCTCGCGGGCCCAGCACGACGACGTCGCCCTCGGACTCGGGAGCGTTGTTTTCCTCCCCGGGATCGCTCGCCCTGGACTCGAGCCAGCGGGCTCCCAGCCAGCTCACCCCCGCCAGGCCCAGGAGCCAAGGCAGGAGGCCTACCCCCCGCTCGACCTGCCGGGCCCCCGCGTCCACTGCCTCGGGCACCGCGCTCGCCTGGGTCTCCCGTATCCCGTAGAGGCCGGCCGCCTCGACGTACACACGTGTCGCCCGCCTCACGAACTCGTCGTACACTGGGTCGCCCCTGCCGTACGCCACCCCCGCACTGGTCGACGCGGCGAGGAGACTGGCGGCGTGTCGGGCGTCGCCGACGGCCTTCTCCAGTCCCCGGCGGTCGCCCGCCCACGAGGTCGGGACGTGGCGGGCGAAGAGCAGCCCGGCGGGTCCGAGCAGCGCGGTGCTGGCGGCGTAGATCCCACTCTCCCGCACCCACTCGCCGGTGGTCCGGCTCGCGTCGAGCATGGACTGCCCCCACCCGGCGACCTGCTCCAGCTTGGCGGACATCTCCCGGGGGGAGAGGCGCTCGGGCAGCCCGCGCAGCAGGAGCACGAGGTCGGCCACGTGGGGTACGGGCATGAGGGCCATGCCTCTGCTTCCGAAGCGGTCGCGCAGCCGCTTTGACTCCGCCACCAGTTTCTCGAAGACGAGCTTGTTCGACTCGAGGGCCCGGTCGTAGAGTGACCAGGTGCCCACCCTCGACGAGAACTTCTTCCACCGCTTGTGGAAGTCCGCGAAGTCGATGGCGTCCTGCGCTGACAGGACCTTGTCGCCGTGTACCCGGCGGGCGTAGTCCACGCTGCGGGCGAGTGTCGCGACCCAGCGGTTGGCGGCGTCGAGCTCCGTCGCGGTGATCTCCCAGACCGTCCCCGACGATGTCGACGGCGGCGGCGGGGGAGCTGGCTGGAACACCTCGGGGACGCCGCAGTACTCGACGCTGCCGCGGGGCGGGGGCTCCCCCCGCGACCAGTCGCGACCCGACTTCTTCCAGCGCAGCAGTGAGAACCCCACGTTACCCCCGGATCCCTTGGCGGGTCATCTCGGCGACCCAGGCGTCGATGAAGACCTGTTGCCGGGTGGCGGGTGTCTTGTCCCAGTAGAGTTTCTTCTCTTTCTGGAGGCCCGCTATGGTGTTGGTGAGGAGGGTCGCCACGTCTTCGTCTGGCAGGGGGAGGGGGACGCTCGCTTCGCTGGCCTGCCTCGCTACGACGGGGGCGTACCTGGAGGCGCTCGTGGTACCGAGGCGCTCGAGGTAGGACGCGTCGGTCGGGTCGACGTACCGGTTTAGTTGCCAGTCGAACACGGGTTTGATCTTTGAGACGGGGAGTTTATCGGGAGTCGCCTGCCTGACACCTCCCAAGGCTCGCCACAGTCTTTCTTGGTTGCGCGGGGATCTTCGGGTGTGCATGGGGTGGGGACTCCTTTCTACTTTCCCGAGGAAGTCCTGTACACGCTCGCCACCGCGACGACCCCGAGGGCGGCCGACAGGACGAGTACTGTGGCGCCGACGTTCCGCCCGACCTGGCGCAGGTCGTAGCGGACGTCGTCGACCTTGGCGAAGATCGCCTTCTGCTGCTTCTCGGGCAGCAGGACGGAGCCGGCCGAGGTCGCGATCCCGATCTTCCTGGCCCTCATGTCGGCCAGCACTTTCTTCTCGGCCTCGGCCCGGGACAGCTTCCCCCCGAATAGTCCCCCGCTCTTCTCCGCCCTCCGGACCTCGGCCTCGGCCTCGGCCTCCGTCCACCACTTTCGGGGGACGTAGCCGGCCGCCCCGGTGGGCAGGGAGCCGCGGCTCCAGGAGCGGCTCGACTCGCCCAGAAGCAGGTCACGCGCCATGGCGGAGGAGCCTCTTCGCGGTGAAAGGTTTGCGAGGCGTCTGCCGGACGATGTCGGCAAGGGTCTCGTGGACCATGAGCTCTTCTTCTCCCGTGCACTCCATGGCGGCGACGAGCTTATCGAAGGCCTCCTTGCGCAGGTTGGTGACGTCGAGCACGGTGTCGGGGGACACGTTGTCGCTGACGGCGTCGCGGTAGAGGCAGGCTGCCTTGATGGCTTGGTTCTGGATTTTCTTGGGAGCTGTCTTCACGGCGACGTCCTCCTACCTCGCGTGCAGTACCTGGAGAATTTTTCCTGAGTGTATCCGCGACCGGACCGTGGCGGGACCTACGGAGGGGAGGTCGGCGAAGCCGTCAGCCATGAGGCACTGGCAGGCGTCCTCCAGGTCCATGGCGGCTATGACGAGTAGGTCCGCTGGGGCGGGGTCGCGGTGGTTCAGGGTCGCTCGCCGGGGAGTAGCGAACGAGTGGCAGCTTTCCATGATGTTCTGGAAGTTGCCCTCGCCTCGCAGGTTTTCGGTGAGCCAGGCCTTGAGGGAGGAGGCGTCCGGGTCGTCGAAGACGCCGCAGGCTCGGATGAGGTCGCTCGTCGCCTGTCGGACGCACACGATCGCGGCGCCCAGGAGTTTCTCAGCGGACTTGCGGAGGGCTCTCTCAGCCTCGTTGAACTTCACGTCGCACGGCTTCGCGGTCATGTGTCTTCTCCTTCTTCCTTGAGTTAGGTTAGTCCCAGGCCCCGTCCTCGACGGCCTGCCTGAGAAGCTTCTCGACCCCGGAGAGCTCCATGACCTTGCGTTGCCCGGCCTGCACGCCCTCCGCGTGCAGGAGCTCGGCCGGCACGTCGACGACGTCCAGGCTCTCGAACTTCCCGTCGTCGCCGACCCCCGCGCGCAGCAGGTGGTAGGTCTGACCCGGGGCGCGGATGCCGAGCATGTAGAGGTTCCCGGGGTCAGCCAGGACCACGTGGTGGAGCACGAAGTTCGTCTTGACGAGCTTTTCCAGGCTGGGCAGGGAGGTCGGCAGCAGGACTCTCCCCAGGCGACCGTCGAGGTAGTCACCCCACAGGTGCACCAGCAGCCTCCCCATCTCCTGGTCGAAATTCCGCGGCGAGACGAGGTCTCGCTTGACGCTCTCGAAGACGGCGTCGACACCGTCCCTGGTCAGGGGGTTGCGCAGGGGGCAGCCGACCTTGTGCCCCGCCACCGTGGCGGCGGACAGGCAGTGCCGTCCCTCCCCGCAGAACTGCGCGGAGTCGGCCTCGCCTCCCCCGTCGGGGTACGGCCCCTGGGGGAAGGTGCCCGAGTCGCCGTCGTCTTCGACGCCCTCCGTGCGCAGGTTCTTCACGGCGGCGAGGCCGCAGTCTGCGCACAGGAGGCTAGCTTGGAAGGCGAAGGCTTCCTCGCTGACCGGGATGCTGTCGAGCCAACTTGACATCTTGTGTTTACCTCCCGTTTTTTCTTAACTTGACACCTTGTTATCTGGGGTCATAATACATCTTGAGGAAGGAGACACAAGGTGAAAAATACAAAAAATACCCTCTTCGTCGCTACGGCGGCACTGGTTGCGGGGCTCCTGGCAGCCTTCTGCTCGGGTTGCGACGGCTCGGGAGCGGGCGAAGTCGACGAGGACGGCGATGCTGGTGACGCTGGTCGCTACGACGCCGTCCGGGCTGAGGTGGGTGTCGCGGGAGACGTCGTTAAGCAAGGAACCTGCACGATCCCCACCTCTAAGCGAAAAGTTTCGGGCACTGACCACCCCCCGACGGATGGTTACAGGTCCCTCGCCACCACCTACGGTGCCGTTCCGTGTTCGACCGAACCCGTGTTCGGCTCGAACGCGGGGGCTACGGACTGCGGCGCACCCGTCGACGGCTTCCAGGACACGTCGGCCCGGGACACGGTTTTTTGTTGTGTGAAGACTACGGACTCCTACGCTAACGATCCTACCCGAGTTGTTTTTCAGCAGCTGGTCTGCGACGGTGCCGGGGGGACACCGTCGGCTGTCTTCTCCGCGGGCAAGGTCGCACTGTGCACGGCGGACGGGATCTTCGCGGGTTGGAAGTGCTGAGTCCAAGAGTCAGAGTCCGATCTCGTAGCAGAGTGCCAGGGAGGTCACAGTGTCGGCAGGGGTGGCCGACGACACGCTGAGGATGTTCATGTTCCCGGCGATCTCGATCGTCGGGCTAGTGTTCGCGGCCACCGCGACCACGTCGAGCGGCGTGATGCTGGGCGAGCCGTACAGGCCGTCGTAGAGCTTCACGACCATGGCCGCGCTCATCGGAGCCCGCAGCACCCTCACGTTGCGGGCGAAGGACGGCACGCAGTACAGAGCCTGCTCGGCGCCGATGGCTATGGGAGCCGCGCCGACGGCCGACGTGTAGCAGTATTGGGTCTTGTACAGCTTGGCGAAGTGTCGCGTGTAGTAGGCTGCCATGGCCTTGACCAGGACGGGCTCGGCTGGGAAGGCGTAGACTCCGACGCCGGCGTTGGCTGGTATGGGACCCCCCGGACCTACGAACGGCACGCCGAGGTACTGGGCGATCGAGACTGGAGGGTTGGAGCCGAGTATCGGCTGGATCAGTCGGTTGTCGTAGCGGGCGTAGGCGCGCAGCACACCCGTCGGCACGGTGACGACTACCCCTCCGTCCTGGGGCTCGGTGTTGCTGGCGGCGCCCTGCAGGGCTCCTATGTACGGCCCGACCGGCACGTCGAACTCGACCCTCGTGAAGCGTCCCCCGTTCCCGAACTCGACGATCCCGGTCACCGGTCCCGCCCACCCCGGGCTGGGGTTGTTGGCGGCGCCGGTGAGGCGGGCGGCGGTGAACACCACCGAGGTGGTCTGGGCTGTCTTCGACGGGCCGGAGAGCTGCAGGAGTCGCTCCGGGTTGGTCTGGGGTATGGTCGTCCCCCCGACGGGACCGTTGCCGTCCTGGGGCTGCAGGTTGGCGGAGTTGCCGATGTTCTGCTCGGCGTCGACGTCGAGTAGGTGCTTCGGTTGTGGTGCGGCTGGTCTCATTCGTCGTTCTCCTCGGCGATCGTCGCCCTCAGGGTGATCCTACCCCCACCCGTGTTCCGGACCAAGACCTTGAGGTGGCTCTCTGGACCGGCCAAGATCCCTCGGATCCTGGCTGACCACGTTCCCCGCCGGGTGTCGGACACCTCGACGGAGGGGGCCGGCAGGTTGCCGAGCAAGACGTCCTCGACGGCGAAGTCGTCGGAGCCGTCCAGGGTGACCAGGGGGTCGGCCACGTCGTGCTCGGGGCAGAGGACGAGCTCGCCCCGCTCGCCATCCTCCAGGGTGAGGGTCTCGAGCGTCACGGTTTCACTCCCTCGGCGGGAGTCGTCCGGCTCCGGATCGCCCGCCTCCTGCCGTACCGGACGGCCGGCTCCACCACTTCCCGCTTCCACTTGGCCAGCGCGTACTGTGTGTAGAGCGGGCAGTCCGCCCGCCTGGAGCACAGCCAGCCGCGGGCTACCCACCCGAGGGTGAGGGCTCCCGACGCCGTCAGGAGGACGACCCAGGTCAAGTGCCGCTCCGCCGAAAGGAGCTCGCGACGGGCGCGTATGGTTGCCTCGGCACCGGCGGGGGCGTCGGGTTCACCGAGTGGGGTCGGGAGAGGTCGTTGTCCCTCCGGGTCTCCGCGACGACTCGCTCGCCGGTGGCCCTCACCTCGGCGATGATCCTGTCCTCGGCCGCCCCCAGCTTAACCATCTCGGCTGTGATGATGTCCGACCGGCAGGTCACGCACGACGTCTTGATCTCCTGCATGGTCGCCAGGACGTTCTGCATGAACTGGGAGTGGACCCGGTCGCGCTCGACCTGGGCGTCGAAGGTCTTGTTGAAGAACCGGACGAACATGAGGAGCAGCAGCCCCAGCATGAGGCCCATGGCGCCCTGGCTGGCCAGTCCCTCGAGTAGTTTGTCGAACATATCGCGTGTCTCCTTTGGGTTACCCGACTCGTTTCAACTTCTTGGGTCGAGCTGCCTCCCTGGCCTCTCCACACGACTCTTCGACCGCCTCGTCTCCCGAACCATCTTCCCGAACCGCTCCGCGAGCCCGTCCTCTCCCAGGCGCCTCGCGAGCACCAACCCGTCCTCCGCCTCCGTCCTGGTCAGGCGGCGCCGCCTCGACGCCGCCAGGATCTTCGCCAGCCTCCCCCGCTGCAGGGCCGGTCGCAGCACGGGATCGTCGGACTTCTCGGCCATGGCCAGCCTGGCCAGTCCGCCGACGATCCCTAGTGCAGCGAGGAGCCCCCACACGGTGGCCTCCCCCTACCCGACCTTGACCCCGTGCCTGCCGAGGAACGCCAGCATCTTGGCCCCGAACTCCTTCCGCTTGCCGGCTTCCGCCCCCGTCCCGCAGTGCTGCTCGACGGCCTGGTTGAAGTCGCCCCGGCTCATCTTCTTCTCGCCCAGGGCCTTCTGGAAGAGTGAGCGGGGGTCGTCGGCGCCGGACGAGGCGGTGCCCGGTACTTTGCCGGCCACGATCTTCACGCCTCGTTTTTCAAGGAATCGCAGGAGGCGGGCGGCCGCGAGGGTCCTCTCGTCCCTGGTGGCCCCCGGCTTCAGGTGGGAGGCGACGGCCTTGTTGAAGTCCTCCCGGCTCATCTTCTTGTCCCCGATGGCCTTGGAGAGGGCCACCTTGAACACGGCCACGGGGCTGTCGGGGGCGGCCTCTCCCGAGACCACCACCTTGCGCTCCTCCAGGAACTTCCTCACCTGCTCGGCGAGAGCCTTCCTGGCGGTCGGGTTCGTCCTGGCGACGGGGTTGGAGTCCACGGCCCGGTCGAGGTCGCGCCTCGAGATCTTCCCCGACCTCAAGGCCGTCGCGACGAGGGTCTTGAACGAGTCGTCGGCTCCGGAGGAGGTCGCCGGGATCTCCGAGGCGCTGGGTTTTGCCGGTGTCGGCGTCGCGGCGGCTGGCTTGGGAGTGCCCTTCTTGTTCCTCATCATGTTGACCACGGCCGCGGTGGCCGTCACAGGCGCCGACAGCATGGCGAGGGTGGGCAGGGACGGCTTGGCCCTCATGAAGAACTTGAAGGGGGACCACCCGACGAAGCTCCCGGAGACGGTCGCCGGCTCCCTCGACCGGGCGGCGACTCCCTCGCGGTAGTTGCCGAGGGGGTCTCGGGTCGTGAGGGTCAGGGCCTTGAGGGTTTCCTTGAAGAGCTGCCAGACACCGTCGATCGGGGGCAGGGGGCTGTCGGGCAGGCTCGACATGGCGTCCGCGTCGGGGAGCGGCGGTGACTTGGCGGAGATCTCCGCCGCCACCCGGGGCTGGTGCAGTCGCATGGCCAGCTCGACGCCCTGCCGGCTCTCCGCCGGGGTGACGACGCCCTCGTTGGTCTTCCGCACGATCTCAGCCAGCTGGGCCTGGGCGGCCGGCTGGTCCTCCCTCGACACGGGCTCGTTGACCTTCTCCATGAGTTCCCTGCGGGCCTTGGGCTTGCTCGCCAGGGAGCTCGCCAGGGAGGCGGCGCCGGTCGCGTAGACGGCGGCCGCCGTGGCCTCGGGGGTGGGGTTCGGGACCGTGGCGGCCTCCGACACTCGCTGCAACACCTCTTGGGCGGCGGGGTCGCCGGCGACGGCCCGCTCCCTCAGGTTGACGGCGTCTCGCATGGCGGGTGGGACCGGCTGCCCTTTCTCCACCGCCTCGACGGTCCGGGCGGCGGCCACCTGGCCGAGCTTGTTGACGGCGTCGGCGTTGCCCGCCTTGGCCGAGGCCAGGGTCTGGTCGAGCCTGGCCTTGGCCTCGGGGTTGCCGGCCTCGGCGGCCTTCACCTCGGTGGCGGCGCGCTTGACGCCCTCGGTGGCCGAGGGGGCCGAGGCGGACGCCGCGGCGAGGGTGCCGGCGGACTTCAGGTCGCCGACCTGCTCGGCCTTGCGGGCGCTCGCGACCAACTCCTCGCGGGTGGCGGTCCCCGCCTTGGCGGCTGCCTTGGCGGACTCCACCTGCTTCCTCGACTGGGCGAAGGCCGGGGTCCCCGGCTTCGGGGCTTTACCGCCCTGCTTCTTCCTGGGCAGGGCCACGACTCCGGTCTGGATGGTCTTCAGGACCGCGATCTGCAGGGCGATCCTCTCCATCCCTCGCTTGGCGTTGGGGTTGCCCTTGGCGGCGGCGTCCTTGATGACCTCGTACTGGCGCACGGCCCCGGGCTTGTTGGCCAGGATCCCCTTCGCCAGGTAGCGGGCGTCCCTCAGGTTCTTGCGCTCGGTCCGCCACGTGGATCGCTTCGATTCCTGGTACTGGCGGGTCCGCTTGGCGAGCGTCATGGCCTGGACCTGGGCCAGGGCCTTCTTGTCGCCCTTCCTGGCGGCTGAGACCTTCGCGGCCACGAACTTCCTCGCCTTCGGGTTTCCCGAGGCGGCCTTGCGCTCCACCTTGGCGAGCTTCTGCAGGTTGCGCCTGCGCTCCATGCGGGCCAGGCGCTCGGCGGTCCGGGCCTCGAAGCGCTTGCGGAGGGCCTCGAAGCGCTTCTCGCGGGCGGCGATCGTGGCCTGGTGAGTCTTCACCTTCTGGGCGGCGAGACGCTGCTTCTTGGCTTCCCTGGCGGCGGCGAGCTGCTGCTTCCTGGCGGCGGCCTTGGCCTCGCAGGCGGCTCGGGCCACCTGCATGGCGTTGACGTCTCGCAGGGCCTGCTGGTCGCCCTTCTTGGCCTTCGCCACCATGACCTCGATGGCCTTCCGGGCCTTGGGGTCGCCGGCCTTGGCGCGCTTGAAGACGACCGCGGCTCCGCGGACCTTCTGGCCGGCGGGCGACTTCTCGGAAGCCTTGGCCACGGCCTTGGAGCCCTTGCTGTCCTTTCCGAGCAGCGATGTCCAGCCTCCCACGAACTCCCCCTCGGAGTCGTCGGACTCCTCGGAGTCTCGGGTGAGGTCGGGGGCGGCTTCGATCTCGGCGGTCCGCATGGCTTGCTCCTTGGCGGTGGCCTCGGCGTCGGAGGCGTCGGCCTCGGCGTCCGCCGCGGCCGCGATGGCCTGCTGGGCCCTGTACTCAGCCTCGTTCTGGGAGTCGGCGGCCCGGGCGCGGGCCGCGGCGGCTGCGGCCCGCTTCTGGGCAGCCTTGAGCCGCTTGAGGCGGACCTGCTCGGGGCTCGACTTGCCCGACGAGATGATCCCGGTCTTCTTGCCGAGCCACTTGCCGCCCTTGTAGAGGCCCTTGGCGGGCAGCCACACCGGGGCGGTCGCGTACTTGAAGGCCTTCTTCAGCGAGAAGCTGATGCCCACGAGGTCGTCGCCGCCCGAGATCTCGCCCGTCTTGCGCAGGAGAGCGAGGGCCTTCTGGGCCCGGGGGTTGCCCACCTTGGCCAGCTTGGCGATGGACTCGATCATCTTCTGGCTCTCGGGATCCGAGGCCTTGACGGCGCCGACGAAGGCTCCGCGCACCCACGACTTCGGGCACCCCGCGAGGGCGCGGCCCGAGACGAGGGAGGACGTGAACCTCTTCAGCTTTTGCTGGCCTCGCAGCACGCGGGCCAGCCCGTCGCGCTCCTCCTGCTGCAGGGGGCGACCCGACGCCAGCTTTTGGGCTAGCAGGTCGGCTGCCTTCTGCTGCTTCAGGTTCTGGTCGAGCGCCACGGTGATCCCGCCGAGGGCGCAGGCACCTACGAGTGCGCCGTGCATGGAGGCGTCCGCGGAGTTCACGATTCCGCCGTGCACTACCCTCACCCTGCCGACGAGTCGGGCGATCTGGCGGGCCTCGCGTAGTTCCTGCTCGTCGAGGGGCTCGCCTTCCCTGACCTTGGCGTAGAGTTTGGAGGCAGCCTCCGTCTTGCCCGTCTTCGCGAGGGCCCGCTTGACGACCTCGGACACCGGGGTGACGTCCTCGTGGCCGACGAGGCTGCCGGACACGCTGCCCTTGAGAGAGTCGGCGATCGCCTTCAACTGCGCCTCGGTCTCGGCTGACTGGGCCTTAGCCTGCTCGACGGCCTGGGCGGCCTGGACGGCTCGCTCGGCGGCGCTGAGGTCTTTCTGCTTCTTCGCCAGCTCCTCACGCAGTCGCGCGTTGTCTTTCCAGGCCTTCCTCTCCTTGTCGACGAACTCCCTCTTCCGCTTGGAGGAGAGCCAGTAGGTCGGGTTGAGCTTGTACATCCACGGGTCGAGGCCGCTCTCGTCTCCCGAGACGACGGCGCCGCGGCTCCGCAGGACGGTGACCACCTTGCGGGCACCCTCGTTGCCTTCCTTAGCGGCCGAGCTGAGGAGCCCTACCTCGCCGGGTCCGATCGCCTGTCCGGCCCGGAGCTTGGCGGCGATGCCTCGCACGATCTCGTCCACGTTGGGGTTGTCCCTGGCGGGCAGATCTTTGCCGAGCACGTGGGCCGCGAAGGCTCCGAGGGAGTCCGCGACGGGGTCGTGGGGCGACTTCAGCTGTCGGACGCCGTTCCACCCGGACTCGTCGCTCGGCTCCTCAGGGTAGGAGGTTTCGGTGTCTTGGACGTCGGTGCTCATGTCGCCCGGTTGCTGAGCGTCGGAGGCCTGCTCCTCGGGGGCCTGGTCGGCCCGCTGATCTTTCGTGTTGTTCACCACGACGTTGACCTGGCTCTGGAACCACGAGAAGGGGTTCCACCAGGAGCCGACCAAGTCGGATCCCATGATCTCGGATCCCAGGATCACGGCGCCGCTCACCGTGTACTTCAAGGGCAGCTTCCGCTTGGCGATCTCGCTCCGCGCCCAGATCTTGGCGACCGCCTCGTACTCGGCGCGGGTCTTGAGAGGCACGTTGCTGGCCTTGTCTTGCTGGGCGAGCCAGTTGGCGTGCTCGAACCACAGCTTGCGGTAGAGGTTGCGCACGAGCTTGGCCTTCTGCTTGTCGCGGTTGGGGACGAAGCGCTTGGCGAACTTGAAGGGGGTCTTGAGGCCTCGCTTGGCGAGTCGTCCCCCCCGCCGGGCGATGCTCCCGGGGGCCGAGGCGGCCTTGCGGAGTCCGCGCCTCGCTCGGCGAGCCAGGCTGCGGATGCCCCAGCCGGAGTCCGTGTCGTTCCGCTCCATCTGCTCTTCGTCTCTCATGTTGTCTTCTCCGTATACGGCGTCCTCCAGGACGCGGTCCATGGCTTTCGTACCCTCGCTGAACTTCTGCCCGAGCCACTGCTCCTGCTCGGCGTCGTCTACCCTGGTGAGACCCTCGAGCTCGGGGTGCTCGTCCAGGATCTCTTCCTCGTCCCCCGACAGGGGTCTCATGTAGTCGACGGTCTCCTGAGCCTCCTCCTCCGACAGGCCCGAGTCGAGCAGGCCCTCGAAGGCAGCCTCTTCCTCGGTGGGGCTCGTGACGGACGTGTAGCCGTCCTCGTCGAACTCGGGTTCGGGGTCGGCTTCCAGGGACAGTTCGTCGGTCTTCATATGGTCCTCCTGCCCGGGCGGGCGCCCGGGATCCCGACGGCGGTGCCCGACTTCCCCAGGGCGGCGTCCACCTTCTTCTGGGCGAGGTAGAGGGCACGGGTGTCGGGTCGTTGCCCGGCGGCCCTCACGACGAGCGCCCGGTATTCGGGGTGGGACAGGGAGGCTCCGAGGGTGTCCTCACCCTGGGCGCCAGCCTCGTCTCGCTTAAAACGACGTGTGATCTCCCGCATGGTCAGTACTTGTTTTGGAGGTCGGAGAAGGCTCGGGCGCTCCCTCGGGTGGCTCTCCAGACCTTGCTGCGGCGGTCCGCCTTCAGCTTCCGACTGCGAATTCTTTTCAAGACAGATCGAGGGGAGAAGAGGCCGGAGATCCTGGCGGAGGCGTCCCGCTCGGCTGGGCCGGCGTCGCGGGCCAGCCGCTCCTCGTCGCCCACGAAAGCTCCCATGATCTCCTCGGAGCCCATGTCCTCCTGGCGACCCATGATCTCCTGGCGGCCCACGAGCTCCCCACTCACGGGAGATCTTGGGGATTTGCCGAACAACCCACTGTCTTCCAGGATCTGGCAGGCTCTCAGGGCCTTCGGGTCGCCGCCTCGGGCCCGCACGCGCAGGGCTGCCACCTTGGCGTGCATCACCTGCCACTCCTTCCTCGCCTTGGCGTCGCCGGACTCGGCCCGGGCGCGCAGGGACGTCAGCGACCGCAAGCGGGCGGTCTCCCCGGGAGTGGGGACCAGCTTGGCGGGAGACGGGGACGTCGCCGCGAGCGGCTTGTAGGACAAGTCGTCGCGGGCCCAGCTCTTTTTACAGTTCGTGAAGATCAGGTCTGTTGACATTTTCGTTCCTTCGTCTCAGTTGGCCTAGCTGACCGCCCGTCACGGCACGTCGCTGAAGGGGTTGGGTTTTCCGGGGATTTTTTTCTTGGGGAGCTCGACGTCGCTGAAGGGGTCGGGCTTGCCGGGGGGCACGGGGGTGTCGAAGGGGTTGGCTTTCCCGCGGCGGGGTGGCCGGAGCCTCTCCGAGGCGTCCTGCTCGACTGCCCCACTGAGCCGGTCGGCCTCGTCCTCGTCGCCCCTGAACCCGCCCGTGATCTCGATTTTTCGCTGCATCAGAATATCCCGTTGGTGCGGTGGAAAGCCTGGGTCGTGGCTCGGAAGCGTCGGCGGACGGCCGGGTCGGCGACCCACCCCGCGACGCCTGCCTCTCCGGCCAGGTGGCCGACCCCCAGCAGCCCCGACAGGCTGCACTTCTGCCCGTCGACCGCGGTCCCCACGAGTCCCTGGACCTTGGACGCGAGTCGCCTCGCAGATCTCTGGAAGGCCTCGTACTGGGCCGGGGTGCTGGCGAGGAACTTCTCGGTCGTGAGCGGCGGGCGCCACTTGCCGACCCAGACGCCCTGCTCGCCGCCCACGTGACCCTTGCGAACCTCCTCCATGAACCCGACGTCGGAGAGCCGCCGGGCATCCATCCCGAACATCCCCATCCGGCGGCGGGGGGTCAAGCTCCGGGGGGGCGACACCGCCATGACCGTCACGAAGCGCTCCCACGAGAGCAGCGGCACTCCGGGCAGGGGGCTCTCGGTCCGCGGGGTCATGGAGAGTCCGCGACGGGAGCGTCCGAAGGCGGCCCCGCCGAGGAAGGCGAAGATCCCGACCGGTATGAGGGCGACGGCGAGCATGTGTTCTCCTCAGACGAAGACGTTGGCGGGGGTTCCGGTGCCGTACACTTGTCCCGCGACGTTGTTCTGGGTGACGGAGACGGCGCCGGGGCGGACCGGCGAGTCGGTGCCGCCCGCGACGCTCCGGCCGGCGGTCATCGCCGGGGAGACCGTCACGGGCTGGTCGACGGACACCTCGCCGTCCGCGTAGGTGAGGCCTCGCGAGGTGGGACCGGAGTTCGTGCTCGGGTTGGTCACGCGTATCTCCTGGTCGACGACGACGGGGCCGTCGCCTTGGTCGGCGACGTTGACGAGGCCTGGGTTGACTACGTTGTCTGGGTTCACGGCACTACTCCTCTGGTGAAGGGGGGCTGCTGGCCGGGTGGCTGGCGGCGGGGCGGGGAGCCCCGCGAGCGTCGTCCCCGTGAAAACTGCGCGGCGTCCGTCAGGGAGAGCTCGGCGGTGGAGGCCTTCGGCAGCCAGGGAGGAGTGGGTCGCTGGGGTTAATCCTCCGCTAAGCCGGGGCGAGTGTCAAGCAGTGGCGCCGCGACCTCGACGATTGGGGGATCCCTCAGGGGAGTACCCCCGGCCCCCTCGGGTCTGGGGGAGCGACGTGCCTCCTCGTCGGAACGTCGTCCTGGCTGACCTCCACGACGCCGCCCGAGACCTCGCTTTTGAGGCAGCGTCTCCGCTTGGGGAGTCGTCGCTTACTGGGTCAGAAGTTTCCCGCGCGCTCGCAAGCGTCGATCCTGTCGCAAGTCTCAGCCGTCGACCGGCACGCCAGGTCCCACCGGACCACGCTGGTGGCGTCCCGGCACACCTGCACGCAGGTGGCGCCGTTGCCCGGGGCCGGCTGGGCGAAGGAGCACTCCATGCGCAGGGCGTGGTCGCAGTAGGTCTCGCAGCTGTAGGAGGTGGGAGGTGTCACGGGCACTGGTGGGAAGGTGCCGCAGGCTACGGAGTACGAAACTGAGATGGCAGCCAGCCAGAACCACGTCGACTTGAGCTTCCTCATGGTGGTAGTCTCCTCACGGGTTGATGAGCGGCGCCTTTAAGACGCAGCACAGGTCTCGGAAGTGTCTGTCGACGTAGTCGTAGCCCCAGCGCGTGCACCCTGCCGGGTTGGCGCAGGTGAGGTTCGGGTCGCGGTAGTCGCCCCAGCTCCCCGACACGATGAGGAACTCCTCGTCGTCGCGGTGACCGCAGGCTGACTGGGCGTGGCCTCCCAGGGAGGAGAGTCCGCGCTCGCGGATGACGTTTTCGGGCGGGGCGTCCACGTAGTCGGCTGTGACCTGAGATCCGAACTGCACCGTGTAGCCAGCCGTGAGGGCCTTCCGGATCAGGGTGACGGGGTCCGAGACGTCTCCGAACTCCACGTAATCCACCCCCAGCGTCATCTTCGCGGAGTTGGCTTGCCGGAACACCTCCGTGCCGGGCATGGTGGCGAACCTGGTGACGTCGTAGGGCCAGAACTTCTCGGCCGGCACCCCTAAGGTGGCGCAGGCGTCGAGGACGGTCGACACCTGGCTTCCGGCGTCGATCGCCTCCTCGCCCGCCTTGGCCCGGCCCGCGTAGTAGGCGAAGAGCCGCGACGCGAGGATCGCCTGGTCGGCGGGTACCCCCGCCCTGACTTGGGCGTTGAACAGCCCCTGGGCGTCGGCCTGGGCTGTGCAGCTGCCGATGGTCAGCTGGTCGAGGAGGCAGTTCTGGGCGGTGAGGTCCGAGGACGGCGCGGGCTCCACGTCGTCGAAGATGCTGCTGGCAGCTCGGTTGGCCTTGAAGATGCGGCCTCGCGTCTCGTCGGTGTGGGGCTTCCACCCCGTGTGCAGGATCCTCTCGTTCATGGGTCCTCCGTGATCTTTAGGTTGATCGTCGACCTGGAGGATAGCACGACTCTCTGTCCCCGTGTCGACGTGGAAGTGGGCGCCGGGGAGTGAGTCACGTCCTCCCTCCCCCGCCGCGACGGTCGCCCGGCGCGATGGTCCGCCTCGTCGGCACGTCGTCCTGGCTGACCGCCACGACGCCTCCCGAGACCTCGCGCGACAGCAGGTCTCGGAGTAGGACAGCGACGGCTGACTGCAGCTCGGGGAGAGTCAGCTCCCCGCGGGCGGCCTTCTCTGCCAGCGCCTCGGTGAGGGTCACCTAGAAGTGCTCCCTGAACGAGTTGGCTTCGGCGGTCCTGGACCTCCGGTAGTACGGGCTGCAGGACCGGGCCGTCACGACCCGGTTCGACATGTCGACGTCGTACTGGCTCAGCCAACCTCCCGAGTACCAGGGATCGCTCTGGTAGTCCGAAAGGACTTGGACGCAGCGGGTACCGTCTGGTCGGGCGTCGTTCCTCACCGAGGCAGTGCTCACGTGCCCGGAGAAGACGAGCAGGATGTTCGGGTTGGGCAGCACGAGGGCGTCCCACAGCTCCTGGCCGTCGTAGATCCCCTGCTCCGGGCTCGTCTGGTAGTTGGCGTTGTGGGGGCTCCCGCCCTGGAGATCTCCGTAGGTCGCGTAGTCGAACCTCGTGCCGTCGACGTACATATAGGCGTGTGTGGCGAGGATGGCCGGTAGTCCCGGGTGGGCCGCCAGGACGGAGTTGGCCCAGGCCACCGTGGCCGTGCGGGGGGACCACTCGAGGGAGAGGACGAGGAACGTCTGGCCGGCCATGTCCACCAGGGAGTAGCTGCTCTCCAGGTGTCCCTCCTGGCGCAGCACCGCCCACGGGGGAGGCGCGAGGTAGTCGTTCATGTTGGTCGTGCGCAGCGGGTGCAGCCCGACGGTGCCGGTGGACGACTCGTAGTCGTGGTTGCCCGTGGCGACCACCCACTTTATACCGGCCGTCGTGAGCCTTCCCAACTGCTCGCTGAGGAACGTCCAACTCGCCGCCTTGTCGTCGTCCGTGCAGTCGCCTACGCACAGCACGAGGTCGGGGGGGTTCCTGAGGATCCAGTCGACCTGGCTCCTGAAGAGCGGCTTCTGGTTGGTGACCTCGTACTGGGGATCACCTAACACGGTGACGGTGGCGCTGTGGGCTCCCATCACGAGTCGTCCGAGTCCAGGAAGACGCCCCAGATGTTCGTGGCTGACCACCCCCTGGGACCGACTGTGTCCAGAACGTCGGGCAGCACGCCGCCGGAGACTGTGACGTTCCCGTAGACAGGCAGCCCGAGCGTGAGCACCAACCCCACGTTGGGTGACACCGACTCCCCCGAGGCGGTGAAGCTGTTGTACCTTATGAGGGGAGCCCTGAAGTAGGACGTGTCCTCGTTGCGACCGTTGCTGGTGACCGCGAACCAGTACGTACCCGGGTTGAGGGTGACAGGGAGGTTCTGGGTGATCTTCAGCCACTCGTTAGCCGTCATCGCTGGGAAGCTGGTGCAGCGCCAGAGGGCCTCCTTGGAGGAGGCGTCGTAGATCCCGACCTGGTACGCGCCGGCGGTGCCACTCACGATCGGCAGGGCCCTGACGGCTCGGACGGTTATTGCCGCCGTGACGACGAACTGTACGAGTCGGCAGCTGGTCAGTCCGAGGGCCGCCGGGGTGACGCCACCCATGTAGTTCGTCCCGGGCGTCCCGTCCGTGGCGACCTTGGTGGGGGCCTGGTAGACGTTCTTCCAGTACCACTCGGGGTCTCCGTTGAGGTAGGTCACGACGAGTCGGTCGGCCCACGCCGGCACGATCCCCGGGGCGACGCTGTCGTCCTCCCAGTTGACGCCGTTGGGGGACGCCGGGCGCGCCACCAGGAACTGCCCGCTCGTCCCCAGGGGGAGTCGGGAGTACTCGGTCCCGTCGAACGTGAGCAGGTCGCCCTTGGCGACGAGTATCGTCCCCGACGACGGGCCGGTCGCCCCGGCGGGGCCGGATGGTCCGGTCGCCCCGGCGGGACCAGGCGATCCCGTACCCTCGGGTCCGGTCGCCCCCGCAGGTCCCGTGGCACCAGCTGGACCAGTGGCTCCCGTCCCCGAGCCCGCCGGCCCGGTGGCACCTGCTGGTCCAGTCGCCCCAGTGGGACCGGGAGATCCAGAGCCGGTGGGACCGGTCACCCCCGCGGGACCCGAGGGGCCCTCCGGACCGGTCGCTCCCGCAGGCCCGGTCGCTCCCGCAGGCCCGGTAACACCCGCGGGTCCGGTGGCTCCCGTCCCTGATCCCGCCGGCCCCGTAGCCCCCGCCGGGCCCGTCGCACCAGCCGGGCCCGTCGCACCAGCCGGGCCGGGCTGGCCCGGGGAGCTCGCCCTCCCCAGGGGATCCTCACCGGGCAACACCTCCCCGAGGGGTGGCTGCTGGCTGGGCAACCCTCGGCCGAGTACCTGGTCGGCGGGGCTCACGGTTCCCGGGTTGGTGACGTCTCCTTGCATAGTGACTGGACCTCGTTCAGCGGTACTCCACCTTCATCTTCGACACCAGCACGTCGGCGTTCCCAGCCGTGTTTCCACTTTGGATCGAGATCGCCGTGGTGGGGACGACCTTCGTCGACGACGCCGCCCCCCACCTGCCTGACAGGAAACCCCGCATGGTCATGGCCGAGAGGGCGGGGAAGTTTCCGCCCGACGACTGGCCCAGGTAGAGCTTCACGAGGGCCTCGGTGACCACCAGGCACATGACGTCGTACGTGCTGGGGTTGGTGCTGGTGGAGCCGCCGTTAGTAGCGGCCGCCCCGCCATACATCGACACTGCCAGGCCGTTGTAGGTCCCCAGAGCCGTCGCGTACCCGTAGGCTTCGGAGAAGTAGTTGCCACCCGCGGTCGTCAGGAACGACGTGGCGCCGTCCCAGTCGACGTAGTGGAACTCCGCCACCTCACTGTTGGCGTTCGGCACGTGGGGGCACGTGAGCATGTACCATATGCGCAGCTCTTGCCAGCTCCCCGGTACCAGGGCGGCGTTTAAGTTTACGAGGGGTGTGTAGAGGATCGGGGCCGAGATGGTGGGGGGCGTGTTGGTCGTCGAGTTGGCGGTGGAGCACTTCATGTAGAGGCCTGAGTGCACACCGTCGTCCAAGTCCATCGAGGCGGCGTTGGCCGAGTTCTTCACGTTCCAGGTCTTCCCGTCGATGGTCACCGCGGCGTCGCCTCCCGCCTTGAGGTTCTGGGCCGGCAACGTCGTGAAGTCGACGTCGTAGGCCGTGGTGAAGCTGGTTCCCGAGGGCCCGGTGGCGCCGGTTGGGCCGGTGGCGCCGGCAGGGCCGGTGGCGCCCGTGGCGCCCCCTGGATCGCCGGCAGGCCCCGTGGCACCGTCGGGTCCAGTAGCGCCGGCTGGGCCAGTAGCGCCGGCTGGGCCAGTAGCGCCGGCTGGGCCAGTGGCGCCGGCGGGCCCAGTTGAGCCAGCTGGGCCAGTAGCGCCGTCGGGTCCGGTAGCGCCTGCAGGGCCAGTCGCGCCTGCAGGGCCAGTTGAGCCGGCTGGGCCAGTAGCGCCGTCGGGGCCAGTCGCGCCTGCAGGCCCAGTTGAGCCGGCTGGGCCGGTAGCGCCTGCAGGGCCAGTCGCGCCTGCAGGGCCAGTTGAGCCGGTAGGGCCAGTAGCGCCGTCGGGTCCAGTCGCGCCTGCAGGGCCAGTTGAGCCGGCTGGGCCAGT
>Ga0316620_10000153_pt1 | contig 26880 bp, 20 predicted proteins | sample OWC_Aug_M1_C1_D5_FD_207651 | JGI IMG/M metagenome (GOLD analysis project Ga0316620, IMG submission 207651) | Wetland soil microbial communities from Old Woman Creek delta, Ohio, United States - OWC_Aug_M1_C1_D5_B | ecosystem: Environmental > Terrestrial > Soil > Wetlands | place: USA: Ohio...
TGGTGATCGAGGGCTCCGAGCCCTCGACCAGGCCGTGGAACATCTCCAGGTACAACCTGGCCACCCGCTCGGGGGTGCCCTCGAAGTTGGGATCCTCGAGGTCCAGCTTGAGCTCGCCCATGATCGCCGCCATGTGCGCGGCCACCCGCTCCACGACCCGCTCCTCCTCCTCCTTGAGGATGGAGTTCTCCAAGCCGCCGTTGCGTGCCGGCGGCTTCCCGTCGATGGGCTCGACCTTGGACATGCGGCCACCTCCGGCGACTATCATAGCCGCCAACGGCTCCGCCCTTCACCATCCGCAGGCACGTGCCCTCTGCCTGCCTACCACCCGACCTCCCGCAGATTGTGAGAAGTGGCATGCCCCCTTCTGCTACCATCCGCCTGCGATGACCGACCTCCTCGTCACCGGCGCGTACGGCCAGCTCGGTCGCTCGCTGCTGCACGCGGCCCGCGCCCGCGGGCTCGAGGCTGTCGGCCATGACCTGGACACGCTCGACATCACCGACGCCGCCGCAGTCGAGGCGTTGGTCGCAGGCCTGCGCCCGCGCGCGCTGGTCAACTGTGCCGCCTACACCGCAGTCGATGACTGCGAGGTCAACGAGGAGCTGGCCACCGCGGTCAACGCCACCGCCGTCGAGCACCTGGCCCGCGCCTGTCGCGACTGCGCCGGCCATTTCGTCCACCTTTCGACCGACTACGTGTTCGCCGGCGACGGCACGCGACCGTACCTTGAGTCGGACCCGGTGCGCCCCCTCAGCGCCTATGGTCGCAGCAAGCTCGACGGCGAGGAGCAGGCCCGCGTCGCCCCGCGTCACCTGATCGTGCGCACCGCCTGGTTGTACGGGCGGGCTGGGAACAACTTCGTGGAGGCGATTCGCCGGCAAATCGACTCCGGGGCCAGCTCCCTGCGCGTGGTCGCCGACCAGACCGGCTGTCCGACCTTCAGCGACGACCTGGCCGACGCCATCCTCGACCTGGTGGCCTGCGGCGCGACCGGTGCGGTGCACGCCGTCAACTCAGGCGTCACCACCTGGCACGGCTTCGCCTGCGAGATCGCGCGCCTGCTCGGCGCCGAGGTCGAGATCGAGCCCGTGACCAGCGCCGACTTCCCGCGCCCGGCGCCCCGTCCCCGGTACTCGGTGCTCGACACCTCGCGCCTGGTCTCGCTCATCGGTCGGCCACTGCCGCAGTGGCAGGACGCCCTCGCCCGCTACCTGGGGCTGCCGTGCGCGTCCTGATCACCGGCATCACCGGCTTCGTCGGGCCACACCTCGCCGAGTACCTCCTCGCGCATGACGAGGGCGTGGAGCCGTGGGGCCTGGCGTGGGGCAGCGAAGGTCGCGACCAGCTCGCCGGCCTCGGTCCGCGCCTGCGCCTGGTCGAGGGCGATCTCACCGAACCCGCTTCCCTCGAGGTCGCGGTGCGGGCGGTGCACCCCGAGGTCGTGTTTCACCTCGCCGCGGCCTCCTCGGTGGCCTCCTCCTGGGCTCACCCGGCCCACATCTTCCAGGTCAACGCCGGAGGCCAGATCAACCTTTTCGAGGCCCTCCTCAGCGCTCACTCGAAGGCCAAGATTGTGCTCTCCTCCTCGGCCGAGATCTACGGTCAGGCGCCTGAGAGCTCGCTGCCGCTGACCGAGGACCACCCGCTGCGTCCGGTTTCGCCGTACGGCGCCAGCAAGGCGGCCCAGGACCTGATCGCGTTCCAGTACCACGCCGCGCACGGCCTGCCCACGGTCCGGCTGCGCCTGTTCAACCAGACCGGCCCGCGCCGCCCGGCCCGCTTCGTGCTGTCCAGCTTTGCCCGCCAGATCGTCGAGATCGAGCGCGGCCTGCGGCCAGCCGTCCTCAAGGTCGGCAACCTCGACGTGGTGCGCGACTTCACCGATGTTCGCGACGTGGCCCGGGCCTACTGGCTGGCGGCCGTCAGCGGCCGGCCGGGCGGCACCTACAACGTCTGCTCGGGGCAGCCGCGCACGATTCGGCGCGCGCTCGCGGCTCTGCTCGAGCTGAGCGGGTGCCGGGCCGAGATCGAGGTCGACCCCGGGCTGCTGCGGCCGGCCGACATCCCGACTCAGTACGGCAGCCACGAGCGCTTCACCGCCGACACCGGCTGGAGGCCGGAGATCCCCTTCGAGCAGACCCTTCACGACCTCCTCGAGTGGCATCGGCAGACGGTCTGAGCTGTCAGCAGTCAGCTCTCAGCTCCCCCGCCCACCCGGCAATGGGCCGACTGCTCCATCTTGCCCTCCGGGGAGGGAGGCTGGAGCTGACAGCTGACAGCTGATAGCTGACAACCGGGTGGGCTGGTGGAGCGTGCCTTGGCAAACTCCCCTGCTCCGTGGCACAGTGGGTCGGGGAGGACCGCAGCATGGACATGGAACGCCGCAACCGGATTGCGCAGTGGGCCTTTGACACCCGGGCAGTCCTCGGTCGCTTCCACCTCTGGCTGGAGGACGTGGACGAGCGCTGGATCCAGGGCCAGCGCGACGACCAACTGTCCTTTGTCGGCACCTCGCTGGAGAAGGCCTTTGTCGCCGCCAGCGCGGTCACTGCCCTCGGCACCCGCCTCTTCGGACGCTGGGGCGAGGGCAAGGGCCAGGACAAGGCCGGCCTCAACCGGGTCAAGAAGGACGCTGACGCGGTCTCGGCCTACGCGCTCTCCGAGGCCCTCTGGTACCTGACCCGCTCCCTGCCCGAGAACCACGCCGTCATGGTCAGCCTCGGCGAGGGGCTGATGCCCAAGGCCGGAGAGACCCCGGAGATGGGCTCCAACCCGCTGCTCGGGTTCGGCCGCGTCTACGCGCGGCCGCAAGTCGCCCGCTTCCTCGACCGCCGGGTCAGCAAGCTCCTCAACCAGCCGGGCTACGAGTGGCCGCAGTTCTGGCACGACGTCGAGAGCGCCGGCATCACCGTGTGGGGGGCGGCGGTCGACACCCTGGAGAACACCTCGCGCTTCGCCAAGGGCGCCACAACCGGTCCGCTCGCCGTGCTCCACCTCTTCGACCAACCGCTCAAGGTGGCGCGGCCGTACGAGGGCTACATGGGCACCCTGGTCCTGCCTCGGGAGGTGGTCACGACCGCCGAGCGGCGCTCGATCCTGATCAACTTCCTGACCCCGCGCTCGCTGGTCCTGGAGGCGATCCTCGACACCTACCCGGAGGTTGCCCGTGAGCACGTGCACGTGTGGACTCTGGGCGGCTCCTCGCGCGCGGAGCGGATCGGCAAGCTGTGGCAGGAGTGGTCCGCCCTCGGCGCCCACGTGGTCGAGGAGGGATGGACGATCCCCGCCACCGGCATGGCGGCCTTCACCGAGTCCGGGACCTATGCCCCGGTCTTCCGGGTCGGCACCTTCAACGACGCGGACGGCGCCCGCCACGTCTTCATCTGCGACGGCTACGCGGCCACCGCCGAGGCCATGCAGGCGGCCAGCCTCGACCCGATTCTCGGGCTCGCGACCTCGATGGCGCTCTTCTCATCCAAGTTCAAGATCGCCTACGACCAGGAGCGCCACATCATGCACCTCGACCCCGAGTCGGCCGGGTTCGAGCGTGAGCTCGGCGCCCTGCTCGGCCACGAGGTCAGCCCCAAGGAGGCCGACGAGTACCGCGCCATCCTGCGCAACGCGCGCGACGCCGACATGCCCCTCCAACGCTCGACCATCACCGCCAACGACTTCTTCCCCAAGAAGGAGTGGCAGGTGCTGGCCCTGGCCAGCTTCCTCCTGCCCGACCCGTACACCGGGTCGCCGGGCGTGGAGCAGGTGCGGCCGAACGTCTACCGGGTGACCACCCACGCCGCCACAAGGGCCGGCATCCACGAGGTCACCCTGAGCCTGCGCCTGATGGACGACGGCCAGGAGATGCGGATGGTCTTCTCGCCCCTCCTCGACCGCTTCTACGCCGGCCAGGACCACCGCAGCCGGCCGGTCAAGGTCTCGGACTCCGGCCGCATCCGCAACGAGCTCCAGACCCTCTGCTCCGAGGCTCTCGAGTACCTGCCCGACGACCGCATCCGGGTCCACCTCGAGCGCATCGACGACGCGGTGCTGTCGCCGGACAAGCGCGCCCTGATCCGCGAGGTCCTCGCCTGGTACAAGGCCAACCACCCGATCTGGTTCTCGTGGCTCGAGATCTCGGGCTAGCCGGCCGCTGATCGTGCCCGGGCCCGACCGTGACCGCGGGCGGCTGGCGCTGTGAGCGGGTCGCCCTTTGACCTCGCGCCGGGCGACATTCACCTGTGGTGGGCACGGGTCCCTGACCTAGTCGCCGCTGACGCCGTCGCTTTGCTCGACGCGGACGAGCGGGCGCGCGCCGCGCGCTTCGTCGTCGACCCGCCGCGCCAGCGCTTCATCGCCTTCCGGGTCCTCGCCCGCCGTCTGCTCGCAGCCTACGTCGGCCAGGACCCGGCCACCATCAGCTTCCTCTATGGCCCGCACGGCAAGCCGGCCCTCGACCATCCCCGGGCCCCGGCCTTCAACGCCGCCCACTCCGCCGACCTGGTGGTGCTGGCCGTGACCCGGGCGGAGCGGGTCGGCGTCGACCTCGAGCTGCTGCGGCCCATGCCCCGCGCCGCCGCCCTCGCCGCCCGTTTCTTCACCCCGGCCGAGCACGCCTTCGTCGCCGCCCTCGCCGGGCCGCAACGCGACCGCTCCTTCTTTCACTGCTGGACCTGCAAGGAGGCCGTGCTCAAGGCGATCGGCACCGGCCTCAACCTGCCCCCGCGCCAGGTCGAGGTCACGCCCGATCCGGAGCAGCCGTCGCGGGTACTCGCCATTCCCGATGGCGACCCCACCTGCTGGAGCCTGCTCCAGGCCGAGACTGTGCCCGGCTACCTCTGCACCCTCGCCGTCGAGGGTACGGGGTGGAGGGTGGTGGTGAGGCGGTACCGTGGGGGCGATTCCCCACGCGCACGCTGAAAGAGCGGAGATTGCCTCTCGCCCATCACGCCGTCGCCACAGTCGGGGGGTATCGTGGTCTTGGGTCTGTGAAGTGGCCAGGGAGGTCCCACCATGGCCCTCACCACGTGTCGCGAATGCGACGGGAAAGCAAGCACCGAGGCCTTGCAGTGTCCGCACTGCGGTGCGCCCAAGCCCGCGCGTCGTTTCGGATCCGGGCTCTACCGCCAGGTCTCGCCCGCCACGTTCCTTGTGGCCGTTGTCGCCGCATTGGGCATGCCATTCCTGTTCATGTCCGTCCTCTCCAGTCGGCATCTCGGCTCTAACCCGGTACGTCCTACCACGTCCAAGGCGTCAGAGCCAACCCCCTCACCCGGCGCACCCGCGGTGCCCTTGGACTTTCAGCCCTCCCCGACAAGCGCCAGCGCGCCATCGGGTTCCGATCCGACCGTCGCCAACCTCAAATACATACGAGAGTTTCTACTCAAGGAAGGAACGATCACTGAGGAGACGGCCCGCTTTGTCGAGCCCCTTGCGCCCTCTCGGCACATCCCGACGGTCCTGTGCGCGCACGACGAGGTCGTTCTCGCCGGAAAGGCAGAATCCGGCCAAACCTACCTGGTGGTCGTCGAATCTCGGCCGTTTGCTCGCGACCTGCATCGCATCGACGGGCCTTCCGCGCAGTACGGTCCGACGATGATTGACGGTGCCCACTTCTGGGGTGCAGACGGTGGTATCCCGAGCCGCGAGATCGGGACCTTCCGGGTGGCGATCGACGGCATGGAACTCCCGGTGCCCGAGTCGGCAATCCGAGGCCTGTACGAACCCAACATGTGCAGTGTCAATGGAGGTTCGTACGTGTGGGCAGGTGAGTCCGCATCCGGGAACCACCTCTTCGTCTACATGGAGGCGTCCGACGGGGCGGGGGCGTACTGCGTCAAGTGGGTCTTCTCTCACTCCGCATACATCACCCGCGTGATCCTCCACTACGACCTGTGCGAGTGGATCTACCAGATCTAGGCCCAGGTGCGCCTTGCCACCTCGGAGCGGGGCATCCTGCGCTGCGCGTGCCGGCGGCGCTGAGGGCGGCCTGCCCGATCAGTCAAAGGCAGTGAGGCAAGTCGCAGGTAGAGGGGCTCGCGCCGCAGGCGGCGGGCGGCGGGGGTCGGGGGTCAAGAACCGGGAATCGGGGCTTGGGAGCCCGTCTCCCGTCACCCGTCTCCCGTCACCCGTTGCCCGTCACCCGCGGCCCGTCGCCCGGGCGCCAGCCCGCTACTCGCCCTCGTTGCCGTCCAGCCAGTCCGGCGTCGCCTTGGTCTCGAGAAACGAGCGCACTCCGCGCCGGCACTCGCGGTGGAGGCGCTGCTCGGCATTGGCCTCGGCCGCCCGGGCCAATGCCTCGCGCCAGCCCTGGTAGACGGTCTGGTTGAGCAGGCGCTTGGTAGCCGCGATGGCTGCCGGCGAGGCCTTGCGGCAGATCGCGCGGGCGAGCTCGTGGGCCCGCTCGAGGGCGGCGCCGTCCGCGGCCAGCTCGTCGACCAGGCCGAGGCGGGCGGCCTGCTCACCGTCGAGCATCTCAGGGTCGAGGAGCAGGCGCCGCAGCGCGTGGCCGGCGACCCGACGGCTCAAGAACGTCGAGACCAGGGCCGGGATGAAGCCGATCTTGACCTCGGTGTAGGCGAGGCGGCTCGTGCGTTCGGCCACAACCAGGTCGCAGGCGGTGGCCAGGCCGCAGCCGCCGGCCACGGCCGCGCCCCGGACCGCGGCCACGGTCAGCTTGGGGCTTTCCAGGACGGCGGCGAAGAGCCGCTCCAGGCGCCGCGAGTCGGCCAGGTTGGCGGCGAGGTCGCCGCCCGCGGCCACCTGCTCGAGGGCGGCGAGGTCCGCGCCGGCCGAGAAGTGGCGGCCGGCGCCGGTGAGCACGATGGCCCGCACCTGGTCGTCGCCGGCCGCGGCCTCGAGCGCCGCGCACAGGCCTTCGGCCAGGCCGGGCGAGAGCGGGTTGGCCCGCTCCGGGTCGTTCAAGGTGAGGGTTAGCAACGGCCCGGCCCGGGCGATTAGCAGGATGTCGTTCATGGGCTCATGGTACCCGAGACGGCGCGGCCGCTGGTGTAGGATGGGCAGGCTCATGGCTCTCTCGGTCACAGCTACCGCGCGGTTCGTGGGCAGCCTCGTCCGCGACATCGCGGGGACCCTGCGCCAGCGCTGGCTGCGCTTCTACCGGCGGGCCGTGCTGGGCGAAGAGATCGCCACCGTCGGGGTCGACATTTTCCCCTTCTTCGACCAGCACATGACCGGCGTCGGGTGGTACGAGTGGAACCTGCTCGAGGCCCTCGACCAGCGCCAGGATGGCCTCAGCTTCAACCTCTACGCGCGCACCTTCCTCTCCCCGCACGAGGCGCCCCTGCCGGCCATGCCCGGCGCCCGCAACCTGCGCCTGCGGGTTCACCAGCTGCCGGCCGGGCTGCTGTTCCCCCTCCAGCCCGCCTTGCGCTTCCTCAACGCCGTGGTCGAGCCGGTGCTGCGCGTCCTCGACGGCAACGACGTCCTCTTCGCGCCCAACTTCTTCATGCAGCCGAGCCAGCTGCCCTACGGCAAGGCGACGGTCGCCACCGTCCACGACCTGGCCTTCGCCGTCATGCCCGAGACCGTCGCCACCGAGACCCTGGCCGGGCTCAAGCAGCACCTGCCCGAGACCCTGTTCCGGGCCGAGCGGCTGATCGCCGTTTCTTCCTCCACGGCCCAGGACCTGGCCGAGCATCTCGAAATCAGCCCGCGCCGCATCCACATCGTGCACGAGGGTCTCGACCCGCGCGTCGCCGTTCCACCGGAAGGCACCGAGCCGCTCCAGCTCGAGATCCCCGACTCCTACCTGCTCTTCGTCTCCACCATCGAGCCGCGCAAGAACGTGCTCGGCATCCTGCGCGCCTTCCACCTGCTCGTGAAGTGGGGCTACGTCGGGGACTTGGTGCTGGTCGGGCGCTGGGGCTGGCACATCGATCCGGTGCGCCGCGAGCTCGACGCCTCGCCGGTCCGCGACCGCATCCTCCACGTCGACTACGTGGAGCGGCGCCAGCTGCCGCGCCTCTACGCCGGAGCCGACGCGCTGCTCTTCCCCTCCTGGCTCGAGGGCTTCGGGCTGCCCATCCTGGAGGCCATGGCCTGCGGCACGCCGGTGGTGACCTCGGGCCAGTCCTCGATGCCCGAGGTGGCCGGTCCGGCCGCGGTCTACGTCGACCCCGCCGACCCCCACGGCATCGCCTCGGCGGTGGCGGCGCTGCTCGCCGACCCCCTCCACCGCGAGCGCCTGGTCAGGCTGGGCCGGGAGCGGGCGCAGCGCTTCTCGTGGGCGCGCGCGGCGGCGGCCACGGCCCAGGCGTTGCGCCAGGCCGCCGGTCTGCCCGCGCTCGAGGAGGACGAGTATCGGGTGGAGTAGCTGGTAGCTCTCAGCCGGCGACTGCGTTCTTGCCGTCGCGCAGCGCGATCCGAACCGTCCGCCACAGGATGCGGAGGTCGAGGGCAAGACTCCAGTTCTCGATGTAGTAGAGGTCGTGCGCCACCCGCTGCCGGATCGAGGTGTCGCCGCGCAGGCCGTTGACTTGGGCCCAGCCGGTGATGCCTGTGCGCACCCGGTGGCGGGCCATGTACTCGGGGTAGCGGCCGCGGAAGCGCTCGACGAACTCGGGCCGCTCCGGCCGCGGACCGACCAGGGACATGTCGCCCTTGAGCACGTTGAGCAGCTGCGGGAGCTCGTCCAGGTTGGTGCGGCGCAGGAAGGCGCCGACGCGGGTCACCCTGGTGTCCCGGTGGCGGCTCCACTGAGGCTGGCCGTCGGGCTCGGCGTCGGCGCACATGGAGCGGAACTTGTAGAGGCTGAACGAGCGGCCGTCGAGCCCGGTCCGCACCTGCGAGTAGAAGACCGGGCCGCCGTCCTCGCGCCGGATCAGCCAGGCGATGATCGGGAACAGCCAGCCGCTGGCCAGGAGCAGGAGGAGGGCGCCGAGCACGTCGCAGCAACGCTTGACGAACTGGTTCCAACCGTAGAGCGGGACATGGGTGAGGTTGATCACCGGCAGGCCGTCGAGGTCCTCGACGCCGGCGCGCAGCACGTAGTACTGCATCAGGTCCGGCACAACCTTGAGCTCGACCAGCATCTGGCCGGCGCGTCGGATGAGCTGTGAGGTCTTGTGGTGGGCGGGCAGGGGCAGGGCCAGGATGACCTGGTCCACGCGCTCGCTCTCGACCACCCGCTCCAGATCCTGGGTCGTGCCGAGAATCGGCACGCCAGCGATGCTGCGCTGCTGCTTGCCCGGGTCGTCGTCGAGGAAGCCGGCGACGCGGAGCCCGTACTCCTCCTGCGCCTGCAGGCGCTCGACCACCTGGCGGCCGAGCTCCCCGGCGCCCACCACGAGCACCATCTGCAGCTTGCCCCGGGAGCGCCGCAGGCGCGCCAGCGCGGCGGCGATCGACCAGCGGGCCAGGCAGACGAGGGCGATGTCGGTCAGCGCGAACAGGGCCAGGAAGAGTCGGGAGTAGGAGAAGTCAGGCGGCCGGTAGAAGGTCAGCCCGGCGGTGAGCAGGACGGTGGCGAAGAGGATGGCGAGCACCAGCCGCACCGCCTCGTCGAAGCGGAAGAGGGCCCGCCGGCGCTGGTACAGCCCCTGGAAGTAGAACACGGTCGGCCACAGCACCATGGTCACCGGCAGCAGCTGGAGGTACATGCTGAGCGGGTAGTTGCCCTTGGTGACCGGCACCACCTCCAGGGAGAAGCGCAACCAATATGCGACCAGCACGGCGACCCCGGTGGCGAGCACGTCGCCCAGCAGCTGGAGCACGACCTGGACCTGGCGGCGGCGCTGGATCATTGCAGGACCTTGCCGAAGTTGAGCCGGTCGAGCAGGAACCTGAAGCGGAGCAGAAACCGTTCGCGCGAGAACACCTCCGCCCGCGTGCGCAGGCTCTCCCGGTCCCAGCGCCCGGCCAGCGCCCGCTGGGTGGCCTCGACCAGCGCCTCCACGCTGCCCCCGTCGGCCAGCTCGCCCTCCCGGCCGGGCCGCACGATGTCGGCCGTGCCCGAGGCCGCGAGCCCGATTGCGGGCGTGCCGCAGGCCAGCGCCTCGACCGTGACCATGCCGAAGTCCTCGACGTTGGGCACGAGCAGGGCGGCCGCGCTGCGGTAGGCCTCGCGCAGCCGCTCCCGCGTGACCCAGCCCAGGAAGCGCACGCCGTCGTGCGCCCTGCGCTCCAGGGACCGTCGCATGGGCCCGGTGCCGATCACGTCCAGCGGTCTGCCGATCCGTCGCGCCACCTCTATGGCCACCTCAACCTTCTTGTACGGAACCAGGGCCGCCACTGTCAGCAGACGCTCCCCGCGCTCGCCGCCAGGGGTGAAGAACTCGATGTTCACCGGCGGCGGTATGACCTCGGCATTGCGGTTCCAGTAGTGCTTGATGCGCCACGCCACCAGGCGCGAGTTGGCGATTAGGCGGTCGACCCGCGCCGAGGACACCATGTCCCACTGGCGCAGGCGCGAAAACAGCCACTCGAAGACCGGGACCGCCATGCGCGGCACCTTCTCGGTGTAGACCGAGCGCTGGTCCCAGGCGTAGCGCATGGGGGTGTGCACGTAGCAGATGTGGAAGGCGCCCGGCGGCGGGATCACGCCCTTGGCCACGCAGTGGCTGGTGGAGATCACGAGGTCGGCGTCGGACAGGGCGAAGCTCTCGATCGCCGCCGGCATCACCGGCAGGAGGTAGCGCCAGCGACGTCCGCCAAAAGACATGGCCTGCAGCCAGGAGGTGTGGATCGGGTGCTGCTCGAGGTTGGGAGACACGCTCCCCGGCCGGTGGACCAAGGTGTAGATGGGCGCCTCGGGGAACAGCCCCGCGATCTCCTCCAGCACCCACTCACCGCCGCGCATCCCGGTCAGCCAGTCGTGGACCAGGGCGACTCTCACGCCCGCACCTCCAGCGCCTGATGGTACGCGGCAATAGTACCTTCGACCGCCCGTTCCCAGGTCAGGCTCTCGGCGCGGCGGCGGCCGGACTCGATCATGCGCCGGCGCAGGGGGTCGTCGACCAGGACCTGCTCGATGGCCGCGGCCACCTCGGCCACGTCGAGCGGGTTGACGAGCCGGGCCACCCCCTCCCCCACCTCGCGCATGGCGCCGAGGTTGGAGGTGATGACCGGCAACCCGGCGCGCATGGCCTCCAGCACCGGCAGCCCGAAGCCCTCGTAGAGGGCGACGTGGAGGAGGACCGACGACACGTGGTAGAGGCCGACCAGGTCGGCGAACGGCACCCGACCGAGGCAGCGCATCGCGTCGCCGAGACCCAGGCGTTGGGCCTGCCGGGCAAGCCGGTGCTCGCCGTCCGGCCCGCCCACCACCACCAGCTGGCCCGGCACTCGGCGCTCGCGGCGCGCAAGGTGGAAGGCGCGCAGCACCATCTCCAGGTTCTTGTGCGGCTTGTCGTTGGCCACCGCCAACACAAGCGGGGGGCGGAGGCCGTAGACCTGCTTGAGGCGCTCGATCTCGTCGCTCGACGGACGCACGCCGAAGGCCTCGTCGGCCCCGTTGGCCACCACCACCAGCCGACTGGGGTCGGCGGAGAAGAGCCGCACCAGGTCGCGGCGCGAGGCGCGGGAGACCGTGATCACCCGACGCGCCCTGCGCAGGGTCGAGCGCATCATGGTCCGCATGTAGACCAGGGCCAGCGCCCGGTGCCGACGCGGAGGGTAGAAGAGCTGGATCACGTCGTGCACCGTCGCCACCACCGGGTGGGCGACCAGCGGCGGCACCACGTAGTGCGGGAAGTGGACCAACTGCGGCCGCTCGCGCCACAGGGCCACGGGCACCGACACCTGCTCGGACAGGGAGTAGCCGCCAGCCTTGACGCTGACGATGCGGGCCGCGGGGGCGAGGGACAGCGCCCGCTCCTCGTGACCGGCGCGGACCAACAGCGCAAGCTGCACGTCGTCACGCTCCGCCAGCCCCCGGAGGAGGTGGCTGAGGTAGGTGCCGATGCCGTAATCGGTCAGCTTGCGGGCATCGATGGCGACGCGCATCGTCTCGCCGAGCATTGTAGCGCCTGCCGCCGAGCCCGTTCCCGTTGCCGTCACCGTTGTCGGTATCGACCCGCCACCCACCCATCACCACACCCGTGATGGAGGTCTGCTGCCACGCGCAGGCCGGCGACGCCAGATGGTCGACTCTTGGCCATCGGCATCGACCGCTGGCGGCTCTCTCACGATACGCCCGGCAACGGTAACGCCAACGGGCTCGGGCTCGGGTAATGGACCTCCCCGGCGGGCGTGCCCGTATACTCCCCGCCGTGGCTGGATTGAGATGGAGCGCCGGCATCTGGGCCGCACCGCTCGCCTGGGCGGGCCTGGCCGCGCTCATGGTCCGCCTTGGACGCGCCGACCTGGTCCAAGCCACGGTCGCCGCTGCGGTGGCGCTGGTTGGTGTGGGTGCTGCCCGCGCCGTGGTCGCCAGCCGGGGCGGCCTGGCCGGCCGCCTGGCGGAGTGGGTCCTGCTCGGGACCGGCGTCAGCTGGGTCGTCGCCGAGCCTGCCTGGCAGCGCAGCGTGATCGCGCTGGCCGGCGCCGCCATCTCCGCCGCCCTGGCCCTGGTCGCGGTCTGGCCAGCGACGTCCCCGACCACCCAGCGCCGGCTGGCGGTGGTCGCCGCCACGGTCGCCGGCCTCCTGCTCGTGCCCGGGGCCGCGGGCGGGCCGTGGTGGACCCTCAAGGCCCTGGCCATGGTTTTCTGCGCCGCCTCCACCGCCCACCTCCTGAGCGGGCTGGTGCCGCCGCTGCTGGCCGTCGCCGCCACCCTGGCGACGGCTGCTGCGATCGGCCCGACTCACGCTCTCGGCTGGCTCGTCCCGCCCCTCGTCCTGCTCGCCCAGCGCGCCCTCGCCACGCGCAACTCCTACCTGGCGAGCGGGCTGGCGGTGGCCGCCGCCGCCCTGCCCCCGGCCGGCTTGGCCGTGAGCCTCGGCCTGCTCGCCGGCGCGGCGCGCGCTCGGCGCTCGCCCTGGCCCCTGCTCGCCCTGCTGCCAGCGGCCGCGCTCGCCTGGTGGCGGCTGCCGGTCTCCCAAACGCTGCTGGTGGCTCCGAGCTGGTCCAGCCTCGGCCTCGCCCTGCCCTTGACGCCGGCCGCCCTGCCCCTGCTCCTGCCGGCCACGGTGCTGGCCCTGGCCGCCCGCACCCGCCACCCGGCCGAGGGTCGCGACGTGCTCGCGGTCGGCCTCCTCGCCCTGCCCTTTCTCGCTCCCGGCCCGTCGACCGGCGCCGTGGTGGCGGGCCTCTGGCTGGCGGCCCTGCCCGCGGCCGCGCCCGGAGCGCGGCTCACCGCCCCGGTGGCGCGCACCCTGCCGTGGTCCCTCGCCGCCAGCCTCTGCCTGCTCCTGCTCTCGCCGTGGGGCGGCGCCGCGCTGCTCGGTTGCCGCCAGCCCTGGCTGACCCTGGGTTGGGGTCTCGCCTTGCTCGCCAGCGCGCTTCCCCACCGCGCCCTGCGCCTGGCCTGGGTGCTGCCCGCGCTCGGCCTGCTGTGGACCCTGCCCGTCGAGGGGCGTGACCGCGCCTTGACGCCGGGGCAGGAGCTGACCCTGGGCGCGCCGAGGGGCGGCGAGTGGGTGCTGCTGGTGGGCACGCCGGACGGATCGGATGCCGGAGCGGGGCTGGCTCCGGCGCTGGAGGTCATCGAGGGCTCGGCGGCGCCGCTGGTAGCGGGTCGCGACTGGCCGCTTCCCGGCGCGCCCTGCGCCCACCCCCTGGTCGTCCCCCGCGGCAGCGGCCGCAGTGCCGCGGCCCGCACCCGGGCCGTCGTACGCCGCAGCACCGACACTGCCACGACCCTGCGCGCCAGCCGGTCCGTCGTCATCCGCGCCGAGGACGGTGCCCGCTGGCTGGAGCGCCGAGGGCGCCTCTACGGGCTCCTCGGCGGGGCGCTCCTCCTGCTCCTCGCCGCCCACCTCGTGCCGGCGGCCGCCGAGCGCCCGCTCGCCCTGGCGACCGCTGCCCTGGTCGCCGCGCTGGTCGCCGTTGGTGGGAGCGTGGAGCCCCTGGCCCTGACCGCGGTCCACGCCGCACCAGATTCGGCCGCGGTCGTGCTCCTGGCCGCCTGGCTGGCCGTCCTGCCCGCCCTCGGCCGGCGCCGCCTCCTGGCCGCGGCCCTCCTCCTCGTCCCCCTCGCCCTGGCCCAGCCGCTGCTGCGCGGGGCGGCCGGGGACGAGGTCTACCACCTCCAGCTCCTGGAGAGCCTGCGCGACGACCACGACCTCGACCTCAGCAACAACCTCGACCCGGCCCGCCCCGACCAGGCGGCGTATCTCGGATACGGCAAGACCCTGATCCACTCGCCGGCCCTCGCCCTGCTCACCCTTCCCGGCTACCTGGTCCTCGGCCACCGCGGCGCCCTTATCCTGATCGCCCTCATGGTCGCGGGCGGCCTGGCCCTGGCCGCTCGCCGCGCCGAGGACCTGTGCCGCTCGCAACGCGCGGTCACGGCAGCCTGGGTCGCCGGCCTCGTCTCCTACCCGGCCCTCACCTTCGCCACTCAGCTGTGGCCGGCCGCGGCCGGGATCCTGGTCGTCGGCATCCTCCTCCTGGCCTCGGCCCGCGGCGCCCGGGTGGGGACCATCCTCGCTGCCACCGCCGCGCTCCTGGTCAAGCTCCGCCTCGGGCTGCTGACCCTGCCGGTGGCGGCGGTGGCCGCGGTCCGCCGCGGCGGCCGCGGCCTGCTCCTCCTGACCGGGCTGCTGGCGGCGGTGCTGGCTCTGGTCACCGTCGTCTACGGCGGGCCGCTGGAACGTCACCACCTGGCCGAGCTCCTGCCCGCCGGCCCCTGGCCGCCGCTGCGGGCGCTGTGGGGGCTGCTCTGGGACAGCGCCGGCGGGCTCGCCCTCTCGGCGCCGCTGTGGTTGGCCGCGCTCTGCTTCCTGCCCGGCCTGTGGCGGCGCGCCGGCCAAGGCGAAAGGGCGCTACTGGTCGGCGGCGGGCTGACCGTGCTCGTGCTCACGCTGCGCTCGAGCGGCGAGTGGTTCGGCGGCGGCTCGCCCCCGGCGCGCTACCTGGTGCCCCTGCTACCCCTGATCGTGCTCGCTTTGGCCGAGGCGCTGCGCCGCCCGGCCGGGCGCCGCCTGATCGCCCTGCTCGCACCGTGGGCGGCGGTGGCGGCCTGGGTCGCGGCCACCCGACCGCTGTGGCTCTTCAACCCGGCCGACGGCGGCTGGTGGCTGGCCGACCGCCTGGCGCCGGCGTTCGGGGTCGCGGCCCGCGACCTCTTCCCGAGCCTGATCCGACCGGCCGCGGCGGCGCTCTGGGCGCCGCTCGTCGGAGTCGTCGTCGCCCTGTGGTGGGTTCGGCGCAGCCGTTCCGGCGCCGTCGCCCTGGCCGTGCTCGGCCTGATCGCCGTGCTGGCCCTGGCTGCCGTCCGCCGCGAGCCCGTGGTCCAGGTCGAGGACCCCCAGGTCCGCCACCTCGGCGGCGCCGCCGACCCGCCCTCGGGGACCATGAACCGGGCGGCGCAGGAGATCGCCTGGCGGCTCGCCTCCGGGGAGGAGGTCCGAGTGCCGTGGCGACCGCCCCTCGGCGCTGCCCTCAGCGCCCGGGCCCGGGTCGAGGGGCCGGGCCCGGCCCGCGGCCGGCTCCTCGCCTCCTGGGGGGGCGGGCCCCAGACCTGGCGTCCGCTCCGCGGCCCGGCCTGGCAGCGGGTCGCCCTGCCCCAGCCCCCGAGCCTCGACCGCGGCTGGTTGACCCTGCGCTGGGAAGCCGTGCCCGGGGAGCCTGCCTACCACCTGCTGCTCGACCGCGTGGAGAGCGGACCGTGAGCCGGCCGGCGCTGGTCATTCCGTCCCTCGGCTCGCCCCACCTGGCGGCCTGTCTCGAGGCGGTGGCGGCCCTCTCCCCGCCGCCCCAGCCGGTGGTCGTGGTGCTGTCCGGCCACCACGCCAGCCGAACCTGCCCGGAGGGCGTCCAGGTGGTGCGGAGGGCGCAGCGCCTGGGCTTCGCGGCCGCGGTCAACGCCGGCCTGGCCCAGCTCCCGGAGGACGGCGAGCGGGTGGCCCTGCTCAACGACGACGCGCTGCCCGACCCGAGCTGGCTGGCCCGGCTCGAGGCAGCCCTGGCCGACGATGGCGGGCTGGCCGCGGTCCAGGGCACGGTCCGCGACGCCACCGGCGAGCGCGTCGACGGCCGCGGCATCGCCCTCGACCGCTGCGGGCTGCCGGTCCAGGTCGACCGCGGGGCGCCCTGCGAGCCCGAGCCGGCCGCGCCGCGCGCCCTGCTGGCGGTGTCGGGCACGGCCGCGTTGCTGCGCGTCGCCGCCCTGCGCCAAGCCGAGCTGGCGCCGGGCGTCATCTTCGACCCGCGCTTCGGCTCCTTCCACGAGGACCTCGACCTCGGCCTGCGCCTGGCCCGGCTCGGCTGGCGCTCGGCCTGGGTGCCGGACGCCGCCTGCCGCCACCTCGGCTCGGCCACCGCCAGCGGCCTGCGCTGGCGCCACCCTTGGTGGGTGCTGGCCAACCGCTGGCGGGCGCTGGCCGGCAACCTCGCTCCGGCCGCCCTGGCGCGCGCCCTCCCCCGCCTCGCGCGCGGCGAGCTGCGCGCCGTCCACACCCTGCTCCGGCACAACCCGCGCGCGGCCGGCGTCGGCCTTGCCGTGGCCCTGGCCGCGCCCTTTCTCGTCGCCTCTGCTCTGGCCCGGCGCAGCCCGGGCCCCCGTCTCGACTCCCGCTTCTGGAGCCAGCGATGCGCATTGTTGTCCTGACCGACGACCGGCTAGGACCGGCCATGGCCGGCTCGGCTCTGCGGGCCTGGGAGCTGGGCCGGGCCCTGCGCGCGGCCGGCCACGTCGTCTGCCTGGCCGCCGCCCCCGGCTCCGAGCCGCCGCAGGCGGCTGGACCCAACCTGGTGCCGCGACCCCCCTGGCGCTGGGCCCAGGCGCTGATCTCGTCGCCCTGGTGCCTGCCGCCGCGCGCCTTCCTCGGCCGCCGCCTGCTGGTGGTGGACGGGGTCACGCCCCTGCTGGCCGAGCTCGAGCGCATGCCCGACAGCCCGGTCGTGGCCCGCCGCCGCCGCACCGCCGCCGCCCGCCTGCCCCTGGTCCTGGCCCGCGCCGACGCCGTGCTCGTGGCCGGCGAGGCCCAGGCCGCGTGGTGGCAGCGCCGGCTGCAGTCGCGCCGCCCGCGCGTGCCCGTGATCGAGGTCCCCTTCGGCATCCCGGACGAGGGTCCGCGACCCGAGCGGGACGAGGTGCCGGGGATCCCGCCGCACTGGGCGATCGTCCTCTGGTGGGGCGGGGTGTGGCCGTGGCTCGACCTCGAGACCCTGCTCGCCGCGCGCGCCATCCTCGGCTCGGCGCCGCTCAGCATCGTCGTGCCCACGGCCCGCCGGCCCGGCTCGGGCAGCAGCCACTTCTCGCGCCAGGACCTGCTCGAGGCGATGCGCCGGCACGGGCTGCGCCCGCCCCAGGTCTTCCCCCTCGAGACCTGGATCCCCTATGGCGAGCGCCATCGCATTCTCAACCGCACCACTCTGCTGGCGGTGCTCCACCACGCCGGGGAGGAGACCGACCTCTCCTTCCGCACCCGGGCCATGGACGGGGTCTGGGCCGGAGTGCCGCTGTTCGTCTCCGAGGGCGGCGAGGTCGCCCGCCTGGTGCGCACCTACAGCTGGGGCGGGGTGGTCCCGGTGGGCGACGCTCAAGCCACCGCCGCCGCCCTCGAGATCATGCTCTCGGAGCGTCAGCAGCTGCGCTGTCGCGCCAACCTGGCCACCACCCGCGAGGAGTGGACCTGGTCCCAGGTGGCGGCGCCGCTGCTCGAGGACCTGCCCGGGCTGCCGGTAGTGGCGCGCGGCCCCCTGGCCGGTGCCGCGGTCCGCGCCGCCCTGGCTCTGCTCGGCCACCCGCGGCCGGAGGACCGCCGGTGAGCGCCGAGGTCGGCGCCGTGGTCGTGCGCTGGGGCGGCGGCGACGAGGTCGAGCGCTGCCTGCGCTCGCTGCTCGAGCACGGCGGCGCGAGCCTGGCGCGGGTGGTGCTGGTCGACTCGGGCTCGGGCGACGGCGGGGCCGAGCGGCTGAGCGGGCGGTTCCCCGCGGTCGAGGTCCTGGCCCTGGAAGCCAACCGTTCCTTTGCCTGGGCTGCCAACCAGGGCGCGATCCGACTCGCCGAATGCCCGCTGCTGCTCCTCCTCAACCCCGACGCCGAGCTCTGTCCCGGCTGCCTGGACCGCCTCGTCGGCTTCCTCGCAGGGCGGCAACGCGCGGCCGCCGCCGTGCCGTTGCTCGCGCACCCGGACGGGACCAGCCAGCACCCCTGGCAGCTGCGCCGGCTGCCGTCGGCCTGGCGCCTGGCCAGCGGCCGGGCCGGGGCGTCGCAGGTGGCGGGGCCACCGCCCGAAGGACCGCTCCAGGTCGAGCAGCCAGCAGCTGCGGCCTGGCTGGTCCGGCGTGCGGTGTGGGACGCCCTCGGCGGCCTCGATTCCGCCTTCGAGCCCGCCTGGTGGGAGGACGTGGACTTCTGCGCCCGCCTTGCCAGCCGCCTCGGCGATCCCGGGTTCCCGGCCGGCGAGGGCTTCTGGCTGGTGCCGGAGGCCCGGGTCGTGCACCAGGGCGGCTCGAGCGTGGCCCGGCTGGGCGACGCCGCCCTCCTCGCCCACTTCCACCACAACCAGCTGCGCTACGCGCGGCGCCACCACCCGCAGGCAGCCGCCATGATCGCCCTCGGCGTCGCCCTCTCACTTTTCACCAGGGCAGTGCTGCGGCCATCGCGCCGCGCGGCCTATCTCGCTGCGCTCAAGGCGCTGCGGGGGTGAGCGGCGCGCTAACATGCACCCAGAGGTGACAGGAGAGGCACTCCCTCCGTAGACGGGGACGACGGTGAAGCTGGCGATCATGGGTACCCGCGGCGTGCCGGCCCGCTACGGCGGGTTCGAGACCCTGGCCGAGGAGCTGGGACGGCGGCTTGTCACCAGCGGCCACAGCGTCACCGTCTATGGCCGGCCCGGCTTCGTCGACCGCTCCCTCAGGAGCCACCTCGGCATGCGCGTGGTGGTCTTGCCGGCGCTCCCCACCAAGCACCTGGAGACCTTGAGCCACACCTTCCTGAGCACGCTCCACGCCGCCCGCCAGGGCTTTGACGTGGTGCTCATGTGCAACGCGGCCAACGCCCCCTTCGTCGGCCTCCTGCGCCTGGCCGGCACCCCGGTCGCCCTCAACGTCGACGGCCTCGAGCGCAAGCGCCGCAAGTGGGGCCTGGCGGCCAGGGCCTACTCCCGCTGCTGCGAGCGACTGGCCGCGCTGCTGCCCAACGCGGTGGTGACCGACGCCGAGGTCATCCGCCGCTACTACCGCCGCTGCTACCGGGTCGCCTCGCACATGATCGCCTACGGCGGCGACCTCGAGCCGCCGCAGGGCGACGAGGTGCTGCGGCAGCTCGGCCTGGTCCCCGGCGAGTACCTGCTCTACGTGTCCCGCTTCGAGCCGGAGAACAACCCCGACCGGGTGGTCGAGGCCTACACCCGAGTGGCGGGCCAGCGACGGCTGGTGATGGTCGGCGGCGCGCCCTACGGAGCGGCACTGGAACGCCGCGTGCGCGAGCTGGCCGACCCTCGGGTGGTGCTGCCCGGGCCGGTCTACGGCAACGGCTACCGCCAGCTCCTGTTCAACTGCCGCGCCTACATCCACGCCACCGAGGTCGGCGGGACCCACCCCGCCCTGGTCGAGGCGATGGGCGCCGGTCGGCCGGTGCTGTACTATGACACCCCCGAGAATCGCGAGGTGGCGGGCCCGGCCGGCCTGCGCTTCCGCTTCGCCGGACCCGACGCCCTCGAGCTCGTGGTGCAGCGGGTGGTGGAGGACCAGGATGAGCTCCAGGCGCTGTCCGCGAGCTCCCGCCGCCGGGTGGCCGAGCGCTACTCTTGGAGCGCGGTGACTGGGGCCTACGAGGAGCTGCTGGAGGGGCTGTGCTGAAGGAGCGGGCGCGTCTGATCGCCTACTGGGTGTGGACCACCGACCTGGTCCTGACCAGCGCCGCCTTCCTCCTCGCCTGGTGGCTGCGCTCCGACCTGGCGCCGCGCCTGCTGCCCTCGCTCTTCCCGGGCGAGCTCTACCCGCTCGCCCGCTACCTCGGCCTCCTGCCGTTGGTGCTCGCCATCTGGACCCTGCTCCTGGTCAGTCGCGAGGCCTACACCTCGCGCCGCACCGTGGCCCTCCACCAGGAGCTGTGGCAGGTGGTGCAGACCGTGACCATCGGCACCCTGGTCCTCGCCGCCTGCGGTTGGATGCTGCGCCTGGACTTCGTGTCGCGGCCCTTCCTGCTCCTGTTCGCGCTCGTCAATCTCGGCCTGCTGGTGGCGGAGAAGCTCGGCCTGCGCCTGCTGGCGCGGCGCATCCGCAGCCGCGGCCTCAACTACCGCACCCTGCTCATCGTCGGCATCAACCCGCGGGCCGAGGAGATTGCCGGAATCATCCAGATGCACCCGCACTGGGGCCTCAAGCTGGTCGGCTTCGTCGCCCCTAACCACGACCACGCCGAACGGGTCGGCGAGGTGCCGGTCCTGGGCCAGGCCGACGACCTGCCGCGCATCCTCCAGGGGCAGGTGGTGGACGAGGTCATGTTCGTGCTCTCCCGTCGCCAGCTCGAGGAGTTCGAGGAGTCGTTCCTGCTCTGCTCCGAGCTCGGCATCCGGGCCCGGGTCGCCCTCTCCTTCCCGCACATGAAGGCGCGGGTGATCCTGGAGGAGCTCGAGGGCATCCCGCTGCTCACCTTCACCACCACCCCGGCGGCGCCCTTTCCGATGTTCGTCAAGCGTCTCCTCGACCTCGCCGTGGCCGTTCTCGGCCTCACCCTGCTGTCGCCGCTGCTCCTGCTCCTCGCCGCCGCGGTCTGGCTCTCCTCGCGCGGCCCGGTCCTCTTCCGCCAGACCCGCTGCGGGCTCAACGGCCGCCGCTTCACCCTCTACAAGTTCCGCACCATGGTCGCCGACGCCGAGCAGCAGCTGGACGAGGTTGCCCACCTCAACGAGGTCAGCGGTCCGGCCTTCAAGGCCCGCCAGGACCCGCGCATGACCGTGGTCGGCCGGCTGCTGCGGCGCCTGTCGCTGGACGAGCTGCCGCAGCTGGTCAACATCCTGGTCGGCCACATGTCCTTGGTCGGCCCGCGCCCGCCCCTGCCCGAGGAGGTCGAGCGCTACGAACGCTGGCAGCGGCGCCGCCTGTCCATGAAGCCAGGGCTGACCGGCCTGTGGCAGGTCTCGGGCCGCGCCGGCCTCGGTGACTTCAGCTCCTGGATCGCCCTCGACCTGGCCTACATCGACCAGTGGTCGCTGTGGCTCGACCTCAAGATCCTGCTCAAGACCGTGCCGGCCGTGCTCCTGGCGCGCGGCGCGGCGTAGCCCGACCTCACGAACCGCTCACTCCGCGTAGCCCAGGGCCCGCAGGCGCTCGAGCTCCTCAGCGCTGAGCGGGATGCGTTCCCCGTCCGCTACCTCCAGCGCCGATCTCAGCTGCCGCAGCCATTCCCGCTGGCAAATGACCAACTCCTTCATCCGCGCCATATGCTCCGTTTCCGTGGCCGCGAGGTCGTTTTGCTCGCCTGGGTCGCGGACGACGTTGAAGAGGCATTCGGTCTTCCGGGGGCCGCCGACGATCGCCTTGAGCTCACCCAGGTAGACCACCGCTCCCGTCCCTGCAAAGAGTGGCTCTTCGCCTTGCCGGCGGTCCAGCGGGCGGCCCGGAAGATCGCTCCCAGGCAGACCGGCAGCCTCGAGCAACGTGCGGGGAAGGTCGATAGAGGTAGTCGGCTGGCGGTTGACCACGCCCGCCCGGGCCTGCCGCGGCCACTTGACGATCAGCGGAACCCTGAGGTTCTCGTCATAGGTCGTGACGTGGCCGAAGCCGCGGTGCTCGTAGAACTCCTCGCCGTGGTCGCCAGTGACGACCACGATCAGGTTGTCCCACATTCCACTTGCTCGGAGATCATCGAACAGCATCCCCAGCTCGTGGTCGAGATAGCGAACGCCGGCGTCGTACAGGCTGCGGTAGAGGGCGGGGTCGCCAGGGCGTACCTCCTCCTTGCCGTCCCCCATGGCGCCGAGCACACGGTCGGCCCACTGGTCGTGGCGATGGCAGGCATCCGCGACCCCGAAGCGCTCCGCGATGCTCGCCCGGCTCAAGCCCGGCGCCTCGTAGGGCACGATCTTGGGGTCCGAGTGGACCTCGAAAGTGTGGAGGAAGAAGAAGAACGGCTAGCCGCTGTGTTGAGTGAGCCAGTTGACCGCCGCCCGCACCTGCTTGTCGATTCGCCAGCGTCTCACCCGGTAGTCGTCGAACCCCCTGGCGAAACCGTGCTTCGGCGTCAGCCAGCCGCAGTCGTAGACCAGGGCGCCGGTGGCCCATCCGGCGCGCGTGAACCTCTCGGCGACGGTCAGCAGCGCCGGTGCGGTCGGCGAGTCTCGATCCAGCGCCCCGTGGACCAGCGCCGGATAGCCCGTGAGCAGGCTGGCGTGGGAGGGCTTGGTCCAGTGCGATGCGGCATAGTGTCGCGCCCATGATTCGCCCTCGGCCGCGAGGCGGTCCAGGTTGGGGGTCAGGCGGTGCTCGCCGCCGCACCCGATCGCGTCAGCGCGCAGCGTGTCCACCGAGACGAGGAGGATCTGACCCGGCACCCCGGTTTGGCGTCGAGGGTCAGCTCGACGGCCACCCGGCGGCCCGTGGCCCAGCCAAGGTCGAGAACCTCGGTTGGCCAGCCAGCCGCGGTCTCGAGCCCCAGGTCGCGCCCGGCGCTGGTGCTGCCGGGAGCCTCGACGCGGATCTTGAGAGATGCGGACGAGACATCCCCGGCCTGGCACTCCAGACAGCCTGCGACCGTCAACGTTGGATCTTGTTCCAGCTCAACTTCGGCGCGAACCGGATTCCCCGGCTCGAGCGTGATCGGCGCACAGACACTCCTGGGCCTCGAGTCGGCGCTCGCTGAGGTACATCTGGCCCTCGGCCACCAGGTCCTGGTACGAGACCACCGACAACCGCTGGCTGCAGCCACATAGAAGAAGCGCCGGGCTTCCGAATGCGACAACCACGCGGGCGACGGATCGTCGGCTCATGGGTCCCTCGACAGGTCAACGGACGCCGCGGCACTCGCGTCCAGACCGGCACCGACCGAGGTTCGTGATCCCATCCCCTCGACGATGGCGTCGGCGATGGTCGCGCCGAGGATGCGGTTGGCCGCGGCGGTGAGGTGGCAGAGGTCGAGGAAGTGGGCGCGGTCCCTCGGGATGCGCTCCGCCACCGGGGCCAGGGGCAGGCGCTCGGACCTGGCCAGCTCGCGCGCCACCCGGTTGTGGGCCGCGACCCCGAGCAGGGTCGAGTCCACCCGGCCCCAGAAGTGCTCCATGCGCGCCTCGTCGGCCCGCACCTGCTGCTCGAGGTCGCGGTCCGCGGTGGGCAGGGCGACGGCGAAGGTGGCCAGCACCGGCAGCGCGCCACTGGCCCGGGCGGCGGTCACCATGGCCTCCAGGTTGGCGCGGAAGATGGCCGCGGAGCGGAGGTCGTCGGGGCCGAAGTCGGGCCGCGAGCGCAGCCGCTTGGCGACGAGGTGGTAGCGCACGAGATCAGCGACGATCGAGGTGGCGGGGTCGCGCCAGTCGAGGTAGCCGACGTCGGGGAGGTCGTCGACCCAAGGAAAGGTGTTGTAGATGTTGTCGTTGATCCCGAGGTAGAGCACGACCACGTCGGGCCGGTAGCGGGGGGCGAGCTCGGCGAGCTGGACCCGGTTGATATAGGACGTGTAGCGCGGCTTCCCGCACGACACCACCTCAACGTCGGGCCGCCCCAGGCGCTCGCGAAGGCGGCTCCGCACCGAGTCCACGTAGAGCTGGGAGAACGAGGTCGAGCCGCCGAGGAGCAGGACCCGGAACGAGGGCGCGTCGCCCAGCTCGAGCTCGTCGCCGACGCAGCCGAGGTTGTTGAGCTTGATCCCGCCGACCTCGGCATGGGGCGCGAAGCTGTAGACGAGGTCGTCACGGAAGACCATGCCCGGCGGCGCCCGCCACCACACCAAGGCGCGCGCCGCAAGCTCGAGCCCAAGGGCGCTCACGAGCAGCGAGACGGCGAGAACGGCCGGGCGGAGCAACGATCGACGCCGGGCGTCGTGCATGGCTCGAGCGAGTGTACGCGGCTCGGGACGGGAACACGACGTTCGACCCGGACGTTGCAGCCTCGCGGACCGCCCGGCCAGAGGCCGCCGTGCGGGGCCCGGACGAACGGCGAGCAGGCGGCCGCTGGGGCGCGGTTCGATGTAAGATGGCGGCCCGAAAGCGAAGAGCCGGGCTCAACGCCCGCTTGGTTCCAAGGAGGTCCCTGATGAGCAGCCCGATCGCGTCCCTCGAGCCTCGCATCGTCTGGTCGCACTTTGCCGCCATCCTCGACGTTCCCCGACCGTCCAAGAGCGAGGAGAAGATCGCCACTCACCTCGTCAACTGGGCCCGGGCCAAACGCTTCGAGGTCAAGCGGGACGCGGTCGGAAACCTGGTCGTCAAGGTCCCGGCGAGCCCCGGCCACGAGAGCGCCCCGACGGTCATCCTGCAGGGCCACCTGGACATGGTGTGCGAGAAGAACGCCGACGTCGCCCGCGACTTCGAGACCCAGGGCATCGAGGCCTTTATCGACGGCGACTGGGTGCGGGCGCGCGGCACCACCCTCGGCGCCGACAACGGCATCGGGCTGGCCACGGCGATGGCGGTGGCCGACGACCCGAGCGTGGTCCACGGCCCGCTCGAGATCCTGGCCACGGTCGACGAGGAGACCGGGTTGACCGGCGCCAAGATGCTCGACCCGGCGATCGTCTCCGGGCGGATGATGGTCAACCTCGACACCGAGGAGGATGGCGCGGTCTACATCGGCTGCGCCGGCGGCGCCGACATCCACACCTCGCTGCCGGTGATCCGCCGCCCGGGCCGGCGCGGCTCGATCCCGGTCCGGCTCGCGGTGCGCGGCCTGCGCGGCGGCCACTCCGGCGTCAACATCATCGACAACCGGGGCAACGCCATCAAGCTCGCCACCCGGATCCTCAAGCGCGCCCTGGACGAGGGCCTCAAGCTCGACCTCGTCTCGATCAACGGCGGCTCCAAGCACAACGCCATCCCGCGCGAGGCGTTCGCGGTGTGCCGGATGGGCAAGCGCGGCAAGCGCCGACTGCAGGCCGTGCTGGCTGCATGCCGGGCGGCCTTCAAGGAGGAGTTCGGGGCGGCCGAGCCCGAGCTCGAGCTCGCGCTCGAGGAGGTGGTCGACGACCCGGCCACGCTCCAGGTCTTCAACCGTCGCCAACGCGAGCGCCTGCTCAACCTGCTCCTCGGCCTGCCCCACGGCGTCCTCGCCATGTCGCGCGACGTGCCGGGCCTGGTCGAGACCTCCAACAACCTGGCCGTGGTCACGACCGAGGCCGAGCGGGTGCTGGTCGTCACCTCGCACCGCTCGTCGGTGATGCCGGCGCTGTACGCGACCGGCGACCAAATTCGGGCCATCGGTCTCGCCAACGGGGCCGAGGTCGAGGTCCACGAGGCCTACCCGGGCTGGAAACCGAACCTGAGCTCGCCGCTGGTCCAGAAGACGATCGCGGTCGCCGAACGCCTGTTCGGAACCCGGCCGGCGATCAAGGCCATCCACGCCGGCCTGGAGTGCGGGCTGCTGCTCGAGAAAGCGCCGGGCATGGACGCGGTCTCGATCGGCCCCGAGATCCGCAACCCGCACTCACCCGACGAGGTGGTCCAGATCTCGACCGTGGACCGCTTCTACCGCCTGGTCAAGGCCCTGCTCGCCGAGCTCGCGTAGCTCGGCAGCCACCCAATGCCGGTCCGCGGCCGGGGCCGGTGGACGGACGAAAGAGCCCCACCGCAGCGCGGTGGGGCTCTGGTGTTTCGAATTGCGCCGCGGCGCTGACTACATCGTCACCTGCGGCGGCGCCGGCTCGTCCGGGGAACCGGCCTTGCCGAGCGGGCGCAGGATCAGGTAGGCCCCGACCAGGACCATGAACACCAGCGCCAGCGGCCGGGCCACGCCCGGGGCCATGCCAGTGGCCGCGATCAGGCCCTCCCACCAGCCCTGGAAGAAGAAGAACACGGCCGCGACCAGCAGCCCCATCAACGCCTCGCCGGCGATCAGGCCAGAGGCGGTGAGGACGCCCGCGTTCTCGACCCGGGTCGACTGCGCGGCGTTGAGCTTGCGGCGCTTGGCCAGGGTGTCGACTACCCAGCGGAAGATGCCGCCGATGAAGATGGCGAAGGTGGTCTCGAGCGGGAGGTACATCCCGACCGCGAACAGCATCGGGCTCTTGACCTTGACCAGGATCAGGGCGAAACCCATGACGATGCCGACGATGACCAGCGGCCAGGCCATCTCGCCGCCGACGATGCCCTGGGACAGGGTCGCCATGAGGCCGGCCTGGGGGGCGGCGAGCTGGCGGTCGCCGAAGCCGATCCCGCCCTGGGCGATGTTGGAGAAGTGGAGCACGTAGAGGGGGAAGAACATGGTCGCGCCGGCGATGACCACACCGATCATGTCGCCGAGCTGCATCTTCCACGGAGTACCGCCGAGGATGTGCCCGACCTTGAGGTCCTGCAGCATCTCGCCCGCCACCGCCGAGGACACGCAGACCACCGAGGCGACGCCGAGCACCGCGGCCACGCCGTGGTCGCCGGAGACGCCGATGATGACCATGACCAGGGCGGCGACCACCAGGGTGGCCAGGGTGAGGCCCGAGATCGGGTTGTTGGAGGAGCCGATGAGGCCGACCAGGTTGCCGGACACGGCGGCGAAGAAGAAGCCCGTGACCAGCATGACCAGGGCCGCAGTTATCGCGCCGCCGATCGCCCCGGTGAAGTAGAAGTAGAGCGCGCTCATGGCCACGAAGACCGCCCCGATACCGATCAGCACGACCTTGAAGCGGATGTCGCGCTCGGTGCGGATGGTGGTGTCCTCCTGGCT
>Ga0316620_10000154_pt1 | contig 26768 bp, 20 predicted proteins | sample OWC_Aug_M1_C1_D5_FD_207651 | JGI IMG/M metagenome (GOLD analysis project Ga0316620, IMG submission 207651) | Wetland soil microbial communities from Old Woman Creek delta, Ohio, United States - OWC_Aug_M1_C1_D5_B | ecosystem: Environmental > Terrestrial > Soil > Wetlands | place: USA: Ohio...
CAGCGTTTCGAAGCTCACGTCCTTGCCCACCTTGGAGCTGCAGCGCAGCTCCACGCCCAGGTCGAGGATGGTCTGGATCTCGCCGTCGAGGACCTCCCGCGGCAGGCGGTAGGCCGGGATGCCGTAGCGCAGCATGCCGCCCGCCCTGGGCAGAGACTCGAAGACCGTCACCCGGTAGCTCCGGCGTGCCAGCTGATAGGCGCAGGAGAGTCCCGACGGCCCCGCGCCGATGACTGCGATGCGCTCGGTCTTGTCACCCTCTCCGGGGAGGCGCTCGGCCTTGAGGCCATGCTCGAGACCGTAGTCGCCGAGGAAACGCTCGACCGAGTTGATGTCCACCGCGACGTCCTTGTCCTTGCGGTTGCACTCGCCCTCGCAGGGGTGGGGGCAGACCCGGCCCATGACCGCCGGGAACGGGTTGGTCTCCATCTCAATCCGCCAGGCCCGCTCGCACGCCCGGTCCAGGCTCAGGCCGAGCTTCTCGCGCAGGGCGATCGCCATCAGCCAACCCCGGATGTCGTTGCCGCTGGGGCAGTGTCCGGTGCAGGGCGGCAGGCTGTCCGGGTAAACCGGCCGCAACGGCGAGATCTGGCTCCCCGAGCCACCACCCCCGCTGAGGCGGGTGCCGAGGGTGCCAGACGTCTTCTTCTTCTTGAGAAGGCCCATGGCTTCTGTCTCCCTGTCTCGGCGGGTGAGGCTGGGGCCTCACGCCCGCTTCGACATGTGCCGCTTGAGCTTCTCCAGCTCACCGATGAGGGTGTCGTGCTTCTGCTCGTCGGTGATCAGGTACTGGAGGAAGATCCGCGCCACCGGGTCAGGGCACTCGGCCTGGAGCTGCTTGGCCAGCTCGATGGTCTCCCGCTCCAGCTTGTCGTGGTCCTGGATGCGACCCCAGACCTCGGCCATGTCCTTCGGGCTGAGGCTGACGGCCTTCCTGGTCATGGTGTCGATGAGGAACTGCTGCACCCGATGGTGCTGGACGGAGTCGTTGCGGATGATCTCCATCAGCTGCCGGATGAGGAGGTTGTCGGTTGCCTCCATGATTTCGGCGGTGGTGTTGATGGCTGCGCGCTCCAGCCCCTGCCACGTGCGCAGCAGCTCGACGGCTTGCTGCGTCCGCTCGGCTCCCTTCTTGCTTCTCATGCCCACTGCCTCCAGTTCGGGCCCGGAGGAGCCACCGGGGATCACTCCAGGCGAGGGGTGATCCGGGGGCCGGGCGCGCCGACCCCCGGGTTGGAAATCACGGGTCTGCCGACGACTGCGAGCTCGCTACTTCTCCGGCGGCAGCGTGATGTAACTGCCACCGGCGTACTTGTACTGGCAGCGCCCGGAGTCGATCAGCTGGCGGATCGCCTTCTTGCACAGCTGCTTGTCGCAGCGGTCCGCGCCGAAGCGCTCGATCATCGCCTTGGTGACATCCATCGGCTTGAGGTCCCTCTTGCCAAGGGAGGACTTCACCAGCGCGTACATGGCGTCGCACAGCTCGTCAACGGTGACTTCGCCCATGACTGCCTCCTTCCTCGATCAGTGCCGCAGCTGGGTGGTACGAGTGAAGGTCTCGCCGGCGTGCTTGAAGTCGTCGATATGGTACTTGGTGAACTCGAAGCCGGTCAGCTCGAAGAACCTCGGCCAGCCGATGCGCTCGATCCACTCACCCATGCGCTCGTGCTTGCGGGCGTTGGCCGCGTAGACCTCGACGATGTGCGTCACCGCCTGCACCACCTCGGGCCAGCGCGGCGGGTTGTTGGGCAGGTAGGGCACTGCCAGCTTGGAGAACTTGGGCTGGCTGCGGGCATTGGAGACCTTGCCTCCGACCCAGATCGAGACACCGTCGGTCTGGGCGTTGTTGATCTTCACCGCCGGGCAAACGGTAAAGCAGTTGCCGCAGTACATGCACTGACGTTCCTCGATCTCGATCGACTGCTGGCCGTTCACCGTGGCGGGACGTATGGCGCCGGTCGGGCAGGAGGCGATGAGGGTCGGGATCTCGCACATCTTGGGCAGGTCGTTGTGCGCGATCACCGGCACCTTGGTGTGCACGCCGAGGATGGCGATGTCCGAGCAGTGCACCGCGCCGCACATGTTGAGGCAGCAGGCGTAGGCGACGCGCAGCTTGGCCGGCAGCTTCATGCTGGTGAAGTACGTGCACAGCTCGTCCATCACCGACTTGACCACGCCCGAGGCGTCCGACGCCGCCGAGTGGCAGTGTACCCAGCCCTGGGTGTGGACGCAGTTGGAGATGGCTTTGCCGGTGCCGCCGACCGGAAAACCGAGCCTCCCGAGCTCGGCGATGAGCGGCTCGATCTTGGACTCGTCGGTGAGCAGGAACTCGATGTTGTTGCGGCTCGTCCAGCGCAAGTGGCCGCCAGAGAACGTGTCGGCCAGGTCGGCGAACTGACGGATAGTGGTCACGGCCAGGAGGCGCGGCGAGCCTGCGCGCACCGTCCACAGCTTGTCCCCGGACTCGGCGACGTGGACCATGACGCCCGGCCTGAGGATCTCGTGGTAGTCCCACTTGCCGTAGTTCCTCTTGACGATCGGCGGCAGGAACTGCTCGTAGTGTGGAGGGCCGATGTCGGTCTGGCGCTCGAAGTCAGTCATGGTCTCTCTCCCCCCTTCCTATTCCTCGTCCTCTCCGCCCATCTCCTCCTGGAAGAAGATGTACGGGTTGGCGCGCGGGTGCATGACCATCTCCGGCACCGGCTCGAGGCCGATCTCCTCGAGGAAGTTGCCGAGGCCCACACGCTGGATGAACTCGCCGACGCGCTCGCGGTTCTTGCCGTGCTCACCCCACAGGTCCCAGATCGCTTCGGTGAGCTCCTTGAGGTCCGCGTAGTCGGACTCCGGGTCCATCTCGAGGAAGGGCACGAAGACCGAGGACAGGAGAGCGCCGCCGATGATCGGGGCTTTGGAGCCGATCAAGATGGTGGCGCCGCGCTCCTGGCCCGGCTTGAGTGCCTTGGGCATCGTGTTGATGCAGTGCATGCACTTGACGCAGTTGGAGTTGTCGATGTCGATCGCCTTGCCGTCCCAGTCGATGCAGTGGGTCGGGCAGAGGTCGCAGATCTCCTTCTGGATGTCGGTGCCGGCAGCGGCGTACTCGCGCACCCGCTCCTGGTTGACCTGGATGTCGTCCTTCCAGGTGCCGATGACCGAGCAGTCGGCGCGGGCGATGGAGGCCACGCAGTCGTTGGGGCAGCCGGCGAACTTGAACTTGAACTTGTAGGGGAAGAAGGGTCGGTGCAGCTCGTCCTGCCAGTGCTGGGTGATGTTGTAGCAGGCGTTGAGCGTGTCATAGCAGGCCCACTCGCAGCGGGCCGGACCCACGCAGCAGCTGGGGGTGCGCATGTTGGAGCCGGATCCACCCAGGTCCCAGCTCGGCGTGCCATCCTCGCGCTCGTGACTGAGCTCGGCGAAGCAGGACTCCAGGGACTCGCTGGAACCACCCAGGAAGATGATGTCGCCGGTCGAACCGTGCATGTTGGTCAGGCCCGAGCCGTGCTTCTCCCAGATGTCGCAGAGCTGGCGCAAGGCGTCGGAGGTGTAGAACCAGGCCGAAGGCTGGTTGACCCGGTAGGTATGGAACTCCTTGACGTGCGGGAACTCCTCGGGCAGGTCGCTGTAGCGCCCGATGACGCCGCCGCCATAGCCCATCACGCCCACCAGCCCGCCGTGCTTCCAGTGGCTGACATGGTCCTCGTAGGACCGCTCGAGAATGCCCAGCATGTCGTTGGCCATCTCGTTGCGCGCCGCTTCCTTCTTGATCTCCCTGACGAAGCTCGGCCACGCCCCCTTCTCGAGCTCGTCAAGCAACGGTGTCTTCCTCTTCTTCACCGTCATGACCTCTCCTCTCAGGTCCGCACCTCTCGGCCACCTCGGTCATGCACGCGACGCGTGCCACCATACATAGTGAAAAAGATCACTTGTACAACTGCAACTTCTAGTGAAAAAGATCACTTGCGTCAAGTCTTTGAAAAACCATCCCCATGACGGCTCCTCGCCGGAGATCATATACTAAACCATGTCAAGGGTGTTAGCCAGCTTCTGCGGCCACCGGCCGGGGGCATCTCCGACCCTGCTCCGGCCGCCCCGCCCTGCTCCGGCTCGCCCCCCACGCGGCCCTCGCCGCGTGCCTGGCGCACGCCCTGAAGCTGCCCCGCGCCGGCGTGCCGCGCCCACCGCCGAGGCTGGCGCCCCTCCCGGCTAGATCATGCTGCTGATGTTCGACCAAAACTTGGAGAATACGACGGTCGACAGGAAGTAGCCGAGCGGAACGTTGACCGCCACGCCGATGGTGAAGGCCCAAAACGGCTTCAACCCGAAGGTCAGGAGGTCGCCGAATCGGGTCGATAGTCCGATCGAAAGGAAGCAGAGCACGAAGGCCCACGAGCGCAGGCTCTTGATCGGGCTGATCACCTTGGGCGACAGCTCGCTCTCGAACCAGTCGCAGGTGAAGCGCAGCTGCTTGAGGGCGCCGATCTTGTCCCGGCGGTCGGCGTCGTCCTCGGCGATGGAGCTCTTGAGCAGCTCGAAGGTCGCCAGGCTCATCTCGCCGTGAAACGAGATCACGCCATCGCCTACCGTGAAGCGGTCGGCCAGCTCGGGCGGCACTCGATAGCCGGAGAAGTCCGCGTCGTAGACGATCCTCTCCGCCCCGCTCTTGAACGTGCCCTGGAGCCGGGCCACGCCCACGTGGTCGGCGGGTGGGCGCGCCGTCACCACGGTCATGACTATGGAGGCGGCGAAGAAGCCGAGCACGAACTTGGGGAACCGCTCCCAGATCACCCCGGCGCCTACCGCCCGGCCACCAGTCTCCCCCTTCTTCTCCCAGAAGAGGACCGAGACCACGGCCAGGATCAGACACCAGATGCCGATCCAGATGTCGCGTCCAATGACCTTCATCAGGGTGAAGGTGTTGATCGGGTCGTCGGGGTTGAGGAGGCCGCCGTCGGCCGCCCGCAGGGCCCCCGACTCGATGACCGCGGAGAGCTCGGCGACGACCGCGAAACCGGCCGCGTCGGCGAACTCGGAGGTGCCGACCCAGGCTCCAGCCTCGCCCGGGGAGATGGCGCCGGGGACCATGAGCTTGAGAACCACGCTGAGGACGAGAATCATCACGATCGCCCATAGCGTGACCACGGCGATGCTGATGCCAATGTGGTCCTTCTTGGCCTTGACGGCACCGCCGACGGCGATCGAAGCCGACACCCCGCAGACGGCGCCGCCCGCCCCGAGCACCGCCCCGAACTGGGGCTCAAGCTTGAACAGGCGCGTCGCCGCCAGGTAGATGGTGAGCCAGGTCCCGACCGAGACCAGTGTCGCCTGGAGGAAGGCGATCGGCCCGGCGCTGAAGATCAGGGTCAACGGCAGCGTCGCGCCGAGCAGCACGATGCCGGTCTTGATGTAGTACTCGGTGCGCAATGAGGTCTTGAGCCACTCCGGGAGACGCACCAGGTTGCCGACGACGAGGCCGACGACCAGGGCCGCGAGCGGCGGTCCGAGGTCCAGCTTCTTGGTCGCAGGCAGCTGCGACAGCAATCCGGAAAGGTAGAAGACCGCGGTCGAGCCGAGGAAGAGCACGACGTACCCGGGGACGAACTGGCGGAGGGAATGCCCCATGACCGCCATGGAGAACGCGAACACCACACCGAAGACGAGAAAGACGCTCAGGAAACCGCTGGCGTGACGGCTGAGGTCGTCGACGAGCTGGGGAAGGGTGCTCCACTCGCCCGGCGTCACCGCCCAACCCTTGATCGTGGAGCCATACCAGTATGCCGCGAGGCTGAGCAGGACGATGCCGAGCCCGAGCCACACCGCCCAGTAGTCCTCGGTCCTCCACAGCTTCTTCAGCTCCTCGCTCATGCTCGCTCCTCACCCGGTGGCAGGCCGCTTCGCGGCTCCTCGGCCCCTCGATTCTGCGTTCATTCAGCGCCGCGCAGGGCTTCGAGTATAGCCCGGCCAGGAGCCTCGCTCACGTGGCGCGCGCAGTCAGCCGAGGCGGGGCGCGATCCCCGACGTCTTGGTCCGCGGCGTCGGCAACCGCACGCCTGCCGCCAGGAGTCTGGTGACCTCGCGCAACACCTCGTAGCGCTGGTTGGAGCGGCGCGGGATACGCGAGCTCACCTGCTACCGCCACTCCCAGTCGATGAAGCCGGGCTTGGCATCGACCATGGCGTTGACCATCAGCTCGACCAGACCACCGTAGAAGATCCCGGCCTTCTCCCAGGCATCGTAGTAGGCGATGATGTCGCGTAGCTGGCCCTTGCAGTTGGAGCAGGGGGCGCACACGTACTTGAGATGCTCGCGGTCCATGGGCTCGTCCTGGAACGCCTCGAGGATCTGTCGGAACTTGCGTCGCCCGCTGGCGCGGTGGCGCCAGTGGGCGAAGTTGTGGCCGGACATGATGGCGAGGCCCGAGCCGCCGCCGCAGCAGTAGTTGTTGACGCCGTGCGGCGTCATCTCACGGAAACGGCCCGGCGGCAGGATCTTCTCCAGGATCCGCCGCTGGGGCGCGACGATGCCCATCAAGCGCACCATGTTGCAGGGATCGTGGAGGGTCACCGGGAAGTCGTTGCGGCTGGGGTCGAACGCGATCGTGCCCGAGTTGACGATGTCGAGGAGCACGGCCATGGCGCTCACCCGGGGGATGTTGAGGTCGCCGGTGAGCACCTTGTCGGCGATCACCGTCAGCGCCTTGTGGGCATGGCCGCATTCGCCGATCACAATCCGCTGGACGCCCAGCTTCTTGGCCGCCTGGGCGTGCCGGATGGCGACCTTGGCGAACATGGCGTCGTCGTACCACACGCCGTAGTTGATGCCGTCGTAGGCCACCACCTCCGAGGACATGGTCCAGCTCAGGCCGGCCGCCTCGAAAAGGGTGGCGAAGGCGCCCGGGTTCTCGGGCCAGGCCATGATCTCGCCGGCGTTGTGGATGAGGAGGATGTCCGCCCCCTCCTTGTCCCACGGGGTGTGGATCTCGATGCCGGTGCGCTCGGCCGTGTCCTCGTCGATGAACTCGAGGTTGTCCTTGACGATCATCGGGGTCATGCCGGTGGAGGAGCCCACCTTGAGCTGGAGGACCGAGCCGTCCTGGTGCAGCTCTTTGGCCGTGATCCCCATCTCCTGGCTGGCGATTTTGCGGATCTCTCGCGCCACGACCGCGTTGTCCGCACCGATCGGGCAGGTCTGGGCGCAGCGCCGGCACAGGCTGCAGCGGTAGGCGAGCTCGATCAGGCGGGAGACCACCGTCCAGTTGAGGTCGATATCGCCGTGCACGAAGGTCGGGGCCTTCTTGACGTACTTGAAGTAGATCCGGCGCAGGATCTCCGAGCGGTAGGTCGGTCGGTAGAGCTCGTTGCGGGTCTCCTCGTAGACCTGGCACGACTCGGAGCAGGTTTGGCACTTCGCGCAGTGCTCGAGGGTCATGAGCAGCGGCTGCAGAAAGGTCCAGTTGTCGGCCGGGTTGAGCAGCTTCTCGAGCCCGGACAGAAAAGCCTTGACCAGGCGTTCCTCTTCCTGGGCGTTGGCCGGCTTGGGGATGCTGACTGCAATGGTGTCGTCGAGCACCTCGTACTTGGCCTTGGCGGCCTCGGACAGGGCGGGGAAGTCGGGCTCCTTCTCGAGCTTGTCAAAGGGCGGCGGGAGCGGCTTCAGGTCCTCGTTGCCGAAGTGGGCGAGCGACGCGGTCCGAACCCCGAACTGCCTGAAGGACTTGGGCTCCTTCATCGCTCGACCTCCTCGGTCGCGATGTCGACCCAGGTCCTCCTGCCGTCCCCTGCGATGTGCGGCGCGGCCCAGGTCACCGGCTGGGAGAGCAACCTCTGGATGGTCTTCTCCTGCTTGCCGCCGGCGAGGTTGGGCTCGTCGTTCCAGCGGATGGAGTGGTAGGCGAAGTACTTGCCGACGAAGTGCGACATGTGGGTCAGCGGAATGTACGCGGTGAGCCCGGCCAGAAGCACCGCCGACACTGCGGGCAAGACCGCCACCGGGCCCGAGCCGGGCAGCTCACCCAGCTTGAACGTCACCAGGTTGCGCACGAACAGTGACACCGCGGAGAAGTCGCGGTCGACCCACGAGAAGGTCAGGAAGGCGAAGCCGAAGACGACCAGGAAGAGCACCAGGTTGAGGTAGTCGGCAGGCGCCGAGTAGAGGCGCAGCTCCGGGGTCGACATACGACGCTGAAGCAGGCCGATGGCGCCGAGGATGCCGAGCCCGAGGCCGAGGCCGCCGAGCACGGGAACGACCTTGCACAGAGCCGCCTGCAGCGGGCCGGAAATCTCGCCCGGCGCCAGCGCCGCCAGCACGCCGCCCCCCATCATGATCACCGTGCATGTGCCCACCAGGTAGAGCCCGAAGTGAAACGGAAAGGAACGCAGCCACAGCTTCGGGTTGTGCTCCTTGAGGGCGACCAGGAATGCGATCTCGGGGACCAAGAACTTGACCTCGCCCCACAACGAGACCTCACGCTTCCGCTTCCACCAGTCGCTGTCCTCGAGGTAGGAGCCGCCGTACTGGGCGCGACCCTTGCCCTCGTGAGCCACCGGGTAGAGCTCCCAGCGCAGGTGCATCGGCATTCGCGCCCACATCACGAGCCGGGCGACCACCGCGATCACGAACCCGGCGATGCCCGCGTAGGCCACGACGTAGGGAACGGCCGCCATCGACATCTCGTGCCCTCCTTCAGTACCGAAGCCTGGCGAGGCCTCGCAGACGCCAAGCCCTCCGATCGAGGGAGGCCGCGGCGAACCGCGAGTCGGAGTCGCACGGCGGCGGGGGAGGCACGGCCCCCGGGGTCGCGCGAGAGGCACTATAGCGCACCCTCATATGATGTATTTTCAAGTGAAACAGTAGGATAACTAAGATCTGGGGAGACCCTGTCCGCATGCCGACAGCGCCCTCCCCCCAGCGGGCGAAGCTGGGTCGGCCGCCGCGGCAGCGCTTCCGGTCGTGCAGTGCGGAGTTGCCTGCGGCTATCAACTGTCGCGCAGGTCAAGCCTGTGGCCAGATCGATGCCACTCACCCACTGGGACTGGGACGGGCTCGAGCGGGACCGCCTACGGGTCGAGCCCCTCGGCCAGGCGCCCGACCATGGGGACTAGCCACTCCTCCTCCGGCACCTGGACCAGCCAGCCGTTGACAAAGTAGGTGGGCGTCGCGGCGACGCCGAGGAGGTTGCCAAAGCTGACCTGGGCGTGGACTCCGTCGAGCGAGGGCGCGTGGAGGTAGCAGCTCGAGAATCGCTCCTCGTCGAGCCCCTGGGCGGCGACGAAGTCAAGAGCGGTGGGCGTCACCTCCGAGACGTCCATCTCCTTCTGCAGCGAATAGAAGAGGTCCTTGAGGGGAAGCATGGCCTCCGGCTTCTGCTCGGCCACGCACCAGCCTGCGCTCGCCGCGCGAAACGCCCAGGGATGGATGGTGATGAGCGGGAAGGCCGCGAATCCGTGCCGCAGCTTCCCCGCAAAGCGCTCCAGCAGCAGCTCGATGAGCGGCCACTTGCGCCGGCAGCCGGGGCACTCGAAGTCCGAGAACTCGACCACGTCGACCGTGGCCGAGTCGGTCGTTCGGTCCCACGTCACGAGGGGGCTGGTGTCGAGCTGCTCGCGTCGGTACTCGACCGGGTCGCGATCGAGGGGCAGCGGCGACCCCAGAGCCAGTTGCTCACCGTCAGCAGTCACCGCGACCGGCTTGAGATACTCGCCGTACCCGCTGTCGACCCGCAGCTGGAAGGGAATGAGGGCGCCGGGGCGCAGGCCCCCGGCGTCCCACTCAACCCGCAGCTTCCTGCCGACCACGCGCTGCAGCGCCTCGGGCAGGTAGCCCTCGAGGAACGGCTTGAGGTCTTTGAGCCCCACCTTGCGCTCGGCGATGGGCAGTCCACCCACGCTGCCGATCCAGACGGTGGAGGTCACCTCGTCGATGAGCAGAGTGGTGACGCCGGACAGGAACTCGGAGCCGCAGGTCCGCTCCACGGTGACCACGCGGTAGCTGCCCGACGCGGTCTGCCGCACCTCGTCGCGAGTGACGCGAAAGACCGAATCCGGGTACCACGACGCCGCCCGCTCGGCAAAGCGCAGGATCTCCGGGTCCTGCGCAGGCCCGGCTTCCTCGGCCCCGAACGTCGTCGGCAGCCAGCCGACGAGCACGGCGGCGAATACAACCGCCCCCACCATGCGCACCATCATGCAGCCTCCAGGACACCTGAACGAGGACCGGCCGACGCGCTATTCCGCCGGCTCGGCCGGGATCTCTTCGACCAGGCCCAGCGCTTGCCGCAGCTTGCTCTCGAGCTCACGCGCCTGGTCGGCGTTCTCCACCAGGTACGCGCGCGCCGCCTCGCGACCCTGCCCGATCCGAGTTTCGCCGACCGAGTACCAGGAGCCCGACTTCTGCACCAGCCGGTGCTCGACTCCCAGGTCGAGCAGCTCTGCCGACCTGGAGATGCCTTCACCGTAGAGAATGTCGAACTCGGCCGAGCGGAACGGCGCGGCCACCTTGTTCTTCACCACCTTGGCCTTGGTTCGGCTGCCGATCACCTCGTCGCCCTGCTTGATGGAGTTGGTGCGGCGGATGTCGATCCGCACCGAGGCGTAGAACTTGAGGGCGCGGCCGCCAGTGGTGGTCTCAGGGTTGCCGAACATGACCCCGATCTTCTCCCGCACTTGGTTGATGAAGACCAGACACGTGTTCGACTTGGACACGATCCCGGCGAGCTTGCGCAGGGCCTGCGACATGAGGCGGGCCTGCAGCCCCATCTGGGCGTCGCCCATGTCCCCCTCGAGCTCCATCCGCGGCACCAGCGCCGCCACCGAGTCGACGACGATCACGTCCACCGAGCCTGACCGGATCAGGGTCTCGGCGATCTCGAGCGCCTGCTCGCCGAAGTCGGGCTGGGAGATGAGGAGTTCGTCCACGTTGACGCCGACCTTGCCCGCGTAGCCCGGATCGAGGGCGTGCTCGGCGTCGATGAAGGCGGCCAAGCCGCCCTTGCTCTGGGCGTTGGCGATCACGTGCAAGGCGAGCGTGGTCTTGCCCGAGGACTCCGGCCCGTAGATCTCGATCACCCGTCCACGCGGCACGCCCCCGACGCCGAGGGCCGCGTCGAGTGCGATCGACCCGCTGGAGATCGTGTTCACCCGCAGCTTGGGCCGCTCGCCGAGGCGCATGATCGCGCCCTTGCCGAACTGCCGCTCGATCTGGCCGAGGGCGGTCTCGAGCGCCCTCATCTTATCGGTCTTTCCGCTGTCGCTCATGAGAGTCTCCTCCTACGAGAGCCGCAGCGCGGGGGGACGAGAGCATCCTAGGTGGCGGTTCGCCGACCGTCAAGGGTCAGTTGGGCGCCGTTCTCCCGTCGGCCCATGCCCTGCCATCGTCCTCAGTCCAGCGTCAAGCGCCAGCGGCGCGTCACCTCGGGCGGAGGCTCGAACCAAATGGACTGCAAGACCACGCCGAGCTCCCGCTGATCGTTGCCGTGGCCTTGCCGGGCGGGGACATAGGGGACGCTGTCGAGCTCGACCACGACCGGCGACAGCCCTGCAGGAAGCGAGACCTCAACCTCCAGCGGTCCGGGTCCGAAGTCGAGCGGACCGACCACCGCTCCTCCCGTCACTCGGACAACGGTCGCGGGCGGCTGCGGCCGCGCCGAGAGCAGGCGCAGCCGCAGCGTCCCTCCGCCGGCCGGGACCTCGAGCCGTGCCCGAGCCTGGGTCCAGCAACCGTCGCCGGCGTCTCCGAAGCGCTCGACCTCGTGCAGCCCCTCCCCGATGACCCCGAGCAGGCGTCGGTCATGCTCGCTGGCCGCACCCCCACCCCAGGGTACGAAGGGGCCCGCCGCTCGCACCGCGAAGAGCTGGACCGCTAGCGGCCGCGGGTCACGAGCGCCGGGCGGGTAAACCTCGGTCCGCTCCAGCACGACCGTCTGCCCGCCGTCCTGGCGCATCAGCCCGGGCTCGATCCAGAGCACGGTCCGCCCCGCCCAGCCGTCGACCTCACCCGCCGGCACGCCATTCACCACAGCTCGCAACGGTGCCGGGCCGCGCGCCGGTGCCAGGTCGAGAGCGATCAGGGTTCCCGGCGGCAGGGGCGGTAGGGCGAGCTCGGCCCGGCTCGAACCCCACATGAAGCGCTCGCCTGCCGAGTCCTGCTCGACCGGCCACCACTGGGTGACCGGAAGCGGCGGGTCGGCGAGGACCCACGCCTTCAGCAACCGCTGCTGGGTCAGCGGGTAGAGCTCGTCCGAGACCCCGCCCAGGGCGAGCTCCCCACGCACCAGCGGCGCGAGGTAGAGGTGGCGGTGACAGGTGGCCACAAGGTAGGGTTTGGTCACACCCTGCCAGGGCTCCGGAGCCCACGGGGAAAGAACGAGCGGCGGGGCCGCGGGCAGACGACCGCCGCCGTCGAGGTGCCAGCGGTAGGATGCGAAGGGGTACAGCTCGGGCTCCACCACCACGGTCATCCCCCGCTCGCGGGCGCCGTCCGCCGCCCTCACCACTGCCTCCCACGAAGCCAAGGTCGTACGGTGCTGCTCGCTCACCAGCGGCTGGCTGCGAGCCGCTCCCATTGCGGCCAGGGCGAGCAGCACGCCGCACGCCACCGGGGACGGCAGGAGCGAGGCACAGCTGGCGAGGAGCGGCGCGCAGGCCATCTGCACCGGAACCGCGTACCGGCTGTAGGTCCGGTTCTGGAGGAACAGCAACTGCGCCACGGCCACTCCCAGGACCAGGGCCCAGGCCTGCGCGCTGCGCCGCCCCCGCCGACGCGCCAGCACCGCCAATCCGGACAGCGCCGAGGCCAGCAGCGCGGTCCCGAGCAGGCCGCCGCCCAGGCCCTTGACCAGGCCCAGGTCGAACCAACCCCCCGGGTTCGCGGCCAGGCGCGAGAAGTGCCGTTGAGCATGGATCGTGAACGGCTTGACGAAGGCCGCCCAGCCGCCCTCGGCCTCGGCCATGGCCCACACCGATATGACCACGCCGCTCAGGGCCAGGGCCACCCCCGGCAGCAGCCGTCGCCACGGGCGCATCGCCCATGCCCCGACCAACCACAGCACGGCGAGCGGCGGCAGCAGGATTGGTCGTACCAGAAACGCGGCCGTGACCAGCACGGTGAACGCTGTCGGTCGCCACCGCTCGCGATCGCCCCCGGCGACCGCCGCCGCGGCCAGGGCAAGAGCCGCGGCCGCGGTCGACGAAAAACCCCGCACGGCATGCAGCCACGGACCCGGCGCCATCAGCACCACGAGCCCGGCCGAGGTGGCCACCGCCGGCGGCGCCAGCCTGCGCCCGATGGCGGTCAGCGGCACGATCGCCAGCACCGAGGCGGCCGCCGACGCCCACTGCAGCGCCCGCAAGGGCTCTCTCGCCAGCGGCAGCAGGAGATGGCCGAGAGCCAGCCAGCCAGGGAATCCCGGAGGATGCGGGAAGTGGGCCGCCAGCTCGAAGTGGAGCAAGCCCCGCGCGAACAGGGTCTCGTCCCACTCCCAGGGACCCGAGGCCAGGAGGCCGAACCGCGACCAGGCTAACAGCACGACGACGGCGACCGACAGGACGGCGTCCAGCCACCGCCTCTCGAGCCCCCACAGAAGAAACCATTTCGCCTGCATCACGGGCCGCCCTCAGCGACGCCCTCCGCCTCCCGCAGCTCGTGCACTCGCTGCTGGAGGTCGTCCTCGAGCACCGACTGGGACATCTCGAGCATGACCCGGACCTGTTCGCTGCCCTCGCGACAGTCCTCGGGAGCGACCATCTCGAGGGTCGCCAGCTCGTAGCAGCGGCCGTGACCCGGGCTGGCCCCGCGCTCGACGTAGAGGTGGCGGGAGTCGACCCAGCTCCCGTAGGCTCCAGGGACAGGCTCGCTGCCCGGGGCGCCGAGCAGGTTGCGGCCCACGAACGCGTAGGGCGCCGGATCCACCCCGAGCAGGGCGAGCAGGGTCGGCGCAACGTCGGCCTGTCCCGCGGCGCAGCCGACCGACTCGGCCGCGCCACCGGGCGCCCGTATCACCAGGGGAACGCGCTCGGTCAGGTACCAGTCGGGCTCGTGCCAGCGAGTCCCCAACGCGGCAGCGATCTCAGGATCCCAGCCGAGGCCGGCGTCATGGTCTCCCCAGAGCGCGATCACAGTGTCGTCGGCGACTCCCTGGGCCTCCAGCTCGGCCATGAAGCGGGCGAAGGCCTGGTCGAAGAAATGCATGGTGTGGAGATAGTTGCCAATCGGCTGTCCCTCCAGCCGGCCGAGGTTCAGGACCTTGTGGTGCTCCGGGAACCCGGCAAAGGGGTGGTGCAGCGAGAGGGTGATCAGGAAGGCGCAGAAGGGCCTCTCGAGGGCCTTCAGCCGGGGCACCATCTGGAGCAGGAAGTCGCTGTCGTTGAGGCCCCAGCCGATGACCTCGCCGGGCGCGAAGTCGCGGTCGAAGAGGCTGGCCGAGAAGCCGTACGCCCAGTGGGCATTGCGGCGGTTCCAGAAGCTGCCGGTAAAGGGCACCGCCGACAGCGAGCTGTAGCCGTGCCCGGCCAGAACCTCGGCGATGCCGGTGAAGTCGTTGCCCGCACAGCGAAAGGCTGCCGTGCCCTGGCTCAACGGCAGGAGCGAGACCTGGGTCGCCAGCTCGCAGTCGGAGCTGCGCCCGTGATGGGTCTGGTCGTTGACCGCATCGAACCGGAGGTTGTCCCGCGCCCAGCGGTTGAGGGCTGGAGTCACCTCCTGACCTGCCACCTCGAAGCCGATCACGAAGGCCTGTAAGGACTCCACCTGCAGCATCAGGAGATTGGCGCCACGGGCGCGTCCGAACCAGGGCCCCCTGCCCTGCCGCAGGGGCGCGCGCTCGGCGAACCAGCGGGCGACCCGCAGCACGTGCTCCTCCGTGGGTCGGGGCCGCAGAACCTCATCCCGCACATATCGCGTCAAATCGAGGAGGTGGAAGTTGAGCACCCCGACCTCCTGCGCCACGAAGACGCTCCGGAACACCTGGTGGAGGACGCCGCTGTCCGAGCGCACGACCTCGGCGCCGGCCCCCACTCCCACGACCACCAGTGGCACCAAGAGCGCGGCGAGGGCCAGCTGCGGCCTCCTGCCCACCCGCCGTTGCAGTGAGGCGGCGGCCAGGGCGAGTACCAGCCCGCAGCCGACCACCGCCAGCAGCCACAGGTCGCGGACCTCGAGCAAGCTGGCGACGCTCGCCCTCACCTGGCCGGTCTGCCCGGCGGCGGAGAGGACAGCGGCCGACACGATGTCGCCGAAGTACCTGCAGTACACGATGTCGACGTAGAGCAGCGCGGTGGCGAGCAGGGCGGCCAGCCAGCCGACCCAGGGGCGGGCACGCCCGGGGATGAGCAGGAGCGCGAGGGCGAGGACGGCTGCGGTCCCGAACATCAGCCGCCAGGCGCTGGCCGTGCCCGGGTGGCCGGCCTCGGCCAGGACCAGGCCCTGGAGCAGGCACAGCACCCCCACCAGCCACACCACGTCGACCACCGAGAGCAGCGTCAGCAACCAGCGGGGACGCTGCCTGCGACCGATCCAGGTCGCCGCCAGTCCGAGCACGAGGGCGAGCGAGGCTGCCGCAGCCAGCCCCACGACCGGGCCGGGCACGACCAGCACCTGGCGGGATGGCTCCGGGCTCGGGTCGCGCTCGGAAAACCAACACACGCCCTCGTGCACCATGTCCCACTGCAACCGCGGGTGGTTGCTCCCGTCCAGTGGCGCCTGCACCGCCGCGACGACCTCCACCGTCTCACCAGGCGCGACGGCTCGCGGCAGCGCGCTGCGCACGCCGTCCCACACCGTGGCCGTCCCGGCCCGATCCCGCCAGTGGTAGGAGACTGCGAATTCCTGCCCCTGACTCCACCTGGTCGCACCGTCGTTGCGAATCACCAGCCGCACCCGGGCCTCGGACCCGCGCCATAGCCAGCGCGGCGCCCTGCCCTGGACCACTGAGAACGCGTGTCCGACCTCGACCGCCACCGGAATCCCGGCTGCCGGCTTCCCGGTTTCCTCCGAGAACCAGCACACGCCCTCCTGGACCACGTCCCAGTGCAGTCGGTACTCGCCAGCCGCTGCCGGCGCCACCACCCGGGCCACGACTTCGACTTCCTCGCCTCCCGCCACCGGAGCTGGCAGGAGCGTGCGCATTCCATCCCACACCGCCACCTCGCCGTCGCCACGCAGCCAGTGGTAGGCCACCCGGAAGCCTTCCCCGTCCGACCAGGTGGTGCTCCCGGTGTTGCGCAGGACAAGGTGGGTCTCGACCACGCTGCCAACCTCTAGCTGCGACGGGAGCCGGTGCCCGACGACCTCGAAGCCGCGGCTCGGAGGGGCGAGCTCGACCGTAGCCCCGGGCAACGTCCACCAGCAGGCGAAGGCGAGAAGCAGGCAACGTGTGCGCATGCCGGGTGAGTATATCTGTCACCGACACCTGACTTCCCGTGCCTGCGGCGGGGTTAGAATTCCGAGAGTGGACACCTTGCCAGACCGGCTCGCCTCCGAGACCTATGACTCGAGGCCGCTGTTGCTCCTGCTGCACGCCTTCCCCATGGACCGAAGAATGTGGCAGCCACAGGGCGTGGAGCTGTGCGAAGTCGCGCGCGTGGTGGCTGTCGATCTGCCCGGCTTCGGGGAGTCACCGCCGCTGCTGGGTCCACAGCGGATGGACGCCTGGGTCGATCGCCTGGAGAGGTTCATCGCGCGGGTCTCCGGCAGCGAGCCGGTGGTGGTGTGCGGCCTGTCCATGGGTGGCTACGTGGCCCAGAGGCTAGCCGCCCGACACCCCGGCCGGCTGCGCGCGCTGGTGCTGGCGGACACCCGGGCCGCCGCCGACAACGAGGCCGAGCGCAAGGCCCGTGACCGGGCGATTGCCCTGGTCCGTGAGCACGGTGTCCCGACCCTCGTTGACGGCCTCCTGCCACGCCTCTTCAGCCCGCAGGCGAGCCCCCGCATCGTGGCCCACGCCCGGCGCCTGATGGACGAGCAGTCGCCCCAGGGAGTGATGGATGCCCTGGCCACCATGCGCGACCGGCACGACTCGAGCGCCTGTCTGGCGACGATCGACGTTCCGACCCTGCTCCTGGTGGGCGAGGCCGACGAGCTCACCCCCGTGGCCACGGCCGAGGCCATGGTCGAAGCCATCCCCGACGGGCGCCTCGAGGTCATCCCCGGCGCAGGCCACCTCTCGAACATGGAGGCGGCGGCCGCCTTCAACTTGGCACTGGGGAGCTTCCTAGAGCGGGTGTAGCCCGGGTCACTCGGGCAGCTCGCTCGCGACCTCCCGTTGCACTGGGAAGCGCTGGTTGTAAAGGCGAATCACGGTCTCGGTCAGCTCTGCCGTCTCGGACAGGTAGATGACGGTCCGGTCCTTGAAGATGAAGACGACGTCAAAATCGTTGGCCTTGGCGTAGTCGGTGACCACAACGCTGAGCTTACGCGCCACATCACGCAGCACCTCGTTCTGCTTGGCGTCCAGCTCGCGTTTGAATTGCAGGGCTGCGTCTTCGAGGCGGCGCCCAGCCTCGATCTCCTCGTTCTCGATCCGCTTGAGCGCCTCCTCCGTGGCCACGTTCCGCTGCTGCGCCAGGCTTTGCTGGAGCTCGACGATCCGGTCGCGGAGGCCCTGCAGCTGCTGCTCGCGGGGCTCGGACCATGCCTTGAGCTCCCGGAGCTTGGCCTTGCCCTCCTCCACCGTTGCCGCGGCTCGCTCCACCTCCACGAAACCGATCTTGCCGGCCACGGCCGTTCCTGCGCACGCAATCAGGGCAACCACCAGGACCGAACGCAACGCATCACGCATGGTGACCTCCAGGGCCCGAGCTTGGGGGCGGGATTGTACCATCGACCGTCGCCGCCACCGGCCGAACGGTGACCGGTAGAATGAGAGCGATGGCCCCAGGTGAGGCACCGCAACAGCCGACCCGGCTGCTCGTCGTCGAGGACGACAAGCGTCTTGCCCAGGGCCTGTGCAGAAACCTCGAGCTCGAGGGCTTCACCGTGACCGGCGTCGTCACCGGCGAGGAGGCCCTGGCCGAGCTGGGCGGGGTCGACCCACCCTTCGACCTCATCATCCTCGACATCATGCTGCCCGGGATCGACGGCCTCGAGGTGTGCCGCCGCCTGCGCATCGGTGGTCACACGATTCCGGTCCTCTTCCTCACCGCCCGCGGCAGTGACGCCGACCGCGTCCTGGGTCTCCGGGCGGGGGCGGACGACTACCTCTCCAAGCCGTTCGTCTTCGAAGAGCTCGTGCTCCGGGTTCGCGGCATCCTGCGCCGCGCGGCCTGGTCGCGGACGCCGGCCGAGAGCGGCCCATCGCTGCAGATCGGGGCGCACTCGGTGGATCTGACCCGGATGCAGGCCGCGACCGCCTCGGGCGCAGTCGCGCTGACCGAGAGGGAGGTCATGCTGCTGCGCTTCTTCGCCGAGAACGAGGGGAGGGTCCTGACCCGCGGCGAGCTGCTCGAGCGGGTGTGGGGCTACACCTTCGACACCGCCACCCGGACCCTCGACACCTTCGTCCACCGCCTGCGCAAGTACTTCGAGGAGGATCCGCACCAGCCGCGCCACTTCCACACCCTGCGCGGCGTCGGCTACCGCTTCACTCGGGATCCCGAGTAGCTGTCCGCTGATGGCAGCTACTTCTCGATCCCGTGCTCCTTCAGCTTGCGCCACAGGGTGACGCGCGAGATGCCGAGCCGCCCGGCGGCGGCGTTCATGCGCCACCCGCAGCGGTCGAGGACCTCGCGCAGGAGGCGGCCCTCGAGCGCGGCCAGGGGCTTGGTCTCGCGCAGCAACTCGTCGACCATGGCCCCGCCGTAGCAGTCGAGGGAGAGGTGACACTCGTCGATGCGATCGCCGGCCGCGGCCAGCGCCAACCGCAGAACCTCCCACACTGGCGCCCAGCCCAGGTCCACCGTCATGCGCGCCACCCGATCGAGGGCCGCTGGCATCACCCGCGTGCCGGGTGCCCGCCGCTCGACCCAGGCCGTGAGCATCAACGGGAGGTCCTCGCGCAGCTGGGCCGGGCTGGGCAGTCGCACCATATGCAGCGGCCGCAGTCGGGCTTCGTCGAGGGTCGGCGCCTCGCTCGCAGTCACCACGACTCGCCAGCCTGGGGGTGGGGTGGAGGCCAGCGCAACGGCCGCCATCTCGCCCTCGGCCACGACTGTGCCCGGTGGCCACGGTCGTTCGTGCTCCCATCCTGCCTCCCAGCGCCGGAAGAGGTTGGGGGCAAGGCCGGAAAATCGGTGCACCGCCTCGGCCACGTCCGCACAGCACAGCGCCTCGCCGACCAGCACGAGGTGGGAATCGCCGCCGGCCAGGTCGTTCAGTCGGGCGCGCAGTGCGAGAGCCAGCGGGCTGCTGCCGACGAGAAAGAACCCGGGATCGGCCTCGCGCGGCCGCAGGATCTCGACCGAGCCGGTCACCTCGCCGGCGGCGTCGCGCAACGGGATGACCGTGACTTTGAGGGGTACCTGCCGGCCGTCGTCCCTCTCGTACACCGCCGAGAAGTTCTCGACGATGTCGAGCTGACACTCGAGCGCGTAGGTCAAGGGGCAAGCTGGTCCGCAGTCGACGCCGCGCGTGGTGTGGCGGCAAGGTCCACCCACAGCCTCAAGGGCGGTGGTCGCCAGCAGGTGGCACGCCGGTTGGTTGATGTAGCGAATCGTATGCTGACGGTCGATGACGATCACCGCCTCGGCCAGGCGATCGAAGACCTCCGGCCACCTGGCGGCCAGGACCGCTGCCAGCTCGGTGCTTGCATCCACGCTCATGTCAACACGGAGGGTCGCGTTTCCCTTTCCATGGGCCGTTTCCCGTGCGCGCCGGTGCGTGAACCCGGCCGGAGACGCTGCCCGTGCCCTAAGCCTACCTCTCGATCTCGAAGTCTCCGGTGCGTTCGGGCTCGGGGTCCGAGAAGTACATAGCGGTGTGGGCGATGGGGACGAGCATCGTGTGCGTCTTGCCCTTGATGGCAACCTCGAGCTGGTAGTACCCCATCGGGGCAACGGCCACCAGGGTCGCGGGCGTGCCCTTGGCGTCGATCAAGGGGCAGAAGACGGAAACCTTGCCCGGGATTTCCATGGTCAGTCCTCCGTTGCGGTCACTATAGCCCAAGCAGAGCGGGTTGTGCCCTGCCCGTGAGATCGAGCCCGAGCCCGTTGCCCTTGCCGTCACCGGCATCCGATCCGCCAACCCGACATGAGCGTCATGAGGTCTCCTAGGCTCCAGTCAGCGCCTTGCGGCACTGGGCAGAACCACTCGGCTCGGCAACGGGAACGGCACCGGGCTCGGGCCCGGAAGGCTGCCCAGGCGCCAGGAGGTCGCGCCGCATTGACCCCCTTTGCACAGTCGCTTCGAGTTCACCTCGACCGTCCTCAGGGTCAAGGCGGTGTGGGCTCCTAGTCCGGGTCTTCCTGACGTGGAGCGATCTCGCCGTACTCCTTGAGCTTGCGCTGGAGCGTCCGGAGCCCGATCTCGAGCATGCTGGCAGCCCGAGCGCGATGACCCCGGGTGTGCTCGAGGGTGCGCAGAATCGCCTCCCGCTCGATGTCGGCCATGGGCCGCGGCCGCCACACCTCGGTGCTCTCGATCGGCCCTGGGGCGCCCGGCGTGCGGTACTCGGCCGGCAGGTCCTCAAGGCCGATCTCCTCGCCGCGGGCGAAGAGCACGAGGGACTCGACCACGTTGCGCAGCTCACGAACGTTGCCGGGCCACGAGTGGCGCTTGAGCGCCGCCAGCACCGTCGGGTGCACGCCGCCGACCTCGCGCCCGAGCTCCTCGTTGAACACCTCGACGAAGTGCTGCACGAAGAGCGGGATGTCCTCCACCCGCTCGCGTAACGAGGGGATGCGCAGGGTCACCACCTTGAGCCGGTAGTAGAGGTCCTGGCGGAACCTGCCGTTGGCCACCCACTCCTCGAGGTCGCGGTTGGTGGCCGCGACCAACCGGAAGTCGACGTCGATCTGGATGTTGCCACCGACCCGAACCACTTTCCGCTCCTCCAGAACGCGCAAGAGCTTGACCTGGAGATCGGCCGAGAGCTCCGAGATCTCATCCAGGAAGAGCGTGCCTCCGGAGGCCGACTCGATGAGACCGATGCGGCGCTGGTGGGCGCCGGTGAAGGCGCCGCGCTCGTGCCCGAACAGCTCGGACTCCAGGATCTCGCCGGGAATCGCCCCACAGTTGACAGCCATGAAAGGGCCGGACGAGCGGGGTGAGTTCTGGTGCAGGGCGTTGGCGGCCAGCTCCTTGCCGGTGCCCGACTCGCCGACGATGAGCACGGTGGAACGGGTCGGCGCCACCACTCGCAGGCGGGCGAGGAGGTCCTCCATGGCCGGCGAGTGTCCGACAATGCCCTCGAATCCGAAGGACTTCTCCAGGCGACGGCGGAGGCGCCGATTCTCGTCGGAGAGGACGCGCCGTTCCAGGTGCAGCTGGACCCGTCGTCGCAGCTCCCGCATCTTGACCGGCTTGGTCAGGTAGTCGTCCGCCCCTTCCTGGAGCGCGGTCACCGCGTCATCCACGTCGCCGTAGGCTGTTACGAGCAGAAAGGGCAGCTCCGGGCGGAGCGCCCGCACCTTGCGCAGCAGCTCATAGCCGTCCATCTCCGGCATGCGCACGTCCGATACCACCGCGTCCACCTCGTCGCCGCCGGTGATGCTGGCGAGCGCCTCCTCGGCGGTCGCAAACGGATGCACCTGGTACCCCACGCGCTCGAGGGCGCGCGCCATGGCGTCGCGCGAGCCGTCGTCGTCGTCCACTACGTAGATCACCGCGGCCATAGGCTCCCTCCACCCCGCTCCCGGATCAGGCGGTCCACACCCTCCTCGTCGAGCACCTCGACTCCCAGCTCCCGCGCCCGCTCCAGCTTGCTTCCCGCGTCGGCGCCGGCGACCACCAACGAGGTGCGTCGCGAGACCGAGCCGGTGACCTTGGCGCCGAGCGCCTCGAGCCTCTCCTGGACCTCCTGGCGAGGCCGGGAGAGGACGCCGGTCACGACCACCGTACAGCCGGCCAGGGGCCTCGGAGTGAGGTCCTGGTCCGGTTCCTCGGGTGCGACCCCACGCTCGGCCAGGCGCTCGACCAGACGCCGGTTGCGGGCCTCGGCGAACCACTCGACGACCGCGGCGGCGATGGTGGGCCCGATGCCTTCGAGGGCATCGATGTCCTCCTGCCTGGCGTGGGCGAGCGTCTCCAGGGTACGGAACCGAGCCGCCAGCGTGCGCGCAACGCGCTCTCCCACGTGGGGCACGCCGAGGGCGAAGATCAGTCGGTGGAGCGGGCGCTCTCGCGCCGCTCCGAGCTCGCGCAGGAGGTTGGCGGCCGACAGCTCGCCCCACCCGTCGAGGCGCGCGAGTTGCTCGGGTTTCAGCTCCCACAGCGAGGCCGGGTCGGAGATCAGGCCCTCGCCCAGCAGCTGGTCGACCAGCTTGCCGCCCAGACCCTCGATGTCCATCGCGCCGCGCGACACAAAGTGACGCAGGCCTGAGGCCACCACCGCCGGGCAGTCGCGGTTCGGGCATCGCACCGCCACCTCTCCGGGCACCCGGACCACCGCGGCACCGCACGCCGGACAGCGCTCCGGCTCGACCAGCGGAAGTGCCGCGGCCGGTCGCTCCGAGGTCACGACGCCGACCACCTTGGGAATGACCTCGCCGCCCTTGGTGACCCACACCGTGTCGCCGACGCGAACGTCGAGCCGAGCTACCTCTTCGAAGTTGTGGAGCGTCGCCCGGGACACGGTGGAGCCAGCCACCGTCACCGGGCGCAGCACTGCGACGGGGGTCAGCACGCCGGTTCGACCCACCTGGATGACGATGTCCTCGACTTGGGTCGTCCTTCCCTCGGGCGGGTACTTGTAGGCCACCGCCCAGCGCACCGCCCGCGCCGTGGCGCCGAGGGCCGCCTGCTCGGCGAGGAGGTCGACCTTGACCACCACCCCGTCGGTGTCGAAGTCGAGCTGACTCCGGCGCTCCGCCCACTCCCGGATGACGGTCTCCACCTCTCCCAGACCAGGGCACACCCTCCACCCCGGGCTGACCGGGAAGCCCAGCTCCTGGAGCAGCTCGAGGGCCGCCGCCTGCCCCTCGAGCTCGCAGCCCTCGATCCGCGCCACCTGGTAGCACCAGAGCGAGAGGCGGCGCGCGGCAGCCTGGCGTGGGTCGAGGAGCCGGATCGAGCCGGCGGTGGCGTTACGAGGGTTGGCGAACTCCGGCTCTCCGGCTTCGCGACGGCGTCGATTCACCTCCTGGAACATGCTGCGCGCCATGTACACCTCGCCTCGCACCTCGAGGAGCGGCGGCGCCCCGATCAAGACCAAAGGCAGCTGGCGAATGGTCCGCGCGTTCACGGTCACGTCGTCGCCGACCGCACCGTTGCCCCGCGTCACCGCCCGCGCCAACCTGCCCTCCTCGTAATGGAGCGAGATCGAAGCGCCGTCGATCTTGAGCTCGGCTACCAGACGCGAGGGTTTCGAGCCGAGCTGCCGCCTCACCCGCTCGTACCAGCTCGCCAGCTCGTCCGTGGAGTAGGTGTTGTCGAGCGACAGCATGGGCACCACGTGGGCGACGTTCTCGAGCTCCTCCAGGGGCGCGCCGGCCACGCGCTGGGTCGGAGAGTCGGGCGTTACCAGCCCCGGGTTCTCCGCCTCCAGCCGCCTCAGCTCGGCGTACAGCTGATCGTACTCGAAGTCCGAGATCTCCGGCACGCCGAGGGTGTAGTAGAGCCGGTCATGGTGGCGGATGAGACGACGCAGCTCCTCGACTCGCTGGCTCGCCATCATGTCCTCCTCCGCGCCCCCGGGCGACGACGACGCCGGCGCCTCGTTCGCCTCGCCGGGTCAACGCCGAGGTCGTCGTCGTCGCCGAGCGCGCCCCCGCGGACCTGGGCCAGGGCGCGCGACCACGCCGCCCAGGCGTCGCGCGGGAGCAACCCTGACTCGGCGCCCAGCGAGAACAGGTCCCAGGCCACCGGGAAGTAGTCCTGCCGGGCCAGGCGGATCACCTGGCGTCCCCGCTCCGGCACCCGTCGTAGCTTGGTGATAGTGAAAAGGCCGTGCCGGATGAGGTGCAGCGCGTGATGCGGGAGGTGCATCCGCGCGCCCACTGGCTCGAGCATTTCGGCCAGCCTCTCCAGCAGCTCGGGATTGCTCAGCCGGGAGCGTTCACCGCACAGGGATTCCACGGTGTCCACGAACCGGGGCAGGAAGAGGCTGCCCAGCAGCGAGGCATCCGGCCAACGCTCACCGGCACCGACTCGGCGGTCGATGCAGTCGAGGACGGTGCGGATCCGCGGGTCAGGCACGACCTCGGGGAAGGCGGCCCTGCTCAGACCATGGCGTGTCCACGCTTCCCAGATGCCGGCTGCGTGGCCCGAATGCAGGCCCTCGATGAGCTCGTAAATGAGGCGAGCCGGTGCCGTTTCGCCGATCAGGTCGCAGCACCGGCCGAGCGCCCGCTCGGTCAGAGGGTCGAGGGCGAAGCCGAGGCGCACGCTGTACTCGAGGGCGCGCATCATCCGCACCGGGTCTTCACCGAAGCGCTGCTCGGGGTCGCCGATCGTGCGCAGGATGCGCCGCTCGAGGTCGTCGATGCCGCCCACGTAGTCGATCACCGAAAAGTCGGCGATCGAGTAAAAGAGAGCGTTGACCGTGAAATCGCGGCGGCGGGCGTCCTCTGCCGGCGTTCCGTACGTTGGGTCCTCGCCTACGACGTCGCCAACCTCCTCCTCGGGCACCTCCGCGTCCTCTGGCCCCTCAGGCGGCTCCGGGCTGGCGCGAAAGGTCGACACCTCGACGACCTCGTCCTTGAAGAAGACGTGCACCAGCCGGAACCGACGACCGATGACGCGCGAGTTGCGGAACAGCCGGCGGATCTCATCCGGCCTGGCATTGGTGGCAACGTCGAAGTCCTTAGGCCGTCCCTGCAGCAGCAGGTCGCGAACGCCGCCCCCGACCAGATACGAAAGATACCTCGAGCGATGGAGCCGGTATAGAACCTTGAGGGCGTTGACCGAGATGTGCTTGCGGGAAAGCGAGTGCTCGTGGCGGGCCAAGACCCGAGGCTCGACGTGCTCGTGAGTCGCTACTGCCACCGCTGTCTCACCACCTGCCCCGCAGGCCGGGCCTCGAGCCGGCGAGGCGCGTTTCGGCTCGCAATGGAACCATCCACCAGCTCCCGAGAGCCCGTGGTACGGGGGCTGGATGTCGCGGCGCAAGCTCGCCCTTCTCACCACCTTGCGCAGGGAGGGTCGCGAGATGGTAGTCCTGGTCGCGATCCGAGCGGCCGAGCGAGCGAGGCGTACTCCCTGAAGTACGTCCCACCGAGCAAGGCCCGAGGAGGGCCGCCAAGGCTGCCAGATCGCGGCCCGCAGTAGCCAGGTGGTGAGAAGGGCGGGCTAGGTTGTGTGCATGCATATCCTCGAATCCGGTATCCCTTGGTGGATTGATGCCCTGGCGGTCTCCATGGTCTCGCGCCCGACCGCCCAAATGCCGGGATCGCGTGCGCCAGAGAAGCACCAGTGCCGTCCGTCGGCCTAGTCCACGGCGAGGACGATCTTACCAAACTGGTCACCGCGCTGAATGCGCTCGTAGGCGGCGCGACCTTCGGCCAGGGGCAGCACCGAGTCCACCACCGGCCTCAGGCGATGAGCGTTGACCGCGTTCATCAACCGTCGCCAGTCTTCGCGGCTGCCCATCGTCGAGCCGAGGATGCTGAGCTGGTTCCAGAAGACCAGCCTGAGCTCCTCGGCCGGGTTAGGTCCGCTGGTGGCGCCGCAGGTCAGGATCCGGCCGCCCTTGGCGGCGGCCTTGAGCGATTCGCCCCAGGTCGCCTCGCCCACCGAGTCCACGACCACGTCCACGCCGCGCTTGTCGGTCAGGCGTCGCACCTCCCGCGCAACCCCTGCCTCAGCCAGCAGACCATCGCTCGCTCCCATGGCCAGCGCCCGCTGCAGCTTGCTCTCTGAGCGCGAGGTCACCAGGACCCGGGCACCGACCATGGTGGCGAGCTGCAGGCAGGCCAGGGAGACACCACCACCAATACCGTGGATGAGAACGCTCTCCCCGGGTGCCAGGCGGCCGCGCGTGAACAGCATGCGCCAGGCGGTCAGGAAGGTGAGGCCAAAGGCGGCCGACTCCTGCCAGCTCAGGTGCTGGGGCCGTGGGGCCAACGCCGCAGCCTGGACCAGCGCCGCCTCGGCAAAGGTGCCGTCGGTCTGCTCGCCAAGTACGCCGAAGCGGACACACAGCGAGTGCTCGCCTTTGCGGCACTGCTCGCAGGATCCGCACGACTGGCCGGGGTCGAACACCACCTCCTGGCCAAGCTCCACGCCCTCGACCATGGCGCCTACGGCGTCCACGAGACCGGCTCCGTCGGCGCCACCAATGTGGGGCAGACCCACCGGCACCCCGGGCATGCCACGCAGCACGAACAGGTCGAGGTGGTTGAGGGCAGCGGTCCTGAGCCGCACCCGGACCCAGCCCGGCGGAGGCTCGGGCAGCGGTCGATCGCCACAGCGGAGCTTGTCCGTGCCTCCGTGCTCCTCGAAGTAGAGAGCCCTCATGGTCTCACCTCTGATTGCCCGCACCCGCCCCCGAGGCTGTAAATGAGCTGCGCCCCGCAGACGCGGGGCGCAGGCTCCGAGCCGTTGGGACAGCTCTCGCTAAAAGAGCTTGTTAATGTTGTCGACGATGAACCGGCGCTCGCCGACAAAGGTCTTGCCGCCCCAGTAATCCTCGGTGCGGATGACGAGCAGGTGCTCACCGTCGCTCAGCAGCGTGGTGTCCAGGTCGTAGT
>Ga0316620_10000155_pt1 | contig 26696 bp, 21 predicted proteins | sample OWC_Aug_M1_C1_D5_FD_207651 | JGI IMG/M metagenome (GOLD analysis project Ga0316620, IMG submission 207651) | Wetland soil microbial communities from Old Woman Creek delta, Ohio, United States - OWC_Aug_M1_C1_D5_B | ecosystem: Environmental > Terrestrial > Soil > Wetlands | place: USA: Ohio...
AGGCAAAACTCAAACGGCCTGTGGTCTCGGCCATCCTCCCCCCGGACGTAGTTCCGAAATTCACCGTGCCGGTCAAGCATCTGCTGGGATTTGGCGGGACACAGGGAATGCTGGTGATCAGCGACGAGTACGTCATCTATACGACGGAAGCTCCGAAAGATTCGCGCGTCTGGCGTTATCAGGACATCAGCTCCATCGGCACCACCGGCCCGTACCAGCTGCGGCTCACTTCCATGGATCGCGCCGAAAATGAATCCGGCGGCGAGAGAAACTTCGTTTTTTCCCTGAAAGAGAAGCTCATTCGGGAAACCTATGATTTCATCTGGTGGAAGATAAACGGCCCCCAAATATCTTCGTACGCGATAAGATAATGCTCCTCATAAGGAGATCGTGGACACCCATCTCTCTCTTGAGTAATGATGGGTGTCCACATTCTGACTGCCTTCATCGGCATCACAAATTGCTTCAATGACTTACAGAATCTGATCCTAACAGGAAAAGGGTCCCGGGTGGCGCCGGAGTGACAGAACGGGAAATTGTGGGCTGAGATCGTGGACACCCACACTAATCCTTAATCATGCGCATCGGTTTGGGCTTACAATGCAGGTTGGAAGGGATTGTAGCGCGGCAGTACCGGTCGACGGAGCGGAACAGGCCACAAGTCTATGCATTCCAGAGCTGTAGATCCCAGGTGAGCAGCATTTGAAAGCGGCATTCATTCTCTGTCGGCTCGAAAATGGAGCCGAACGCAGCCCGGCCGGAGGGCATCCATAGGGTGCATTTTTATGAAGTGGTTAGTCGGAATTTCCGCATTTGTTCTGATTGCCGTTTCCACCCTGATCTGCGGGGCCGAGTTGATGATCGGCTCGGGCGTAAGGGGATTCAGTCGGCTCGCTCAGGAACGGTTTCCCGGCGACCGCGTGCAAGCGCTGGTGGCCGTTGTAGATTGCGAATCATGCGACCTGAGCGACAGGAATCATGCCGTCTGGGCCTTGGGCCAGCTTGCCGACCAACGTGCCCTGCCGGTCCTGGAAAGATACTACACCGGCGAGAAATGCGACCATCTGCATAAGATCTGCCAATACGAGCTGAAGAAAGCGCTGCGCCTGGTCCGGAGCGGATACAACTCCGAGGCGTTTTTGTGGCGATGGATGTTGCCGGGCCAGTAAATCGAGGAAAATCGTGGGCACCCATCATTCTCTTGGGTAATTGTGGGTGTCCACATTCTGACAAGCCGCATCAGCTTCACCAATATCCTCAATGACTTACAGAATCTGATCCAAATAGGAAGCGGGTCCCGGGCAGTATGGGAGTGGCGGACCGGGAGACTGTGGCAGGAGATCGTGGAGGAGATTGCGGACACCCACCGTTCTCCTCATCATTAGTGGGTGTCCACGTTCTTTCAAAGGACATCCCTTCAGAATTGCGCACCAACCGGGGGTGAAAAGGAAAAGGTACCTGTCAAGGGAGCCGTGGAATTATCAAAAAGCCCATAGGCTTTTCCGCTTACGGTAAGCAGCGCATCGTTGTTCACTCGAGCCATAAGCGTCAGGCTGAGTCCGGTGCCGCCATCCGTGGTTGTGGTGTAAATCGTGAGTTGCAGGGATTTCTGCCCGTTGGCCAGTTCTATTATGGATCCGGAAACCCCGTGGGTCATGCCCGGCACTACCCTCTCGGCCACGCCGTACAGGATGTTTCCTTCGCGCACAAGCCGCAGATGGTAGGTGGTCACCTCGGTAAAGACAATATTCAGCTCGCGTTCAAAAACGGCGGGAAGCACTGCCGTGCTTGAATAGTTGTTGGCGTTGTCACTCAGCGCAAGAATGTTGAAGGAGACGGCGCTGTTGATCATGATAAATCCCCTCGTGTTGACGGAGTTCTGGAACAACTGATCCACATACAGGGCCTGCTGGTTGAATGGATCGAAAAAGAGGTTCTTGGACTCCAGAAGATGCCCTGCCTCGTCATATCGCGAAAACAGAACACCGCCAAAATTGCTGTACATGGCCAGGGCAAACGCCGTTTTGTTCCCGTTGGTGTTGTCGTAGGGGAAGTGCGCCTTGGAGATGGCTCGGCTTGGCAGAACACCAACCTGCGATTTGAGAACGCCTCCCTGCTTGAAGCGATAGGTTAAAATGCCGTTAATAGAACCTTTGTTGGTAGGGTCGTTGTTGCTGACCAGGATCCATCCCCGGGCAAAGGTGTCAGACGTCAGCTTATAGGTGCGACTGGATCTATACGGCAGAGTATAGGATATGGAGGTGACCTGCATACTTCCATCGACCGATACCGTCAGCGCACCGCCGTTCGGTCCATAAAAAGCGATCGTACCGGTAGAATCGACGGCTCCCTGGGCGACGATCGTCAATTCGCTTTCCCATCCGCCACCGACCGCCATTTGGGGAAACACCAATTCCTGGGTTTCGATTTGGGCCTGGGCGAACAGTACTGCGGGATGCAGCAGGCAAGCGGCCGGAAAAATCAAGGCGGCTGCAGCGATTTTCATGAAAGTTTGAGTAGCCATGGATCCCTCTCCTTGCATAAAGATTCAGATCACCCATGCGCCGGTCTTCCCGCACAGATGGACAAATCCGACGTGAAAACCGGGCCTGTCCCGTGCCTGGCCACCAACGGAGTATCGAGGTAGGGCAGCCATTCGATTGTAACTCAGAATTGCGGACCTGAGTTCATGATTCATACTTTTCATCGCCGGTAACCGGGCAATCATGGGACAGATCCCGGCACCGCGCGCTCTCCCGGGCCAATCACGCTGGTCACTGAAACGGTTGCATGTCCCGGACCTGTGCGACTATGCTTTTGGGGACTGGCGTTTCCGAAGCTGCACACATCCAATACCGGAGTTCGCTATGGCCAAGCTCGGTGTTTTTCGGGCAGCAACCGCGTTTTGCTGCATTATGGGATTTCATTTTGCGGGCGCTGCCCCGGAGCAGAAGCCGGCCCAGGTACAGACTATTCAGGTGCAGACGGAATTGGTGCTGGTACCGGTCATAGTCCGCCGCGACGGCAAACACGTCGGCGGGCTGAATAAGGAAGGCTTTGCGCTGCTGGCAGACGGCAAGCCGCAGGACATTGCGGTATTTGAAGAAGTGCATGCCGGCACACCGAGCAAGGCCGGCCGGGAGGGGGAGTTTACCAATCAGGCAGCCGGCACCGCAGGAGCACAGAAGCTGACCATCGTCGCCATCGATCTGGTCAACACGGAACCGCTCGATCAGGCATATCTGAGAGAGGAACTCGTCAAGTTTCTCGAATCCGCCGCCAAAACTGGCGAACCCTTCGGATTGGTGGCCGTGACGCGCAGCGGCATCCGGGTGATGCACGATTTCACCACCGATCCCGGTTTGCTCGCAGCCACGGTCAGGCAGCAGCCGCTCAAACCGGGAATCAAGGAAGCGGCAGGGGGGACAGTCCTGGATATGACGCCGTGCGCGCGCTCGGTAGCAGGATGCGGCGGGAGCAGCAATGCCGAAGGCGGCTTGAGACAGCTGGAAGAATGGAACCTGATGATGACCAATCAGGAGCGGTTCGAGATCTTCCGCGACCGATCCGGCAGGGTGGACACCTTGGCAGCGCTGCAGCAGCTGGCGCAGGCTCTGCGCGGGCTGCCCGGGCGCAAGACCCTCGTATGGGCCAGTTCGGGCATCCAGATCTTCGGGGGGATGAACCGGATGTTCACCGGAGAAAAGGATCTGCGCGGCGGCGCCTCGACTTCTCTGGCAGGCGTCGGCGAGGCCATCGATCAAAACGCCTATACCTTTCTCCTCCTGAATCAGGCCAATATCGCGGTGTACCCCCTGGACGCGCGCCATGGATCCAACCCCTCTTTCGAAAATTTCGAGCCCAAGCTCTCCGACGCTCCGCTGACCGAGGCTCACGAGGCGACGCGCGCCCGGAACAAGGAGATCATCGACACCTTCCAGCAGATTGCCGCGGTCACCGGCGGCAAAGCGTGCTTCAACCGCACCGACCTCGCGAACTGCCTTAAGGAGGCTGTCGAGGACTCGAAAGACTATTACGTGCTGGGTTTCTATCCGGATCAACAGACCCGGCCCGGCTGGCATTCCATCAGCGTGAAACTGAACGGCCCCAGGGCGGATCTGCAGTATAGGAACGGTTTCCTGGCCGCCGCTTTGGATCCGGAAAAAAGCAAGCTCACTGACTTACAGCTCGCGATGGTGTCGCCGATCGACTACACCGCTGTGCCGTTCCGGGGGCGATTTGAAGGCTCGACCGACAAAGGCGACAAAAAGGTGGTGGGATTTGCCCTTGATTTGCCGCCTGAGGCGGTGATGTTGAACGACGACAGCAGCCACCTGACGCTCGACGTGGTCGTCGTCGTCCGCGCTGCCAGAGGGAAGGAGATCACCCGGCTGGCACAGCGCATCGATCGGGAACTGACGCCGCAACAGAAGGCCGTCATCCGCACACAGGGAATCCACTACACCAACAGGCTCGAACTGCCGGCGGGTGAGTATGGCGTCTGGTTCGTCGTCCGCGACAGTATCCGGGGGCGGACCGGCAGCGTCGTAACTACGGTGAATGTGAAATAAAGGCACACTCGACGCGGAGTCGGACTTATTTGGTTTTGATTTTGCAGAGTGGCGTGGCGGGAAAAGGCGGGGGCCGGTTTCCCGGCCCCCGCCAGAATTTGAAGCTCCTGGATTTGGTTAGAAAATAAGACGCAACTCCAGCCAGATATTGCGGGCTGTCTGGAAGCCGAGTGGCAACCCGTAGCGGCTTGCCAGCGTCAGGGCACTTTGAATCTTCGTGCCGGTTGACAGGTTCCCCCCGAAGGCTCCGGCCGCATTTAAGGCATCCACGTAGTTGTAGCCATTCATCACCTTGCCGAAGTCGACCGCCAGGTCGCCCGAGAAGCGCGACAAACGAGCGGGATTGATCAGGTTGGTGGGGACGGCAAACTCGTAGTACCAGGTTGCAGCGCGGTTGTTGAACAAGTTGCTGACATTGGCCTGGAAGGCCAGCTTCATGGTCTCGCGCGTTTTGCTTACCGGGATCTCATGGCGTATCGAGAAATCGGTCTGGATATAGGCGGGAGTGCGCTTGTCGTTGTCCACGCTGCCTTTGACAAAGTCGCCGTTCGCAGCGCGAGTGAAATTCACGAAATTGCCGCGCCCCTCCGCCCACTGGCAGGCCGACGAAGAGCCGATCACCGGCAGGCAGGTGCCGATCGGAGTGCCCTGGTAGAGAAGCTGGGTAATCCCGAAAACAGTGTTCATCCCAAGCCACCTCAGGCGATAGGATCCGTACGCTTTGGCGGTATGCGGACGGTCGGTGGAAAGCGGCCCATCGTCGATCCCGCCGTTGGGAAGGTAGGTCATCGTCGGGATGTCGAACGCGCGGTGGTTGTTGGGATTATGACGGCCGCCGCCGCCGTCGGTGGGATCGGTGTTGGACAGGCCGGCATAGTTGCCCCGCAGCCTGCTATACGTATAGGAGAACGAACCGAACCACCTGGCGGTGGGCCTGCGGCTCAGCCGGATCTCCAGGCCTTCATAACGGCGGATGGCGCCGATCGTGGGCGGACACTCCGCGCAGAACGGCACCGTGGTCAGATAATTGTTGCCGCTGGCGTCGGGGATGACCACGGGACGATGAAGCACGTCGGCGAAAACCGATCCCGGGTTGCCGATATAGAATCCGAGGTTATCGGTGATCGCCATGTCCTCGATTGTCCTGTCGAGGCGCTTGCGCGAATACCGGGTTTCCAGGCTCCAGTCCTTGTTGATGGCCCAGTCGACGCCCGCTACGTATTCATGCTGCATCATGGGCTTCATATCAGGGGAGATGGCCGGATCGCGAGAATCGGCTTTTGTGGCGCGCCAATCGACATTCTCGATGAAGCGGCCCACGGTGACACCCGGCGCCGGACCTGTAGCCGGGCAACCGCCGCCGATAGGATATGTCGGAGTGATCGCAGAATAGTTCGTATCATCCATGGCATACACGCAGTTATGCCAGTAGTCGCTGCCGAACGAACCGCGCGCCAGGCCCATCTTCATGATGTCGAAGAACCGGCCATAGCTGGCATAGACTTTGACCTTGCCGTTGTGCAGCAGGTCATAGGCGCCGCCGATGCGCGGAGCAATCTTGTCGCCCCAGCCGAATTCGACCGTGGGGAATCGCTTGGGATCGTAGGGAGGCTGGGTTTCCTTGTCGAAACGGATGCCAAGGTTGAGCGTCAGGCCGTGGCCGACGGTCCAGCTGTCCTGGAGATAGAGCGCGTGCGCGGTCTGGCTGCTGGAACCGGTGTTAACGACGCCGTTGCCGATTACGAAATACCCATACCGGCCCTGGCACAGAGATTTGCCAAAGTTCGCGAGATTCTGCGCCTTGATCTGGTCACAGATGGCTGTGTTCGTGAGCGGCTCATACTGCAGCGCCCAGTACATCTGCACGAAGCCGCCCTGGTACGTCCGCAGCACCTCGTTGGATTGCCCCGCCCAGAAGTACCCGCTTTTGAGGGTGTGCGTGCCCCCCAGGAAATGAGCGAAGTAGGAAACGTCCCCGCTCCATTGCTTGCGCTTGTACGCGTCGTAGATGGTTGCGAGGTTGGCCGGGATGTTGGCATAGCCCCCCGAGTTCAGAACGGAGGAGGGAAAGGCCTGGTCCGCCAGATCGCGGCTGGCCGCATTGACGGTGTTGTTGTACAGGTAGCGGGTACCGATCGGAATCCCGCGCTGTGGGCTGTTGGTGAAGAAATAGCCGAAGCGCGCGGTGGCCACCAGCTTCGATGTAGGTGTCCAGTCGGCGCCGAAGCTCCAGGTCGCCACCGGGTTGACCGTGCCGGCATCCGCGCGCAGCGTGTTGGGATCCGTGGTGGCGCCGGTATTCCTCTGCCCGAAATTGCTGTCCTGCACACCCAATGTACCAACCGACCGATTGTAAGCATAATTCCAGCCGGCAAACGCGCGCAACCGGCTGTAAATGCCGTAATCCAGACGGTTGTACGCGTTGTGCTGCGTGGAGTTCTGGGTCAACATCCGGGGCCCGGGATTCGCTCCCGTAAAAGTCGTCAGCCGCCGCGTAGAAGACAGCTGCGGAATGTAGCTGCTGAAAAGCCACAGCTTATCTTTCAGGAGAGGGCCGCCGGCCTCATAGCCGGGCTCGATCGTGTACGATATATCCCTTACCGCGTTGTAGTACTCGGGAGTACCGTCCAAACGGGTGGTCGTGTTGAGCTGCGCCAGCGTTGGGTTGATGCGCAGGCCGCGGTCCCCGTTATTGGCATTGAGCCCGTTGCTCCTGACGTAGGACATGAGCGAGCCGCGCCAGTCGTTGGAACCCTGCTTGGGAACGGCATTGATCACACCCCCCAGAGCCCCGCCGAATTCGGCCTCGAAGCTGCTCGACTTGATCTGGACTTCCTGAATGAAGTCCATCTGGAAGCTTCTCCCGACACCGCCCACCTGGATGTTCGTCGTGTTTACACCATCGATCAGGTAGGTGTTTTCCGAGTCGCTGGCGCCGTCAATCTGGAAACCTCCGCCCGCGGTTCTGGCCAGGGGCTCCTCACGCGCGCCTGCGGCAAAGGGGATCAACGACTCAAAGGAGCGTCCCTTGGGAATAAGGTCCATGACGTACGACGACACCGTCACCGCCACTTTGCTCTGAGTCGTGTCAACCATTAGGGCCGTGCCCGAGACGACCACCGTCTCCGACAGGGCGCCCACTATCATCTGGATCTCGATACTGGGAAGACGGCCGGCCGCAAGATTGATGCCGGTCTGCTTATATGCCCGGAATCCTGAAGCCGTCACTGTTAAAGTGTATTCGCCGGGAGGTAGCGCGGCGAAACGGAAGTTGCCACCGGCGTCGGTAGTCACCGTTCTGGTGCCAAACAACGCAGCGCCTGAGATCTCCAGGGTCGCGCCGGGTATTGAAGCGCCGGAAGGGTCCTTGATAATGCCCTGCAATCCCGCCGTCGTTTCCTGGGCAAGGGCGACGGGCAGAATCGTGAGCGCAATCAAGCACAACAAAAACAGAAGGCGAAGCAACCTGCCATTCAGATATCCCATACTCCTCCTTGTCTGAGGTGAGCGTCTTTAGAGCCTCTCAAAGCCTGGATGGTTTGATTTCCCGGCTTTGCCCCGATCACTAAAAGCCAATAAACGCCAGGGATGATCCTGTTTTAGCTTTCGCCGGACTCGAGGAGATGAGCATCGCGGTCTACGAACCGTCAGCCACTCACAAAAGGCGATGCACCGCCTGCCGGTGTGCGAGGCCGCCGGCTGCAAAACATCTCACTCCTAAAACTGTCCAGGATTGGCGACGCCTATTCAGCGCCCCCTTCGCAAGTGATTCGGATTATAGTTTCGTTCATTTTCCCGCGCAACAAAAACATGTAATCCTAATTTCGGGGGCAGGCGCCATAACCTCGAAATCGTAGGCAGGCCAGGCAAAGTCTATTCTGGTGAATTTCGAGGTTATGGCGCCTGTCCCTGAAATTTTGTCAGCGCGCGACGCACACGAAGTTCGCCGCATCATCCGTGCTCCCGGTGCCCTGATACCTGGCGACCAGAGGAAACCGGCACAGGGGCCGGCTGCCGACCACCTTGCCGGCCTTGTCGCGCCGGACGGCATTCAGAACCTCCGGCGCCGTGCCTTCCTCGACCCACCTGACCAATGCGTCGAACTGGCCGGCAGGCTGCGGACCGGGCCCGCCGCTGCAATGCCCCACTCCCGGCGCCATAAACAGGCGCGCGAACTTCGCCGTTTCCTCGGCGCCGCCCATCTGCCGCTGCACCCGCTGGTAATAATCGATCGTGCCCTCGGGGTAGATAAGCGGGTCGAACCACCCGTGCCACAAGATGATCTTGCCAGCACGGTCACGGAAGCCGGAAAGGTCCGGGTTATCCGTCGCCAGCACCGCGCTGAACTCCTCTACGGACTGGTCGAAAGACTGCTCGTACGAACCGGCGGTGAGGGTCGTCCAATCCCATTGAGGATTCTGGGCCAGGAAGTAGCGCCACCAGTCCAGGGTGATCTGATTCGGCCGGCCTGTCAACGGCGTGCCGCCGGTAGCGTTCAAGCCGGAGAAGTCCGCGCCGCGCGGCAGGCCGTACCAGAGGAAGCTGCCGTCACGGCGCCGCGGGCCCTGCCAGATTTTGCGGACAACGTCGGCATCGCTCTCCGTAAATGCGCCGCAGTCCCCGGCAGTGGTCCCGACCAGCTGTTTGGGATCAAAGGCACAGCCTCGCGGATCTTCAAGGACTCCGTCCTTTACCCCGTCCGCCTCGTCGCACGCAGCGACCGCCGCCGCTTGCGCAGCCGCGAACTTGCATGGCGGCAGGAAATTCCCCGCCTGCAGCATCGCCAGCTGGCCCCACATCTGCTCCACATGCAGTTTTGTCCAGTTGATGGCCGGCGCGCCGGAGAGGATGCCGTCGAAGTCAGCCGGGTAGCGCTGGGCTTCGCTCAGCCCTTGGCGACCTCCGGTCGAGCAGCCGTTGAAGTAGGAATAACGCGGGGCCCTGCCGTAAAAAGCCTCCGCCAGCGCCTTGCCCGTGACAGTCATCTCATGAATCCCGAGATATGCGTTGTCGCGGATCAGCTGCCAGTTCAGGCGGCCGTTCGCGCCCAGCGCGAAGCTGCCGCTGCCGCCTTCGTGCCCCGTATCGGTCGATCCGGAGGCGTATCCCTGGGCGACAGGAACCACGATGCCGTTGGGGTTGCCGCCGGAGAACCCGCCGCCGCCCACACCCTGGAATCGCCCGTTCCACCGGCCGGTAGGCAGTCCAATGAACACTCTGATTCTGTCACCGGCGGGCGGATGGGTTACCATGGCGGTAACCCGGCAGAACGCCGGGCGGACGCTGGTGGCAGGTTCAAGGACAGCCGATTCAATCGCGGTGTCGGGCAGAACCACCGAGGCCAGGCTTTCGCACGTGCGTGCCGGCGGGATCGCGGTCTGCGAGTAGGCTGTGCCAGCAGCCGCGAACATTGCGACAAGAAGTACACGACGCATTTCAACCTCCTCCAGATTCAGTCGTCATGATTGCATGTGGCCCGGAAATGCCTGTTCGTCGCCGGCCGGCCTTGCCGAGGGTCCTGATGCCCCTTATCCGGATCTCCGCGCTTTTTGTGTGTCGGGGCGTGGCAGCCTCCGGTTCTGCAGGTCGGCGTGATGCTCTGTGGTGGAGCCATTATACGGGAACCGGCGTCTCCCCACGTCAATGATTTGCAGGGAACCTGTCGCGTCATCGCGCCAACATCCGGTGATTATCTCCTAAGAGAATATTATAGTGAAAGAGGGGCAATAGCCCCTGATAGGCCGCGGCGCACCCGGTGTCGCATGAAAATGATCTTTGCTTGGCGTCTTGGCGCCTTGGCGTTGGATTTATTAACGCAAGGACTCAAAGGCGCGAAGACGCAAAGCGCTATTTTCGGAGCAGTAATCCATGGGCCGATGGCGCACCCACTCGCATGAAAACGCAGCGGTATTGTAGCGATCTCAGCGAGCTGATCGTGATCGTGATCGTGATCGGTAGTGCGAATCGAACAAAAGCCGACCACGATCACGACCACGATCACGATGCCACCTACCATTCTCTTTTTGCGGAGCAGCTCCCATGCGCCGTGGCGCACCCGGTGATGCATGAAAATATCAGCCGGGCAATGCCGATCGCCACGAGTAGCTCGTGATCGTGGTCGTGATCGTGATCGTAATCGGTAGTTTGAAGGGACTAAAAGCCGATCACGACCACGATCACGATGCTACATACCACTCTCTATTTTCGGAGCAGTGGGAGGTCGGATGTCGGTATTTTCGGAGCAGCATGTGAGTCCCAGACGGACAGCCCTCGCGGAACTGATGCGCGTATTCCTCAAGCTGGGGATGATCGGCTTTGGAGGACCGGCCGCCCACGTTGCGCTGATGGATGAGGAGATCGTGCGCCGCCGCCGGTGGCTGCCGCGCGAGGAATTCCTCGACCTCCTGGGTGCAGCCAGCCTCATACCGGGACCCAACTCGACGGAACTGGCAATCCACATAGGGCGCAGGAGGGCCGGATGGCCCGGCCTGCTGGTCGCCGGGAGCTGCTTCATTCTACCGGCGGCCCTCATCGTCATAGGTGTCGCCTGGGTTTACGTCCGATTCGGATCACTCCCGCAGGTGTCGGGCATTCTCTATGGCGTAAAACCTGTCATTATCGTGATTGTACTGCAGGCCTTGTGGCACCTCGGGCGTGCTGCGCTCAAGAACCGCTGGCTGGCGGCTGTTTGCATAGCGGGCGTTGCCCTTTCGTTGCTGGGAGTCCATGAGCTGATCATCCTTTTCGGCGGCGGCCTCCTGCTCGGTGCCGGCCGCCGGCTTGCAGCCTGTGCCGGCAAGGGTCCGTTCAGGTTTCGCTCCCTGGCCCCGGCCATGCCCCTGCACGCCCTGATCAGGGCTTTTGCTGTACCGACAGCCGCGGCGGCCCCCTTCGGACTGTGGCCGCTGTTTTTGTTCTTTCTCAAGGTTGGATCGGTGCTTTTCGGCAGCGGTTACGTGCTGCTGGCCTTCCTGCGCGCCGACCTGGTCGAGCGTTGGCACTGGCTGACAGAATCGCAGCTGCTGGATGCTCTCGCCGTCGGCCAGGTCACGCCCGGGCCCGTTTTCACGACGGCCACCTTTATCGGTTTCGTGCTGGGCGGGATCAAGGGCTCGGTGGCGGCGACCGTCGGGATCTTCATGCCTGCCTTTCTCTTTGTGGCGCTGAGCGCGCCGCTGGTTTCCCGCATCCGGCAGGCCAAGACCGCAGGCGCATTTCTGGACGGAGTCAATGCGGCATCCGTGGCGCTGATGGCAGTCGTGACTTTGCAGCTCGGCAGGACAGCACTGGTGGATGCCTTGACCATCGGGATCGCGGCCGCGAGCGTCGCAGCCCTTGCGTGTCTACGCGTGAACTCGGCATGGCTCATACTCGGAGGAGCCATCGCAGGCTTTCTCCTGTATGGCCGGCTTTGATGGGAAAGGATCACCGCTATGAAAGAACGACCGAAAGACGAACGCCGCTGCTTCAAGTGCGGGCGTGACCTGGGACCGAAGCTCGAGTGGAAGAAGATGGATACCGAGGCGGGCCCCATCTGCTATATCTGCTTCAACGACGCGGCCAGCGATTCCCGCAAAGCCCCAAAACACTGATCGCGCGGCCGGACGCGAACCACCGTCCGGCGAGAAATCGACCTGGCGGACTCGCATAACCGTGACCGGCCCCACAATCCTGATCGAGGACAAGATGTAGGATGGGTTGAACAGGGAGGATGAGATGAACTTGCGCATATCCGGACGTTGGCTCCTGCTGCCGCTGATCTTGTGTGGGACCGCAGTCGCGCAGAACTTCAGCGGCGACGCGCGCAAGATCGGCATGGGGGGAATAGGGAATTCCGGAAGCATCGCCCAGAATATGGCCGGCGAGCGGAGGCCTTATCATGCCATCGTGGTGCCGCTGGCGCTTATTCAACTGGTTCAGGACCGCGACCGGTTCAATCCCGACAACGAGAGCTTCAATCCTCTGCTTGCCCTGGAATACGCGACCAACCCTCTGCATTACGTCGTCGGCCGCGCGCCGGCCGAAAACCTGGGCCGGTTTGTGTCCGATGCAGTCAATGGAACGGTCAACCGCGATCTCAACGCCTATCGCGGATCAATCCCGGTGAATGAACTCCTCACGGAAGGACTGGCCGCGCCGAGTTGGGGGAAGACGTTCAGGATCGTCCAGCGCAAGGACGGCGCTTTCCACGGCCTCTATGCCGGCGCCGGCCCCTACCTGTCCCTTCGAACCGACCTGAATATCGATCCACGGCTGACCGACGTATTGAGCAGTGCGACACCTGTGCCCATCCCCAACCGCACCTTCACGATCGCCAACGCGACGAACGCCCAGGCAGCTTTGGCCCTCACGGGGGGTTATCGCGGCCGGATCCCCTTTCCAGGACGAACCAGCGCCGGCAAGGCCAGCCGCGAAGGCATCTACCTGGGAGCGGATTTCCATTACCTGCGCGGATTCCTCTATCAGAACGCCGACACACACCTCCGTCTGGATACCGATGCCAACGGCCTGCTGACCATTTTGCCTGCAGTTACCCCTCTGGTTATCGATTACCTTGATTCGCGCTCCGGCAGCGGCCTGGCTATCGACCTGGGCCTGGCTGCGGTGATCGACAAGTGGGAATTAGGCTTCGGCGTCAACGGGATCGCCAACAGGATCTTATGGCATGATCCCGCCCTGAAACGCTACACACTGGAAAGCCTGATCTTGGGAATGGATGTTCTCAGCCAGAACCTTCCCGGACCTCCGGCGGAAATCAGAACTGAGCTGCCGGTGAATTACACCGGCAGCGGAGCCTTCCACCTGGGCACGTGGACGATGGTTGCCGAGGTGTCCCACGGATTTCAGAAGATCGATTTCCACGGAGGGATCGAACGCCGGCTGGGCATCATTGATCTCAGGGGAGGTGCCCGCTACTGGCTAGAGCGCTGGCATCCGACCGGAGGGATCGGCGTGAATCTTGGCCGGCGCTTTTCTGTGGATGTCGCTGCGTTCGGCACCAGCACCAACATCGAGCGGCAACTCCGACCTGCCCTCGCAGTGTCGCTCAGGTTCAACAGATCACGGTAATCCCGCCACCGTCGTTCAGCCCGTGAAAATGCCTGACGGCAAAGGCCATGGAGCGATGCAGCCCTTCGCCGCCATGGATTGCAACCGCGGGCCGCAAGGAAGCCTCAAGACGGTACATGAACACCACATTCCGAGGCGTCGTCGAAACCGGGGTGCGTCCCGGGTTTTTGGGTCTCCCGTCTTCTCAGGCTTTTGACGAGAGTTTCGCCAGCCCCGCCTTCAGGTCCTCCGCATTCATCACCGGCAGAAACTCAACAGCGGCGTTGAGCTTTGAGAAAAAGGGTTCGGCAATCACCGGTATCTCGGAGGGCTCCTTCACATCCACGATCAACATGGCCGTGCGGACACCCTGATCGGGGAAGAAATAGGCCGCTTCCGGCTTGAGGCGCTGGAGCGCTTCGGCGATTGTTTTCGGCAGTGAGCCATCCTGGATTGCCCTGTTTCCCGCTTCCGCGGGGATCTTGACTCTGATCATGGTGCGCATTTCTTCCTCCTCGTGTCAGGCCTGTGCCGGCATATCGAAAAGCTTCCGGCACTTCCCTCGTTATGATATAGCATGTCATTGTCATCATCCATCGTAAATACTTCCCATCAAGCATTTACAATTCGCAATATACCATGGCTGTTAGGCTAATCCAGGGGTTTGTGAGGCTGCACGGCCGCAGACCAATTGGAGCGGTGCCTGTACCCCGCCTTCCGGCCGTTCCATGGCCCACTACCGCTCCCCAGGGTAGCAAATCATCGCCACAATCCCCAGGCAGCCCCTCAAATGCCGGGGGCCTACCCGGTGACGCATGAAAACGCTCGGGGTCGGGATCGGGATGATGTGCGCTTCGATACCGATCCCGATACCGACACCGACATTCCCGGTCGTTGTTTTGTTTTCGGAACGGTCCCTCACGCGCCTCATGTCACACCCTTGGACGCATGAAAACGGCCGCATGAGTGGGCGCCAGCCAGCAATCGGCGCCGGGATCTTACCTGTGGCCATCTCAGCAGCTCCGTCTGGCGGCCGGGGCCTACTTTCCACAGCGCATCCTGTGCCGAATGCAGGTCTGAGGTCGGGTGTCGGAGGTCTGAGGTCGGTATTTTCGGAACAGATTTCGTGCAAGCCCGGATGCCATCGCGCGTCAATCAAGCAGACCAGCAAACCTGCGGAGGGTGGCCATGAAGCGCAATATCCTGTCAGTCTTGTTTCTGTCAGCTGTCCTGTCCGGATCCGCGTTCGCCGACGGCTTGCTCGTGCCCGTCCGTCCTGATTTCCGCGTTCGGGGATTCTGGGCCGTCAAATATCACCGGGTCGACATCAAGGTCCGCAATCAGGTGGCGGATGTTACCATCGATCAGGCTTTCGTCAACACCGGCACGAGTATCCTGGAGGTGCAGTACATCTTTCCGTTGCCGCCCACGGCCGCGATCGACGACATGACGCTGATGGTCGACGGCAAGGAGTTCAAGGGGACGATTCTGCGGGCCGAGGAAGCGAGGCGCATCTACATGGAAATCGTGCGTACCAAGAGGGATCCGGCGCTGCTGGAATATGCGGGCTATGGCCTGTACCGCACCTCGGCCTTCCCTCTGGCGCCCGGCAAGGATGTGCGGGTAGCCATTCACTATGCCGACATCTGCAGGAAGGACGGCGACCTCGTGGAGGTGTTCTATCCGCTCAACACGGAAAAGTTCTCAGCCCGGCCGATTGAGGAGGTTCAGGTCCGGGTGGACATCCTCGACCAGGGGCCGGTTTCTGCTGTTTATTCGCCGACACACGCCCTGTCCATCGACCGGCCGGCTCCCGAGCACGTCGTGGCATTGTACAAGATCAGCAGGGAGACGCCGGCCACCGACTTCCGTCTGCTTTACCAGCCTGCCAGGAGCCCGGTGGAGGCCACGGTGCTCTCCTATCGCCCGCGGGAAAACGAGGACGGCTACTTTCTGATGTTGGTCAGCCCGAATCCCCGGCTTGACAACACCGCCATTGTCCCCAAGGACTTGGTAATCGCCCTGGACCGTTCCGGCAGCATGACCGGCGCGAAACTGGACCAGGCCAAGTCCTCGCTGGCTTTCGTGCTGCGGAACCTCAATCCTCATGACCGCTTCAACGTGATCGTATACAACGATCTGATAGAGCCGGTATTCGAGGGCCCGGTGGCCAACCGGGAGGAAAACGTGGACAAGGCGCTTGGCATGATCGACGGCATTCACGCCGGGGGATCCACCAACATCCATGATGCGTTGATCGCGTCGCTGAAAGCCGCCGGCAAGGATCCCGGCGACCGGCGCGCGCAATACATCCTGTTCCTTACGGACGGCTTGCCGACGGTCGGCCAGACCAACGAAGTCGCGATCCTCAGGGACGCCATCGCCGCCAATGCCGCGCGGGCCCGTATCTTCGCCATGGGAATCGGCTATGATGTCAACGTCCGCCTTCTCGACAATCTCGTAAGCCAGAACCGCGGGTTGAGCTCCTATGTGAAGGAGCAGGAGAACCTGGAGCCGAAGATCGCCTCGCTGTACACGAAAATCAAAAGCCCGGTCATGACGGATCTGGCAGTGAAATTCAGCGGTGTGAGCACACGCATGACGTACCCGGAAAACATGCCGGACCTGTATGACGGCGATCAGATCGTCATGGTCGGAAGATATGCGCGTCCGGGCAGGATCAGCATCGACGTCACGGGTCACCTCGCCGGCAGGAGCCGGAACTTCGAATATACGGCAGAGCTTGCCGCGACCTCGGACAGGTACAGCAACGCATTCGTGGAGCCGTTGTGGGCCGTCAGGCGCATCGGCTATCTGCTGGACCAGATACAGCTCAACGGCCGGTCGGCGGAGGTCGTCGATGAACTGGTGGAGCTCAGCAAGCAGTATGGCATCATCACGCCGTACACGAGTTTCCTGGCCGACGAACGTACCAACCTGGCCAGCAGTGATGAGCTTAACCGGCAGGCGGAAATGAAGGCCAGAGCGCTCAGCAACACCGTGGACGGCGCCATGGCACAGGTGAGCGCCGGCAACCGCAGCGCCCTGAACCAGGCCAACCAGGCTCCGGCCCAATCCACTGTTCAGTCCACAGGTGCGGCCCAGATCGGCAACAGCACCGTCGCGAGCTACGAAGCCAACCAGGTGGAGAGGCTGGCCAACGTCCAGGCCGTGGGGAATCGCGCCCTGTACAGGCGCGGCCGGCAGTGGATCGACAGCGCCGTCTCGGACCGGAAGCTGGACCAGCTCAACGAGGCGGCCAAGCTCGTCGCGCAATTCAGCGACGAATACTTCCGGCTGGTGGCCGCCAACAGCATCCCGGAGAACCAGATTTTCGCGTCCCAACAGCCGGACCAGGAACTGATTATCCTGCTCCGCGGGCAGGTGTACCGCATCACACCGGCTGCAGCCGGCCGGTGAAAAAGAAACGGACGGGATAGCTCAGGCAGCCAGCCGGCGACTGTTCCGAAAATACCGACATCCGACCCCAGACCTCCGACTTCCGACTTGGATGTCGGGGTCGGAACCGGTATCGGGATCGAAGCGCACATCAGCACGACCCCGATTCCGACCCCGATACCGATCCCGAGCCTTTTCGCGCGTAACCGGGAGCGCGACAGCCGCGTGTGGGGCTGTCCTCTGAATTCCGGCTTCCTGCCCCCACATGCCGAGGCAGCCTCGTGGACGCAGGCTGCCGGACAGCACCCTCCTTCTGACACTGCGGAAACCAGGAGCCGTGCCAGCCGGGCGCCCCGGCTTCAGCGTGCATCTGCCTCATCTCTATCCCGGAGGGCTGCAGCTGCACCTTCTCCGGCGTAATACCGGCGCTTCCCCTCTCAGTCCGATCACTCGCTATAATCTGTTGACATCAGGAGCGCCGATCCTGATTCTTGACGCTTGGACTTCGCATGAGCGCTGATTTGGCCAGGACGTGTCAGACGGACGCGGCCGTGCGGGAGTCGTGGTTGGCCGGCAGGAAGCTGCCTGATAGTATTCCCGGAAACCGATATCGGGGCGTTGGGAGGAGAGGCATGAAAAAGCAGCTGCGCGTGGAAGAGGTGGGAGACGAGCTGATCCTGTGGGAAGACAATCCTCTGCAGGCCCACGTCCTGGACCGGGTCCAGACCAGGCTCTACCATCTGGCCTCGGAAGGCAAGTCCGTAGACGAAATCGAGGCCGGCATGCGGGCCGCGTTCCGGATCCCGCCGGATCGGGCGATCAGGCCGATGCTGAACGATATGCTTCTCCAGCTGGTCAGACAGGGACTGATCGACGAGCCATCCGGGCTGGAATTCCATCCGGATGGAGACGAGGAGGAGAGCTTTGGGATATAGTCGGTCTGAAAGGGAAAACTGTCGCGGTCAGAAAACCGGAGGTCACTTCCCTCCGTTGCTTCATCTGAAAGCCGCGCGCGGCCTCGCAATTCAAGGAACAGGCACATGAAGCCGCATTCAAGGCGTTCCACGGTTTTCGTCGTAGTCCTGCTGGCAGGCGTTCTGCCGTGGCTGATCGGCCTGGCCGCCATCTTCGTGCTGGGAGACGTGCGTCACGTGCAGGAGCCTCTGCACCAGGGGCTCGAACTGGCAGGCGCATGCATCGCGCTGGGTGTCGCCATGCTGCTGTTGATCCACGCGCGGCACGAGAGCGAGGCGTCCTATCTGCTGTGGGTCGTGGCGGCGCTGTTGGCCATGGGATTGATGGACGCCGCGCACGGCATCGCACACTTCGGCGTGGAATGGTCATGGCTGCGGCACGGGTCGACTTTGGTCGGGGGTGTGCTTTTCGGATGCGTCTGGCTGCCGCCGCCGGCGATTGCCGTGCACCGCAAGCAGGCCTTCATCCTGGTGGCGGGCGGGCTCGCCATAGCGACGGCGCTGGCCGTCTGGCTTTTGAGCAGCCGGCTCCCCGCGCCTATTCTGCCGGAGGGATACAGTCTCGCGGTCAAGATCGCCAACGGGCTGGGCGGGTTGGGATTTCTGGCGGCGGCGCTGTTTTTCCTCCGGCGTTACCTGCGCCGGCCGCATGCGGAGGACCTGACCTTTGGCAGCCTCGCCTTGATCTTCACCGCGTCGGGCCTGCTCTTCGGTTTTTCCAGTGTGTGGGCTGCCGGCTGGTGGTTCTGGCACGGGTTCCGGCTGCTGGCTTATTGCGTGGTCCTGGCCGTCGCCTTTGAAATCGTCGTCTCCCTGTACCAGGAGATCGCACGGCACGCGCAGGACCTGGAGAGCCGCGTCCGGGAACGCACCGCCGAAATCGAACGGCGCAACGAACAGCTCGCCGCCGAGATCGCGGAGCGCAGCCGGGCCGAAGCGGAGCTGCAAAGGGCGCGCGACGAACTGGAGATGCGGGTCGAGGAACGAACGGTCGAGCTGAACAGGACACTGGATTCCCTGTCGGCCGAGCGCCAGCGCTTCAATGACGTGTTGAATCAGCTTCCTGCCTACGTGGTCCTCATATCTCTGGATTACCGCGTCCCGTTTGCCAACCGCTTTTTCGAGGAGCGGTTCGGCAAATCCAGCGGCAAGCGATGCCATGAGTACCTCTTCGGACGCGTCGAACCGTGCGAGACGTGCGAGTCATTCCGGGTGGTGGAGACAGGCGCGCCTCACCACTGGGAGTGGATCGGGCCGGACGGCCGCAACTACGACATTCACGATTTCCCGTTCAAAGACGCCGACGGCACGCCACTCATCCTGGAAATGGGGGTGGATATTACCGAGCGGCGCCAGGCCGAAAATGAGCTGCGGGCGGCCCACGAGCAGCTGGCTGCACGTGCCGATCAGCTGCGGGCCCTGGCCGGCGACTTGACGCTCACGGAACAGCGCGAACGGCGCCGCCTGGCCAGGATTCTGCACGATCATTTGCAGCAGCTGCTGGTCGGCGCGAAGTTCCGTGCCGCCATCCTGGGGCGGAATGCTGAGGCTCTCGTCAAGCAGGCGGCGGACGAGATCGCCAACCTGCTGGACGAGGCCATCAAGGCTTCCCGCTCGCTGACAGCCGAGTTGAGCCCCCCCATCCTGCTGGAAGGCGGGCTGGGGCCGGGATTGGAATGGCTCGCGCGCTGGATGTCGGCAAAGCACGGCCTGACGGTTGAACTCGCCATCGAGCCGGGAATTGCGCAGCCGTCAGAGGATGTAAAAGTGCTGCTCTTCGAATCGGTCCGCGAGCTGCTTTTCAATGCCGTAAAACATGCCCGCGTCCACACGGCGTTCGTCAACTTGCGCATGATCGGCGGCCTGGGGCTCCAGATTACCGTCAGCGACGCCGGACCGGGCTTCGATCGGGGAATGCTCAAGCAAGCCGGCGAGGGGGGCGGCTTCGGGCTGTTCAGCATTCGTGAGCGGCTGGGACTTATGGGCGGCAAGATGGAAATTCACAGCACGCCGGGCGAGGGGAGCCGATTCGTGCTGGCAGTCCCTCTACAAACACCGGGGAAGCCCGGCAGTCCGGAGGTTTCCTCCAGCGACAAGACGGAGGCGGGTTCGATACCGGCGCCGATTTCCGAGACCGGCTCCAGAGTCAGGATCCGTGTGCTGGTGGCAGACGATCACCCGGTCATGCGGGACGGCCTGACCCGCCTTCTCGGCGCCGAGACCGATCTGGAGGTCATAGGCCAGGCGTCCGATGGCCAGGTCGCCGTCGACCTTGCCAGGAAGCTCAGGCCTCATATCGTACTGATGGATCTGAGCATGCCCAAGCTCAGCGGCATCGACGCCACCCGGATCATCAGGGAAGAACTGCCCGAAGTGAAAGTGATCGGGCTCTCCATGTTTGACGAGCCCGAACGCGCTCAAGCCTTGTTGGCCGCCGGGGCTGCCGCCTACCTTACAAAGAGCGCCCCGTGGGAGCAGATCATGGCGGCCGTCCGCAGATGCGTCGGGTCCCGTCACCCATAGGCTGAGGGGGACATGAGAGCGTGCTGCGCAGCCCTTCTGGCGCTCGCAGCACACCCCGCGACACACGAAAACGGCCGGACGAGCGGGCGCCGGCTGCCGGACGGCGCTCGGCCTGTACTATGCACCTGCGTGCGAGTCCCGTCCGGCTGCCTGAACCTACCTGCCGTGGCTCACCCGGCGACGAATGCAGGTCGGATGTCGGGGGTCTGAAGTCGGCATTTTGGGATCGACCCGTTATCCGTGATGGCAGCAGCCGTGATCCGCATGCACGGCGGTTTCACTTTCGCCGAAACGCTGGATGAGCAGGTCCGCGAGTTTGTGATAGCGCTCGTGCTCCCCGGCTCCCATCACTTCCTTTTCAAAAGTCTCAAATTCACCTGCAAGCCTCTCAAAGTCGAGGGGAGTAAGAACGCGTCCCGACATCGGGTAGAGCACCGTGTCTTCCTTCATGATGTGGGCTGACAGGAGAGCGGCAAAATCGCGCGCGTGACGCGCAGCCGAGGCGATATCTTCAGCCGTAAGCGCTCCCGCCCCGCCGCCCAGCTCCGCCAGTGCGCGCACGTGCTGCCGTCCCTGGTCGTGCTCACGGTACATGACAGCCAGCGGGCCCTGCTCCTTCGGAAAGCCATGGCGGATCATTTCGACAAAAAGCTTGTCTTCTTCCTTGCCGTGGTGGCACTTGTCCGCGAAATTGCGGAAGAACTCGGCAAATTCGCTCAGCGTTGCCCGTTCCCCCTGACCGCCCTGTTCAAGCCGGTCCGTGAATGCGAGCAGCGCTTCAAGCACTTTCTCGATCACCCGATGCTCATGCATCAACATGTCAATCGCCTGATTCATTTTGATCCTTTCAAAATCTCAAAAGAGACAAATGTCTTTTCGTTGGAAAAGAGACTGCCGGCGGTCCGGGATTTCAGGTCCTGGACCGACAGTCTCGACAGCATGCCGGTGTATTCATTACGAACTCGTTCCCAGTCGTTGTGCAGAGGACATGGCTTCCGGCGATCGCAGTTTCTGAGTTCGAAAACGCATCGCTGGTCCACCGCCATGGTTCCCCTGAAAGCGTCGAGGACCTCGGCCAATGAAACCGATAACGCCTTATTGCACAATAGGAAGCCGCCACCCCATCCCTTGCGCGCATCCACATATCCGCGCTTCCGAAGCCGGCTCAGAATCTTGGAGAGGTAGTTCGACGGGATCCCGGTGGCTTGGGCAATCTCCTGGCCCTGAATGCGCTTTCCCGGGTGATCCACCAGATATCCGAGGATCCTGAGGGCATATCTTGTCGTCTTCGTCACCATCGCCGGCAACCTCACTCACAAAAGGCATCTCAATGGATAAATATATCCATTGAGATTCGATTTGTCAAATGGCTGGAGGTCGGTCTTTCGGAATAATCCGACTTGCCGATCCCGGCAAGTCGATCGTGGTCGTGATCGTGATCGGTAGTTCGGATCGAACAAAAGCCGATTACGATCACGATGCTACGTACGATTCTCTATTTTCGGAGCGGCTTGAGCGAAATACGTCGACTGGAGGATCATGACGCGAGGGTCCCTGGAGACCGCAGAAGATTATCTTGACAATGTCTAAAATAATATAAAATATAAAGGCTATGCGACACGCGTCCCTTGCCCTGCAGCGCTGCGGCATACGGCCGACCCTGCCGCGCCTGGCCGTGGCCAAGGTCATGCTTGCCAACCACGGACACCCGTCGGCCGACCAGGTCTGGGAGCTTGTGAAAACGGAATTCCCCGCGGTGTCGCGCGCCACGGTCTACAACGTGCTCGAGCTGTTCGCCGCCAGGGGCCTGGTGCGCAGGCGCATCATCAGCGGCCCTCATGCCGTGTACGACCCGGTGACCGCGCGCCATCACCACCTGGTGGACGAGGCGTCCGGCCGGGTGTACGACATACCCTGGGAGGCTGTGAGCCTGCCGGAACACCTGGCTGTGCCGGGATTCGACGTGGCTGAGTTTTACCTGGTCATCAAGGGAACCAAAAAACGAAGGGGCAGAAAGCCCAACCATGGAAAAGAAGCAACGCACCGACAACGCGGCCGTGCCCGTGCCGGATAGACGGGACTGAATGCGAGAGGAGGAAAGATGATTCCAAGCAAGAAGATGACAGCAATGCTCAACAAGCAGATGAACGCCGAGTTCTACAATTCCCACCTGTACCTGGCAATGGCCGCCTGGTTCGAAGCGCAGAACCTGTTCGGCTTCGCGAGCTGGATGGAGGTCCAGGCCGAGGAGGAGCGCGGTCACGCCTTGAGGTTCTACAAACACCTCAAGGAGCGCCGCGCCGGTGTATCGGTGGGGGACGTGCCGGCGGTGCCGACGAAGTACAAAGACGCCCTCGACGCCATGACGGCGGCATTCAACCACGAGGTCCACGTCAGCGAAGAGATCAACAGGCTGATGGCAGCGGCCAGTGCGGAGCAGGATTATGCGGCGGCCCAGATGCTGCAGTGGTTCGTCAGCGAGCAGGTGGAGGAGGAGGCCAACACCGACGTCATAGTGCAACAGCTCAAGATGGCCGGCGAGTCCAAGGGCGCCCTGATGCAGATTGACCATCACCTTGGCAAGCGCAAGCAGGGCTGAGGGAATGTCATGACGTGTCCCCCGGGCGCGGTAGTGGCAGGGCACCTGTGTCTGGACATCATCCCGGACCTCCATCATCTGGGTCACGGGCAGTTCGAAGCGCTTTTCAGGCCCGGGCGGCTCATCCAGGTCGGCGCCGCCCGGTTCTCGACCGGCGGGCCCGTGTCTAATACCGGGCTGGCTCTGCATCGCCTGGGTGTGCCCACCCGCCTGATAGCCAAGGTCGGCAGCGATCAGTTCGGGCAGATCGTGCGGGACATGGTGACACGGCACGACGCCTGCCTGGCGGAAGGCATCACGGTCGACCCGGCCGCAACCACTTCCTACTCGCTCATCATCAGCCCGCCGGGCATGGACCGCTTCTTTCTGCACTGTCCGGGGGCCAACGACACCTTCTCGTGCGCCGACGTGGCCTATGACCTGGTCCAACAGGCGGCATTGTTTCACTTCGGTTATCCGCCGATCATGCGGCAGATGTACGCCGATGAAGGCAAGCAACTGGTGGAGGTCCTGCGCAGGGCCAAAGCGACGGGCGCTACGACGTCCCTGGACATGACCTTCCCTGATCCCAGCTCGGCAGGCGGCAAGGCGGACTGGCGCGCCATCTACAAGGCGGCGCTTCCTGAGGTGGATCTGTTCCTGCCCAGTGTGGAAGAGCTGCTCTTTACGCTGCGCCGCAGCACCTTCGAACGGCTCAGCACAGGCGGATCCCTGCTCGACCGCGTGACCGCCGCCCTGCTGTCGGACCTGAGCCTGGAGCTGCTGGACATGGGGGTCAAGATAGTCGTGCTCAAGCTTGGGCACCGCGGCATCTACCTGCGCACGTGCGGCCCGGACAGGATGGAATCCCTGGGGCGGGCAACACCGCCCGGGCTGCGCCGGTGGAGTGGCCGGGAGATGTGGGCGCCCTGTTTCCAGGTCGACGCAGTGGGCACCACAGGCGCAGGTGATGCCACCATCGCCGGTTTCCTGGCGGCATTGCTGAGAGGTCTGGCGCCGGAACAGGCGATGACCATGGCCGTGGCGGTCGGGGCCTGCAGCGTGGAGGCCGCCGATGCCTTGAGCGGCCTGCGCATCTGGGAGGCTACGGCCGGACGCGTCGCCGCAGGCTGGCCGCATCGCACTCTGATCCTTCAAGAACCCGGCTGGCAATGGGACGCTGCAGCCGCCCTATGGCTCGGATCCGCCGGCCATTCCGTAGCGGAGAAATGATCCATGACCCTGAAACCCGGTAAACTCTCAGGCCTGAAGGAGCTTCTCGCAAATGCCCAACGCAACGCCTACGCGGTCGGCGCGTTCTCGCCGCGCTATATGCCGGTGATCGGCGCCGTCCTGCGCGCGGGACAGGCACTGCGCTCGCCGCTGATCGTGCAGGTCGCCGAGATTGAGCTCGCATGGTACGGCATGACACTGCGCGAGTTCGCCCGGGCCTTCCGGGAGCACGTCGAGGCCGAGCGTCCCACGGTACCCCTCGGCCTGCATCTCGATCACGCCCAGGATTCCGCTGTGATTTGGGAGGCCATCGCTTGCGGCTTCTCGTCAGTGATGATCGACGCCTCCGCCAAGCCACTGGCTGAGAACACGGCCATCACCCGGCAGGTGGTTGATTATGCGCACGCCCGGGGCGTGGAGGTCGAGGCAGAGCTGGGCCGGATTGCATCCGCGGACGGGATCGAAACCCGGACCGACGAGGAGCTGTTCACAGATCCCGCCGAGGCGGGCGAGTTCGTGCGTCAGACGCAGGTGGATGCGCTGGCCGTGTCGGTAGGCACTGCCCATGGCGTCTACACCGTGCAGCGGCCCCGCATCGACGTGGGGCGGCTCAAGGCCATACGCGATCACACACCGGTGCCGCTGGTATTGCATGGGGGATCCGACACCCCCGCGCATTTGATCGCTCAGGCCATACGAGTGCCGGGCGGCGGCGTCAGCAAGATCAACATTGCCACCGATCTGGAACGCGGTTTCCTGGATGCCCTCCACCGCAAAACCCGAATGACGCACGCGGAACTCAGCGCCGTTGCGAAGGCGGATCTCGACCGGGGCCTCGCGGCGGCGCAGGCCGTGGTGGAGGACAAGATCATCCACTTCCTCGGCAGCCGCAACCGGGCGACTTGATCAGCCGTTTCCTACTCCAGGTTGATCATCGCTTTGACCACGCCGTCCCTGTAGCCGGCCACGAGGTCAAAGGCCGCTTCGGCCTGCTCGAGCGGGAAACGGTGCGTGATCATGAAGTCGACGTCAATCTTTCCCTTTTCGATCAGATCGACAGCCGGCTGGACACAGGCGTTCTGCCGGCGGACATTCTGGATGCAGATTTCCCGGCGACGGAGCGTGCTGATGTCAAAGGACACCCGGTCCACCTCGGGAATGCCAACCAACATGAGCCTGCCGCCGGGCCTGAGCAGCTCCACCGCCTGATCCAGTGCCTCCTGCTGGCCGCAACACTCAAAGACAACATCGAGGAGCAAGGGCTCCTGTTTGGCGATCTCTGCCACAATGTCCAGCTGCGCCGGATTCCCCGTCCAGCCGGCGCCGGCGCGCCGGGCAACCGCGAGGCGGGCATCGATCTTGTCGGTCATATAGATCTTTGCGGCCCGGCGCAGACGGGCGGCCAGGAGCACGCTGAGCCCGATGGGCCCGGCACCCAGGATCCCGACCCGGGCTCCCCTCATCGGCGCCGAGGTCTGCACCGCATACACGCCGATTGAGAGCGGCTCGACAATGGCGGCCTGTTCCAGAGTGGTGCCTTTCCCGACCCGGTAACAACACTCGGCGGGCATGACAATAAACTCGCTGAGGCATCCCTCCGCCTGTCCGGGACAGCCGAGGAATCGCAGGCTGCGGCAGGTGTGGGGCCGGTCCGCCTGACACTGGTCGCACGCGCCGCATGACATGGCCGGGTCGACCGCCACCCTGGTTCCGGGCCTGAGCCCCTCGACCCGACGTCCGGTTGCCGCTACCGTGGCCGAAAACTCGTGCCCGACGCGGAAAGGATACTTCACCACCTGGCTGCCGATCCGGCCGGTCGTGTAATAGTGCACATCGGATCCGCATACACCGATCGATCCCACCTTGAGAAGGACGTCCGTGCCGTTCACGATCCGCGGCTTCGGAACGTCACGCAGTTCCATCCTGCGAATTCCCGTAAGCACAGCAGCTTTCATTCCTTCTCTCCATTCCTCGACCGGCAGCGCGCTTTGCCAGCTTGTCCGGGCGCCTCCGTGACCGCTGATGGAAAAACCACGAAATACACAAAACACACGAAAGCAGGCGGGCGATGGCCGGGGAGGTTCTCGCCCCTGTTTTCCCCGTGACGCAACCGTTTCGTAGCACTACGCTGCAACATCGTGTTTTTTGAGCACGATTTTGTGGCGCAAGACGTTTATGGGACACGGAAAAACACGGATAAACACGGAAACCAAGACGATTGTCGCAGGCACAGCTGTTCCCACCTCGGCACGGGCTTGCGCTACGCGCAGCACCGTCTTTGGCCGGACTGCGCGGGAAAGCGCGTAAGGATTCGCCTTTGAACGGAAGCCAGGCCGAAGTCGCTTTCCCGCGCAGTCCGGCCAAAGACGG
>Ga0316620_10000156_pt1 | contig 26600 bp, 27 predicted proteins | sample OWC_Aug_M1_C1_D5_FD_207651 | JGI IMG/M metagenome (GOLD analysis project Ga0316620, IMG submission 207651) | Wetland soil microbial communities from Old Woman Creek delta, Ohio, United States - OWC_Aug_M1_C1_D5_B | ecosystem: Environmental > Terrestrial > Soil > Wetlands | place: USA: Ohio...
GGGCCGCGACTTGTTGCAGCGCGCGGTGCACGTGCTGTGCGCGGCGGTCATGTTCTTTCTGACCTGGCAGATATGGCTGAAGGCCGGCACGATCTCCGGCTATGGCGACACGACCGACGTCATGCGCATTCCGGTCGGCCCATTCGTGTACTTCATGTCGGTAATGATCGGCGTGACCGGCATGGTTCACGTGCTCAAGATCTTCCTGCCCGGCGCCCCGGCGCGAGGCGCGTCTTCCTTCGACTGAGGCCCCCGTGATCGAAGCACTGCTCGGCCTGCTGGCCATGATGGTCCTCGCGTTTGTGCGGGTACCGATCGCGCTGTCGATGGGCATCGTCGGCGTCGTCGGCTACGCCTACATGCGCGACTGGAACTGGACCGCCGCCTTCGCCGTCGTGCAGACGCAGGTGTACGAGACCGGGCGCAACTACACGCTCTCGGTCGTGCCGCTGTTCATCCTGATGGGCAACTTCGTCACCCGGGCGGGGATGTCGCGCGAGTTGTTCCGCACTGCGCATTCGTTCATCGGGCACCGGCGCGGCGGGCTGGCGATGGCCACCATTTGTGCCTGCGCCGGCTTCGGTGCGATCTGCGGCTCGTCGATCGCGACCGCGGCGACGATGGCCAGGGTCGCTTATCCGTCGATGAAGAAGTTCGGCTATTCGGAAGCGCTGTCGACCGGCTCGATCGCAGCGGGTGGGACCCTCGGCATCCTGATACCGCCGTCCACGATCATGGTGATCTACGGCATCATGACGCAGACCAACATCGGCAAGCTGTTCGCCGCGGGGATCCTGCCCGGAATTCTGGCCACCACGCTGCTTTGCATCGCGGTCCAGTACGTCACCTGGCGCGATCCGAACGCCGGCCCGCGCGGGGAGCGCGTACCCTGGCGCGAGCGCTTCCGCACGCTGGATGGACTGGGGTGGTTCGTGGCGGTCGGGGTTGCGGTCGTCGGCGCGTCGAAAGCAGGCTGGATGCCAGCCGACGATGCGACCGTGATCGGGGCGCTTGCGGTGTTCGGTTTAGCGCTGGTGTACAAGGGGGTCACCAGCGTGATCGCGCTGTTCGTGCTGGTAATGGGCGGCATCTATGGCGGCGTGTTCACCGCCATCGAGGGCGCCGCGGTCGGCGCATTCGGCGCGATGACCTTCGCGATCGCACGACGGGCTCTAAGCTGGAAGACCCTCTACGAGTCGCTGGTCGAGAGCGCCCGCACCACGTCGATGCTGTTCGTGATCCTGATCGGCGCGCTGATATTCGCCGAGTTCGTCAACATTACCACCATGCCGCAGGACCTCAAGAACATGGTGGCCCGCTACGAGTTGCACCCGATGCTGGTGGTCGCCGCGATCATGGTGATCTACGTGATCCTGGGCACGGCGATGGAAGAGCTCTCGATGATCCTGCTCACCGTGCCGGTGTTCTTCCCCCTCATCGTCCACCTGGGCCTGGACCCGGTCTGGTTCGGGATCCTGATCGTGGTGGTGGTCGAGATCGGCCTGATCAGCCCGCCGGTGGGCATGAACCTGTTCGTGCTGAACACCATGCTGCCCGAGGTGCCGACGCGAACCATCTTCCGCGGCGTGCTGCCTTTCGTCGTCGCAGACTGCATCCGGCTCGCGATCCTGGTGGCGTTCCCGATCATCTCCACCTTCCTGCCGAGCTTCATGAAGTAGCACGGGCCCGAAAAGAGGGCCGGGCCTTACGCTTCGTAGCGGCGGCGGTAGGCGACGTAGTACAGCACCGGGATCACCACCAGCGTCAGCAGCGTCGAGACGAAGATCCCGAAGATGAGCGAGATGGCGAGGCCCTGGAAGATCGGGTCGTCGAGAATGAAGGTCGCGCCGATCATCGCCGCGAGGCCCGTGAGCACGATCGGCTTGGCGCGCGCCGCCGCGGAGTGCATCACCGCGTCGCGGAACGCGACGCCCTCGGCGACCTTCTGGTTGATGAAGTCGACCAGAAGGATCGAGTTCCTGACGATGATTCCCGCGAGCGCAATCATGCCGATCATCGAAGTGGCGGTGAAGTTCGCCCCGAGCAGCGCGTGCCCCGGCATCACGCCGATCACGGTGAGCGGGATCGGTGCCATGATGATGAGCGGCGTCAGGTACGAGCGGAACTGCGCCACGACGAGCAGGTAGATGAGGATCAGCCCGACGGCGTAGGCGAGCCCCATGTCGCGGAAGGTCTCGTAGGTCACCTTCCACTCGCCGTCCCACTTGATGGCGTACTGGCGGTACGGGTCCGAGGGCTGGCGGATGAAGTACTCGCCCAGCACGCCGCCGTCGGGCAGCGGCTGGCCGACGATCTTGCTGCGTATCGAGAACATGCCATACAGCGGGCTGTCGACGCGCCCGGCCTCGTCGCCGACCACGTAAACGACCGGCAGCAGGTCCTTGTGGTAGATCGGGCGGTCGCGCTCGTTCTTCACCGCGGTGACCACCTCCGAGAGCGGCACCAGCGTGCCCGCGGGCGTGCGCACGACGAGCTTGAGGAATTCCTGCAGCCGCCCGTCGCGCTCCGGCGGGAGCTCGACCACCACCGGCACCTCATACTTCGACTGCTGGTCGTGCAATGGCGTCACGGCGGTGCCCGAGAGCCCCATGCGCATGGTCTCGACCACGTCGCGCTGGCTCACGCCGAGCAGCGCCGCCTTGGCCTGGTCGACCTTGAGCACGATGCGCGGCGCGCTGTCCTCGACCGAGTCGTCGATGGCGACGATGCCCGGCGTCGAGGAAAAGGCGGCGCGCACCCGCTTGGCGGTGCGGATGCGGCCCGCCTCGTCCGGGCCGTAGACCTCGGCGACGATCGGCGAGAGCACCGGCGGTCCGGGCGGCACCTCGACCACCTTGACGCGCGCGTTCCAGCGCTGGGCGATTTTCTCCAGCGCCGGGCGCACGTCCTGGGCGATCTCATGGCTCTTGCGCTCGCGCTCGCCCTTCGGCTTCAGGTTGACCTGGAGGTCACCCTGCTCCGAGAGATTGCGCAGGTAGTACTGGCGCACCAGGCCGTTGAAGTTGATCGGCGAGGCGAGCCCGGCGTAGGCCTCGTAGTCGGTCACCTCGGGAAGTCTGGCGATCTCGGCGCCCATGTCGTGCAAAGCAGCGGCCGTGATTTCCACTGGCGTGCCCGCGGGCATGTCGACCACCACCTGGAACTCCGACTTGTTGTCGAACGGCAGCATCTTCAGGATCACGAGCTTCACGCCGGCGAGCGACGCCGACAGCACGATCAGCGCCAGGACCGCGTAGAGGAGCTGGCGCCGGCGCTTGCCGGAGGCGATGAACGGCCCGAGCACGCGGTTGAACAGGCGGTCGAGCCGCTCGCTGCGCGCCTCGGCGTGGTGGCTCGCCTTCAGCAGCTTGAGCGCGAGCCAGGGCGTGACCGTGAACGCGATCGCGAGCGAGATCAGCATCCCCATGCTGGCGTTGATCGGGATCGGGCTCATGTAAGGGCCCATCAGCCCCGTGACGAAGGCCATCGGCAAGAGCGCCGCGATCACCGTGAAGGTCGCGAGGATGGTCGGACCCCCGACCTCGTCGACCGCGAGCGGGATCAGCAGGCTGAGCGGCGTCTCGGGCGCGTGCGCGCGGTGGCGGTGGATGTTCTCGACCACCACGATGGCGTCGTCGACCAGGATGCCGATGGAAAATATGAGCGCGAACAGCGACACCCGGTTGAGCGTGAAGCCCCAGGCCCAGGACGCGAACAGCGTGGTCGCGAGCGTGAGCAGCACCGCGACGCCGACGATCAGCGCCTCGCGCCGGCCGAGCGTCGCCAACACCAGCACCACCACCGACAGCGTGGCGAAGATCAGCTTCTCGATCAGCTTGAGCGCCTTCTCGTTGGCCGTGGCGCCGTAGTTGCGCGTCTCGGTGACGCGCACGTCGTCCGGAATCACCGTGCCGCGCAGCTCGTGCACGCGCTGCATCACGCGCTCGGCGACGTCGACCGCGTTCTCTCCCGCCTTCTTGGTCACCTGGATGGTCACTGCGGGCGACTCGCCCTTGGCGGTGCCGATCCAGACGTAGTGCGACGGCTGCTCGGGGCCGTCGCGCACCTCTGCGACGTCGGAGACGTACACCGGACGCTGGTCGAAGGCGCCCACCACCAGGCTGCGCACGTCGGCCGCCGACTGGAGGTAGTTGCCGGTCTCGACCACGATCTCGCGGTTCTCCCGCACCAGGCTTCCGGCGGGCGACGATACGTTGGAAAGCTGCAGCGCGTTCCTCACGTCGAGCGCCGAGACGCCGAAGGCATTCATGCGGTCGGCGTCGAGCAGCACGCGCACCGCGCGCCCCGGCCCGCCGAGCGTCTGCACTTCGCGCGTGCCCGGCACGCGCTTGAGCTCGACCTCTGCGGCGTGCGCCACGCGCTCGAGCTCGTAGGCGCCCTGCCGCGAGTCCGTCGCGGACAGCGTCACCGCCACCACCGGCACGTCGTCGATGCCCTTGGGCTTGATGATCGGCTCGAGCGTGCCGAGGTTCGGCGAAAGCCAGTCGCGGTTGGAGTTGACGGTGTTGTACAGGCGCACCAGCGCGTCGACGTGCGGCACGCCGACCTTGAACTGCACGGTGAGCACCGCCATGCCGGGGCGCGACACCGAGTACACGTGATCGACGCCGTTCATCTGCGAAAGCACCTGCTCGGCGGGCGTCGACACCAGGGCCTCGACGTCCTTCGCGGACGCGCCCGGGAACGGCACGAAGACGTTCGCCATGGTGACGTTGATCTGCGGCTCCTCCTCGCGCGGCGTCACCAGCACCGCGAACAGACCGAGCAGGAACGCGACCAGCGCGAGGAGCGGCGTGAGCTGCGAGTCCTGGAAGTAACCCGCGATACGACCCGAGATGCCCATTCCTCAGGGCCTCGCCGTGGCCATGCCCGCCTTCACCGGCTCGAGCGCGACGCGCTCGCCGGGATCGACGCCCGCCAGGACCTCGACGTAATTCTCGTCGGCGGCCTCGCCCAGGCGCACCTGGCGCAGGTGCGGCGCGCCCTTGTCGTCGACCACGTAAACCGCGGTGACCTCGCTGCGCCGCAGGATCGCGGCGCGGGGCACGAGGAGCTTCAACGCCCGGCCGACCACGAAGTGCGCCCGCGCGTAGACACCCGGGTACACGCCGCGCACGTCTTCGGGCAGCTCCAGCCGGACGCGCGAGGTGTGGGTGCGCGGGTCCGCGGAAGGCACGACGACGATGTTCTTCACGTCGATCCATTTGCCGACCGAGGGCACCTCGACGCGCGCCTTCGAAACTGCCTGGATCGCCGCCACCTCAGTCTGAGGGACATTCGCCACCACGCGCAGCGTGGAGGGATCGAAGCCGGTGAACAGGGGCTTGCCCGGCGTGGCCATCTCGCCCAGCTCGACGTGGCGCGCCGACACCACGCCGGTGTAGGGGGCGACGATGGTGGCGAAACTGCGCTCGGTGGCGGCCTGGCCCGCGCCCGCGAGCAGCGCCGAGACGCGCGCCTGGGCCGACTTGTAGGCCGCCTCGGCCTGGTCGAGCGCCGCCTGGCTGATGAACTTCTGCGCGAGGAGCTGCTTGGAGCGCTCGTACTGGGCGCGCGTGTTGGCGAGCGCGGCCTGCGCCTCGCGCACCTGCGCGACGCTCGCCGCCTCGGCCTGCGACACCGCGCGCTCGTCGATGCGCGCGATCACCTCGCCTTTCTTGACGACGTCGCCGACGTCGAAGCGCAGGTCGACGATCCGGCCGGAGATCTGCGCCGACACGGTCGACTGGCGCACCGCCTCGACCACCGCTTCCGCCGAGTAGTCGAGGTCCACCTCGCGCATCTCGACCGGTGCAGTCTTGAGATCGGCCGCCGCGGCCGCCGAAGCGGCCAGCGACAGCGCGAAAAACCAGGCGGCGCGCTTCATCGTACGTGTTGCTCGACCCAGCGGCGCAGGCTGCCGACATCCATCGCACCCGAGACGCGCGCCAGCTCCTTGCCGCCGCGATACAGCACCATGGTCGGAATCGCGCGGATGCCCGCGCGCGACGCGACCGACTGCGCCTCCTCGGTGTTCAGCTTGACGAAGCGCACCTGCTCGCGCATCTCGCCCGCGGCCTTCTCGAAGGCGGGCGCCATCGCGCGGCAGGGGCCGCACCACGGCGCCCAGAAATCGACCAGCACCGGCATCTCGGTGCGCGCGAGGAACGCGTCGAAGCTGTCCTCGCCGAGCGCCACCGGGTGGCCGTCGAGCAGCTGGGCGCCGCACTTGCCGCACTTGGGCGCCTCGGCGAGGCGCCCGGCGGGCACGCGGTTAGGCGTCAGGCACTCGGCGCAGGCGACCTGCACGTACTCCAGCGTTTCGCTTGCCATAGGACGCTCCTCAGGCGTGCGCTTGCTTCAACCCGATTTTGCGCAGCAGCCACATCATCGGGCAGGTGCCGGTGAAGCCGCTCTGCAGCAGGTTGGCGCCGACGAAGGCGGTGAACCAGAGGAAATTGGCGTTTACGAACAGCGGGCTCGCCGCGACGCCGAGCGCGAGCGAGAGCAGCACGAAGAATCCGGCAATGGCGCGGAGGGCATTTTCGACGGTCATGGTAACGCTCCTTGAGTTGGGTCCGGGCGGACTATACCCTAGGGGGTACACTATGTCAATCCGCTCTCAGCCCATTGCAATATGATACGGGGTAGGGTATAAAAGCGGCATGTCCGTGATCCGCGACGAACGCCACAAGAAGGACCTCATCCTGCGCCTGAAGCGCGTCGAGGGGCAGCTGCGCGGCATCCAGTCGATGATCGCCGAGGGCGCCGAGTGCGAGCAGGTGACGCAGCAGCTCTCCGCCGCGCGCCGCGCGCTCGACAAGGCGTTCTTCGGCGTGCTCGCCTGCGCCATCCAGGCCGCTCCCGAGAAGTCCGGGGGCGCCAAGGCCGGCGCCGAGGAGCGCGTCCAGCAGGCCGCCGCGCTGCTCGCCAAGTTCGGCTGACTTGCCCGCCCACGTCACGGCGCTTAAAATTCGCCCTCCGCGGGGGTGGTTAGCTCAGCGGTAGAGCACTGCCTTCACACGGCAGGGGCCACTGGTTCGATCCCAGTACCACCCACCAAAAATCAAGCCACCAGCCGAACGCTGCCCGTAAAATAGTAGGTGTATGACGCGGTCACCGGGTTCGCGCCGGGCGCTGACATAGAGGTATTCATCGCGCGGGCGAGCACGCGTTTCGTACGGGGATCAATGAGCCTGACGAACACTACGGACTGCCAGACGTCTTCGGTTTGGTACATATCGAACATCGCCCCCACTTCTTCGACGCTTGACCACAATCAAGTTCCGCGCGCTCGCCACAGGGCGCGACCTCTACGAAGGCCGCTAGAGTCCGGAGCCCCTCAGGCGAGCGCGCTGGCGACGATGTTCACCGCCAGCGCGAGGATCACCGTGTAGAAGCCGAACGAGGCGATGCCGTGCACGAGCACGAGGTGCCGCATGCGGTGCGTCGTGACCTGCACGTCGGACACCTGCGCCGTCATGGCGATGACGAAGGCGAAATAGGCGAAATCCAGGTAGTCGGGCCGCTCCTTGCCGGGGAACACGAGCCCGCGGTCGGGCTCGCCGAAGGGCTCGGCGACGTCGCCATAGTAGCGGTAGGCGTAGTGGAAGGCGAAGCCGATGTGCACCAGCAGCCAGGACGAGAACACCGCCAGGCCGGCGAGCAGCACGTAAGCGACGTGCCAGGCCATGCCGAGGCGGTGCGCGCCGCTCAGCGCCAGAGTCACCGCGAACAGGCTCGCCGCCGCGGCGCACACGACGAGCACGAGCAGCGCCGGCCCGCTCTGATCCTGCTCGCGCGCGCTTTGTTCGGTGAGCTCGGGGGTCGCGTGCACGACGATCGGGTACGACAGCGCCACGAAACAGGCGATCGCCGCGATCCAGGCGAGCAGGAAGCGGCTCCCGCCGAACACGGACGCGGGCAGGGCCAGCGCCACGATCGCGCCGGCGGCAGCCGCCGTCGTCAGCCGGCGCCTGCCGTTGGCGTTGAAGGGATTGAGCGCGACGCGGGTTCGCCTGGAGGACACGTCAATGCAGCCGGTTGCCGGAGCGTCGCGAGCATAGCAAACACCGGCCCCATCAACTGACCTTCACCTCGACAAGCTCCTTGCCGTCGGGCCCCGCCACGTGCACCGCGCAGGCGATGCAGGGGTCGAAGCTGTGGATGGTGCGCAGGATCTCGAGCGGTTGCTGGACGTCGGCCAGGCGCGTGCCCTTGAGCGCCGCCTCGTACGCGCCCTCCTGGCCCTTGGGGTCGCGGGGGCCCGCGTTCCAGGTCGAGGGCACCACCGCCTGGTAGTTGGCGATCTTGCCGTCGCGGATGACGATCCAGTGCGCCAGCGCACCGCGCGGCGCCTCGGTGAAGCCCGCGCCCTGCGCCTGCTTCGGCCAGGTGGTCGGGTCCCACTGCTTTTCGTTGAAGGTGCGCACGTCGCCCGCCTTGATGTTGGCGATCAGCTGGTCGTACCAGCCCTGCATCCAGTCGGCGATGAGCTTGGTCTCGAGCGTGCGCGCCGCGGTGCGCCCGAGCGTGGAATAGAGCGCCTGCACCGGGACGTCGAGGTGCTTGAGCGCCATGTCGACGAGGCCCTTCGCCTCCTTGTTGCCGGTCGCCACCAGCATGAGCATGCGGGCGAGCGGCCCGACCTCCATGGCATGGCCCTTCCAGCGCGGCGACTTGAGCCAGGAATATGACTGCTCCACGTCGAGGTGCTCGTAGGGAGGCTTGGGCCCCGTGTAGTTGAGCTTGGTCTCACCCGCGTAGGGATGCAGGCCCTTTTCCTTGCCGCCCGAGTAGTCGTACCAGGAATGCGCGACGAACTCCTGGATCTGGTCCTCCGCGTTGAGATCCACTTCGTGCGCCTTGGACAGGTCGCGGTTCAGGATCACGCCGCGCGGGATCTTGAAGCTCGCGAGATCGGACATGCTCTTGTCCGGAAAGTCGCCGTAGGTGAGGAAGTTGCCCAGCCCCTCGCCGAATCCGGCCCAGTCCTTGTAGAAGCCCGCGATCGCCAATGTGTCCGGGACGTACACCTGGTCGACGAAATCGCGCATCGAAGCGATGACGTTCTGCACCCGCTCCAATCCGACCATGCTCACCGCGGTGCCCGATTCTCCGCCGCGGAAACCGGAAGTCACGGTGCCCTTCTGCACGTGGGTGCTGATCGCCGAGGGCGCGCCGCCCACCAGGAAGTTCGGGTGCGGGTTTTTGCCTCCGAAGATGGTATGGATCTGCACCACGTCGCGCTGCCAGGCGAGCGCCTCGAGATAGTGCGCCACCGCCATCAGGTTCGCTTCGGGCGGCAGCTTGTACGCCGGGTGCCCCCAGTAGCCGTTCGCGAAGATGCCGAGCTGCCCACCGGCGACGAACTTCTTCACCCGCCCCTGCACGTCCGCGAAGTAGCCGGGCGAGGACTTGGCGTACTTCGAGATGCTCTGCGCGAGCTCCGATGTCGCCTTGGGGTCGGCCTTGAGCGCTGCCACCACGTCCACCCAGTCGAGCGCGTGCAGGTGGTAGAAATGCATGACGTGGTCGTGCACGAACTGCGCGGCGATCATCAGGTTGCGGATCAGCTGCGCGTTCGCGGGAATCTCGTACTTGAGCGCGTCCTCCACCGCGCGCACCGACGCGATGCCATGTACCAGCGTGCACACGCCGCAGATGCGCTGCGCGAACGCCCAGGCGTCGCGCGGATCGCGCCCCCGCAGGATGATCTCGATGCCGCGCACCATCGTCCCGGAGGACGAAGCGCGCGTGATGCTTCCGCCGGAATCGACGTCCGCCTCGATGCGCAGGTGCCCCTCGATGCGCGTGACGGGGTCGACGACGATCCGCTTGGCCTCGGCGCTCATGCGGCCTCCTCTTCAAGGTTGTCCGCGACCATCTCGAGCAGGCTGTTCATGGTCTTGTCCCACTTGAAGTGCGCCTGCCCGTCGTCGAAGGTCTGGCGGCAATTCGAGCAGCTGGTCACCGGAAGCTCGGCGCCGGTCTCGTCGATCTGGTTCATCTTGAGCTGGAACACCCTGTAGCGAAGGGGATCGGCGCGGTGGATGGTAACGACCCCTCCTCCGCCGCCGCAGCACCAGTTGAGCCCCTTGCCGGGCTCCATCTCGCGCAGCTCGACGCCGAGCGCCGTGAGCACCTCGCGCGGCGCCTCGATCGCGCCACCGCGGCGCGAGATCTGGCAGGGATCGTGGAAGGTCACCGACTTGCCGATTTTGTTCAGCTTCAGCCTCCCGCTCTTCACGTGCTCGGCCAGGAACTCCGCGATGTGCAGCACCCGGAACGGCAGCGGCTTGCCGTAGACGTTCGCGCCCATCCAGCGCAGCGCCCCGTAGGCGTGCCCGCACTCGGGAAGGATGAGCGTCTTCGCCCCGCAGGCGATCGCCGCGTTGATGAGCTTCATGCTCATCTCGCGCTGCCACTCGGCGTTGCCCGAGAGCAGGCCGAAGTTGGTAGCTTCGTAGCCATCCAGGCGGAACGTCCAGTCGGCGCCGACGTGCTTCATGATTTTCGCGGTGGCGACAATCGACTCGGGATACTTCATGATCTCGATCGACGACATGGCGCACATCACCTCGGCCTGCGCCTTGTCGAGCGGGATCTCGACCTCGTAGTCGTCGACGAGCCACTCGATGCGCTCCTTGAACACCTTGGGCGTCGCCCCGAGCGGGCTGCCTTCCTTCTCGCCGCGCTCGGCGACCGCCCAGAGCTCGTGCGGCACCAAGCCCGCCTTCGACATTCCGTGCCGCGCGAGCGTCACCAGGCTCGCGATGTCGATGCCCATCGGGCAGATGAGCGAGCAGCGGCCGCACACCGTGCACGAGTCGTAGATCAGCTCCTGCCATTCCTCGAGCCGCTCGACGGATACTGCGGACTTGAGGTTCAGCGTGCGATAAAACCAGGCGAACGGCCCGTACTCGCGCTTGTAGGCCTGCTTGAATGGCTCGATCTTCCAGATCGGCGTGTACTTCGGATTCCCGGTGGTGACGTAGTAGTGGCAGGCCTCGGCGCAATTGCCGCAGTGCACGCACGACTCCATGTAGATCGCCGCGGTGCGGCCGAAGTCCTTGACGAAGTTCTGCATCGCCCGCTTGACGCGCTCTGCGTCGGGCACCTCACCCTGCTTGTCGTGGCGCACCGCCGGCTTCTTCACCGAGAAGCGCGGCGCTTCCAGCTCGAGCGGATGCTCGGTATTGACGTCCGCGGGGCTCATAGCGTGGCTCCTTTGCGCTCGAACTGCATTCCCTGCGTCCCGCGCGACAGGAACACCGTGAAGGTGTGCATCAGCTTGCCGAACGGGAACCAGACGAGCAGCAGCTCGACCGACAGCAGATGCACGGCGATCAGGGTCTGGTAGGGCGCGCCTACGTGGCTGAAGGCGAGCATGCCGGTGGCGAGCGGGGCGATCGTCACGAGCCAGCTGAAGTAGTCATCGAAGTTCGAGATCAGGCGCTTGACCGGGCTGGCGATGCGGTGGATCAGCAGCGCGATCAGCGCCGCGAAGGCCACTGCGCCGGAGAAGTAGATCACCCCGCCGGAGAAGTACGGCCACGACACGCCGAACACGCCCTGGAAGTTGACCCCGATCAGCCCCCTGAAGACGTCCTCGAAGAAAAGGATGTGCGGCAGGTAGAAGGCCAGCGCGACGAAGAACCCGATGTGGAACGTGTAGCCGAGCACCTCGGTGTATGCGGTGCTTTGCAGGAACTCCCTGCGCGGCCACGTGCGCGTCAGGATGAGGCGAAGCCCAGTCCACGCCGAGGGCTTGCGCGCAACGGAAAGATCGGGCTTGGCGCGCAGCAGGACCACGCCGACCAGCTTCCACAGCACGCCGATCACGAAGATCGTCACGGCCCAGAACAGGCCCGGGCCGCGCGCAAAAGTGAGCAGGTCCATGTCAATCCCCCTTCGCGATCTTGTCCTGGCGCCGGCGCGCGGCGTAGGCCGCCGCGGCCCCGAGCGCAACGCCGACCGCCGCCGCGCCGCCGAGCGTCGCCGCGTTGCCCCACTGGCCCACCGATAGAGGCCGGTAGAAGCTGCCCTTGTCCCAGAAATCCGGCTCGGAGCAGCCGAGGCAGCCGTGGCCCGACTGGATCGGGAAGCTCGTGCCCCCGTTCCATTTCACCGTAGCGCACGAGTTGTAGGTCACCGGGCCCTTGCAACCGAGCTCGTACAGGCACCAGCCGTTGCGCGCGCCCTCGTCGTCGAAGGTCTTCGCGAAGCGGCCCTGGTCGTAGAACGGCCGCCGGTAGCAGCGGTCGTGGATTGTCTCGCCGAAGAAGGCTTTCGGCCGGCCGAGCGGATCGAGCTCGGGCAGCGTGCCGAAGGTGAGGAAGTGGGCCAGCACGCCGGTCAGCACCACGGGAATCGGCGGGCAGCCAGGGATGTTGACGATCGGCTTGTCCTTGATGATGTCCGACACCGCGCGCGCGCCGGTCGGGTTCGGATTCGCCTTCGGAATGCCGCCGTAGGATGCGCAGGTGCCCACCGCGACGATCGCCGCGGCTCCCTTGGCCGCCTCGGTGAGCCAAGACAGGTTGGTCTGGCCGCCGATGCACGAGTACGCGCCCTCGAGTCCCGTCGCCACCGAGCCGTCGATGAGCAGCAGGTACTTGCCCGCGTTCTCCTTCATCGCCTGCTCGCGCGCCGCCTCGGACTGGTGCCCGGCCGCCGCCATCAGCGTCTCGTGGTAATCGAGCGAGATCATGTCGAAGATCATCGCTTCGATGGTCGGCGTGTGCGAGCGCGTGATCGACTCGGTGCAGCCGGTGCATTCCTGGAACGGGAACCATAGCACCGACGGGCGCCTGGCCTTCGCCATCGCCTCGGCCATCGCGGTGCCGACGGAAGGCGGCAGCGCCATCAGCGAGGCGAGCGAACAGGCGAACTTGAGGAACGCGCGCCGGCTGACGCCGCGCGCGGCGAGATATTCGCCGAGCGTGACGTCGCGGGCATCCTGCGGAATCATCGAATCTGGCATGTTGCCCCCTATTGCGGATGCGACGTATCAAGCAGCCTGCGAAGCCCCGCGCAGCCGTCGCGGATGTCCTCCGCCTGGCTCCTGAGGAACTGCGGGCAGTCGGTGACCTCGATGAATTCCGCAACCGTGTCGCCGGCCTCGTTGCGGTGCCGGGCCCACCACACTCCGGGATATACCGTTTCGAAGATCTCGCTCGGGCCGCCTGCGTCGATCGAGGCCTTCACGGCGCCTTCTGCGAGCACCTGTTCGAGCCGGCTCCGGTCCTCAGGGCCGAGCGGCATGGCGCGCAGGTCGATGGCGCCGCCTCGCCCCTCGGCCGCGAGCTGCCCGAGCAGGTCCGCAATCTCGTGCAGGATCGCCGTGGCGTACGCCGTATCGCGCCGGTCGCTCACGCCCGCCACCGCTCGATAATCTCCAGCGCGCGCGCGCAGGCGCGGCCGATGCCATCAGCCACCGCCGGGCTGGGCGCGTCGCCCCAGCCGAGCTCCAGCGGCTGGATGCCGACGAGGGCTCGCCGCTCCGGCAGGCGGCCGGCGAGCGCCGCCACCGCCATCAGGTCGTGCAAGCTCACCTCGTGCACGCTCTTGTTGCGGCCCGATCCGAGGAAATCGTCCATCGCTTCGCCTTCGAACACCTGCACGTCGCCCGCTTCGGCGCCGAAATCGGCCGCATCGATGACCACCACGGCATCGCTGTCCTCGATCGGCCCGGCAAGCGTGAACGAGAGCGTCCCGCCGTCCAAGTAGTCGACGCCGGAACCTTCGACCGCGACAGCCTGGAGTCGCCTGAGCGCGTGCACTCCCGCGCCCTCGTCGCTCAGCAAGGTGTTGCCGATGCCGAGCACCAGCAGCTTACGTTTCTCGGCCATGACGCACACCATAGGACTCGCCATGAGCAACCGGTTTGACGTGCGTCAAATGGTGGTGCCGCGTCATCGCGAGCAAGAACGTCGCTGCGATGCCGAGCACCATCCCCGCAGCGAAAACGAGCTCCTTGCCCTCGCCCCAGGCATCGAGGCGCGGCGAAACCTGCTGCAACGCGCCCCAGCCTGCGAGCGCGAGCGACAGCGTCGCGATCGCCAGCCCCATGGCGCGCGAGACGCTGCGCGCCCGCGCGTCCGCGCGCGCGAGCAGCCGCGCGACCCACAGGCCGTTCAGGCCATCCACCAGCAGCATGCCGAGCGTGAACAGGGACGCGAACGCAAGCGCCGGAACGAAACCGCCGAACTGCGTGGCGGCCACCGCGATCAGCCCGGCCTGGCTGACGGTGTCGAAGGAAATCGCGAACAGCGCGCCCACCAGCGCCATGGCAAGCGGATTCTCGATGCGCTGGAGGCGCGCGAACGCACCGGCCTTGAGCCCCAGGGGGTGCACCATCGCGTCCGGGCCTGCCGCCAGCACGGCGTGCAGGTTCGCCAGCCCGAGCGCGGAGAGAAAGCCGATCGAGGTCCAGGCGCCCACCGCCTCGAGCGCGCGCGGCACCTGCCAGGCGCGCGCCGCCGCGCCCACGCCGACCACGACGCCGATCACGACCGCGCCATGCCCGAGCGAGAAGAACGTGCCGCACCAGCGCGCGCGCCGCGGCCGCGCGGCATTGAAGCGCGTCAGGCCGTCGATCGTCGCCAGGTGATCTGCGTCCATGCCGTGCTTCATCCCGAGTACGAGCGCCAGCGCCGCGAGGGCCGTCCAGCTGTTCGCAAGCGTCGGCATGCGCGCCTCTTCAGGCCTGCCGGCGCCACGCCGCGCGGCGGTGGCGCGCGAGGTGCAGCGGGGTCCATGCGTGCGGTACGCGGTGCACGAAGCGGTGGCGCGCGACGTGATAGCTCGGGTCGAATCCATAGAAATTGAGCCGCATGCGGTCCAGCTCTTCGGCGCGGTAACTCTCGAGCGGCTTGGCAAGCTCGTCGCGCTCGCGGCGCGTGCGCTTTTCTTCGAGCATTCCGGCGGCACCATCCACGAGCTCGCGGGCGCGGTCCTGGACTTCGCCTGCGAACTGCGCGGCGTCCTCCCCGAAGCACGCGTCGATCAAGCCGAGCGCCGCCGCGCGCGTCGCGCCGATCGGCAGCCGGCCCTGCATCAGCGCGCCCGCCCTCTCGGCACCGATGCGCCGCGGCAGCGAATAGGTCCAGTACTCCGAGCCGTACAGGTTGCCCATCCCCTTGTAGTGCGGGTTGAGCACCGCCGCGCGCCGCGCCCACACGCTGTCGGCGGCGAGCGCAAGAAACACGCCACCGGCCCCGGCGTTGCCAGAGAGCGCCGCGACCGTGAGGTGCGTGCCGCACTCGAGGATCGCGCGACACAGCTCGTCCATCGCCTCGATGTTGCGCCAGGACTCGTCCGCGGGACTGGGCGCCGCCTCGATGCGGTTGAGATTAATCCCGTTGGACCAGAAGTCGGGCCCGCCCGCCAGCACGATGACGCGGGTCGGGCGCTGCGCAGCGGCGAGAAACGCGTCGCGCAGGCGCAGGCACTGCTCGCTCGACATGGCGCCGTTGTAGAACTCGAAGTGGAGCGTCCCGACCGCGCCCGCCTCCTCGTAGGCGATGTCCTGCCAGGTTCCGGAGCGCTTCGCCGGCAGAACCCCGGGGGCAGAGTCTGGAACGCCGTCGAGCAGCCCGCCCAGCGCGAGCGTAGCCGGGAGCTTGAACCCGTCCTTTAGCCTGACATGGCCGACCCACACTGCGCCGTCCACGGTCGCGCGCAGGATCGCCTCCTTGCGTCGCGCGATGATCGCCCCGGGCTCGGTGCCTCGCAACGTCCACTCTTCATGCGCGTCGAAGAGATACAGCTCGCGCCCGCCGATGCGGTCGAGTACGCCGGGCGCGCCGTCCGAGGCGCGGATCTTCGCCAGCACCGTCGCGGTGCCGTCGCGCTGCCAGTCGATACGCCGCGCCTCTTGGGGCAGGACAGGCCTGCTACGGATGCATTCCTGGGGAAAGGGTGAGAAGCGCTTTCCCGCAAATCGCTCCACCGCTTCCAGCACCGCCGCGCACGCCGCCTCGGTGACCTCGTTGCGGTACACGCTCGACTTCGTCGCCGCGCGCATCGGAAAGGCGCGTGTCGCCCAGATGTCGCCGCCGTCCATCACCGCGTTCGCCTGCAGCACGGTGACGCCCCAATGCGGCTCGCCTTCGAGAATCGCCCAGTCGAGCGACGATGGCCCGCGGTCGCCCGGTGGGCCGGGGTGCACGACGAGGCACACGTGCTCACGCCACAGCGCCTCGGGAATCGCGCGCTTGAGGAATGGCGCGACGATGAGGTCCGGCCGGTAGAGTCGCGCCGCCTCTATGCTGACCGTGTCCGCGATGTCGAGCTCGACCGAAACCTCGTGGCCGCGCGCGGCGAGCTCGACGTGGAGCCGCTGCGCGAGGCTATTGAAGCTATGGGTGAGAAAGAGGATCCGCATGGCGCCTCAGCAGATGCGCGGCAGCTGCTCGCCGACCAGCCAGTCGACCATCCGCTTGCCGCCGAAAGACGTCTCCATCTGCACGAAGCGGTGTGCGTCCTGCGCGACCGTGCCGACGATGGCCGCCCGGCGTCCGAGCGGATGCGCCCGCATCGCCTCGACCACGCGCGAGGCGTCCGCCGGAGCGCAGATCGCGACCAGCTTGCCCTCGTTGGCCACGTACAGCGGATCCAGGCCGAGCAGCTCGCATGCGGCGGCCACTTCCGGGCGGATCGGCAGCGCTTGCTCGTCGAGCACGATCCCGACGCCCGACTGACTCGCCAGCTCGTTCAGCGTCGTCGCGAGGCCGCCACGGGTCGGGTCGCGCAGGCAATGCAGATCCGGCGCGACCGCGAGCATCGCCTCGACCAGGCCGTGCAGGGCGGCGGTATCGGACTCGATCGTCGTGGCGAAGCCGAGATTCTCGCGCTGCGACATGATCGCCACGCCATGATCGCCGAGGGTGCCCGAGACGATCACCCGGTCGCCCGGCTGCGCGCGATCACCGCTCGGATTGACCCCGGGCGGGACCACGCCGACTCCGGTGGTCGTGATGAATACGCCGTCTCCGCTGCCCTGCTCCACCACCTTCGTGTCGCCGGCGACGATCGACACGCCCGCCTCGCGCGCCGCGCGCCCCATCGACTCGACGATGCGGCGCAGATCGGCGAGCGCGAGGCCCTCCTCGAGGATGAAGCCCGCGGTGAGATACAGCGGCCGGGCGCCCATCATCGCCACGTCGTTGACGGTGCCGTGCACCGCGAGGCAGCCGATGTCGCCGCCCGGGAAGAAGAGCGGCGAAACGACGTGGCTGTCGGTCGCCATCACCATGCGCCCGGCGGGCACCGCGAAGCAGGCGCCGTCGTTCGCGCTCGCCAGCCAGGCGTTGTCGAACTGTGCCCGGAACAACTCCTCCACGAGCTGCGCGCTCGCGCGGCCTCCCGCGCCATGCGTCATGTCGATACGTCCGCGCTTGAAGTCGAGCCGTCTCATGCCGCCCGGCTCCGGAAGCGCCCGTAGGTGTAGTGCGCCGCGCAGGCGCCCTCGCTCGAGACCATGCAGGAGCCCATCGGGTTCTCGGGCGAGCACGCGGTGGCGAACAGCTTGCAGTCCTGTGGCCGCTTCACGCCGCGCAGGATCGCGCCGCACTCGCAGGCCTTGTGGTCCGGCACCGAGCGATAGCCGATGCCGAAGCGCGCCTCCGCGTCGAATGGCCGATAGCGCTCCTTGACGCGCAGCGCGCTGTAGGGGACCTCGCCCAGCCCGCGCCACTCGAAGCTCCGCCGCAGCTCGAACACCTCGGCGACAAGGCGCTTCGCCTTCGCGTTGCCCTCAGGCGTCACCGCGCGGGTGAACTCGTTCTCGACCTCGGCACGGCCCTCGTTGAGTTGCCGCACGATCATGCGGATCGCCTGCAGCACGTCGAGCGGCTCAAATCCGGCGATCACCACCGGCTTTTCGTATTCCTCGGCGAAGAACTCGTAAGGCTGGCTGCCGATGATCGTCGACACGTGCGCCGGACCGATGAAGGCATCCAGCGGCACCGTGCCCAGGCCTCGCACCTCGGGCGACTCGAGGATGTGGTTGATCGCGGAGGGCGTCAGCACGTGATTGCAGAATACCGAGAAGTTCGGTATGCCGGCGCGCGCCGCTTCCAGAATCACGACCGCGGTGGGCGGCGTCGTCGTCTCGAAGCCGATGGCGAAAAACACCACCTCGCGGCCCGGATGCTCGGCGGCGATCCGCAGGCAGTCGCTCGCAGCGTAGATCATGCGAATGTCCGCCCCGCGCGCCTTCGCCTTCATGAGCGAGAGCTGCTCGGATGCCGGCACGCGCATCGTGTCGCCGTAGGTGCACAGGATCGCGCGCCGTTCGAGGGCCAGGGCGATCGCGGCGTCGATGCGTCCGATCGGCAGCACGCACACCGGGCAGCCCGGGCCGTGGATCAGGCGCACGTTCGGGGGCAGCAGGTCGGCGATGCCGTAGCGCGCGATGGCGTGCGTGTGCCCGCCGCAGAACTCCATGATGCGATAGGTCCGGCGCGGGTCGGCCTCGCGCGCGATCGCCTCGGCCAGCTTGCGCGCCGTCGCCCCGTCGCGGAACTCGTCGATGTACTTCACGCGGCGAGCCCGGCTTCGGCAAACAGTGCCAGGGTGCGCTCGGCCTCGGTCGCGTCCAGGCGCTGAATGGCATAGCCGACGTGCAGCACGACGAAATCGCCGACCGAGATACCGTCGACCAGCGCGAGCGAGCAGTCCTTGCGCACGCCGCCGACCTCGACGCAGGCCATCTCGCCCGGGAGGAGCTCGACCACGCGCGCGGGAATCGCGAGGCACATGGCTAGCTGACCTCGGCGCCCTGCATGGCGACCGAGGCCTGGCCGAGTGCGAGACCGCCGTCGCTCGGCGGCGCGCGACGCGCCCGGAGCGGCTGGAGCCCAAGCGATTCCAGTCTGCAGGCCAATGAGCTCGACAAGATCCCGTTCAGGAAGCAGCCGCCACCGAGCGCCACCTTGATGACGCCTTGCGCCCGCGCCGCGGCGAGCGCCCATTGCGCGAGCGCCTCGGCCAGCGTGGCGTGGAACGCGGCGGCCGCGCGGCCGGCGTCGCCTGCATCCGCCACCCGAGCGATGAGCGGAAGCAGGTCGAGCACGCCGTCCCGAATCACGAATCCGTCTTCTATGGGTGCGGCAGCCCCATGCCGCCAGGCAAGTCCTTCCAGCAGCATCGCCGCCTGCCCCTCGAACGAGGCGAGCTCCCGCACGCCGAGCAAGCCGGCGGCGGCATCGAACCAGCGGCCCGCGCTCGTCGTCGGCGGGCAAGCGACGCCGCGCTCGAGCATGTTGCGGATGCCGATCCCGTTGCGCAGCGGAAAGCGCGCGGCGATCTCGTCCGCGCGGCCGAGCGCGTGCAGCGCGGCGGCCGCCATGCGCCAGGGCTCGCGCGCCGCGCGCTCGCCCCCGGGCGCGGCCAGCGGGCGGAAATGCCCGATGCGCTTCCAGTGCGCGCCGTCGACATGTAGCAGCTCGCCGCCCCACATGCCGCCGTCCGTTCCCAGGCCAATGCCGTCGAGCGCAATGCCGAGGAGCGGCTCCGTCACGCCGTGCTCGGCGGCGATGGCGGCGATGTGCGCGTGGTGGTGCTGCACACCGACGAGCGGCAGGCCGCGCACCTGCGCGTATTCCGCGCCGAGCCGCGTGCTGAAGAAATCCGGGTGCAGATCGTGCGCCACGATCTCGGGCTCGATCGCGAGCAGGTCGCACAGGCGATCGACCGTTTCTTCCAGCGTGCGGCAGGTAGCGGCGTTGTCCAGGTCGCCCACGTGCGGAGAGAGGAAAGCCTCGTTGCCGCGCGTCAGGCAAATCGTGTTCTTGAGGTAGCCGCCCATGGCGAGCACGCTCGGTCCGCCCGTCGGCAGCTCGATCGGCTGAGGCGTGTAGCCGCGCGCGCGGCGGATGAAGACGCCGTCCCGCAGCACCGAATCGTCGCAGCGCGCCACGATGCCGCGATCGTGCAACAGAAAGGCGTCGGCGATCGCCCCGAGCCGCGCGTATGCCTCGGCATCGTCGCGCACGATCGGCTCGCCGCACGGGTTGGCGCTCGTCATCACCAGCGCCAGTGGCTGCGGCTCGGCGAGCCATGCCGTTCCGGCTGGCCGGCCGGCCGCCTCGTGGAACAGCAGGTAGTGCAGCGGCGCGTAGGGCAGCATCGCGCCGAGCGCGCCGAGGCCCGGCGCCACGTCGGGAAGCAGCGCGTCGCAGCGCGGGGTCTTGGCGAGCAGCACGACCGGCCGCGCGCGGCTCTCCAGCAGCGCGCGCTCGCTATCGGATGCGACCGCAAGCCCCGCGAGCGATTCGACGTTGGCCAGCATCACGGCGAAGGGCTTCTCTTCGCGCTGCTTGCGCGAGCGCAGGCGCAAGACGCTCGCGGAGTTGCGCGCATCGCAGGCGAGGTGATAGCCGCCGAGCCCCTTGACGGCGAGGATCTCGCCGGCAAGAAGCCTCGCGAGCGCATCCGCTATCGGGTCGGCCTGCGCCGTCGGGCGGCCGGCGAGGTCGGTAAGCGCGAGCCGCGGGCCGCATACCGGACACGCGTTCGGCTGGGCGTGGAAGCGCCGGTCGGCAGGGTCCTGGTACTCGGCCCGGCACGCGGGGCACTGAGTAAATCGCGCCATCGTGGTCTGCGGGCGGTCATAGGGCAGCGCGCGCGTGATCGTGTAGCGCGGCCCGCAGTGCGTGCAATTGATGAACGCGTAACGGTAGCGGCGATCGCGCGGGTCGAAGAGCTCGGCGAGGCATGCATCGCACACCGCGACGTCCGGGGTGACCGTGGTGCGCACCGCCCCGCCGCGGCTCTCGCGGATCGCGAAGACCGGCGCGCGCGCGTCGGACTCGGCTTTCTCGGCCACCACTGCGCTGATGCGCGCGAGCGGCGGCGCCTCGCGCGTGAGGCGCGCAATTAGCTTGTCCACCGCGCGCGCATCGCCCTGCAGATCGATCTCGACGCCCTCGGCGTCGTTGCGCACCCAGCCGGCGAGCGCGAGCTCCTGCGCCAGGCGGTAGACAAACGGACGGAAGCCCACGCCCTGCACATCGCCGCGCACCCGGACGCGGCGCCGCACCGGCCGGCTTGCCGCGAGCGTCGCGCCCGTCGCCGCCGTCATAGGCGCGCCGCCTCGACGCCGCGCTCGAGCCACGCGAGCCAGGGCTCCAGCCCCTCGCCGGATACGCTGGAAAGCTGCAGCACCTCGATGCCCGGGTTCGCGCGCCGCGCGTAGCCAATGCACTTGTCGACGTCGAACGAGACGTACGGCAGGAGATCGGTCTTGTGCACGATCATGAGGTCTGAGGCGCGGAACATGTTCGGGTACTTGAGCGGCTTGTCCTCGCCTTCCGTGACCGACAAAATCACCACCTTGTGCGCCTCGCCCAGGTCGAAGTCGGCCGGACACACCAGGTTGCCGACGTTCTCGATCATGACGAGCGCCCCACGCGCCGGCGCGAGATCCGCCATGGCGTGCCCGACCATGTGCGCGTCGAGGTGGCAGCCCTTTCCGGTGTTGATCTGGATCGCCGGAGCGCCGGAGGCGCGGATACGCTCGGCGTCGATGCTGGTCTGCTGGTCGCCCTCGATCACGGCGACCGGGAGCCGGTCAGCCAGCGCTTGGATCGTCTTGACAAGCAGCGTGGTCTTGCCCGCTCCCGGGCTCGACACGAGGTTCAGCGCGAACACGCCGCGTGCGGCGAGCCAGCGGCGATTCTCCGCGGCGTAGGCGTCGTTCTTCGAGAGGATATCCTCCTCCACGCGCACCGTTCTCGCGTGTGCGTGTTCATGCTCATGCTCGTGTTCATGTACGTGCTCTTCGCAACCGCAAGTCGTGCACATGGAATCACTCCAGTTCGAGTTCCCTGACCCTCATCGCCGTCCCGTCCGTCACGGCCACCTGGTATCCCCCGCAGCGCGGGCAGGCATCCACGGCCGAGTCGATCGTCACCGTCGCCGCGCAGCGCATGCACCAGCCGGCGCCCGGCGTCTCCTCGATCTCCAGCCGTGCCGAATCCGCCACGCTGCCGCGCGTCACCACGTCGAAGCAGAAGCGCATCGCCTCGATCTCCACGTTCGCGAGGCGCCCGATTTCCAGGCGTACCGCCCGTACTCGGCTGGCGCGCTCACGGCGCGCGGTGTCCTCGACGATGCCGAGCACGCTCTCCGCGAGTGCCATCTCATGCATGGCCGACCTCGACGCCCCAGGCGACGCAGGGGTCGAGCGACTGCACCAGCAGCTCGACCCGCCGCCCGAGCTGGGCGCGATCGGCGGCGCGCAGCGCTGCCAACTCGACCGCGAGCGCGCCGCGCGGGTGGAAATTCCACTCGGTCGGCGCCACGATCTGGTAGCGCGCGATCGTCTCGCCGTCGAGCGTCACGCGATGCGTGAGCAATCCTCGCGCGGTCTCCACCCAGGCGATCGCATCGCCACGGGATATGGTCGTCGCGCCCATGCGCTCGGCCGGTTCCCCGTTTAGAAGTTCAGCCAGTTCGACGAGGCGCGCCGCGAGCCGCCCCAGCACCGGCTTTGTCCCGGCGACCAGCGGGCGGGCGCGCAGGCGCGCCCGCGCGCCCGTCTCGTGCGGGCGGCCGTCCCAGTCCGGCGCGCCGCTGAAGCGCTCGTCGGCGTCGAGCCGGCGTGCGAGAACGCCCGCCAGGCCCGGCGTTATGGTCGGCAGGAGCGGAACACACGGCGCGTCGAGCTCGGCCGCCTCGGTGCGCAGCCGGGCGAGCACCCGGGCGAGCGGCGACTCCCCGGCGTCCAGCCAGTCCTCGAACCGTTCTGGATCCTCGAGGACGCCTAGCGGAGCACGCAAGATCTGTTCTGCAAGCAGGATCGCAAGATCGTGCCGCCCCGCGTCCCAATCCGGGAGACGCGCGCGGATGCGCGCGAACAGCGCGGCATCACCACTCTCACCCGCCGCGCGCGGCCAGTCGAGCAGGATGCGCCAGAAGTGCTCGTGAGCAATCTCGCCGTCGACCTGCGCGCTCCTTTTCTGCCTCCGCGCGGTATCCGCCCCGATGCCGGCCGCGCGATCGCAGGCGAGCGCCGCCGCGACCGCCTGCGATCGCCCGCACACGGAGAAGAGTCGCGGCACGAGCGCGACCGCGTCCGCGGCCCGCTTGCCCACCAGCACCTGCGCCACGCGCGCCGGACGCGTCGAGGCGACGCGCGCGGCCCTGACGCGCCGCCCGTCCCAGTCGAGCGAGATGGCGAGCTCGCCTTCGAGGCCGGCCTCAGGCATCGCGTCGAACGAGATCGGGAAAATACGCGTCGAGGTCGGCCGTCTCGCCACGCAAGGCCGCCTGCAGCCCGTCGAGCGCCAGGTTTAGCGCCTTCGCCTCGTCTTCCGACAGCACCTGGCGCGCCACGTCGCGGAAAGCGACAACCCACGTGCCTTCGGGCTGCGCGCCGATCAGCGCGAGATCGAGCCTGCGCCGCTCGCCCCGGCCCTCGCACCAGGCCACGAGCTGCCCTCCGGAAACGACGCGCATTGGAATGGCGAGACACATCGACCGACCCAACCCGAGCGAGCGACGCTCCAAGTTTGGTCAGGCCGCCTTCCGCCGGCTTGACCTAGATCAAACGGCGGCGTGCGCGTCAGCGCGTCTTCAGTAAACCCGGTACTGGAAGGTCGTGTGGCCCGCCGGCCGTCCCGGCCGCGCGATCTGCACGTCGATCGAATACGCGTGGCTCGCGAGCATGCGGAAGTAGTTGCCGTAGCTGACGAAGCCGTTGATCGTCATCGGCTCGAGTCTGCGCGTTTCGGTGCCGCTGCCAAGCTCTTCCACCGCGGCGCGCACCTCGGCGTCGCGAACGAGCGCGTGGCTGGCGGTGTCGTACAGCGACAGGTTCAGATGGTAGTAGCCATCGCTGCCCGCCTTGCCGCCGTGCATCACTTTTTCCGCCCGTTCCTGCGCGGGTAGCGACCCCACCGCGTCCGCCGGGATGACGCCCAGGTAGACGTCCATTCCGTTAACGACATGGTGGTTCGCGAGATCGGACTGCGCGCCCGCATTGAAGCACGCGGCCGCGATGAGCAACCCGCTTAGCATCGCCGCATTTCTGGTTGCATTCATGGCGTCCTCCACCGGTCGAGGCGAGTCGCCGCGGCGGGAGCCGCGGCACGCCCCGCCATCAAGAAAGAGGCATTCCATCACGCTTTTCGAACGCAGGTTCTGATGCACGTCAAACGGCGGTCAGGCTGCGGCAGAGACGAAAGTCATTCTCAGTCAGGCGCGGGCGGGAACGTAGTATCGTTCCGGCTGGAGCCCACCTTCAGCCGGAAGCCGGGAGCGAAATGACCCTCGACGATCGACTGTATCGCCGCACCGATGCGGGAAGCCAGGCGCTGGCATCGGAAGACACGGCCATTCCCTCGGATTACCGCCGCATCCTGCGGCTGGTCGAAGGCAGCACGCATGCCGACGTCATTCGCGGCTGCCTGCGCCAGTACCCGGATTCGCTGCTTGCGGACTGGCTCGCCGAGCTGGAGGAGCTTGGCTTCCTCGCCTCCGTTCCGGCAGACTCGTCGCAGGACCTCGATTTCTCCGGGCTGCTGAAGGTCATGCGCTCGCGCGCCGCATCGCCCGCGCCGGAGGACGCGGGGCGCGTGGAGAGCCAGGCCAGGCAGGCCGGCAAGGCGCTCGAGCACCAGGGCGCGTTCCTGTCGCCGGATCGCCTCAAGCATCGCCCGGCGCTCGCCAAGACTCCGGAGCAAACCGTGGTCCTCATCGTCGAGGACGACCCGGACCAGGCGGCGCTCGCCGACCTGCGGGTCAGCATGGCCGGTTACCAGGTGCGCGTCGTCCAGAGCCTGAAATCCCTGCGCGAGGAGCTGCGCACGCGCGCACTGCCCGACCTCATCCTGCTCGATGTGCGGCTTCCGGACGGGGACGGTTTCGACATCCTGGCGGGCATGCGCCGCCATCCCAAGCTCGCACTGCTTCCCGTGGTCATGCTCACGGCGGTGGTGGGCGAAGACAACGTGCGCCGCGGCCTCGCCCTCGGCGCCGACGGATACGTCACCAAGCCCTACAGCAAGAACATTGTCGTCGAGGCGATCCGCGACATCCTGAAGCAGGGATGACAGCGCGCCGGATGAAAAAAAGTGTGGCGCTTCCGGTTCCGCCTTGATCGCCTCACGAGAAATCCGCCACGCCCCGCCGCGCGACACTGTAATCGATTGCAAGCGCGGTGATCCGCTCGTTCTTGCGGCCTCGCGGCATGTGATGAGATAGCGGCATCCGGTTACTACGCAAGGCTCGCATGGACAGGAACCAGCTCGAAGCTGCACGCCCGATCGTCGATTCGATGGACATCGCGGTGCAGCGCTTTCTTTCAGGCCTCGCCGAGCAGGACGACACGGCGCGCGCCGTGCGCGACATGTCCGTGCGGCTCCGCGCCCTGCTGCCCGACGATCGCGCGCACCAGATGCTGAAGGCGATCGACAAGCACGCCGACATGGTGTTCGATCCTCCCGTGTCGGCGCGCAACGCGGCGTTTCCCCTGCCCTACGTGAACTTCGTGCGGATCCAGCTCGCCAGGCACGTTTGGGCGCTCAAGTCGCATTTGCGGGAGTCAGCGACGGCATAGCCGTTACCGGAGACGCGCCGATCCGATAAACTCGGAGCCTTTCCCCGAGTCAGGCCCCGCGTACGGCAAACCGTGCGCCGGGGCGAAGTCCCGTGCTGACCGACCACGACGTCTACCTGTTCCGCGAAGGCACGCACGCGCGCCTGTACGAGCACCTCGGCTGCCGGCTCGCACCCGGGGGCGAAGGCGCGCGCTTCGCGGTCTGGGCGCCGAACGCGCGCGCGGTGTCCGTGATCGGCGAGTGGAACGGCTGGGATGCGCAGGCGCATCCGCTCGCGGCGCGCTGGGATGGCAGCGGCATCTGGGAAGGCGCCGCGCCGCAGGCGAAACGCGGCGACGCCTACAAGTACCGCATCACCTCGAATGAAGGCGGCGCGGTGTTCGACAAGGCCGATCCCTTCGCCAGCTACGGCGAGCCGCCGCCGGCCACCGGCTCGCGCGTCTGGAGCCTCGAGTACGACTGGGGCGACGCCGAGTGGATGGCGGCGCGCCGCGCGGCGAACGCGCTAGACGCGCCGATCTCGATCTACGAGGTGCACGCGGGCTCGTGGCGGCGCGGGCAAGACGGCGCGTTCCTCGGCTACCGCGAGCTCGCGCACCTGCTCGCCGCCTACGCGCGCGAGCAGGGCTTCACGCACGTCGAGCTGCTGCCGCTCACCGAGCACCCGTTCTACGGCTCCTGGGGCTACCAGACCACCGGCTATTTCGCGCCCACCGCGCGCTACGGCACGCCGCAGGACCTGATGTACCTGGTCGACCACCTGCACCAGAACGGCATCGGCGTGCTGCTCGACTGGGTGCCCTCGCACTTTCCGACCGACGGCCACGGCCTGGCGTACTTCGACGGCACGCACCTGTACGAGCACGCCGATCCCAAGCAGGGCTTCCACCCCGAATGGAGCTCGAGCATCTTCAACTACGGCCGCGACGAGGTGCGCGCGTTCCTGCTGTCCTCGGGGCTCTTCTGGCTGGAGAAATACCACATCGACGGCCTGCGCGTGGACGCCGTGGCCTCGATGCTCTACCTCGA